>Ga0111538_10004064_pt1 | contig 20388 bp, 19 predicted proteins | sample SoiMethybrSBSTD1_FD_79669 | JGI IMG/M metagenome (GOLD analysis project Ga0111538, IMG submission 79669) | Bulk soil microbial communities from a Populus tree surrounding site in Tennessee, USA - Soil MetaG P. TD hybrid SBSTD1 (version 2)... | ecosystem: Environmental > Terrestrial > Soil >... | reverse complement strand
TGGTCATTTCACAGGATACGTCTGCCTACGGGCTCGACATTAAATACGCGGCGAGCAAGTGGGGCGAGAAAGACGTGCGCGCGAAATTTATCGACCTTGCGACGGCGCTCGGCGAACTCGGCGTCTGGGTGCGGCTGCACTATGTCTATCCCTATCCGCATGTCGACGAGATCATCCCGCTGATGGCCGAGCGGAAGGTTCTCCCCTATCTCGATATTCCCTTTCAGCATGCTTCACCCGAGGTGCTGAGGCGGATGAAGCGACCGGCGGCACAGGAAAAGACACTGGAGCGCATCGAGCGCTGGCGCCGCCATTGCCCGGACCTCACCTTGCGCTCGACCTTTATTGTCGGTTTTCCCGGAGAGACCGACGCCGATTTCGAAATTCTGCTCGAGTGGCTCGATCAGGCATCGCTCGATCGCGTCGGCTGTTTCAAATACGAACCGGTACGGGGCGCCGCCGCAAACGATCTCGCCGCGCCGGTCCCTGATGAGGTCAAGGAGCAACGCTGGCACCGCTTCATGCAGGCGCAGCAAAAGATTTCGACGCGTCGTCTCAAACGCAAGGTCGGTAGCCGCCAGAAGGTCATCATCGACGAGATCGGCCCCACCGTCGCCAAAGGACGATCAATCGCCGATGCCCCCGAGATCGACGGCGCCGTCTATGTTACAAGCCGCCGACCCCTGAGAGTCGGCGAGATCGCGACCGTCAAGATCGAGCGGGCCGACGAATACGACCTGCACGGCGCCGCCGTGGGGTTCTGATGACATCAGACGCGGTAGAATTTCGCCGCGTTGTCGTGGAGAACAGCACGCTGCTCGGCCTCGGTATATTCCGAAAGCACCGTGCGATAGATGCCGAAGAAATCCGCATAGCTTGCGTGCAGCTTTTCGAGCGGGAAGTTGCTGCCGTAAATCGTCCGCTCGGCTCCGAAAATCTGAATGACGTCGCGGATCACTTGGCGCGCCTGCGGCAGCGTGATGCCGCTGCTGTACATTCCGAGTCCGGAAATCTTGACGTGCAGGTTGGGAAAAGCGGCCATCATCATGAGCGCCGCGCGCCACTGGTCGATGGCCGCCTGCGTACGCGCCGTCAGCATGCCTGCGTGCACCAGGATCATCTTTACGCCCGGAAAGGCTTTGATTAGCTCCACAGCGTGAGTAGCCTGCCCCGCATAGACCTGCAGCTCGAAATGCAGGCCCTGCTTTTCCAGAAGCGCGAAGCCACGCCGGAAGTCCGGTGAATTGCAGAAATCGGCTCGCCGCGCGCCCTGCCGAACCGGATCGGCATCCCAATAGAGCATTTGCCGCACCCCGCGCAGGTTCGGAGATTTCTTCTGCGCCTTGATCGCCGCCTCAACCTCAGGATCCGCGAGATCGATATTCGAAACGATCCCTTGCGGAAATCCGTGCTTGTCCGCCACCGACTGCAGCCACCGCGTCTCTTCGAGCGCCTTGCCGGGCCCCCACATCGCGGTCACATGCACCGATTTCGTGACGCCCTGCGGCTTCACGTCGTTGATGAACTCCTCGACGGGGTAGTCACGGCGGATTCCGAAATAGTCGCCGAACATGCGCGGTATCGGCGGATCGGCGAGCCAGGCCACATCCTTGCGCAACCAGATGTGATGGTGCGTGTCGATAACCGGTCCGCTGTACGTCATACGTCCCTCTTCAATGCTTCTGTTCCTGAACGACTTTGACTACCGCCCTCATGAGCGTCTCGAGCTCGTCCGTCGATATCGTAAACGCCGGTGTGAGATAGATGACATTGCCGATCGGCCGCACGAACACGCCCAACTCGATAAATCGCGCACGCATTGCGTCGAGATTGTCGATCCGGTCCAGCTCAACAACTCCGACCGCACCTTTCACGCGAACGCCTTTGACGCCCGTCAAACCCCGGCACGGATTGAGGCCTTTGGCGAGCATGGCGGCAATATCCGCGACCTGTTGCAGGCGCGGCTCTCGCTCAAACAGATCGAGCGAAGCATTCGCGGCCGCGCAGCCAAGCGCATTCGCCATGTAGGTCGGCCCATGCATCAATGCCTTCTCCGGGTCGTCCGACCAGAAGGCATCGAAGAGTTTCGCGGTCGCCACAGTCGCCGCAAGCGGCAGCGTGCCCCCGGTCAGCGCTTTCGAGAGTGCGATGATGTCCGGCGCGATCTGCGTTTGCTCGGAAGCAAACATCGTCCCGGTGCGGCCGAACCCGGTGAACACCTCGTCGAAGATCAGAAGTGCGTCGTGCTTGTCCGCGAGCGCTCGCAGATGACGAAGCGCACTGGCGTCATGGAATTTCATTCCGCCTGCACCCTGAACCAACGGCTCGACGATAATGGCGGCGATCGTGCCGCTTCGGTCCTTCAACAATTTGTCGAGCGCAGAGGCCGCGGCAGGGTTTTCCGGCAGGTCGACGATGTGTTGCGCGGGTAACGTGCCCGCAAACCTGGCATGCATGCCGGAGTCCAGATCACTGACGGACATCGCGCCGAGCGTGTCGCCGTGATACGCGCCGTGAAAGGCGACAAACTGCTTTTTGCCGCGCACTCCGCGGTTGATCCAGTATTGCGTCGCCATCTTCATGGCGACCTCGACCGCGACCGATCCGGAGTCGGAGAAAAATACCCGCTCGAGGCCGCCCGGAAGCAATCGGGCAAGACGTTCGGCAAGCCGGAGCGCCTGCTCGTGCACAAGTCCGCCGAACATCACGTGCGGCATCGACGCGAGCTGTGTCTCGACGGCTTGTCGGATGTGCGGATGGTTATAACCGTGGCAGGCCGTCCACCAGCTTGCGATGCCGTCGATCAGTTCGCGTCCGTCCGCAAGAAAAATGCGGGCGCCTTGCGTTCGCGCCACCGGCAGCGGCGGCGACACGGTTTTCATCTGGGCGTAAGGCAGCCACACATGCGCCAGCTCCGGGTCACACCGCCCGGGTGTCGCGCCGGTTTTGCTGCGCCGCCTCGTCATTTGACGTTTTCCCACCCCTTTCGTGCTAAGCATCTGATCCATGACCTGGCAAGGTTACTGATGCACTCGCTCGACGCCTACGCGCAAGACAAGCTCGCATCGCTCAGGGAACGGCACCTCTACCGAGCGCTGAACGAAACGCTGCGCGAGGACGGCATCTGGGTAGAGCGGCATAACCGTCGGTTCTTGTCGTTTTCCTGCAACGACTATCTCAACCTCACCCAGCACCCCGCAATCAAGAAGGCCGCCATCGCCGCCATCGAGGAATTCGGGGCGGGCTCGGGGGCGTCACGCCTTGTCACCGGCAATCACCCGCTTTACGCAAGGCTCGAGGCGCGCCTGGCCGAATTCAAGCGCACCGAGGCGGCCTGCGTTTTCGGCTCCGGCTATCTTGCCAATACCGGGATCATTCCGGCGCTCATCGGCAGCGATGGTCTCGTGCTGCTGGACGAATTCTCGCACGCATGCATTTACGCCGGCGCGCAATTGTCGCGCGGACACGTCAAGATCTTCCGCCACAACGACGTCGGCCATGCGCGCGCACTGCTTGATGCGCATCGCACGCAGCATGAGCGCGCCCTCATCGTTACCGACGGCGTTTTCTCCATGGACGGTGACGTCGCCCCGCTAGAAGATCTGTTGTCCCTAGCCGGGCAATACGACGCGTGGCTGATGTCCGACGACGCCCACGGCATCGGCGTGCTCGGCGGCGGACGCGGATCCAGCTTCTCGGAAAATTCGTACATTGCCGTTCCACTGCAGATGGGAACGCTGTCAAAGGCAATCGGCTCCTATGGAGGCTACCTCTGCGCGTCAGCGCCCGTCGTCGAGCTCATGCGCAACCGTGCACGCACGTTGATCTATTCGACCGGCTTGCCGCCGGCCAGTGTTGCAGCAGCGATCGCCGCGCTTGACCTGATCGAGCGGGAGCCGGCCTATGCGGCTCTGCCGGTCGCCAAGGCGAAGGCATTCACGCGCCGCGCTGGACTTCTTGAAGCGCAAAGCCCGATCGTCCCGATTGTCATCGGCGACGAAGAGGAGGCGCTGTCTGCTTCACGCGCTCTGGAAGACGAAGGCTTTCTCGTCGTCGCGATCCGCCCGCCGACGGTGCCACCGGGTACCGCGCGCTTGCGCCTCACTTTTACAGCGCAACACCCCGACGATGAGATCGAGCGGCTCGCCGATATCGTTCGTGACAGACTGTCGGCTTAGCCGTGGCCGCCTATTTCGTCACCTCGACCGGCACCGATATCGGCAAGACCTTCGTGACCGCCGCGCTCATTCGGTACTTGCGCGAGTCCAACCAGCCCGTGGCGGCGCTCAAGCCTGTCGTCAGTGGTTATGACTCATCAGTAGTAGACACCAGCGATCCCGCAGTGCTGTTGGATGCGCTCGGACGGCCGGTGACCGCCGACGAAGTGAGCCAGATCGCACCATGGCGTTTCCGGGCGCCATTGTCGCCCGATCTTGCCGCGGCGCGCGAAGGACGCCACATCGACTTCGACGAGCTGGTCAAATTCAGCCGCGCGGCGATCGACGGCGCAAAAGGGCCACTTTTCATCGAAGGCGTGGGCGGCATTATGGTCCCTCTCGACGGGCAGCGCACAGTGCTCGACTGGATGTCGGCGCTGGATATTCCGCTGCTGCTGGTCGTCGGCGGCTATCTCGGCACCATCAGCCATACTTTGACGGCACTCGACGTCATCGCCCAGCGCAAACTGTCGATTGCGGCGATCGTCGTGTCTGAGAGCGAGCGTGATACGGTCGAGCTCGCAGATACGGTCGCCAGCATCACGCGCTTTGCCGGATCGGTCGGAGTTGTAGGCTTGCCGCGCCTGCCGGCGGGCATCAAACATCATCCCGCCGTTGCGAAGATCGCCTCGTTGCTTTGAGCCGCCCGGTCAGCCGTTGAGACTCAAAAACGTTTCCAGCATGCCTTCCAGGTTGACCACAGCATGCAGCATCATGGTCAGAAGAGTTGACCCGGTCGCCCATCGCGCCCAGCCGAACAGCACACCGAAAGCAAAAACCTGTCCGATCAGGAACCAGTCGTATTGGACGTGAATGATCGCGAACAGCGCTGCCGCTATGAGGATGACGGGCCAGGCCAAGCGGGGCGAGCGCAGCCAGCCGCGCATCAGGAAGCCGCGGAACAGGGTCTCCTCGCCGATCGGGATGAGAACCACGACCGCCGCCAGCAGCAACGGCAGTTGGCCGACGCTATTGGCTGCCTGATAGATGTCGGTTTGGAAGCGGTCGACGACGCTCCGGCCCGCCAGCCAGCTCATGGCATCGCCGATTGCGATCATAGCGGCCAGAATTGCCAGGCACAGCACCACTTCGCCGCGGCGCGGCAGCTTGTAACCGAGATAATCGGCAATGTTGCCTTTGTAGCCGGCCGCCAGCGCAAGGATCGCGACTTGCACGGGCGCCGATACAAAGATGAACAAGATGATGGCGCCGCCATGCTGACTCAGCACGGGCACATTCCGCAGATCGAAATCGTACCAGCCGACCAGTGCCGCCATGCCCGCGAGTTGGCCCGCGAGAAGCGCGATCGCGCCGAGGACGAACGTGGCGAAAAAGCCCCAGGGCCTGGCGTCGCCGCTTACTGCTGATTCTTCAGCCATTGAGCGAGCGTAGCACGTTCGTCATCAGTCATGCCGCTCTGATTGCCAAGCGGCATGGCCTTGGTTTGCACCGTCTGCGCGGAAATTGTTGCAGCGTGCTTCCTGACGTCGGCGATGGTTTCCAGGACAATATTTTTTGGCGCTTCCCGGAAACTTTCATGCGTCGGTTTAGTCGCGTGGCACATCACGCAGTGCTTCTGCACAAGCGCCAGCGCTTCGGCATCATCGACCGCAAGTGCATGTGAAGAGGGCGCGGAGACGGCGAGAATTATCACCGTCACCGCGCCCCAGTGCATCTGGCAAACCTACGGCATCAAGATGGTTGAGCCGGTCGTGTCGCGGCCTTCCATTTCCTTGTGCGCCTTGGCCGCGTCCTTGAGCGGATATTTCTGGTTGATCGGGATCTTGACTGCTCCGGAGCCGACCACCTTGAAAAGGTCGGCCGCGGTCGCGACCAGATCGTCGCGTTTGGCGACGTAATTGTTGAGCGTCGGCCGGGTTGCGAAAAGCGAGCCCTTGGTCTGGAGAATGTTGATGTTGAACGCTTCGATCTGTCCTGACGCGCTGCCGAAGCTCACGAAGTAGCCAAGCGGGCGCAGGCAGTCGAGCGAAGCCGGGAACGTCGTCTTGCCGATGCCGTCATAGACCACGTCGCAGAGCTTGCCGCTGGTGATCTCCTTGACCTTCGCCACAAAATCCTCATCGCGATAAAGAATGGTGTGGTGGCAACCATTCTTCTTGGCGAGTTCGGCCTTCTCTTTCGTGCCGACGGTGCCGATGACTGTCGCGCCAAGATGATTGGCCCATTGGCACGCGATCAGCCCGACGCCACCTGCGGCGGCGTGGATGAGGCAGACGGTGCCCTTCTCGACCTTGTAGGTGCGGTTGAGCAGATATTGCACGGTCATGCCTTTGAGCATCATGCCAGCGGCCTGCTCGTACGAAATATTGGAAGGCAATTTGACTGCGCGATCGGCCGGCACCAGCCGTTCCCCCGCGTAGCCGCCGAGTGGACCGACAAAGGCGACACGGTCGCCGACCTTGACGTCGGTGACGCCTGGGCCCACCGCCATGACTTCACCGGCGCTCTCGTTGCCGGCAATGAATGGCAGGCCGACAGGCGACGGATACATGCCCATGCGGAAATAGGCGTCGATGAAATTGACGCCGCAGGCGTGCTGCTTGATCTTGATCTGACCCTGGCCGGGTGCGGCGATCTGGACGTCCTCATACGTCAACGCCTCAGGACCACCGGGTTTGTGTACGCGCACTGCCGCGACCATGTTTCACTCCCTGGAATAAGATTGTGTTGTCATCGGATGGAATTTCGGCGGCGATCATAGGCGGCCAAGCGCCAAGCGCAAGGCTGGTCAGCGTCCGCCAGACACGCGCAAGTTCGCGCCATTGATGTACGAGGCACCATCCGAAAGCAGGAAGAGCACGGCTTCTGCAACTTCGTCCGCCTGCCCAGCCCTGCCCATCGGAAGCATAGGCGTCACGCGTTCGACCCGTCCGGGCGGCTGAATGTCGGTATCGATCACGCCCGGCGTTATCGCATTGACGCGCATCCCCTCCTTGGCGACCTCCCGCGAAACGCCGATCACCATGGAATCGACCCCCGCTTTGGCAGCCGCATACCACACGCACTCATTAGCGCCGCCCAGGGGGGCCGCCATCGATGACAGCATCACCACCGACCCGCCTTTGCCGCCGTGCTTGGTCGACATGCGCCTGACGCAGGCGCGCAGGCACAGCAGCGCGCCAAAGGTATCGAGGTCGAGCACCTCGCGGATGGTAGCGGAACTGACCTCGTCGAGCCGGGAATTGTCGCCGATGATCCCCGAGCTGTGCACGAAGTGCGTGATCGGCCCGAGACCATCTGTGGTGGCGTCGAACACCCGCTCGATATCCTTCTCGAGCGCCATGTCGCCCTGCACTGCAATCGCCTTACCCCCGGCCTTCTTCACGGCCTCGACGACGCCTGCCGCGGCATTTGAATTGGTCTTGTAATTGACCGCGACGTCGTACCCGCGCGTGCCCGCCAGTTTCGCTGTGGCAGCGCCAATACCGCGGCTGCCGCCGGCGATCAGCAGAACGGGTCGGGACATGGCTTGCTCCGTAATTTCCGGCGGCGATCGAACACGATCAGACGGGTGGGCGCAACAATCCGATCAGAAAAAAATAGACCGCAATGAGAGACAGCGGCAGCGTTACATAGAGGCCCGGCGAGAGATCCTGAACCACGGCGATGAGTGCCAGAACGGCCCACGCCGCCAAAAGTGCGATGTTGATCGGGCGCCAGCGCTGCACGCGTAAGGGATGAAGAAACCTGATCGGCGCAAAGCTCAGCCCGGCAAGCACAGCGATTGAAACTGCCGCCGCCCATTCCGGCGGCTCAAGCAGATAGAGATAGAAGGCGGCCAAATTCCACACCGCGGGAAAACCACGGAAATAATTGTCGTCAGTCTTCATCTCACGGTCGGCAAAATAAAGTGCGCCGGTGATCACCACGACAATGCCGGCCGGGATGGCCAAAACATGCGGCAGCAGCCCGCTTGCGGCGATCGCAAAGGCCGGGACGAAGACATAGGTCGTGAAGTCGACGACGAGATCGAGCGTGTTGCCGGACCAGCGCGGCAAAAGCTTTTCCACTTCGAAAGCCCGCGCCATCGGTCCGTCAAGGCCATCCACCACCAATGCCATGCCGAGGCAAAAGAACATACCGGCCCAATGACCGCCGGTCGCCAGGATCAGCGCCAACAAAGCGAGCGCCGCACCCGTTGCGGTAAAGACGTGAACCGTGAAAGCGCGGATGCGCGCAAAGTCCGTCACTCGTTGCCCCAGTTCAGCTTCACGATCTCAGCCGATTTTCCGGTCAGATTCCAGTTGCGGCCGTACCCCCGAAACCGCGATTTGTCGGCGCGCGAGACGATGACATCCGGTCCGATCCAGTAGTCGCTGTTCCTGATGATGACGTTCTGCCCCGGCTCCTTGCCGCGCACCGGCGTGATCGCCCCGTCGACATAATCCTTGATGCGCACGATGCGTGTCTCACCCTGGGTCTCGTAGCTGATCGGAACCTGGCGCACGCCGAGGAATTGCCCGACCAGGATCGAGAGCAAATGTGTCGTTCCTCCCACGCGTCCCGTGAAGATCCGCGTCAATCCCTTCATCGCATAAGCGGAAGCGGCATCATCGACAAAGAGCGCAGCCGTCCAGTTGCCGCGCGACATGATGCCGGGCAGATCCATCATCAGCCCGACTTTGATTCCAGACAGGTCCTCGCTGTCGAAATGCCCTTCGTCGATGCGGATGCCGGCCCATGTCTGGCAACGGCTTTCGGTCGGCGGATGGTCGCCGCGCGACAAAACACAGGGGCAAAACACCGTGCAACTGCACGACAACGCCAGCTCGCCTTTCAGACTCCAACTCTCACGCAACGTCCCACTCCCGTTTCTTGTTTTTAACCTAGTGCCACTGTGCGGCAAATGCCGACACCGCAATACCCGTTCCAACGACAATCAGCGCCACGCCAAAACCGTGCGCGAAGCGCCGTCCCGTCAGCAACTTTTCAATTGTCATCACCGCGGCAAGCCCAGCCATCCAGGCCACATTCATCGCCCCAACCGCAAACATCACCATCATCATCGCCCAGCAACATCCGAGACAGTAAAGCCCCTGCTCCACACCGAGACGGAATACGCCGCCGGGCGTCGTGGCCCAGTTCGTGAAAAAGAACGGGAACGGATTCTGGCAGTGCGTGAGACAGGCATGTTTGAGGGCCGAGAATTGATAGACGCCTGCGCCGATGAAAATGGCCCCTGCCAGAATTTCGCTCGCCGACGTAATGCCGGTATTGAGCAATGCGGCGCGCGTGAGAACAATCTGAATCACAGTCGCAAGGAGCGAAAAGACGAGCCACACGCTTGCGTATCCAGCCGCGATCACGAGCGGCGATACGATGCGCTCGCTCTTGCGCGCAGCGGTTTCGGCGATCTCCGCATAAGTCAGGATCATGGGGGACGCGCTCGGCAGCATCATTGCCAACGTCATCGCGCTCCACATCGATGCGGTGACGGCAGCGGCGGAGAAACTCCAGGCTCCCTCCGGAAGCGTGCGGCAGAGCGCTTGCACCGTGGCGAACCACGAGCTGGCTGGAGCGGCAATTAGCAGCGCGAGGTAGAACCAGCCGAGGCCCGCAATAATGATGACGCAGCCGGCCGCGATCGCCTTCGGCCGCGCAAAAATTTGGCCGAGGCCCGCTTCGGCAGGCGCCAGATGCGTGAACTGGTAGCCGGTGGTTTCTGTCATTTCGACTTGGGCATAGCGTATTGCGCGATTAGGCGATATCGCAACAAAGCAGCGTGGTTTCCGGGCCCGCCCGACCGTGCTACTGCGGTTAATGCTGAACCGGGCCAGGCCCCTGAATGCCGCACAAACGCGCCGATAACCGTGCCGCCATCGTGGTCGGAGGCGGACCTGCCGGCCTCACCGCCGCAATTTCCCTGGCCGAAGGCGGCGTCAATACCGCACTTGTCGGGCTGCGCCCCGCAAAGGCGGACAATCGCACCACGGCTCTGCTTGCGGGTTCCGTCGCGGCGCTCGACACGCTCGGGGTTTGGTCGATGTGCGCAGAGAAGGCTGCCCCGCTGCGCACCATGCGTATCGTCGACGACACCGGCCGCCTGTGGCGCGCTCCCGAGGTGAAATTTTCCGCCGACGAGATCGCACTCGATGCCTTTGGACACAATATCGAAAACCGACATCTCATCGATGCGCTGGCAAAACGCACACGCAACCTGCCCGCATTGTCGATCGTCGAGGATGAAGTTGTCGCCGTGTCATCACAGGCTGACGCCGCGACGGTTACCTTGAAGGGCGGCAAACCATTGCGCGCGCAGATCGTTGTCGGCGCCGACGGACGTCACTCGCTCTGCCGTGCGGCTGCCGGCATCACGACCGACGAGCACCGTTACCCGCAAACCGCGATGACACTGTGTTTATCCCATTCCCGTCCGCATCACGACACGTCAACAGAATTTCATACCCCGAGCGGACCGTTCACGCTCGTGCCCCTTCCCGGCAACCGTTCCAGCCTCGTCTGGGTGCTCGACCCCGCCGCCGCTAACGAGCTCGCGGCGCTGGACGACCTGGCGCTCGCCGCCAGGATCGAACAGGCATCACATTCGATCCTAGGCAAACTACAGGTCGAACCCAGGCGCGGCATGTTTCCGCTCACCGTATCGACCGCGCGGCGCTTCGCTGGCGACCGGATCGCGCTTGTCGGAGAAGCAGCGCACGTCCTGCCGCCGATCGGCGCCCAGGGGCTCAATCTCGGCCTCCGCGACGCGGCAATGATTGCCGAGCTGGTAGTCGCCGCACAACGAGCGGGCCACGACATTGGCGGAGCCGAGGTGACGTCACGCTATGACCGCCTGAGACGTACGGATGTCGGCAGCCGTGCGCTCGCGATCGACCTGCTCAACCGCTCGCTGCTGAGTGACTTCCTGCCCATGCAGGGCGCACGCGGCCTGGGTCTTTATTTGCTCGACCGGATCGGCCCGCTTCGCCGCGCGGTCATGCGGGAAGGCGTTGCGCCGGCCGCGAGCCAGCCGCGCCTGATGCGCGGCGAAGCACTTTAGCCGAGCTTCGGCGCCTTTTTCGTTCCGGGCGCCGTGCGAAATTCTGGCGCAATCGGCAACGGCAGTGCCGGCAACGTCTTGCCGGACTCCGTCCCGACCTGATGTGCGAAGAGCCCGCGCTCGACAAAATGCGGATCGCGCATCGCCTTTTCGAGCGGAACGATCACCGTTGCGCAGCAATCGGCCGCCGCAAAGATCGGCCGCCATTCGTCCGACGTCTTCGTCAAAATCAGTTTTGCGACGGCATCGCGTGTCGCCTTTGGATCGCGTGCATCGTCGATATGCTCCTTCGGCAACCCGATTGCCGCGGTGAATGCAGACCAGAATTTCGGCTCGAGCGCGCCGCAAGCGATCAGCTTGCCGTCCTTCGCCGGATAAATCTGGTACCGCGGCGAACCCCCGACGAGCCACAGGTCGCCCGGTTTCGGAAACCGCCCGGTGGCAATGCCGATCGCCAGCGCCGCCCAGGTGAAGGTGAACATCGCGTCGGTCATCGCGATGTCGATGCGACAGCCGTGTCCGCTCTTGTCGCGTGCCCGCAACGCCAGAAGAATGTTGATGACAGCCGGGAAACTCCCGCCGGCGATATCTGCCGCCAGCATTGGCGGCACGACCGGCCGATCGGCCGGACCAGGCTGCAGATCGAGCAGACCGGTATTCCCGATATAATTGATGTCGTGCCCGGCCTCGTGAACGCGTGGCCCGCTCTGGCCGTAGCCGGAGATCGAGCAATAGATCAGTTTCGGGTTGATCTTCTTCAATTCGTCGTAGCCGAGACCGAGCCGGTCCATCACGCCGGGACGGAATTGCTCAACCACAATGTCCGCGCGCTGGATCAACGGCATGAGCTTTTCGCGGTCAGCGTCGCTCTTCAGATCGAGCGTCATGCTTGTCTTGCCGCGATTAAGCATCGTGAAGGCCGCGCTTTCGTTGCCAACGAACGGCGGAAAGCGCCGCGCATTCTCGCCTCCCCGTTGCTCGATCTTGAGCACCTCTGCGCCGGCTTCGGCGAGCATCAATGTTGCCAATGGACCGGGAAGCAGCGTGGTAAAATCGAGGACAAAAAGGCCGGTCAGCGGTTGCATGGCAATTCGACACACCTTGCGAGTGCCGGAGTTTGTCATGCTCCATGGGCGGCGTCACGCATTGCCAGAGCCATCCGCCGCGGGCAAAGTATTATTCGACTGGTCGTGGAGTAGAGTTGAATGAGACAGCTGCCGCACATGGGAATCGTGCTCGGCATGCATGCTCATACATTTCCCGACAGGATCGGCGCGCGCGATCTTGAACGGGCGATGACCTTCCGGACGTGGCATGAGCGCTCGTGCCGTCTCGCCAACGCATTGATGGGTCTCGGCCTCTCCAAGGGCGATCGGGTCTGCGTCCTCGCCTATAACTGCGTCGAATGGCTCGAAATTTATGCAGCGACGGCGCTGGCGGGTCTGGTCGCCGTGCCGATCAATTTCCGATTGGTCGGTCCGGAGATCCGCTACATCGTGGAGAATTGCGAGGCCGGCGCGCTCATCGTTCAGGATCAACTGATCGATGCGATCGAGCCGGTCCGCGATACCCTTCCCTTGTCCCCCGGCAAATTCATCATTTTCGGCACCAATCGCCGGCATGCCGGCTACCGCGCCTACGAGGACCTTATCGCAGCCGCAAGCGATCGCCCGCCGGCGGTGACCGTGAGGCCCGAGGATCCGTGGACGCTGATGTACACTTCGGGCACGACCGGCAAACCGAAAGGCGCCATTCGCTCGCATGGTGGCGGCGCGATGCTGTCGCTCGTGACCGACGTCGAGCTTGGCTTCAGTTCACGCGACTCCGGCCTGCTGGTCATGCCGATGTGCCACGCCAACTCCCTGTTCTTCTTCGGCGCCTTTGCCTATTGCGGCGCGGCCTGCACGGTTTACAGCCGAAGGAGCTTTGACCCGGAGCACCTCGTGAGCACGCTCGCAGACGGGCACGCGACGTTCACCTCGCTGGTGCCGACGCATTACATCATGATGCTCGGCCTTTCTTCCGAGATCCGCGCAAGGCACGACGTATCGGCCGTCACCAAGCTGATGGTCTCCTCGGCACCCGCACGGCGCGACACCAAGCTCGCGATCATGGACTATTTCAAAAATTCCGGCTTGTTCGAGCTCTATGGTTCAACGGAAGCCGGATGGGTCACCATGCTTCACCCCGACGAGCAGTTCACCAAGCTCGGCTCGGTCGGCCGTGAATGCATCGGCTCGCGGCCGATCCGCCTGCTCGATACCGACGGCAACGACGTGCGCGACGGCGAGCCTGGTGAGCTTTACTCGTGCAACACCTACACGTTCGACGGCTACTGGAAGCTGCCCGACAAAACCAGCGACGCATTCCGCGGCGACTACTGCACGGTCGGCGATCTCGCCCGCCGCGATGAGGACGGTTACATTTTCCTGGTCGACCGCAAGAGCAACATGATCATTTCCGGCGGCGAGAACGTTTATCCGTCCGAAGTGGAATCGATGGTCGGCGGCCACCCCAAGGTGAAGGACGTCGCGGTCATCGGCATTGCCGACGAGAAGTGGGGCGAACGCGTTCACGCCGTCATCATCGCGCGGGACGGTGAAGCGCCGACCGCTGAAGAAATCATGGAATGGTGCAAAGACCGGATCGCAGGCTACAAGCGGCCGCGATCAATATCGTTCATTGCCGAAGAGGACATGCCGCGGACCGCGACGGGAAAGATCCTGCACCGCGTCCTGCGAACGAAATACACGCCAACGGGAGTGAGTTCATGAACAAGCCCGCGATCCAGTCGCAAGATCTCAACGCGGATCAGCAGTCCTGCGCGGCCTGGATTGCACGGTTTCTCAAGGCGCGCGGCATCGACCGGATCTTCGGGCTGCAGGGCGGGCATATCCAGCCGATCTGGGATCACGTGGCGCGGCAGGGAATCCGGATCATCGATGTGCGCGACGAAGGCGCCGCGGTCCACATGGCGCACGCCCATGCCGAGCTCACCGGCCAGTTCGGCGTGGCTATGGTAACCGCCGGACCCGGCGTGACGAACACGGTCACAGCGATCGCGAATGCATCGCTTGCCCGCATACCGGTGCTGCTCATCGGCGGCTGCACGTCGCGCCCACAGGCGAATATGGGTCCGCTGCAGGATATTCCGCACGTCGACATTCTTCGTCCGGTAACGCGGACCTCGCGCACTGCGCGTGTTCCGGACCAGGTCGTGCGCGAGCTCGACGAAGCCGTCGCGCGCGCCATGGGCGACAATGGCGAGCCCGGACCCGTCTACCTCGAGGTGCCAACCGATGTGCTGCGCACGCATGTGCCGCCGCAACTGGTGCTCGATGAATGGATCAATCCGAAGCCGCCGCGCGCAATCCCTCCTGATCCCATCGCGGTGAAGGAAGCCGTGGACGTGTTCTGGTCGGCGAAGCGACCCGTCATCATTACCGGACGCGGCGCACGGCAGGCCGGGGCCCCGCTCGTGCGGCTGCTCGATGCAACCGGCGCGCTTTACCTGGACACGCAGGAGAGCCGCGGTCTTGTCCCGGCCGATCATCCCTCGACTGCGGCGGCCGTGCGCGCAGCCGCGATGACCGACGCAGACGTCGTTTTGCTGATCGGGCGCAAGCTCGACTACCAGGTCGGCTACGGCTCGCCCGCCGTCTTTCCCAATGCGCGCTTCATCCGGATTTCCGATAGCCCCGGCGAATTGATCGACAATCGCCGCGGCCAGCCGGAGCTGCTCGCCTCGCCTCATCTTGCTTTGGAAGCCATGGTCACAACCGCCGGCAATCGCGAAAGCGGCATCGACAAGACCTGGGCCGATGGCCTGCGTAAGCACCATCGCGACCGCATCGCGGCCGGCGAATCCGCGAAGGATAAGCCGACGACTGGCAGCGACGGCAAAATTCACCCGCGCGTGATTTTTGACGTCGTCGCCGCCACGGCCCCGAAGGACTACATCGCGATCGCGGATGGCGGTGACCTGTTGAGCTTCGCCCGCACCGGACTGACCGCCAGCACGTACATGGATGCCGGCGCATTCGGCTGCCTCGGTGTCGGCGTCCCCTTCGCTGTCGCTGCAGCCCTTGCCATGCCCGACCGCCAGGTCATTTCGGTGAACGGCGATCGCGCCTTCGGCATCAACGCCATGGAAATCGATACTGCCGTCCGGCACGGCGCAAAAGTAGTCTTCATCGTGTCGAACAATGCCGCCTGGAACATCGAGCGCCTCGATCAGGAAATGAATTATGGCGGGCGCGTCGTCGGCACGACCTTGCGCCACTCGGACTATGCAGGCCTCGCCCGCTCCCTTGGTGCGCACGGCGAACGGGTCGAAAAACCATCGGAACTGGAAGGCGCGTTGCGTCGCGCGCTGAAGAACGCGCCGGCACTGGTCGACGTGGTGACATCCCGGTCGGTCCTGTCGACGGATGCCCAGAAGGGGCTCGGCTTTGTGCCTGATTTTCAGGCTTTGACCGCTTGGGACGACGCCGAAAGAAAGCGCCGCGAGCCACGTTAACTTAACGGTACTTGGCGCCGCCTTTGCATTCCTCTAAACGGCAGACCGGGTTTTGAGGATGCCGATGAAGCTTCCGCGCCAGTTTTATGCCTCGCTCGCCATGGGCGCTCCGGCGCCGCTCCGCGAATTGCCCGTGCGGCTCGAGCGCATGATTCATTTCGTTCCGCCTCACATCGAAAAGGTGCGGGCGAAAGTGCCGGAGCTGGTTCGGCAGGTTGACGTCGTGCTGGGCAACCTCGAAGACGCTATTCCGGTCGATGCCAAGAAGGCGGCGCGTGACGGATTCATCACTATGGCGCGGGCGACCGAATTCGGTTCGACCGGACTGTGGACCCGCGTCAACGCGCTCAACTCGCCGTGGGCGCTCGACGACGTCACCGAGATCGTCGCGGCGGTCGGCAACAAGCTCGACGTGATCATGCTGCCCAAAGTCGATGGACCGTGGGACATCAATTACCTCGACCAGCTGCTGGCGCAGCTTGAAGCCCGGCACCAGTTGAAAAGGCCGATCCTGATCCATGCCATCCTGGAGACCGCGCAGGGCGTCAATAATGTCGAGGCAATCGCTTCCGCCTCCCCACGCATGCATGGCATGAGCCTCGGGCCGGCGGACCTTGCCGCCTCGCGCGCGATGAAGACGACGCGCGTCGGCGGTGGACATCCCGACTACAAGGTCCTGGCGGACGCGCAAGGCGATGCACCACGCGCGTCATCGCAACAGGATCTTTGGCACTACACGATCGCGAAGATGGTCGACGCCTGCGCCGCCGCCGGCATCAAGCCGTTCTACGGCCCGTTCGGTGACTTCGGCGATCCGGCCGGCTGTGAGGCACAGTTCCGAAATGCTTTCCTGATGGGCTGCGTCGGCGCCTGGTCGCTCCACCCATCGCAGATCGACATCGCGAAAAAGGTGTTTTCGCCTGATCCCGGCGAGGTGGCGATTGCGCAGAAGATCGTGGCCGCCATGCCTGATGGTGCCGGCGCCGTCATGATTGACGGCAAGATGCAGGACGACGCGACCTGGAAGCAGGCAAAAGTGCTCCTCGATTTGGCGAAGCTTGTTGCGGCCAAGGATCCCGACGCGAAAAGGCGCTAGGCTTTGTGACCGTAACGGAACGCTTGATGGAAAAGATGCGCGAAGCAAAATTCAAGATCGGTCAGGTGGTGAAACACCGCGTGCATCCGTTCCGGGGCGTCATCTTCGACATCGATCCGGTGTTCAACAATACTGAGGAATGGCTGCAGTCGATTCCTGCCGAGATACGGCCACACAAGGATCAGCCGTTCTATCACCTGTTCGCCGAAAATTCGGAAACCGAATACGTCGCCTACGTATCCGAACAGAATCTTCTGCCTGACACCTCAGGCAAGCCGATCCGACACCCCGACGTTGCCGAAGTCTTCGTACGCGATGAAAGCGGCGCATACCGTCCGCGCAATTCGCAGGTTCACTAATTCGAGCATTCAAACGAAAAAGGCGCGGCCCTGGGCCGCGCCTTAACTTTGCACGAGCGTAGCGTGCGCTACTTCTTTTGGGCCGGGGCCGGAGCCGGAGCGGGCGCCGGCGCGCCCGGGGCCTGGCTTTGCTGGCCTTCCAGTTTCTTGCGCGCCTCTTCGGCCTTCTTCTGCAATTCTTCCTGAAGCTTGCGCTGTTGTTCCTCGAAAGCTTTCGGATCAGTCGGCGGGCCGTCATAGGCCTTGGCGAAATCGTTCAGCGGCAACGGCAGGCTGATCGGCGTGCCCTGCATGTTGATCGCTTGCACAACGATGTTCTGCCCCTTCTTCATCTTGGTGATCATGTCGTCGGTGACGGGGTAGTCCGCCATGCACCCGACAGGGAAACATATCTTGTAGGGCTGCTGTGTAGGCTGCTGCTGGTCGATGAGCAGCCGCGTGCCGTGCGCCAGCTGCATGCCAAGCGGAACCGTGACCCGGAGGACCTTCGGCTCGCCTTCCGGTTCGAACAATTGGACGATGGCGACCGGCATTCCGTTCTCGAGACGGCCATCTTTGGTGATGACGCAAACCTTCTTATTGCCCGTGTCCTGTCCCTGGCCGCAGACTTTCATCCATGGCGAGTACATCAGCTGCGGCTGGTCAGCGGCCTGTTGCTGCGGCTGCGCCGGCTGCAAAGGCTGCGCGGGTTGCGCCGGCTGCGCCTTCGGCGCCGCCTTTGGCGCCGCCTTGGGCTGCGGTTGCTGCGCAGAGGCAGTGTTCGCGAACAGCGTTGCTGCCAAAGTCATGACCATGGTGGCGGTCAACGCCCGGCCCCACGGCCGGACCGATACGGTCCGATGATCCATTGTAACTGTTCCCTTGTTATTTCCGTCCGCGGCGAATGACGCCCCAAATTGCCGCTGGTTGCCTGGCTCTGTCCGGGTCAAATACGGCGGGAGCGTGACGCCTGATAGCCGAATTCCCCTCTGCAATAAAGCCACGAATGCGCTGAAAATGCGGCCGGTCGTGGCCCTCTCGCCTTATGATAAATTCCTGCAAAACCGGACCGAATCGCATTCGCACAACACTCGCGCCGCCCTCGACTGCCCATGCGGGGACCGCTTTGCGCCCATCGCGACGTTTCGTCGTGCTCGGCGCGCTGTCTGCAGCGACCGGGTTCGGTCTGCGGCCGGCGCATGCCCAGCGAGCTGCTCACGCCATCGCAATGCACGGGGAACCGGCATGGGGGCCGGGTTTCAGCTATCCGCTCTACGCCAATCCGCAAGCGCCGAAAGGCGGTCACCTGACGCACGGCGTGCTCGGCACCTTCGACTGCCTCAACCCTTTCATCGTGAAAGGACTGCCGGCTGCCAATATGAGGGGCTACATCGTCGAAAGCCTCCTCGCCCGCGGCTACGACGAGCCGTTCACGCTCTACGGCCTTCTGGCCGACAGTGTCGCGACCGATGCCGCGCGCTCCTACGTCAGTTTCAAAATCAATCCGGCAGCCCGTTTCGCCGACGGCAAGCCGGTGACGCCGGCTGACGTGATCTTTTCCTGGGAGCTGCTGCGCGACAAAGGCCGACCGAATTTCCGCACCTATTACATCAAGATCACCAAAGCCGAGGCAACCGATGCGCGCACGGTGCGCTTCGACCTTTCCGGCGCCGACGACCGCGAATTGCCGCTTATCATCGGGCTGATGCCGGTGTTGGCAAAGCACGCCGTCAACGCCGATACATTCGAGGACACCAGTTTCGACCCGCTGCTTGGCAGCGGGCCCTATACCGTCAGCAATGTGAAACCCGGCGAGAGTGTCACCTTCACACGCGACAAAAACTATTGGGGACGCGATCTCGCCATCAATCGCGGCCTCTGGAATTTCGACAGGATCCGTTACGACTACTATCGCGACGGCAACACGCATTTCGAGGCGTTCAAGAAAGGGCTCTACGACCTGCGGGTCGAGACTGATCCGGGGCGCTGGCAGACCGCTTACGACTTTCCTGCAATGCGCGATGGCCGCGTCGTCAAGGAAGACCTGCCTTACGGATTGCCCAAGGGCATGCAAGGCCTGGTGTTCAATACGCGACGTTCGGTCTTCTCCGATGTCCGCGTGCGCGAGGCGATCCTGCAGTTGTTCGACTTCGAGTGGCTCAACCGCACTTACTTCTTCAGTCTTTATAAGAGAACCGCGAGCTATTTCGACGGCTGCGATCTGTCGGCACACGGGGTGCCCGGCAATGCGCGCGAGCGCGAGTTGCTGGCTCCATTCCCGGACGTCGTGCGGGCGGACATCATGGACGGCACCTGGTCTCCGCCCGTTACCGACGGCTCAGGACACGACCGTCCTGTGCTCCGCCGCGCCTTCGCGCTATTCAAGGCTGCGGGTTACGAGCTCAAGGGCACCCAACTGTTGCATACCGCAACGGGACGACCTCTGTCGTTCGAAATTCTCGCAACAACGCGCGATCAGGAGCGTGTCGCGCTCGCCTTCGTCCGCAATCTCAAGCGTGCAGGCATCGAGGCGCGCGTCCGTGCCGTCGATGCCACGCAATATGAGCGGCGCCGCATCGCTTTCGACTTCGACATGATCGAGTACCGATGGGAGCAGTCCTTGTCGCCCGGCAACGAACAGCTGTTCTACTGGGGCTCTGCCGCGGCGGATCAACAGGGCAGCCGCAATTATATGGGCGTCAAATCCAAGGCCGTCGACGCCATGATCGGCGCGATGCTCGGTGCAACAACCCGCGAGAATTTCGTCGCCGCGACCCGCGCGCTCGATCGGGTCCTGCTGTCGGGCTTCTATGTCGTGCCGCTTTATTTCCCGCCCGTGCAATGGGTGGCGCGCTGGGCACGAATCGCGCATCCCTCACGGACATCGCTATTCGGCTATTTGCCGGAAACGTGGTGGCAGAAGGACCTCAAGCCTTGAGGCGCTGGCGATGATCCTCGGCGAAATCAACCGGGCAGCTGGTATCACCACAACGCTTGATGATCTCTTTCGCCGTGCCGGGGTTCGGCACCCCGAAGCCCCCGCGCTCGTTGACGCGCCGAACCGCCAGAGCTTCACCGATGGCGCGGCGCGCAGCCTGAGTTATGCGCAGGCCGATCACGCAATTTCCGCCGTCGCGGCACGCCTGCGTTCTTTCGGCCTGCCGACCGACGCCGTCGTGGCGATGCAATTACCCAAC
>Ga0111538_10004063_pt1 | contig 20390 bp, 18 predicted proteins | sample SoiMethybrSBSTD1_FD_79669 | JGI IMG/M metagenome (GOLD analysis project Ga0111538, IMG submission 79669) | Bulk soil microbial communities from a Populus tree surrounding site in Tennessee, USA - Soil MetaG P. TD hybrid SBSTD1 (version 2)... | ecosystem: Environmental > Terrestrial > Soil >... | reverse complement strand
TCAACCGATGAACGACGCATCGTCTTCGGCGGCGGACGGTGAAGGCCCATGCGGCCGTGGCCGCGAGCGTCGTGGGCCGCGAGCGAAGAACGCACCGAACACATCGCGCAGCGTCTCGAAGACGGCCCAGCCGCTGCGAGCCGGACCGAGAATCGTCTCCTGCACGGCGGTCATCGTCTCGTCGACGCGGCGGGCGACATCATCCATGATCTGTTCGGCCCGCTCGACCTGCGCGGTCGCGACCGCCGTCGCGCGTGCGGCGTCGTCGGAGATGCGCTGGACGTTGGCGACGATTGGCCGGATCGTCTCTTCGAGCTGCCCGAGCCGATCGCCGACACGACGCACGGTCCGGGCCGCGACGATCACAGCGGCCACCTGACCGATGGCCATCGCGAGCACCGAGACGGCAATGATGCCGAGGAAGACGTCCGTCACGCGTCGGGTCCGACCTCACGCGTCGCAGCCTGGAACTGCTCGCGCGCGCGATCGAAGGCGGTCGTCAGCGTCTCCCGGCCTCGATTGACGATCTCACGTCCCTGCTTCGCGGCTTCCGTCGCCCGGTCGCGTCCTTCTTTCGCACGCTGACTCAGAAACTCGCGTGTCTCATCGCCCTTCGCGGGCGCAAAGAGCAGCGCCACCGCGGCGCCCACTGCTGCACCCGCTGCGAATGCGAACAGCACGCCTCCCGCGCCAATTCCCTGCTGATTCGACATCGTCGCTACTCCACGCCGGTCAGAACAAACTGACTCTGACGTTCAAAAACCGTTTCGGATCCTTCTTGATGGCAGCCACGAGATCGCGCAGCTCGACCATCGTCCCGTTCATGTTCTCATACAACTGCTTGTCACGGAGCAGCTGTCCGGCTGTGCCCTCACCCTGCTGCAGCCCGGCGACGACTTTGTCGAGACGGTCGGAGACCGAGCTCAATCGGTTGTACAACTCCTGATCGGTGGCAAGTTTGCCCAGCGTGCCTTCCCCGCGATTGATTCGGCCGGTGAAGGAGTCGAGGTTGCCGGTCGCCGATTTGAGCGATGTCGCGAGCGAATCGTCGCTGAGCAGCTTGCCCAGGCTCCCCTCCCCTGCCCGGATGCGGGCGGTCATGGCCTGCAGGTTGTCGAGGGAGCTCTCGAGTGAACGGGCCGCCGCGGGATTGTCCAACAGCCGTCCGATCGTGCCGCGTCCCTGGTTGATGGAGTTGGTCACCTGCTCGGCCGACGACACGAGGCCAGTGAGCTCGTTGTACAGCTGTTCGTCGGTGAACAGACGGCCAAGTGTCCCCTTCCCGGCGCGGATGTCCTTCATCAGCGCGGTGGCTTCTTCAATGCTGACATTCGCTGAATCGGCGACGCTCGACAGCGTTGCGCTGGGGGGCTTCGAGCGCACGTAACCCCAGTCGGGAATTGGCGTGCCGGCGCTGGACGCGGTGACGTCCACCGCAGCCTCGCCGAGCAGTGACACCGATCCGAGGGTCGCGACCGAGGTCGTCGTAATCCGCGGCCGGTTCTCCTTCCGCACCTCCATCAGGACCTCGACCCGATCGCCGACGAACTCGACGCCGGTGACCGATCCCACCTCGACGCCGGCGACGCGCACCGGTGCGCCCTCCTTCAAGCCCGCGACCTCGGGGAAGACAGTCTTGATTGAATAGCGCTGCCAGAAGAAGCCGTTCGATCCTGTGAGCAGAAAGATAAACGCCGTGGCCACGACGAGCGCAAAGATCGACATCAATCCGATCTTCAGCTCCGACCAGGCCAGCGATCGCGTGCGTGGCATGACTCGATCCTCTCTTACGACAGGAACTGCCGGATGTACGGATCCTTCGAGGCGCGCACTTCGGTCGCGTTGCCCTCGAAGCACACCACGCCGTCCTTCAGCATGATGAACTCCGCCTCGTCGGCCTTCTGCGCGTCGGCCCGCGTGAACTCAACGTGGCTGTTCTGACGAGTGGCCTCGTGCGTCGCCACGAAGAAGGCATCGCGAAGCTGGTGGGTCACGATGATCGAGGTGACGCCTTCGAAATCGCGCAGCTTGATCATCTCCTCGTCGACCGTCATTGCCGTGATCGGGTCCAGTCCAGTCGTGGCTTCGTCGTAGAGCAGAATCCCCGGCTTGGCCGCCATGGCGCGAGCGATGGCGACGCGACGTCGCTGTCCGCCCGAGAGCTCCGAGGGCATGCGGTCGATGTACTCGTGGAGGCCGACGAACCCGAGCACTTCCTGCACGCGCTTGAAGGCATCGTCCTCCGGCATACCGCTCTCTTCGTATAACTTGTAGCCAACGTTCTGATCGACAGTCAGCGAGTCGAACAGCGCGCCCTCCTGGAAGACCATGCCGATGTCGGACCTCATCGCCATCAGTTCCTGCTCGCTCATCGAATCCACGCGCGTGCCGTTGACGATGATCGCGCCGCCATCCGGCTTCAGCAGACCCAGGATGAGCTTCAGGATGGTCGACTTGCCTGAGCCGCTGCCGCCGAGGATGACCTTGGTGTGGCCGGGCAGCAGCTCGAAGCTGACGTCCTTCAAGACGACCTTGTCGTCGAAGGCGAGCGAAACGTGATTCAAGACAATCGATGCATCCATCTAATACAACAGCGTAATCAATAACTGGGTAACGACTAAATCGACGGCGATCACCGCGACCGATGCCGCAACGACGGCGCTCGTCGTGGCACGGCCGACACCCTGCGTACCGCCGGACGTGCGCAGGCCGACGTAACAGCCGATCGACACGATGACGTAACCGAGGCAGAACGGCTTGATGATCCCCATCCAGGCGTCGTTTGGATAGAGCCCATCGATGACCGACGTCCAGTACACGCTCGGAGCGACGCGCAACTGGAACACGGCAACCATCCAACCACCGAGAATGCCGACCGTGTCAGCGATGATTGTCAGGATCGGCGCCATGACGAACCCGGCCAGCACGCGAGGCACTACGAGCTTGCGGACGGGATCGGTACCGAGCGCGCGCAGCGCGTTGATCTGATCGGTGACGACCATCGACCCGAGCTCCGCGGCAATGCCCGATCCGATTCGTCCGGCCAGCATCAGACCGGTGAGCACCGGCCCGAGCTCCTTCAACATGGACGCGCTGACGAGACGTCCGACGAACGGCCGCGCGCCGAACTGATCGAGCGTGACTCCCGACTGCAGCGCGAGCACGGCCCCCGTGAAGAATCCGGTGAGCAGGACGACGGTCAGCGACCCGACGCCGATGGCGTCGAGCTGCATGATGATGTCGCGATAGTAGAACGGCGGCGATGTGGCGGCGCGAATCGTCGCCGCCTGCAGGCGCATGTACTCCTGCACTTCGAGAATGGCGGTCTTGAGCCAGCGCTCCAGCAGGTCGAACACTAGGAGCCTGTCCGAGTCATGGCACGGGTCGCGTTCCGAGCGCCGTGCCGGCAGTTGCAAGGCGCCGCGACGCCGGCAAGGGGGGACCTTGTCCAGGAGCGGCAACGCCGCAGATGACGGCACGCCGCCGGAACCCGGAGGGCGCATGGGGATTGCGGGCGAGCTCGTCGTTGCTCGTCGTCGGCGATGTGCCGCATCGCCTCCTTCTCACGCCTCGATCTCACCTCGCAAGCCCCATGCGCGCGATCCATGCCATGACTCGGACAGGCTCCTAGCTACCGGCCCGTGTTCAAACTGGAGAGACCGAGATCGCGGGTGCGCAGCGCCTTGAGTGAATCGCGCAGCGCAGCGGCACGCTCGAAATCGAGATTGGCGGCCGCGGCTTTCATGTCGTGCTCGAGCCGGGCGATCTCGGCGTCGAGCTCGGCCTGGGTGCGGAACGTCTCACGCTCGCGCGGCGGCGTCGAGTAGTCGCGCTCGTAGACACTCGACATCACGTCATCGATCGATCGGACGACGGACTCCGGGGTGATGTTGTGTTCGACGTTATAGGCGGCCTGCAGAGCGCGGCGGCGTTCCGTTTCTTCCATCGCGCCCCTCATCGATGCGGTGACCGTCTGGGCGTACATGATGACCCGCCCGTTCACGTTGCGGGCGGCACGTCCGGAGGTTTGAATCAACGAGCCGGCCGAACGCAGAAAGCCTTCCTTGTCGGCGTCGAGAATGGCGACCAGCGATACTTCGGGGAGGTCGAGCCCTTCACGCAGCAGGTTGATGCCGACCAGCACGTCGAACACACCGCGTCGCAGGTCGCGAAGGATCTCCACGCGCTCGAGCGTGTCGATGTCCGAGTGCAGGTATCGCACCTTGACGCCAAGCTCCTGATAGTACGTCGTGAGATCCTCGGCCATTCGCTTGGTCAGGGTGGTCACCAGCACGCGCTCCTTACGCTCGGCACGCTGGCGGATCTCCTGCAACAAATCGTCCACCTGCCCGCGAACCGGGCGTACTTCGATCGGTGGATCCATCAAGCCGGTTGGACGGATCACCTGCTCGACGACCACACCACCAGCCTTCGACAGCTCGTACGGCCCTGGCGTCGCCGAGACGAACACCACCTGCTTTACCCGCTGCTCCCACTCGTCGAAGTTCAGCGGCCGATTGTCGAGCGCCGACGGCAATCGGAATCCGTACTCGACCAGGACTTCCTTGCGGGAGCGGTCGCCGAAATACATCCCGCGAACCTGCGGCACCGTCTGATGGCTCTCGTCCACAATCACCAGCGAATCTTCCGGAAGATAGTCGAGCAACGTGGGTGGCGGGAAACCTGGCGGGCGGCCGGTCAGATGCCGCGCATAGTTCTCAATCCCGTGGCAGTAGCCGATCTCACGAATCATCTCCAGATCGAACATCGTCCGCTGGTGCAGGCGCTGGGCCTCGAGCAGCTTGCCGTTCGACTCGAGCTGGCCGCGCCGCTCGACGAGCTCGGCCTTGATCGATTCGACGGCCAGCTTGGTGCGGTCCCGTGACGTCACGAAGTGCGACTTCGGGTATACCGCCACCTTGTCGAGACGGCGAAGGACCTTTCCGGTGAGGGGATCGAACCAGGCCAGCTCGTCCACCTCGTCGCCGAACAGACCGATCCGCAGCGCGTGTTCTTCGTACGACGGCACCACCTCGACGATGTCGCCGCGAACGCGGAACGTGCCGCGCCCGAACTCGGTGTCGTTGCGCTCATACTGAATCTCCACCAGCTTGCGCAGGATCTGGTCACGATCGATCCGCTGGCCCACTTCGAGCGGCAACAGCAGCCCGTAATACGCCTCCGGCGATCCCAGGCCATAGATGCACGACACACTGGCGACGATGATCACGTCGCGACGTTCGAACAGTGAGCGCGTCGCGGAGAGACGCATGCGGTCGATCTCGTCGTTGATCGTCGCTTCCTTCTCGATGTACGAGTCGGTGGCGGGAACGTAGGCTTCAGGCTGGTAATAGTCGTAGTAGCTGACGAAGTACTCGACGGCGTTCTCGGGGAAGAAGCGCTTGAACTCCTGATAAAGCTGCGCGGCCAGGGTCTTGTTATGCGCCATGACCAGCGTGGGCCGGTTCACCCGTGCCAGCACCTGCGCCATCGTGTAGGTCTTGCCCGAGCCGGTGACACCGAGCAGCACCTGCTGGCGGTCGCCGCGGTTCAGTCCTTCAACGAGCTCCGGCACCGCGCGGACCTGATCGCCGCGAATCTCGAAGTCGCTGACCAGTTTGAATTGATCGTAGACAGAAGGCATGGCCAAACGAGAATTGTACCGGGCTTTGGGCTTTCGGCTTTGGGCTTTCGGAAAGTCCAAAGCCTAGAGCCTAGAGCCTAGAGCCTAAGAGCCTAACGCCAAGAGCCTGTCACTTGCGGTACGGCGCGAAGTAGCCCTTGCGCGACTGCACGCGGAAATCTTTGGAGTCCGGGCGGCGGACCTTGATCTCCACTTTGCGCCAGCTGCCATCGGCTGCCGTATTCGTGGAGACGTAGCCGAGGCTGTACTGCGCGCGAATCTGCATCAGAATCTTGTCGTAGGCCTCTTCAATCTGTTTCATCTGGAACGGGAAGAAGGCCTCGCCGCCGCTCTCGCCGGCGAGCTGCGTCAGGCGCAGCCGCTGCTCGGCGCGCACACTGCCCGGCTGATTCTCGAGGAACCCGATGGAGTACACCGTCACGTCCGACGCGCGCACCAGCGTGAGCACGTCGCCGAAGCGAATCGTGCTGCGCGTGTCGCCACCGTCGGTGAACAGCACGAGGATCTTCCGGCCTGTCTGCTCCGCGGCGCTGTCGAGATACACGCCGAGTGCGTCGTACATCGCCGTGAAGCCATTCGGCTTGCGTGCACGAATACGCTCGACGAGGCGCGGAAAGTCGAGCTGCCCGTACTTGGCGACGCGGACCTCCGTGTCGAAGTCCACGAGCGTGATGTCCTTGGCGTCCGACAGCGTGTTGAGGAATTTCACCGCCGCCGATCGCGACAGTTTGATGTCGGCGTCCATGCTGCCGCTGGTGTCGAACAGCAGGCCGACGTGCAGCTCCGGCGCAGCGTCCTGGTCGCCGCGGGCGAAGTACTCGATTGTCTGCTTCTTGCCATCCTCGAAGATCTCGAGGTCGTCACGGGTGAGGTCGGTCAGGAAGCTGGCCTTCTTGTCGGAGATCGTGACGCCGAGGCTGACGACCTCCGTTCCGGTCCGGAAGGTCGCTTGCCCGCCTTGCTGGCCCTGAGCGAGCGCACGCGAGTCGAAGGGAGCGAGCGCAGTCGATGGCGGGCGCGAGTGGAAGGGTTGACCAGTGGCCAGCGTGCCGGCGCATGCAATGACGGCAATTCCTGCGAGAAACCGCATACCAGGCCGATCATAAACCCGCCTCGGCCGGGAGGCGTATAATGGTCGTTTGGAGCGTATGTCTAGGGTGTCTCCTTGGACAGGCGCGCGCACCCGATGAGGTGCGTCGCTGTCTGTCAAACGGAGCTGGCCATCAGGATGCTCGATGAGATCCTGCTGCCCAGCTTCGAAGTCGAGTTCCTGGTTGAGAGCAAGTCCGTTGCGCGTCGCTTACACGACGGCGGGCTGAACGTGACCGCCGGCGACCTTCGCCGGATGGATACGTATGTCAAGGCCGACCTCACGCCAGGCACGAGCATCGTCGTCGAAGATAACGGCCGGAAGAGTCTGAAGAAGATTCTCGAGGCCATCTACGACGCCGGGGGAACACTGGTCTACGTGCTCGGCGTCGGCACCTCGCACACGCGAGAGCGTGAAGACGAACTGAAAGCGCTGTTTCCCGAGCTCAATTACCTGGCCCTCTCGGAACTCTTTGGCGGGCCGCTCCTCACCGAGTTCAGTCGGTCCCTCACCCGCCTCCGCGTTCAGCAGTATCAACGGTTCTTCAGCGACGCCGACCGCGTCGTCATCCTCCTCCACAACGATCCGGATCCCGATGCCATGGCCAGCGGCCTGGCACTGCGCACGGTACTGCACCGCAACCGACAAACCGCGGTGATCGCGGCGCTGCAGGGCGTCACGCGGCCGGAGAACCAGCGGATGATGAACCTGCTCGACATTCACGTCGAGATCCTCTCGCTGGAACAGGTCGAGGCGTTCGATCGGATCGCGATGGTGGATGTGCAGCCGCACTACTTCGGCGGCGCGATCGATAGCGTCGGCCTGGTGATCGACCATCACCCCGAGCAGCCGGGCTACACCGCGATCTACAAAGACATCCGCGTGGATTACGGATCGACCTCCACGATCATGACCGAGCACCTTCGCGCGGTGGACATGAACATCTCCGAGCGCGTCGCGACGGCGATGCTCTACGCGATCAAGTCGGACACGTTGTTCTTCAACCGCCAGGCCAACCGCGTGGACATCGAGGCGTTCTCGTATCTCTACCCGCTGGCCGATGCGACGCTCATCCGCAAGATGGAAGGCGCGGAAATCACGATGGACCGTCTCGAGTACGTCGTGAAGGCCAAGCAACAGGGCGTGATGGTCGAGCAGGTGTTCTGCGCGTTCCTCGGCACGACACCGCGCGAGGACTTCATTCCGTACGTGGCCGATTTCTATCTGCAGTTGGAGAACGTACAGTGGACGATCGTGTCAGGGATCGTCAACGACTCCCTGATCATCTCGGTGCGGAATCTCGGCTACTCGCGCAACGCCGGCGAGTTCGTGCGGAAGTACTTCAACGACATCGGCAGCGCCGGTGGTCACCGTGCCATGGCGAAGGCCGTCGTGCCACTACAGTCGTTCAAGGAGAAGTTCGGCAACCTGCAGGCCGAACAGTTCACTCAGAAGGTGCTCGAGCTGGCGCTCGAGTTCCTGCACGAGCACCAGCCCAAGTTAGTCAAGGCGTAGAAAGCAAGGCCCAAGAACTAAGGCCTAAGGACTATCGCGTCCCGAACAACGCGAGATCGACAGCGTCACCCATCGCCTTATAGCCGGCGTCGCCCGGATGCAGGTGGTCGCCCGAATCGTAGGCGAGCAGAAACTTCGTCGGCGCTGCCGGATCGCGCGTGATCATGTCGAAGTCGATCACCCCGTCATAGGCCTTGCTCGTCCGGATCCAGTTGTTGAGCGCCTGCCGTTTGGCCTCGCCCTCAGGGGTGAAGTAGGCCGCCCCTTCATATGGGGTGAGCGTCGCGCCGTAGATCTTCAACCCGCGGGCGTGGGCGCGATCGATCAGCTGCTTGTGACCGGCGATGAGATCCTCGGCGGTCGGTGATGGGTTGTTCCGGGCAATGCCGATGTCGTTGATGCCCTCCATGACGACGACGTGCGTGACGCCGGTCTGCATCAACACGTCGCGATCGAAGCGAGCCAGCGCGCTGACACCGGCACCGTCGCCGAGCACGCGATTGCCGCTGATGCCCGCGTTCAGCACCGCCACACCCGCGCCCTTGCGCCCCGCGAGACGGCGTGCGAGCTGATCCGGCCAGCGATTGTTGGTGTCCGCCGTGGAGCGCGCACCGTCGGTAATGGAATCACCGAACGTCACGACGGCTCCCGTGCCAGCGGGAGCCATCACCTCCACCCGCGCGATCATGAACCACGCGCCGCTGCGCCCGCTCACCGGCAGTGCCGCCGCTCCCGAGTGATTGCCCGTCTCCGATACGAAGTTGGTCTGTGACGCACCGTTGTGCGTGGTCACCGGCGATGGGCTGATGCCGAGATCGCCAGGGACGTAGAGATCGATCACGAGATCGGATACCGGCGCTACGGTCAGGTCAACGGGATCGGAGACGACCGTCGCTCCCGCGAGGACGCTGAACTTCGTTGCGCCGCTGACGGTCAGCGGCTTCGCCGACGAGGCCACGATGGCGGTGTCCTTGTCGCGCGGCGCGATGTGACCGGCCCCGATCTCGAGCGGCGCCGTCCCGAACGCGTTACTCAACACGACCCGCACCCGACTGCCACCGATACTGGTTCGCACAATCTGCCGAATCGTCTGGTTCGTCAGCGTCGTCGGCGGAGCGAACCCGCCGCGGCCACCGCCCGGAGCTGCGGGGGCCGGCCCCGTTGCCGCAGTTGGCGGCGGTGGACCGCCGGGCCCCAGTGCAGGAGGCGCCGCGACCGCCGGTGCCGCGGCTGGAGCTTGCGGTGCCGCCGGTGCCGGGCCCTGACCTCGGGGAGCGCCCTGCTGCACGGGTCGTGCGACCAGAGCAGTCGCCCACGTCGCGACCCACTGTTCTCGACGGCTCTGCCCGAGAGCAGGTGCTGCGGTGAGAACGGCGATCCCGAGAACAAGAACACGTCTCGTCAGCTGCATGCGAGTCTCCCTGTAAAGCTGAGAAATTCTAACCCGCGTCGCTCATCCGTTAATCCGGATTTGATAGGTCCGTCATCTCGTCGTCATGGCCTCTCAATAGATTGCGAGCTCATGCGACGTCTTTGCGTATCCCTCGGCTCTCTCGCGGTCCTCGCCCTCGGGCAGGCCTCTACCGTCTCGGCGCAGACGGTCTTCGTCAATGGTTTCGTGATCCCCGGCAACACGCTCGATGCCACCAATCAACCCGGCGCGAATGGCGGCCGGTTTGGCTTCTTCTCTGATATCTACTACGACCCGACGCTGAATCAGTGGTGGGCGCTCTCCGATCGCGGACCGGGAGGCGGTCTGATCGCCTATGACACTCGTTTGACGCGTTTCCAGATCAACGTGCATCCGGTCACCGGCGAAATCTCGCAGTTCCGCGTGATCAAGACGATCAAGTTCACCGACCCGAACAACCTGTTGGTCGGTCTCGATCCGCATCTCAATGGCCTGAATCCCCTGGACCTGAATGGCAGCGAAAGCGTGCTCGGCCACAGCTTCGATCCCGAAGGACTCGTCATCGATCCAAACACCGGCGAGTTCATCGTGGCCGATGAATACGGGCCATCGGTCTTTGTCTTTGACCGTGAGGGCCGCCTGCAGAGGATTTTCGACGTTCCAGAGAATCTCGTCCCGTTTGTGAACGCAACGGTGAATTACATCGCATTGCGCGATCCCTGCGGGGCGATGGGTGCGCCGCCTCAACCGCCGACCTGCGGCGCAAACGGCGGCCGTCAGGACAATCGCGGCTATGAAGGCGTGGCCGTCTCGCCCGACGGCAAGACGCTGTATGCGGTGTTGCAGGATCCGCTCATTGACGAGACGGGAGCCGGTACCAATAACGGCCGCAACAGCCGCAACGTGCGGATCGTGGTGTACGACAACGACCACGCGAGCCCGAGCTACGGCACGAGCCTCAAGCAGCTGGTCTACCAACTCGAGCCGCAGGCTGCCGTCGCCGCGCGAATCAACGCGGTAACTCCGGGCAACGCAAACGCCACCGACCCGCGACAGGGCCGCAACATCGGCGTGTCGGCGATCGTCGCCATCAATGATGTGGAATTCCTGGTGCTCGAGCGCGACAACCGCGGCATCGGGGTGGACGACCCCGCAGGCGCGCGCACGGTCGGCAGCAAGCGAGTCTTCAAGATCAACATCACGAATGCAACGGATGTCACCGACAAGGTGCTCGGCCTGGACGCCCTTCCCGCCGGCACCGTTGCCGTAACCAAGTCGCCGGCCGTCTTCCTCGACCTGCAACTCAATACCTCGCTGCCGAACGGGGAACAAGCCGAGAAGTGGGAGGGCCTGACGATCGGTCCCCGTCTCAAGGGGGGCGACCTCATGCTGCTCGCCGGCAACGACAACGACTACTCGGTCACCCAGACGAGCGCGAGTGAGCAATTCGACGTCTACGTCGATTTCAACGGCAACTTCGCCAAGTGCGTCCTCGACTCGCAGACGCAGTGCAAGGTGAATCCCGCCACGGATGACCCAATCAACCAGAACCTTGTCGCGCTGCCGACGGGTTATCAACTGTTGCCCGGCGTCCTCCACGCCTTCCGCACGTCGGCCCTCGGTGGCTACGTCGAGCCCAATCGACATACGGGAAATCAGGAAGATTAATGGAAGGCGGGTCTAAAAGACCCGCCTCTACGTTCGTTGCCGTGCGCTCAACTATCATTGGAGATCGCATGGCCACGATCCTTCAGAAGGTACCTGCAGGCGAGAAAGTCGGCATTGCATTTTCGGGCGGCCTCGACACAAGCGCCGCCCTTCACTGGATGCGCGCGAAAGGCGCGATCCCCTACGCCTACACCGCGAACCTCGGTCAGCCGGACGAAAAGGATTACGACGAGATCCCGCGCAAGGCGATGTTGTACGGCGCCGAGAAGGCGCGGTTGATCGACTGCCGCGCGCAGCTCGTCGAGCAAGGCCTCGCCGCGTTGCAATGCGGCGCCTTTCACATCACCACCGCCGGTGTCCCCTACTTCAACACGACACCACTCGGACGCGCCGTGACCGGCACCATGCTCGTTCTCGCGATGAAGAGCGACGAGGTCAACATCTGGGGCGACGGCAGCACCTTCAAGGGCAACGATATCGAGCGCTTCTATCGCTATGGCCTGCTGGCCAATCCCTCGCTGCGCATCTACAAACCCTGGCTCGACCAAGCGTTCATCGACGAGCTCGGGGGCCGCAAGGAAATGTCGGAGTACATGCAGCGCGCCGGCCTGGCCTACAAGATGAGCACCGAGAAGGCCTACTCGACAGACTCCAACATCCTCGGTGCCACGCATGAAGCGAAGGATCTCGAGCATCTGAACAGCGGCATCCGGATCGTCGAGCCGATCATGGGCGTCGCCTCGTGGCGAGCCGAGACGGCCGTCAAGCCGGAAGAAGTGAGCGTGACGTTCGAGGAAGGCGTGCCTGTGGCACTGAATGGACGCCGATTCCAGGATCCTGTCGCCTTGATGCTCGAGGCAAATGCGATCGGCGGACGCCATGGTCTGGGCATGAGCGATCAGATCGAGAACCGGATCATCGAAGCGAAGAGCCGAGGTATCTACGAGGCGCCGGGCATGGCTCTGCTCTTCATCGGCTACGAGCGCCTCGTCACCGGCATCCACAATGAGGACACCATCGAGGACTACCGCGAGAGCGGTCGCCGGCTCGGACGGTTGCTCTACCAGGGCCGCTGGTTCGATCCGCAGGCGCTGAAGCTCCGCGAGTCGGCACAGCGGTGGGTGGCCCGGCCGATCACCGGCGAGGTGATCGTCGAATTGCGCCGCGGGAACGACTACTCGATCCTCGACACGCGCAGTCCGAATCTCACCTACAAGCCCGAACGCTTGACGATGGAAAAGGGCGAGTCGGCGTTCACGCCGCAGGATCGCATCGGCCAGTTGACGATGCGCAACCTGGATATCACCGACACGCGCGACAAGCTCCTGACCTATACGAAGTCGGGTCTCCTCACTCCTGGCCAGGGCACTGAACTGCCCCATCTGCTCGACACGAAATCAGGCGACTAGCCTCCTGCTTTGGCCAATGCACGGCGCAGTCGACCGGTGCGGAGCCGTAGGTCGCTCCGCAAAACTGACTTGATCCGGGCACCTCAGCTTCGCCGCCGATCAACCAGGTAGGCCAATAGGCCAATACACTCCCCACAGTTTTGCTAGGGACCTACGGCCCCGCACTGCTCCCCGGTGACGTCAAGCGGGATGGAGCACGATGCATTTGTCAAAGCACCCGTTAGGTTAGACATCCGGCATGCGTGTTGGCGTTGCTGCGTGGAGAATCCGTGTGAAGGTCAGGCCGACCAGGATCGCCTGACCGCGCGAGAAGCCAGAGGGGATCAGCGAGGTTGAGGGCGGGCGCGAGCACGCCCGACCCGAGCGTCCAGCGGCCGACGACGGCGCCAGCACCCCAGCGAGCAAAGTCCGCTCGCCGGGGACCCCGCTCGCAGCGCGTGTCCGGCCACCGGAACCGGATTCGGAACGCAGCAAGGCCAACACGTGTGCCTGATGGTGTCCTCTCAACGCGGCGCGGCTCGCGGGAAGTGCACCGGGTCGTCATCGGCCCACGGCGTTCTCGAGGGCATGTTCGACTCGTAGCGTCGAAGATTCTCGGAGAGGCGCGTGACGAGATCCGTGCGCCGCGCCTGCGTGGTCATCGCGATCGCCTGACGTTGTCGCACGATCGCCTCAGCGAATCGTCCATTCTCGGCCAGCGCCATGGCCGTCGTCTCGATCAGCGCCACGGAGGGGACCGTGGTCTTCTCCAGGGACTGCATGATCGACAACGCGCGGCGACCATCGCGCACGGCGTCGTCTGGCGCCGAGGCGAGCAGCCGAGCGAGCGCGTGTGCGAGACCCGGTTGTTCGGGATGCACGCGGACGGCGTCTTCGAGCACGGACCGCGCCTCCACAAAGCGACGCAGGCGCACCAACGCCATCGCGCGCCCGAACCGGGCGTTGCTTGCCGATGGATCGATCTTGATGATCTCCGTGTACTCGGCCATCGCCGCATCGAGCTTGCCCGAGCGGCGCAGCGCGTCAGCGAGGCTCGCACGAGCATTCACCATCGTGGGATCCGAGGCGACGGCCCGCGTGAAACGATCGATGGCATCCGCGTCCCGGCCGCGCTCCTCCATGAGCACGCCGAGACTGAAGAGCGGCTTCGCGTATCCAGGCAGCAGCCGGATCGCCGCCTCGAACTCGGCTTCCGCTGCACGGGGATCTCCGGCGAGATAGAGCGCCGTGCCGAGATTCTGATGGAGGGTCGCGTCGCGCGGTGCGACCTTGAGCCCCTCACGGAACAGGGCGGCCGCCTCCGTCCATTTGCGATCGTCCATGGCCTGCGTACCGCGGATCTCGAAGACGACCGCGGTCTTGAGCAAGTCGGTGATTTCGGCCATCAACGGATCGGCCGGATACAGACGCTCGTCTTTCCACAACTTCACGTGTGCCGCCGCGCGCTGTTCGTCGCCGCGGGCGCGATACGCCATGGCGAGCGCATAGTGCACGCCATCGGCGCCCGGGTCGGCAGCGAGCGCCGCCTCGAGATGCGTCACGGCGCGAGCGGAATCACCCGCGGCCAGCGCCGCCTTTCCCAGCTCGAAGAGGGCCGCCGCCGAACGCGGCTCGAGCGACACCGCCTTGGTGAGCAGCGGCTCGGCAAGATCCGCCCGGCCGTTATCGACGTGCATGGTTCCGAGCCACACCAATGCCGGCACGTGATCGGGCTTCAGACGAAGCACGTCTTCGAACCGCGCGAGCGCCTTGTCGGACTGGAACGTCAATCGATAGGCATGGGCGAGGAAGTACGGCCACGCCAGCTCACCCGGTTCGAGCGAGGCCGCATTCAGCAAGTGTGGTTCGGCCTGATCGTAGAGCTCCGCCGCGAGCAGGAGCTTACCGACCTGACCGTACACGCGACCGAGATCCGCATCGCTCGCCGGCGATCGCTGCGCCGATGTGAGCGATGCGTAGCTGGCGCGAATGCGCTCCTGCAGCGACATCTCCACGCCCGCCATGGCTGGCGGCGGCGTCTCCCGCAGCGTCTCGCGAGGAGTGTGACCCGCGTCCACGGAGGACGCGTTCGGCGTGTCGCGTCCACACGCAGCCGGCACCACGAGCGCACACATCACCGCGCCGAGACGCAGGTGCCCGCGCATCAGCCGTCCACGGGTTGCGCAGGAGTGTCGAGAATGAGCTGGTAGAAATCGAGGTCCAGCCAGCGCCCGAACTTGAAGCCGGCATGTTTGACGCGGCCGCAGAACTCAAAGCCGAACCGCGTGTGGAGCGCGATGCTGACGCCGTTGGTGGCATCGATGCCGCCAATCACGTTGTGATATTGCTGAAGCCGGGCTCGCGCGATGATGGCATCGAGCAGCAGGGTGCCGATGCCTCGTCCGCGGCAGTCCTTGTCCACATACACGGAGTGCTCGACGGAGTATTTGTAGGCCGGCCAGTTTCTGAACGGACCGTACGACGCAAAGCCAAGCAGATGGCTCTGGTCATCGATCGCGCCGATCACCGGGTACTGCCCCTTCTCCTTGGCGTCGAACCAGATCTCCATCATCGCCATCGTTCGCGGACGATAGTCGTACAGCGCCGTCGAGTGCTCGATCGCTTCATTCAGGATCGCCAGAATCTCTGGCGCTCGGCTGCGGTCGCAGTCGATCAGTCGCACGCCCATGTCAACGGTGATTGATCTCGCCTCGATGGATGGGCGCTCGAGCGCGGGCGAGCTGCTCCCCGCTGGCCCCGACCACCGGCTCGATAAATTGCCGATAGGCGTCCTCATAGGCGCGCTCGACGAGCTCGGAGAGGTTCTGCCGCCGGTCCGAGGCTTCATCGTACGCACCGTCGACATCGTAGGGACCGATCGGATTGTGTCCAGGCTGGATGACGTACAGCGCATCGAAATGCATGCTCATCGCCTCGAGGCCGTCACGCAGCGCCACCGCCTCGGCCACGCCCTCCGACTCACCGAAGCGCCCGCGGACATCGAGCCGCGGCGCGCGCAGCTGATGCGGCGCGTCAACCGGCGCCGCCGCGCTCACGACGATCGCCTGACGCGCACCGGCGGCAGCCACTTCCTCGAGCAGCCGGTGAATGGCGCCCGGACGATCGCAGGCGCGATGGGTTTCACCGCGCCAGTAGCTGTCCGGCGCAAACACAATCGGGTACGGCTCACAGACGCGCAACGGCGTCAGGCCGGCCAGCACCACGTCGATCGCGTGATCGCGCCCGACGCCAGCCAGGTCGAGTACTTCGGATCGCCGGTCGCGCCCCACTCGCGGCGCGAGGAACTCACGGCGATGCGATTCCGAGAGCAGCGCCGCAACGATGTCGCGCCTGGCATCGAGATCGGTGGCGACGAGCACGAGCTCGCGGAAACCCGGCTGCCCGAGGTTCTCCGTCAGCACCTCCGAGTAGCGTCGTCCGAGGATGGCGACCGATGGCCGCGCCAGCGGCGCCGCGCCGCGAATCAGATCCCAGATAGCCGTCGCGAACCACTCGCGGGCCGGTTCCGCCGCCAGTGGCGCACCGAAGACACGCCACCACCACCCGCCTCGCGCACGGCGGTTGCCCGCGGCTCGGCCGGCCAGCCAACCGCCGATGGCGAGCACGGCGAGCATGACGAGGAGCGCAATAGTGGCCGCCCGCGGAACAGTCGTTGGCAGATTCGGTCCGGCAAACGCCGACTGCAGCCACGCCGAATACCACGAGACGATCGCTGCCCCCGCCTGAATCTGCAGCATCTCCAGCACGAAGCCGACGAGATACACGAGCAGGCCGGCAAGCAGGACCGCGAGCGGCGTGAGCAAAATCGCGAGCAGCACAATGCCGATAGCCGCCGCCGCGCGAATCGGCCAGCGCCAGCCGTAGAGTCCAGCGGCCGCTTTCGACCGCCAGATCCCGGATGCATCCCAGAGCCGCGCCGACCCGTCGAGCGCGGCGAGCGCAGCGCCGCCAGCGCCGACACCATGTCCCGCGAGGATGTCGATCTTGACGCCGGCTTCCTGCAGCGCTCGGAGCACGCCCGCGTGGTACGCACCGTGCGCGCCAGTGCCCGTCAAGATCAAGGCCGTGCGGCGTTCCGGTGAGTAAGCGGTCACCTGATTCGTCTTATTCGTCGTGGATGGTCGTCAGCTTGATGAGATCGAACGTCTTCTTGCCACTGGGCGTCGTCACATTGATCTCGTCGCCCTCTTCCTTGTTGAGGATGGCGCGGCCGATCGGCGATGACGTCGAGATGAGGCCCTTCTCCGCGTCGGCTTCTTCCGGCATGACGAGCTGGTAGACGATCATGTCGCCACTGGCGCCACGCAGCTGCACGGTGGATCCGAAGCCGGCCTTGCCGCGCGGGATGCGATCCATGTTCATCAGTGAGATCTCGCCCATCCGCTTCTTCAGCATGGCAATGCGAGCGTTGACGATATCCTGACGGTCTTTCGCCGCCTTGTACTCCGCGTTTTCACGCAGGTCGCCCAGCTCACGCGCGCGCTGAATTTCTTTCGGGAGCTCGACCTTCAGCTCGCGCTCGAGCGCCGCGATCTCCTCGTTGAAACGCTTCAGAATCCGCTCTTTCATCGCTGGAATCAGACTGTAGCACAATGGTTGCTGGTGAGAGTCGTCTCCAGCCGCCAGAACCCGATCGTCGCCGCATTCAGAACGCTGGCGGACCAGCCGGATCCAACAGGAACGCGTTTACTGCTGGACGGCGCGCATTTGGTGAACGATGCGCGATCGTCAGGCTTGCAGTTTGAGACGGTCGCCGTCGCCGCCTCGAGGCTGACATCGCAGACCGAGGAAGGGCTGCTTGCGCAGCGTCTCGAGCGCGAGGGCATCGACGTCATCGAAGCGTCAGATGCCGTGTTCGATGTCTTGAGTCCGGTGAAGAGCCCGTCGGGCATCGTCGCCATCGCTGGCCGCAAAGGGGTCACCGCCGCGGAGATCTGTGCGCAGCCGGACGCGTTCGTGCTGGCCGCGATTGATGTGCAGGAACCCGGCAACGTGGGTGCACTGATGCGCGCGGCGGAGGCGGGCGGCGTGACCGGCGCGCTGATCTGCGGTGTCTCGGCAAGTCCGTTCTCGTGGAAGGCGCTTCGCGGCAGCATGGGCAGCGTGCTGCGTTTGCCGATCGCCGCTGACCTCACGACACATCAGGCCTTCACGCTGATGCGCAAATCCGGCGTGCGCACGATCGCTGCGGTCCCTCGCAGTGGACAGGATCCTGACGGCGTGAACTGGCGGGGCAAGGTCGGTTTACTCCTCGGCGGCGAGGGGCCCGGCCTCACCGACGAGGCCATCGCGCTCTGTGATGCGCGTGTCACTATTCCGATGGCCGGTGGCGTCGAGTCTCTCAACGTCGCCGCGGCCGGTGCGATTCTCGTCTACGCCGCACGGCGTCAGCGCGCATGAGCTCTCTCTTCGACGACGAAGACGACGATCGGAGAGGCAGGTCTTCAGACTCGCCTTCCACCGCAGCGGGAACGCCGCTGGCGGAACGCATGCGCCCGCGCACGCTTGACGAGATCGTCGGGCAGGACGACATTCTCGCGCCGGGAAAACCGCTGCGCGGGGCGATCGAGCGCGACTTGCTGCAATCGATCATCCTCTGGGGACCTCCAGGCACGGGCAAGACGACGCTCGCGCGTGTGATCGCCGAGGTGACGCACGCGCACTTCGTCCCGTTCAGCGCCGTGCTCGCGGGCATCAAGGAAATCAAGGAGGTCATGGCCACGGCGCAGGATCGGCGCCGGCGCATCGGCCGGCGGACGATCGTCTTCGTGGACGAGATCCATCGCTTCAACAAGGCGCAGCAGGACGCCTTCCTTCCCCGCGTCGAAGCCGGCGATATCGTCCTGATCGGCGCAACGACCGAGAATCCGTCGTTCGAGGTCAACGCGGCACTGTTGTCGCGCTCGAAGGTGTTCGTGCTGAAAGCGCTCCCGGCGGAGGCCGTTGAGGGCATCCTGCGACGCGCGCTGACGGACAAGGACCGCGGACTCGGGACGCTGGACATCAACGTCACCGACGAGGCGGTCACGGCCATCGCCCGCTTCGCCAACGGTGACGCGCGTTCGGCGCTCAACTTGCTCGAGTTTGCGGCCGGTTCAGCGCCGTTCGATCCCGAGACCATGGTTCGTCAACTCGGACTCGCACAGCTCGATCAATCGATTCAGCGACGCGCCCTGCTGTACGACAAGGGCGGCGAGGAGCACTACAACATCATTTCCGCACTGCACAAGTCGATGCGGAACAGCGACCCTGACGCGGCGGTCTACTGGGTCGCGCGCATGCTCGAGGCCGGTGAGGATCCGCTGTACATCGCGAGACGCTTGATCCGGTTCGCCTCCGAGGACATCGGCAACGCCGATCCGCAGGCGCTGACAGTCGCCGTCGCTGCCAAAGACGCCGCCCATTTCATCGGCATGCCCGAAGGGAACACCGCGCTCGCGCAAGCGGCCATCTATCTCGCCACCGCGCCAAAAAGCAACGCGGTCTACACCGCCTACAACGCCGCTGCCGCTGATGCGCACACGCAGGCGGCCGAGCCCGTGCCACTCCACTTGCGCAACGCGCCAACGAAGCTGATGAAGCAGCTCGACTATGGCAAGGGCTACGAGTACGCACACAACGAGCCTGATGCGGTCACCGGCATGGACTGCCTGCCGCCGTCACTGGCCGGGAAGACCTATTACGAGCCGAGCGAGCGTGGCTTCGAAAAGGAGATCAAACGGCGGCTCGAGGCGTGGGAGAGGATCAAGCAGCAGCGCGCCGCTGCCGGATCGAAACCGGACTGAGACGCAGGCGTCCTACTTGCTCTGATCGAGCGCTTCAAATGCGGACGCATGGATGCCGGCCGTATAGCCAACAGCGAGTGTTCGGACAATTGAGGCCGGCGTCAATACTCGCGCCGGAGAGCGGAGCGTGGCGATCGGGGGCTCATAGCCAGCCGGACTCCAGCGCAGGAGTCGATCTGACAACACCAGATACGCATCGTGTTCGTCATCGGTGACGAAAACCCCATCCGGCATGTTCTCAATCGTCATACAGGAGCGGGTGCCGTTGTCGATCGCCGCCGTTCTCTCCTGGTGTAACGCCAAGTCCAGAACAGCCGCGGCGGGGCGAGCCGTACCGGCCAGTTCGGGATTCGCTCGCGCCCAGAGGTCGCGAAAACGCGTGAATCGTTCGCGTTGACATTCCGCGCACGGCCGATGCCCAGCCGCCAACGCGGTCGCTTCATCCAAGAAGAACAGTTCGGTGTAATGGCCCGGCGTCATCAGGTTGCGCTTTCTGCCCTTGAATTCGAGCAGGCAGATAATCCAACGCGTGCCCTCGGAGTGACGGCGGATGTGCTGGTGGTCGTCATGCAGGCAACCACGATTACCAGTCAGCGTCCCCCGTGCTGGCGCGGCAACAATGGAACTGAACGGCGTGACCCGATTCTGTCTTGGCATCGTCTCTCATGCCCTGCCACACCACCGGTTCGGCTACGGCACCTGATACGCCGAATACCACGTCCGGATTCGGGTGAGCACTGTCGGACTCGTCGCGACATCGTTGTGGTCGACGCCGGGATAGACATGGAATTCACGCGCGACGCCGCTGGCCTGCAGGACCGCGTCGAGACGTTGATCCTGCGCGATCGGCACCACCGTGTCCTGATCG
>Ga0111538_10004062_pt1 | contig 20396 bp, 20 predicted proteins | sample SoiMethybrSBSTD1_FD_79669 | JGI IMG/M metagenome (GOLD analysis project Ga0111538, IMG submission 79669) | Bulk soil microbial communities from a Populus tree surrounding site in Tennessee, USA - Soil MetaG P. TD hybrid SBSTD1 (version 2)... | ecosystem: Environmental > Terrestrial > Soil >... | reverse complement strand
TCAGACGGTGTCGAACAACACCGTCACGGTCACCTTCAAGGACGCCGCGCTGACGCTGCGCGTCACGCCGCAGATCACCGCGTCGAACACCGTGATCATGCGCATCTTCGTCGAGAAGGCGGCGCCGAACTACACGCAGACGTCGGCGGCGCAGCCGGTGCCGTCGATCGACACGCAGCGCGCGGTCACCACCGTGCTGATGGGTGACGGCGAAACGACCGTCATCGGCGGCATCTACACGCGCGAGGAAAGCGACGCCCAGGTGCGGACGCCGTTCCTGCACCGCGTCCCGCTGCTTGGCTGGCTGTTCAAGACGGATCGGCGCCTCGATGACAGCGACGAGCTGCTGATCTTCATCACTCCGCGAATCGCGAAGTAGGGCATATGAGCACACGAATGATTCTTTCAACGGCAGGGCGGCTCGCGGGCGCGGCCGCTTGTGTGATCTCACTGGCGTCGTGCGGGAGCGAGATGCTTCGCACCGGGCGCGGGCCAATGTTCTTGCAGATCGACAACATGTCGGCGACCGCAGGCGGCGGCAGCAGCAGCGCAGCGGGGTTCCTGCTGTCCGACGTGCAGGTGCTCGTCGACGAGACGGTCAACGGCGTCACCACGAAGGTGCCGGCGATCTTCAACGACTCGGCGACCGCGACGATTCGCTCCGTGGAGAAGAACCCGGACGGGACCGTGACGGTCATCGCCGCCATCACGCTGACGCGGTATCACGTCGAGTTCCGCCGCACCGACGGGCGGAACACGCCGGGCGTCGACGTGCCGTATGGCTTCGACGGCGGACTGGGCATCACCATCGGTCCGGGCAACCAGGTGCAGGTGCCGTTCGAGATCGTCCGGCACCAGTCGAAGCTGGAGCCGCCGCTGAAGAACCTCGTGGCGGGAGGCGGACTGGGCTTCATCTCCACGATCGCCGAGGTGACGTTCTATGGGCGTGACCAGAATGGCAACGAAGTCTCCGTGACCGGGCGTATCGACGTGCAGTTCGGCGATTTCGGCGACGAATAGGTTTCAGGACCAAAACCATCATGCGCATCACTACTTTCGTCTCACTGCTCGGCGTCGCGGCACTTGCGGCCGTCGCCGGGTGCGTCAAGGATGTCGACCAGCCCGCCCTGGCGGGACCGTCGACGTTCGCCCATTCGATCATCATGGTCGCCGACCGCGACACGCTGACGCAGAATGGCGTGGACTTCACCGACATCCGCATCACGTCGCTCAGCCCGAGCGGCACGTCCGAAAACGTGCCGCTGCGCGCGCAGATCTACGTCGACGGCGTGCCGAATGATTTCGGGACGCTCAGCAGCAAGTCGCCGATTACGCCGGCGACGATTCGCTACACCGCTCCTCCCGCATCGTCGGTGACGACCGCGCAGGTCCCGACGACCGTGACGATCGGCGTGACGCTGGCCGGCAGCGGCGACTTCCGCGGCGAAACCACGCGCACCATCGACATCAACCTGCAGCCGCAGGGCATCATCATCCCGACGAACCCGAACCTCGTCGCGGCGTTTACGTTCACGCCGGCGGCGCCGCAGGTCGCGCAGACCGTGGCGTTCGACGCATCGACGAGCACGAACAGCGGCACCGCGTGCCTGACGCTCTGTTCGTACGTGTGGGACTTCGGCGATGGCACCGGCGGAATCGGATTGACGACGACGCACGAGTTCCGTAAGGCCGGCATCTTCCCGGTCAAGCTGACCGTGACCGATTCGCGCGGCGCTTCTTCATCGAAGACCACGTCGATCACCGTTGCACCGGGCACGCCGCCGACCGCCAGCTTCACGGTGTCGCCGACGCCGCCGCCGACGAACGTGGACATCTTCTTCAACGCGACGGCGTCGCGGGCCGCGACCGGCCGCACGATCACGAGCTACATCTGGGAATTCGGCGATGGCACGGGCGCCAGCGGTCCGATCGTCACGCACAAGTTCACGGGCGCCGGCTCCTTTGTCGTGATGCTGACCGTGACCGACGATGCCGGCTCGCAGACGCAGGTGAGCCAGACACTCGCGGTTGGCACGGCGGCGTCGAATCCGATCGCGCAGCTGACCACGACCTTGTCGGGCCGCCGCGTCCTCGCGGATGCGAGCGCCAGCACGCCTGGCACCGGCGCGACGATCGTCAGCTACCGGTTCGACTACGGCGATGGTTCGACACCGGAAATCGTCACCAACCCGGTTCAGAGCCACACGTATACGGGCCCGGGGACCTTCATTGTTCAAGTGGAGATCACCGACAGCAACGGCAAGACCGCGTCGAAGACGGTTTCGATCACGGTCTTATAAACTGAGAGCGTGACCGGCGACAGCCCAAGACTGCTCGAATTACGACGCCGGGTCCAAGCGGACCCGGCGTCGATTGCTTTTGCGCAGCTCGCCGAAGAATGCCGCCGCGCCGGCGAGAACGACGAAGCGGTTGGCATCTGCCGCGCCGGCCTCAATTTTCATCCCGACTACCTGTCCGCCCGCGTCACGCTTGGCCGCGCGTTGAGCGAGCTGGGTCGTCTCGACGAAGCGCACGCCGAGTTGTTCATCGTCCTGAACGCCGCGCCCGACAACCTCGCCGCCAATCGGGCGATGGCCGAGGTCTATCAGCAGCGCGGCCAGATGCCGGAGGCGCTCGCGCACTACAAGAAGGCGCTCGCGCTCGCGCAGCATGATCCGGATCTCGAGCACGCGGTCGAGAAGATCGAAAACGTGGTCTCGCCGCCGCCCGCTCCCGTGAAAACCGACGTGCCGGCCGTGGCGATCGAAGATCTCTTTGACTTCGATACGCTGCTCGAACAGCTCGGCGGCCGCACGCAGCCGAAGCCGGAGATTCCCACGCCGATCGATCTTGCGGCGCTGGTCCCCAGCGCGCTCGATAAAGTCGAACTCCCGGCCGATGCCACCGATCCGTTTGCGTTGCTCGAGCGTCAGCTCCGCGACAGCGAGGGGCAGCGGGCGCCCGACGATCCTGCGGTCCTGGCCGCGAAACGAGAGCGGCGGGTGATCGCCGAGTTGGAAGACTGGCTCGCGGCGATCGTCATGGATCGCGACCACCAGGCGTCAGCCTGATGCAGGTCGCTCCCGCGCATCTTCGTCTGGCGCGCCTGGCCGGGCTCCGGCGTCTGTTGCAGGAAGCCGGCCTCGACGCGCTCCTCGTCACATCGCTCTCGAACGTCGCGTACTTGAGCGGCCTGTTCGCCTCTGCGGCGGCCGCAGTCGTCACACGCGATCGCTTCACGCTCATCACCGACGGCCGATACCTCGGGATCGCGCAGGGTCTGGTCGAGGACCTGACCGGCGCCGAGCTCGTGATCACGCCGGCGACGATCCCGTTCGATCAGGCGCTCGCTGAAGCGTTGTGCACTCTTGGGCACGGCCGCGCCGGATTCGAAGCGGCGCATTTCAGCGTGAAGCGCTTCCGGGACCTCCAGGCGCGCATGACGAAAACGGCGCCTAGCATCGCCTTGGAGGCCACCGAAGGCCTCGTCGAGCGATTACGGATTTTGAAGGACGAGTGGGAGCTCCAGGTCTTCATGGAGGCGGCTGCGAGACTTTCCGACGCCGCTAAGTGTATAATCCCAAAAGCCTTAGCGGGAATGAAGGAGCGGGAAGTGGCCGCCCTCATCGAAGCGGAGCTCAGGCGCGTCGGCTTCGACAAGCCGGCCTTTGATACCATCGTCGCCTCCGGCCCGAACTCGGCCGTGCCCCATTACCGGGCGGGCGATCGGGTGTTGACGGCCGGGGACCTGGTGGTTTTGGACTTTGGGGGCATGTTCCGCGGGTATGCCGTGGACCTGACCCGCACGATCACCGTGGGACCCGCGACACCGAGGCAGCGCCGGCTGCTGGAAGACATCGCGGCGGGCCAGGACGCCGGCTTCGCGATGGTCCGCCAGGGTGTGCCCGCAACGGAAATCGATCGCGCGACGCGCGAATCGATGATCGCCGCGGGGCTCGGCGAGTTTTTCGGCCATGGCACCGGCCACGGCCTTGGATTGGATGTACACGAGCGGCCCCGGATCGCGCAGTTCCGGGCCGAGTTGCCCGGAGAGCCGCTGCAGCCGGGCATGGTATTCACGATCGAGCCCGGTGCGTACTTCCCCGAATGGGGCGGCGCGCGAATCGAGGACGACGCGGCGCTCACAGCGTCGGGAGCCGTGTGGCTCACCGACGTGCCGCGGTTCTGGACGTAAGTCCCGCCACGAGGCGGGCAAGAGACGCTGCTGATGACACTGGACGAGATCAAACAGCTCATTGAATTCATCAAGGGTCACGACCTGAGTGAATTCGAGCTGGAGCAGGACGGGGTCAAGGTCCGCATCAAGAGTGGCGGCAACCATCACCACATGGTCCCGGTGCCCCAGATGCCCGCGACGATGCCGATGATGACCGCGGCGCCGATGGCCGCTCCGGTGCCGACGTCCGCCGCCGTGCCCGCGCCGCCGGCCGCGGCCGACGACAACGGCGGCGAGCTGGCGATCGTGAAGTCACCGATCGTCGGGACGTTCTATCGATCGGCTGAACCCGGCGCGAAGCCGTTCGTGTCGGTCGGCGACACGGTGCGCAAGGGCCAGGTCCTCTGCATCATCGAGGCGATGAAATTGATGAACGAGATCGACTCCGAGTACGACGGGGAAGTCACGAGCATCTACATCGAGAACGGACAGGCTGTGCAGTACGGTGAGCGGCTGTTCGCGATTAAGCCTTCGAACTAATCCATGTTTAAAAAGATCCTTGTTGCCAATCGTGGAGAAATCGCGCTGCGCGTGATTTTTGCGTGCCGCGAGCTGGGCATCAAGACGGTGGCTGTGTATTCCGAGGCGGACGAGAACTCGCTGCACGTGCGCTTCGCGGACGAAGATATCTGCATCGGCCCGGCGCGGAGCAGCGAGAGCTATCTGAACGTGCCGTCGATCATCAGCGCCGCGGAGATCACCGGCGCCGACGCGTTGCATCCGGGATATGGCTTCCTGTCCGAGAGCGCGTATCTCGCCGAAGTGTGCGAGGCGTGCCACATTCGCTTCATCGGTCCCGACCCGAGCGTGATCCGCCTGCTCGGCGACAAGGCCAAGGCGCGGCGCGCCATGAAGAAGGCCGGCGTGCCGATGCTGCCGGGCAGCGACGGGCCGGTCGAAAGCGAAGAGCGCGCGATCAAGACCGCGCTGCAGATCGGTTATCCGGTGATCATCAAGGCCGTTGCCGGCGGCGGCGGCCGCGGCATGCGCATCGTCAAGACGCCCGCGGACCTGCCGCACGCGTTCAAGACCGCGCAGCGCGAGGCCGAATCCGCGTTCGGCGTCGGCGACGTCTACATCGAGAAGTATCTCGAGTCGCCGCGCCACATCGAGTTCCAGATTCTCGGCGATCATCACGGCAACGTCGTGCACCTGGGCGAGCGCGAGTGCTCGATCCAGCGCCGTCACCAGAAGCTGCTCGAAGAATCGCCGTCGGTGGCGGTCAGCGAAAAGATCCGCCGCAAGATGGGCGGCGTGGTCGTTGATGCCGCGCGCGCGGTGCAGTACACCAACGCCGGCACGTTCGAGTTCCTCATGGACGAGAAGGGCAACTTCTACTTCATGGAAGTGAACACGCGCGTGCAGGTCGAGCACCCGGTCACCGAAATGGTGACGGGCATCGACATCGTCAAGGAGCAGATTCGCATCGCCGCCGGCGCGCGGCTCGGCTTCAAGCAGAGCGAGGTGACGTTCACCGGCCACTCTCTGGAATGCCGCGTCAACGCGGAAGATCCGGAGACGTTCGTGCCGTCGCCGGGAACGATCCATGCGTTCAGCATCCCCGGCGGGCCGGGCGTGCGCGTCGATACGGCGGCGCACTCGGAATGCCTGATCTCGCCGTACTACGATTCGATGGTCGCGAAAGTGATCGTGCACGGCCGCGATCGGCAGGAATCGATCGCGCGCATGAAGCGCACGCTCGAGATGTCGGTCGTCGAGGGCATCCGCACGACGATTCCGCTGCATTTGAAGATCCTCAACGATCCTGATTTCATCGCCGGGCGCCTCAGCACGCACTTCATGGAGCGCTTTGCCGCCAAGCCCAAGACCTCCGCAGCTCTCGCTGAATCTGCCTAGGCTGTACGCAATCGTCGATGCCGACGCATGCGGAGCCGCGGGCCGCGCGCCGGTGGATGTCGCGCGCGCGTTTCTGTCGGCGGGAGCCCGACTCTTGCAATTGCGTTTCAAGGAGATGGCCAGCGGCGCCTTCCTTGATCTCTCGCGGGTCATTCTCGAAGACGCGCGGGCGGCAGATGCGACGGTCATCATCAACGATCGCGCGGACGTGGCCGCGCTGTCGGATGCGCCGGGACTTCACGTCGGTCAGACGGACCTCTCTCCGATCGATGCGCGAATGGTGATCGGGCCGTCGAGAATCCTCGGACTCTCCACGCACACTCGCGATCAGTGGGAACGGGCGCTAGGCGAACCGATTTCTTACCTGGCGATCGGTCCCGTGTTCGGCAGCATCACGAAACAAACCGGCTACGACGCGATCGGCCTGTCGACGGTCACGCAAGTAGCAACGGCGGCCTCGTCGAAGGGGCTGCCGACGGTGGCTATCGGCGGCATCACGATTGAGCATGCCGTTTCTGTAATCGGCGCCGGCGCTGCGTCAGTGGCGGTGATCAGCGATCTGCTCAAAGGCGATCCCGAAAAACGCTGCCGCGAATTCCTCCACGCGCTGGAATAATGCGCAACCGCTGAGCACTTTCCGGGATCCATCGGCGAGGCGATCGGGGTAAAGTCTTCGAACGGAGTTGCCCCTTATGCACACCAGATACATTGTCAGAGGCCTGGCCGCCGCATTGCTGATCAGCGGCGCAGCCTGGTTCACCACCAACACCGCGTCGGCAGCCGGCGCCATCGAACAGGGAAAGAAGAATCCGCCGCCGCCGAGCATGTCGTCGCGCGCCGAGCGGTGCGCGGTCGAAGCCACGCCCGCTGATCAACTCGAACTGATCGATCAGGCCGCGAACAACGCGACTGATCCCGGCGGCATCGTCACGATTCCAGTCTATTGGCACGTCGTCACGACGACCTCCGGGGCCGGCGATGTCAGCGCGCTGATTCCGGAGCAGATGCGCGTGTTGCGCGACGCCTACGCGGGCAGCAAGTTCGTGTTCGACATGAAGGGCGTCGACGTCACCGCGAACAACGCATGGTACTTTGGCGCGGCTGGATCGGCGGAAGAAGTCGCGATGAAGAACGCGCTTCGCAAAGGCGGTCCGGAGACGCTCAACATCTACACGACCAACGGCGACGTGTATCTCGGATGGGCGACGCTGCCGTTCTATTACAAGTTCGGTCCGAGCTATGACGGCGTCGTGCTGTGGTGGGCGTCGTTGCCCGGCACTGGCCTGGCTGCAACCGGCGTGGCCGAGGAACCGGATGGCGTGCTGACCTACGATCAAGGCGACACCGGCACGCATGAAGTCGGCCACTGGCTCGGTCTCGAACACACTTTCGGTCCCGGCAACGGCTGCACGACCCCGGGCGACAAGATCAAGGACACGGCGACCGAAGCAGAGCCGCAGTTCTTCTGCCAGCAGCGCGACAGCTGCGTCGGCTCGCCGTTCCCGGGCGACGACCCGATTACGAACTTCATGGATTACGTCGACGACGTGTGCATGGACAACTTCACGGCCGAACAGACGAAGCGGATGCGCAAGCACTGGCATGCGTTCCGCGACAAGAAGACGCGCGAATAGCCTGAATCGCGCTGAAATCGGCGCATGGCGCCTGTATCCCAACTATAATGCCGGGGTTTGCCAGCCCCGGCATTTGCTTATGGGCATGCCGGTCCGACCAACCCGTTTGGAGGGGGAATGGATTCGAATCTGTTCAAGACCAAGTCGATCGAGACTCTCGTCGGCGACGTCGAACATGGAGGCAAGGCCCTTAGACGCAGCCTGACTGCGTGGGACCTGACGCTTCTTGGTATCGGAGCCATCATTGGCACCGGCATCTTCGTGCTCACGGGCACGGCCGCGGCCAATCAGGCCGGTCCGGCAATCACCATGTCGTATCTCGCCGCGGGCCTGGCGTGCGCCTTCGCGGCGCTGTGCTACGCCGAATTCGCGTCGATGATCCCGATTGCCGGCTCCGCGTATACCTACGCCTACGCGACGCTCGGCGAGCTGGTGGCCTGGATGATCGGCTGGGACCTGATCCTCGAATACGCGGTGGGATCGATGACGGTCGCGATCGGCTGGAGCGGCTACATGCAGCGACTGCTGGCGGGCTTCGGCATCACGATTCCGCAGATGATCGGCGCCGCGCCGCCGGCCGGCATCATCAACCTGCCCGCGGTGATCATCGTGCTGTTCATCATGGTGCTGCTGGTGGTCGGCGTGCGCGAGTCGGCGCGCTTCAACGCGGTGATGGTCGCGATCAAGCTCGCCGCCGTGCTGTTCTTCCTCGCCGCCGGCATCACCTACGTCGAGCCCACGAACTGGCAGCCGTTTGCGCCGTACGGATGGCCCGGCATCATGGCCGCCGCTGCGGTGGTGTTCTTCGCCTACATCGGGTTCGACGCGGTTTCGACGACGGCTGAAGAAGCCAAGAACCCGCAGCGCGATCTGCCGATCGGCATCATCGCGTCGCTCGTCATCTGCACCGTCCTGTATCTCGCGGTCGGTGCGGTGCTGAGCGGCATTGTCCCGGTGATCCAGTTCCGTTCCGTCCAGGATGCGCTGCCCGGCGTGGCGATGGTCGACGCGGCTGAATCGATCAAGTTCCTCAACGCGCCTGTCGCGTATGCGCTGGCCTTCATTCACCAGGACTGGGCGGCGGGCCTCGTCTCCGCCGGCGCCGTGGCCGGCATCACGTCGGTGCTGCTCGTGATGCTCATGAGCCAGCCGCGCATCTTCTTCTCGATGAGCCGCGACCGCCTGCTCCCGCAGAACGTGAGCAAGGTTCACCCGAAGTTCGGCACGCCTTACATCACCACGATCATCACGTGCGTGGTGGTGGCGCTCGTCGCGGGGTTGACGCAGATTCAGGTCGTCGGCGAAATGACCAGCATCGGCACGCTGTTCGCGTTCGTGGTGGTCTGCGCCGCGGTGCTGGTGCTGCGCGCCAAGCGGCCGGATGCGAAGCGTCCGTTCAAGGTGCCGTTCGGCCCGGTGTTCCCGATCCTCGGCATCCTGTCGTGCGCGTATCTGATGCTGAGCCTGCCGGTGCTGACGTGGGTGCGGTTCCTGGTGTGGCTCGACATCGGCATGATCATCTACTGGAGCTACGGCCGCACGCATAGCCCGCTGGTGAACCAGGCAGAGTCGAGCCAGCGGACGGCGATGCAGTCGCTCGCGAACTTCGTCACGACGTTTGGCTTGTTGCTGATCTTCAACGCGGCCTGCATCGCGATCCTCGGCTACTTCACCGAGTTCGGCATCACCAACGAAACGACGGCGAAGTGGTCGGAGATCAACGTGACAGCGGACCAGGCTGATACGTTCGGCCTGAAGTTCCTGGCCGTATCGATCGCGGTGTGGGTGGTCGGCTTCGGCCTGACCAAGGCATCTGGAGAAAAGGCATAGCGCGACGACTGGATGGTGTGGCGTGTGCGGCGCGGATTCGAGAGGATCTGGCGCCGCGCATTGCCGCGTTCACGAGGCAGCATGGCCGGCCCCCCGGACTTGGTGTTGTGCTGGCCGGACAAAATCCCGCCTCCGAAGTCTACGTCCGCAATAAAATCAAGACTGTCAGCGCCGCCGGCTGCCGGGCTGAGCTGTTCCGGCTCGACGCCGCGGCGACGCTGGATGAGGCGCTGGCGCTGGTGCGGCGCCTGAACGCGGACGGGGCGATCGACGCCATCCTGGTGCAATCGCCGCTCCCCCCGGGCATGGGAAAGGATGCCGAGCAACGCGTGTTCGACGCGATCGATCCCGCGAAGGATGTTGATGGCTTCCATCCGTACAACGTCGGGCTGCTGGTCCAGAAGCGGCCGGCGCTCGTGGCCTGCACGCCGCTTGGCTGCATCGAGCTGCTGGAGCGCGAGGGCATCCCGTTGAAGGGACAGCACGCCGTGGTCATCGGACGCAGCGACATCGTCGGCAAGCCGATGGCCATGCTGCTCCTGCATCGCGACGCCACGGTCACGATCTGTCATTCACGCACGACCGGGCTGCCGGGGATTGCCAAGACGGCCGACATCCTGGTGGCGGCCATCGGCCGGCCCGGATTCGTGACGCGCGACTTCATCAAGCCCGGCGCGACGGTGATCGACGTCGGCATCAACACGCTGACGGATGCCGAGGAAGTGAACCGCATGTTTCCGGAAGGCAGCCGCAAGCGCGCGGCCTTTGCCGAGAAGGGCAGCGTGCTCGTGGGCGACGTGCATCCCAATGTGGAGGAGATTGCCGGCGCCGTGACCCCGGTCCCGGGCGGCGTTGGACCACTGACGGTGGCGATGGTGCTCAGGAACACCGTCACCGCGGCTGAATTACGAAAGGCGACGATGTGATCCGGAAGATTGCGTTGACCGGCGGCATTGCCACCGGCAAGACCTACGTGGCCACCCGCTTGCGGGAAGCCGGCGTTCCGATGGTGGATGCCGACATCCTGGCACGCGAAGTGGTGACGCCGGGCTCACCGGCGCTGGCGGCGATCCGCAAGCGATTCGGTCCCGACGCCGTGCGTCGTGACGGCACCATGGATCGCGTGCGCGTGGGGCAGATTGTTTTCAAGGACAAGCGCGCCCGGCTCGACCTCGAGGCGATCATCCACCCGGCCGTCATCAAGGCCGTCAACGATTTCTTCAACGCCCTGCCGAAGCGCACGCCGTTTGCGATTGCCGACATCCCGCTCGTGTACGAGACCGGCCGCGACAAGGACTTCGATGCGGTCATCGTCGTGGCCTGCCCGCGCGAGATGCAGCTGCAGCGCCTGATGGAGCGCAACAAGCTGTCGAAGGAAGACGCCGAGCGGCGCCTGGCCGCGCAGCTGCCGATCGATCAGAAGGTCAAGAAAGCGACCTACGTGATCAACAACGCCGGCACCTTCGAGGAGACCAACACGCAGGTCGACGATCTGATCAAGAAGCTGACCGCGAAATAACAGAGGTTACAAGGGTTACAAGAGTTACAAGAGTTACAAAGGTTACAAGAGTTACAAAGGTTACAAGAGTTACAAAGGTTCCTTGGGCTCGGGGCCGCTGGTTCTCTCGAGGTGTTTGATGAGACCAACGGCAGCCTTCATGGCTTTTCTCGCCGCATGTTCGCCTTCCCGAAATTCGGCGTCGGTGATCAGTTCCTGATCACGAGCGTCGATCAGGTGATTGAGGACCTCAGCTTCAGAACCCTTTGCGATCCGCACGAAGCGAGCGAACTCGCGATTGCCGTGACGGCCGAAGCCTTCTGCGATATTCGCTGGACCTGATCGGGCCGAATCGGAGAGTTGGTCGCAGAAGCGGAACCGGTGTTTGAACTCCGGCCGCTTGAGGTACTCGTCGACGCGAATCTTCAGCGCCCTCGCAAGCTGCCAAGCCGCGATTTCCTCAAAGGTCTTCCATCCCGCCATGTCGTTCGCAGAGCAATAGAGATGCCCAGCGAAATTGTTCCAAATACCGTTTGATTGAAATTGATCGGCGGATTCAGATGGCAGAACTTGATCCAAGCTGGTGCGAACACCGTAGCAGTTCTTTCAAGCGGCAGCCGCACCGCGCCGAAAGACCATCCGCATGAGGGGAGGCACGAGACTCAACAAGATCGTTCCCAGAAGAATCCACACACCCGCGACTGGAATGTTCAACGTAATTCCCATTAGGGAGACCAGCAGCCAGGGGATCGCGGCCAGTCCGAAGAGGACCCAGAGTACAAGGACAGGCGGACTTCGGCGGTACCTGGCGAGAAATTGTGCGCCAATTGGCACTGCGGCGAGGACAAGGCACGAAATCAGAACGTCCAGCCAGTATTCCCAGAGAGGAAGCACGGTCCCAATGGCGGTCAGCCACGTGCTCGCCTCCGGAGTGAGGCCTGATTCGCGAATGCGAAGAACTCGCACCGGCAGGATACGGCCCGGTGGGTCATATTCGAACAAACGACACGATTCGAGCGACGGACAGAGGAGAACGGCGGCTACCCTTGTAACCCTTATAACCCTTGTAACCCTTATTACATCTCGACCGTGGCCTCCTTCGCGGGCGCGATGCGTTCTTCCACGAATGAATTCCACTCGTGGCAGTGCGGGCACTGCCACAACAGATCTGTGCTGCGGTAATGGCACTTGAGGCAGACGTGCGGGTCGAGGAAGAACACCGACGATCGCGCCGATTCGATGTAGCGCTGCACGAGCGCGCGATTGAGATCGAGCTTCAACAAGACATTCCACATCGCCTGGTGAACGGTCAGGCCGTGCGGATTCTGCTCGAGCGCCGCGAGCAGGAACTCGAACGCTTCCTTGTGCCGATCGCGCGCCGCCAGGTGCCGGCCCATGGCCAGGCGCGCGCGCCAGTCCTGTGGATTGGCGGCGATCAGGCGCGCGCACCGCTCCTCGAAGCGCTGCGGCTGTCCGAGCTGTTCATAGAGGCGCTCGAGGCGATCGAAGGCGAGATAGGCGCGATCCGGTGAGCGCGCGACCAGGCCGTCCCAGGCGTTCTCGGCACCCTTGAGATCGCCCTCGAGGAACCGCACGTCGCCGAGATTCAGGTACGCGGGCGTGGTGTCGGGATCCTGCTCGATTGCCGACTGGAAGTGCCGCTGCGCCCGCCCGCGATCGCCGACGCCGAGAGCCTCCTTGCCGAGCTCGTTCTCGAGGAACGCCAGGATCGCCTGGTTGCGAGGCTGCGTGTCGGGCCCGCTCAGGGCGACGAGCTGCTTGCGGATCCGGTGCGCATCCGCCCACTGATGCTGCTCTTCGTGCAGCTTCTGCAGGTAGAGCAGCGCGTATTGATTCGTCGGATCCATGCGGATCACTTCGTTGAAGGCTTCGAGCGCGCGGTCCACGAAGCCGCCGCGTTTGAAGTCGAGGCCCAGGCACAGCAGGATGTAGGCGTGCTCGACCTTGGTCAGCTTGGGTCGTTGCAGTTGCGCCTGGTGCACCTGGATGGCGCGCGCGACCTGCCCACGCTCGCGATGCACGTTGCCGAGGATCAAGTGGATCTCGAGCGCCTCGCTGTCGACGCGCGCCGCCTGGCTCAGCTCCTCGATTGCCAGATCGATCTGGTTCGAGACGAGGAAGTTCAAGCCGAGCACGTAGTGATGCGAATCGCGGGCGCGGCGGCGATCGATCCACTTGCCGTCGCGCAGCTTGTAGCGCTCCCACGCCTTGCCGATCGCCAGGCCGAGGAGCAGCATGACGAGCGCTGCGAGGAAGGGAAGCGAGTCTCCGAAATTCATGGCCGACGTCTGTGCTTTCTGTGTCTTCTGTGGCCTACACCATGCCGGTTCGCCACAGATCGTGGAGGTGCACGACACCTTCCACGCGGCGATCCGCATCGATCACGACGATCGACGTAATCTTGCGTTGTTCCATCATCGCCAGCGCCTCGACGGCCATGGTCGTGTGCGGAATGGCCACGGGATTGGCGGTCATGACGTCTTTCGCCAGGAGATCCATGATGCTGGCGTTCGCGCCCATCTTCCGGCGCAGGTCGCCGTCGGTGATGATCCCGGCGAGGCGTCCGTCTTTTTCGACGACCGACGTCATGCCGAGCTTCTTGCGCGACATTTCGTAGATCACGTCCTTCATCGACGTATGCAGCTGCACCACGGGCAGCGCATCGCCCGAAGCCATCAACTGCTCGACGCGCATCAGGCGTTTGCCGAGCTTGCCGCCGGGGTGGAGGTTCGCGAAGTCCTCGGGCTTGAACCCCTTCTCGACGAGCACCGTCATGGCGAGCGCGTCGCCCAGCGCGAGCGCCGCGGTCGTGCTCGCGGTCGGCACGAGATTCATCGGGCAGGCCTCCTCGGAAACGCTGCAGTCGAGCGCGACGTTGGCGGCCTGCGCGAGTGTCGACTTCGAGCCGCCAGTCAGCGCGATCAACGGCGCGCCGATTCGCTTCAACGTTTCCAGGACGCGCGTCAGCTCCTCGGTCTCGCCGCTATACGACATCGCGATCACGACATCATCCGCCTGGATCACGCCGAGGTCACCGTGCACTGCTTCAGCGGGGTGGAGGAAGAACGCGGGCGTGCCGGTGCTGGCCAGTGTCGCGGCGATCTTGCGGCAGATGATCCCCGACTTGCCCATGCCGGTGACGATGACGCGGCCTTTGCAGCGGACGATCAGCGACACCGCTTCAGCGAAGCGATCGTCGAGACGGTCGACCAGCGCGAGCACGGCGGCCGCCTCGGTCTGCAGGACCTTGCGGGCGAGCGTCAGGTCAGGCATTCCGGACGATCTTATCAAGGGCGACGAGGCGCCGCAGGAGGGGCTCGAGGCGATCGAGCTTGAGCGCGTTGGCCGCGTCGCTCTTGGCGCGGCTCGGCTCCTCGTGGACTTCCATGAACACGCCGTCCACGCCGGCGGCGACGCCCGCCTGCGCCATGGGCTCGATGTATTCCGCGAGGCCCGCCGTCACGCCTTCACCCGCGCCCGGCAGCTGCAGGCTGTGCGTCACATCGAAGACGACGGGGTAGCCGAGGGCGCGCAGCATCGGAAACGATCGCGGATCGACGACGAGATTGTTGTAGCCGAACGAGACGCCGCGCTCGGTGACGATCACCTTCTTGTTGCCGCTGTCGGTGACCTTCGCGATCGCGTGCTGCATGTCCTTGGGCGCGAGGAACTGGCCCTTCTTGATGTTGATCGCGCGGCCGGTCTTCGCCGCGGCGACGATCAGGTCCGTTTGCCGCGACAGGAACGCGGGGATCTGCAGGATGTCTGCGACCTTTGCCGCCGGCGCCGCCTGGCTGGCGTCATGGATATCGGTGAGGACAGGCAGGCCGGTTCGTTCCTTGACCTTGCCGAGCACGCGCAGCCCCTCATCGAGACCAGGGCCGCGAAACGAAGTGATCGACGTGCGGTTGGCTTTGTCGAAGGACGCCTTGAAGACCACCGGCACGCCGACGCGCTTCGCGATGTCCGCGATCGCGGTGGCGATCTCGATGCAGTGGCCTTCGCTCTCGATCACGCACGGACCGAGGATGAACGCGAGCGGATGGCCGGTGCCGAAGGAAACGGCGCCCGCCGAGACGGGCGTCACCGACTGCACTTACGCATCACTCCTCGCCACGCGCACGCCGGCCTCGTGACCCGCGCCCTGCTTCTGGCGTTTCGCCGCCTCGACGAAGCTGGCAAACAGCGGGTGCGGCTTCAATGGGCGCGACTGGAATTCCGGGTGGAACTGCACCGCCACGAACCACGGATGGCCGGGCAGCTCCGCGATCTCGACGAACTTGCCATCGGGCGAGCGTCCGGAAATCTTCATGCCTTTTTCGGCGAGCGCCGGTTCGTAGAGGCAGTTGAACTCGAAGCGATGACGATGCCGCTCGTGAATGAGATCGGTGCCGTAGATCCTGCGCGCGAGCGATCCGTTGGCGAGCTCGCAGGCGTAGCGTCCCAGGCGCATCGTGCCGCCAAGGTCGTCGACGCCGAGCAGGTCGCGCAGCTTGTAGATCACCTTGTGCGGCGCGGCCTCGTCGACCTCGGTCGAATCGGCGCCGTCCAGGCCGCACACGTTGCGCGCGTATTCGACTGTGGCCCACTGGAAGCCGTAGCAGATGCCGAAAAAGGGGATGCCGTGCGTGCGCGCGTGCTCGGACGCCTTCATCATGCCGCGCGTGCCGCGCGAGCCGAATCCGCCCGGCACGAGGATGCCCACCGATCCGTCGAGCAGGCGGGAGCCGCCTTCCTGTTCGAGCGCTTCGGACTCGACCCACTGGATGTTGATGCGGACGCGATTCGCGAAGCCGCCGTGATAGAGCGCCTCGTTCAGCGACTTGTATGAGTCCTCGTAGCCCGTGTATTTGCCGACGACGTGAATCGTGATCTCGTCCTCGGGATTCTTGATCCGGTGAACGAGCTCCTCCCATGGCTGCATGTGCGATTCGTTGGGCGGGAGGTGCAGGTACTTGAGGATCACCGAATCGAGACCCTCGTCGCGCAAGGCCAGCGGCACTTCGTAGATCGTCTGCACGTCTCGCGCGGTGATGACCGCTTCTTCGTTGACGTCGCAGAAGAGCGCGATCTTCTGTTTGATGTCGCGCGCCAGGATCCGATCCGTGCGGCAGAGCAGGATGTCGGGCTGGATGCCGATCGATCGGAGATCGCGCACGCTGTGCTGCGTGGGCTTGGTCTTGAGCTCTCCGGCCGCGCCGATGTACGGCACGAGCGTGAGGTGGACGTAGATCGTGTTCTCGCGGCCGACGTCCTGGCGGAACTGCCGAATCGCTTCGAGGAAGGGCAGGCTCTCGATGTCGCCGACCGTGCCGCCGATTTCCACGAGCACGACATCAGCATCGCGGCCGGCCTGGCGAATGCAGTCCTTGATCTCGTTGGTGATGTGCGGAATCACCTGCACCGTGCGGCCGAGATAATCGCCGCGGCGTTCCTTCTGGATCACCGACATGTAGATCTTGCCGGTCGTCCAGTTGCTGTTGCGCGTGGCGGTCATGCTGGTGAACCGCTCGTAGTGGCCGAGGTCGAGATCCGTCTCAGCCCCATCGTCCGTCACGTACACCTCGCCGTGCTGATACGGGCTCATCGTCCCCGGATCGACGTTGATGTACGGATCGAACTTCTGCAGGCTGACCTTGTAGCCATGGCCTTCGAGGAGGGCGCCGATCGACGCCGCGGCCAGGCCTTTGCCGAGCGACGACACCACGCCGCCGGTCACGAAGATGTATTTCGGTTGACGCACGGTATTTTCCATCGAGGTCTCAGGTCCGGGATGTAGTGAGCATCGTTTGGCGAACGCGTTCGAGATCTTCGGGGGTATCGACGCCGGCTGCGACATGCCGCGTGTCGACCACGCGTATGCGGATGCCGTGGGCGAGGGCACGCAGCTGTTCGAGCGACTCTTCGAGCTCCAGCGGAACGGCCGGGGCGGCGGCTAACTTCAGCAGCGTTTCCCGCCGATACACATATAGCCCCACATGCGCACGAGCGGCGGCAGGCAGCCCATCGGTTCGCGAGTGGGGGATCGGCGAGCGCGAGAAATACAGCGCGTTGCCCTGTAAATCGGTCACGACCTTGACGACGTGAGGACTTTTGAACTCTTCGAGGCTCTGGAACGGACGGCTCAGCGTGCTCATTTCGACCGACGTGTCGGCAAGGATAGGAGCGATGGCGGCGTCGATCGTGTCCGGCTCGATCAGCGGTTCGTCGCCCTGCACGTTGACGACGGCGCGGCAGGGAAGCTGGCCGACGACCTCGGCGATCCGATCCGTGCCGCTCGCGTGGTCGGCGCGCGTCATCAACGCGGCGCCGCCGAACGATCGCACAGCCTGCGCGATGCGCTCGTCATCGGTGGCGACGAGCACGGCGTGCACGCGCGACGCCGCGGCCGCGCGGCGATACACGTGCTCGATCATCGGTTTGCCGGCGATGTCGGCGAGAACTTTTCCGGGGAGACGGGTGGAGTGGAACCTCGCCGGGATGACCGCGAGGACCGACGATTCAGTCAGCGTAAATGGCAGACGCTCGACCGAATTGGGGTGCACGACGAATCATACCACAGCGGGTTGCGGTGATCGATCGTTGACGACAGTGATTTCCGGGGCCCTGATTGCGTATTCTGTAGTCCTAGTTTTGTAATGGCAGTCACCTTGACCACGCGGTCCGTTGGATTGATGGTGTCCACGGCGCTTGCCGCCGGATGGCTCGGCGCGTCGTTGACGCAGCAGCCGCCGCCCGCGCAGACGCCGTCGCGTTCGATCACGACGAAGCGCTCCGCCGATGTGAGGCCGGTGCCTCGCGCGGAGGCGTTGCGCGAAGCGCTGGCACAACCGCCGCTGCCGAGCCGCGGAAGAAATCCGTTCGTCTACGGCACGCGTAGCGCGCCCCTCATTCGCGACCATCAGCAGCATGGCGATGAGAGCGTCGCCGTGGTTCCCGCGGCGCCGCTCGTTCCGCCGCCGCCGGTGTTCAAACTTTCGGGCATTGCATCGAATACCGAAAACGGCGCGGCGGTCCTCACCGCGATCGTCATCGACAACGGATCGATGGTGTTCGTGAAGGCCGGCGATAAGTTGTCGAACGGCTATTCGGTCGTGCGCATCGACGAGATGTCGGCAACGATCGTCGACGCGTCGGGCGTGACGCAGACGTTGCGCCTTCCGTAGAGGCGCGTCTTCAGACGCGGACGAGCCAGGCGTCTTTGACCGGCGCGAGTGCTCGAATTTCCTTCATGACATCCTCGCCAATCTTCCTGTCCGCGGGCTCGTCCACGTTGGCGGCAGCCACCGCGCCCGTTTCACTGCGTCCGAGCGCGAAGTTGGCGATGTTGATGTTGTGCTTGCCGAGGATCGTGCCGATTTGGCCGATCACGCCGGGCTGATCGTTGTTCATGAACAGGATCGTTGTCCCGGGCAGCTGCGCGTCGATCGGCACGCCGTTCAGGAGCACGAGACGCGGGCCGAAACCGGGCACTTCGGTCCCCTCGACGTATCGTTCGCCGGCGCTGGTCGAGAGCTTCAGCGAGATCAGGCTGCGGAACGAGCGGCCGCGCGTGCTCGACGACTCGGTCAGCTCGATCCCGCGGGCCTTGGCAACCGCGCGCGCATTCACTTCCGTGACGGTGTCGTTCAGGATCGCCTTGAACAGGCCCACCAGCGCGGCGTTGACGATCAACGGATGCGTGCCGGCGGCCAGCTCACCGTAATAGCGGACGCTGAGCCCCTCGATTCGCGCTTCGCCCATTTGACCAACCATCGACCCGAGCTGCCTGGCGATCGACACGTACGGCTGAATCTTCTGGAATTCCTCCGGAGGAACGGAAGGGAAGTTGACGGCGTTACGAATCACGCCGGTTTTCAGGAAATCGCGCAGCGCCGACGCGGTTTCCACGCCCACTAGTTCCTGGCCTTCCCTGGTCGATGCGGCAATGTGCGGGCTGGCCACGACCTGCGGTAGTTGCTGCAGCGTGTGCTCCGTGGTCGGCTCGGACGTGAACACGTCCAGGGCAGCGCCGCCAATGTGACCGCTCTTGATCGCCTCAACGAGCGCGGCCTCGTCGATCAGCTCGCCACGGGCGGTATTAATCAGCTTCAGGCCCTTCTTGCATTTGGCCAGGCGTTCAGCATTGAAGGTGTGGCGCGTTTGCGGCGTCGCCGGCATGTGGAGCGAGAGGTAATCGGCGCGGGCGCAGAGATCGTCCATCGAAACCAGCTCGATGTGCAGATCGGCGGCGATGTTCGAGGCAATGAAGGGATCGTGCGCGATCACCGTCATCTCGAACGATTGCGCGCGGCGGGCGACTTCCTGGCCGATTCGACCCAAACCCGCGAGTCCGAGCACTTTCCCGCGCACTTCCTCGCCAAGAAAACTTTTCTTGTCCCACTTGCCCTGCTTCATCGACGCATCGGCCGCGGGAAGTTTTCGCGCCAGCGATAAGAGTTGGGCCATGGCGAGCTCAGCGACGCTGATGCTGTTCGCGCCGGGCGCGTTCATGACGACGATGCCGCGGGCGCTGGCGGCTTCGACGTTGACGTTGTCGACGCCCGTGCCGGCGCGCGCGATCGCTCGCAGTTTCTTTCCGGCAGCGATGATGTCGGGCGTGACCTTCGTCGCGCTGCGCACGACAAGCGCATCGGCCGCCGCGACGTCTTTGGCTAATTCTTCGGGGGATCGCCCTGACTTCGAATCGACGTCCCAGCCTTCGGCTTTCAGTAATTCAACTGCGGATTTCGGAAGGTCGTCAGCAACAACGATAAGCATCGAGGATCCCTAAGAAGGCGCGTACGTGGAACAGATATAATATCGGGTTTGTTGTACGTGTGACGCACCATGGATGGTGCAATCCGCTGATTTGCTCCAGATCATGCGCGTTACACGGCGTTCACGCGGTCTTTTCCACAAGGTTTTCCACAGAAACTGTGGATCATCAGGAACAGAGGTCGCGCGTGATAAAGGGAACTGACCTAACGGAGTGAATGATGAATCGGAAAGTGACGGTGGTTGGCGGTGCGGGAAATGTCGGCGCAACGGTGGCGCGTGCGATCGCGCAGAAAGAGCTCGCTGACGTAGTTGTCGTTGACATTGCAGATTCGAAAGCGGCCGGCGTCGCGCTCGACATCTACGAATCGTGCCCGATCGAAGGTTCCGCCTCGCGCGTGATCGGCGTCGGCACGAAGGACTTCGCCGAAAGCGCCAACTCCGACGTCGTCGTGATCACGTCGGGCATGCCGCGCAAGCCGGGCATGAGCCGCGACGACCTGCTGAACGTGAACTACAAGATCATGCAGGACGTCACCGCCGAAATCGTCAAGCACTCCCC
>Ga0111538_10004061_pt1 | contig 20397 bp, 25 predicted proteins | sample SoiMethybrSBSTD1_FD_79669 | JGI IMG/M metagenome (GOLD analysis project Ga0111538, IMG submission 79669) | Bulk soil microbial communities from a Populus tree surrounding site in Tennessee, USA - Soil MetaG P. TD hybrid SBSTD1 (version 2)... | ecosystem: Environmental > Terrestrial > Soil >... | reverse complement strand
TTGTCTCGAGTCAATTGCCCGAAACGATCGCTCGGGTCTTCCGGCTTGGTCCGCTCGATGAAGTCGGGACGCAGCCGTTCCTCCTCCATGCGCTTGGCGAAGTCGGGACCCTGCTTCTCCGCTTCGATGCGCTGGCGCGCGCTGCGGCCATCGTCTGGCACCCGCTCCTTGCGGGTGGCCTCGTTCTCGCGCTGCCGCTCGTTGCGGCCATCGTCGGGCGTCCTCGGGTTGGTCATGTAACTTTTTCTCCCATAGTTCGTGCCGGATTTTTGGTAACGTGAGCCATTGCAGCCTCTACACGAAGGTCCAGGTCGAAGCCGCGCTCGGAGTGCCGCCAACGCCGTTCACGACCGTGACGGAGCGCGTGCCCGCCGTCGCCCGCTTGGGAGCATTGGCAACCGTCAGCGACGTTGCGCTGACGTAGTTGGTGGTCTGCGCGACACCGTCGATGTAGACCACGGACGCGCGCGTGTAGCCGGTGCCGGTGAGCGTGATGGACACTGTGCCCGCGCCCGACGCGACGTTGTTCGGCGCAGGCGAGCCGGTGATGGTCGGCGTCGTTGCCGCGGTCAGGTACGACGCATGGCTGGCGTTCGGCGTCGCGGTGTAGCTGCCGAGACATGAGACGGTCTGCGTCTGGCCGTAGGTGCTGGGGTTGGCGCTGGTCGCCGTCACCACCACCTCGGTGCCTGCGCCTTCGTGCGGTACGCTGGTGCTGGCGGGCACGGCGCCTGCGGCGGCGCCAGGGTACGATCCCTCGGTCCCGCCGGATGTCGCACCCGTACCGCTCGCGAGTGCTGCCGTGTTGGCGGCGAACGCCACCAGCGATCCGGCGGAGCCGTCATCGAAGTAGGGCGGCGGCGACACGCGCGGCGTAGGCGGATTGCGCAAATCCTCAGCGTAGGTGGCTTTCGTATAATTGGGGACATTCGGCGGCGTTGCCCCGGTGAACGACATGTTCGTCGGGGGCGTGGGCGACGGCGGGGTCACCGTCAGTGCAGATTGCGCCATTGCAGTCTCCTCTCCGTTGCCTTAAGTTCCATCGTTCAAAGGAAGCCAAACATGGTTAAGCGTATGAACGACCGCGGTGGGTATTGGATCGAAGCGCCACTCACCCCCGAAGAAGAGATGGACTTCTACCAGCGTGTCGGCGGGGCGACCTCGCTCACGATCCATCATTCGACCCCCCGCGCGGGACCGCAGTCGCCCCCGCAAAAATCGCCGCAACCGTCGCAGGCAGCAGAACGCCAGCCCGCAGCGCCTCCTCCAGGCGATCGACCCAACCCGGTCCCTGAGAGATAATCTCGCGCGCCTTCTGGATGTCCTCGCGTGGAGATCCCCAGCGGGCCGCCCATTTTTCGTCGCGCTCCATGCGTGCGAGCGCGTTCTGTCCGACATACTGATTGCGATTGAACGCATCACGCAGCTCGGGCGTCTTGTTGACGTATTCGAGCATGTGCCGGGTGGCTTCGCCCGATCCGGCCTGATCGAACTTGCCGACGTAGTCGATGTAGCCGGTGTCCAGGCGCGTCCGCATCTGCGGCCCAAACTGATCAAACACGCCCGCCTTCAGCGCCTTATCGAGTGCCTTGTTGTCCGCAGGCATGTTGCCAAACGAGGTGACCGTCAGGCCGCGCCCGGTGTCGACAACGTCACCCAGGCCATACTGCGACGCGATGTTGCGCAGCGCGAGAACATCAGCCTGCGATGCAGGGCCGTCGCGCGGGATGAACAGCGATCCGCTTTCCTTGTTCGGCCCGCCCGCCCAGTGCTTGTGCCACGTCGAGACGTTCTGCGCATCGATGTAGCCGCGCAGCGCCTCGCCTGCATTGAGGATCGTCTCCTCGGCATCAGCCACCCGCTTGAACGGCGCAGTCTTGTCGATGACCTTCTTTGTCTCAGGATCGCGCGCAGGCGCCTGGAACGCGCCCAGCGGTCGCGCCACCTGTCCGAGATTGAACTCAGTGTTGCCCGCGGGCGTATCGTAGACGCCCTGCATCGGGATCGATGGCAACACGCGCATGTAATTGCCGGTGCCCTCGACGCCCAGGCCCGCGTAGATCGCATCGCGTCCCATCGGCGCATTGGCCCACGAGCTTTGCGGATCGAGCGCGAATTGATCACGCACGCTCTGCGGTGCGTTCACCGATTGCGCCATGTGCCCGACCACATTGGCTCCCGGCTGCGCCTCATGCGTCGCGAAGTAGGTGTGCTTCGGATAGAAGTCCACGACGGTCTTGAGCGCGAGCTGCATCGCCTGCTCGTAGGTCAGCTCGGCATTACGCGACATCAGGGCGCGTGCCTTGTCGATCACCCACGGGATCGCCTGGAGCTTCTCGCCGGTCCAGTCGCTGCGCCCGCCCAGTTGCGCCTGATTGGCACGATCGACCGCAAGCGCCGTCTCGTAGTCGAGATACTTGTGCTGCGCGGAGGTGAATGCCTTGTCCCACCCCTCCGGGTATCCATGCACGTTACCCTGGCGAAAATCATTCACGCCGGTCGCGGTGCCGCCCGCAGGCACACCCGGCTGCGTGGGATCGACCTTGACCTGATATTCGCCGGTCTTCTCGCCAAGCTGGTAGAGCATCGGGTCCTTGGCGGCGAGCGCACGCAGATGCGCCTCATGCTGCGCGGGCGTTCCGGCCTTGTACGGCATGCCCGCGATCGATGCGTTGTTCTCCTTCAGTGCAAGGTTCAGCTCGTGCTCGGGACTGACGCCTGCAGAGAATTGTCCATGCTGTGCCGACTGCCAGAGGTTCTGCACCGGATCGCCGCCCGTGGTGACGTTCTGACCGGCACGATAGCGGTCGTACCAATCGCCACCGCGCGGATCGGATGCGACCATTTCATCGAAGCGGCGACGCTGTGCGTTGAGTGCCTGCTTTGACTGAATATCGTGCGGGCCACCGACATACTTGCCTGCGCTACCCTCGCCTGCCTCGATCAGGTGCGGCTGCGTGCGTGCGATCGCGATCGCGTCGGCGACCGGCATGTTGCGGATATCCGGAATAGCCGTCGAGGTCGCGGCCGGTCGCGGCCGCGGCAGGCTGGCGTTCCAACTCTTTGGCGGTGCGGCTGCGATGTCGAGCGGGATGGCCGCCGCCTGGGCGGCGGGCGAGGCCTCCGCGATCGCGGGCGGCAGCTCGGGCGAGATCCGCATGCCCTCGGGCGGCATGTTGCCACCGATGACGGCACGCGGGTTGTACAGCTCCTGCTCGACGCCCTCGAACGCGCCACCCATCAGGCGCTCGCGGCGCGCCCGGCGCATCGCCTTCGCCGCCTGGGCCGATATGCCTGCCTCGGCCGGATCAATGCCGCTCGCCATCAAGCCCGCCGTCATGGCGGCGACCTTGCCGGGAACACCAGCGATCTTGCCCGCAGGCCCCAGCGACATCAGCGCGAGATCCACCGGGCTGGTCGGGATCAGCAGCGCATCCGGGACAGTTGCCGCCGCCTTGCCGACGCGCGTCTGCTGCGGTGATGCGGCGAACAGGTTCATCTGCGGATCGGGCGCGACATCGCGCTCGGCCCCCGCAACATCGAGCTTCTTGTAGAAGTCCCGCGGCGCCTCCTGGTATTCGCTCATGTCGGCGATGCCGCCCATGCGATAGGCGTCGGCGCGTGTTGGCGGCGCGGGCGGCGACAGTGGCGCGAACTCACCAAAGCGACGCTCGACGGCTACGGATGGCGCAAGCTCGCCACGCACACGCCGCGCCGCCATCTCGCGCGCGGACTGCGCGGCTGCCGGTCCCTCGTCATATGCGCTCGGCTCGACCGTGCTGCCCATGCGGTTGCGCGGATCGGGATGCAGCAGCTCGCGCAGATCACCGACCCACGGCTCATCGCGGTACGCATCGAGCGTCGCCGCAGTGCCCCCGGCAATGCCTGCGCCGGTCATGCCCACGCCCTTGATCAGCGGCCAACGCCAGCTCGCCATCACTGCGCCTCCGGATACTGATCCTGCGCAGCGAGCACGCCCAGGCCGCCGCCTGCCGTGCCGACCACACCGTATTTGCCGAGAATGTCGAGCTTGGAGGGATCGTTGATCACGTAGTTGTAGGTCGGGGGCGATGCCGCCAATCGCCCGCGCAGCTCTTCCAGTCTTGTCTTGCTGAACTGTGTTTCCGGCAATGCTTCGTATTGCCTGATCTGGTTCTGCAGCGCCTGACCGGACCTTGAACCCTGGTCGAGATAGCGAATACCGGGAATACCAGCCTCGCGCAGAACCTGCGGCGGTCCTTCGCGGCCAATGTCCCACTCCAGCTCGCTGGCGAGGTCTTTGCCGGTGGCGCGCGGGCGCGGGTCAGCCAGGAAGTTCTGCACACTGCGCGGCAGTCCCTGCACCGTCTTGAGCTGCTCCATGACCTGCGGCTGCGCGACCAATCGCTCATCCCAGTCCAACATCAAATCGGGCCGCGCGTTGATGTTCACCTCGTAGGTGCGCGGGCCGACCGGAGCGCCGCGTGTCAGTAGATCGCGCTCCTCCTGAAGATTGCGGAGCAAAGATTTGTTGATGCTGTCGATGATCACCGGGTCGGAGTAGTTGCCCTTCACGCTAGGATGCAGCACGCCGCTCTTGCGTAGCGCCTCCATCTCGTCAATGCGCTTTTGGTACGCCGCAATCGCAGCCTCACGATCAAAGCCAGTGCTCTGCAATTTCTCGGCAGCGGCTATTTCAGGCTCGCTGAACCGCCCCTTGAACTGCTGCCAATACTGCCCGCCCTGGCCGCTCACTGCCGGGTTCTCGGCAAAATAGAAGCCCTTGGTGAATGCCGCGCCGCCTTCGCCAGTGCCGATCTTCGACCAATCGAACCGATCGATGTCGTGCGGCGATTGATGATACACATGGATGCCGCTCGGATGCGGGCCACCGGGGGCACCCTTGAGCAGTGCTCGCACGATCGCCTCGCGCGCACCCATCACTGCGCCTCCCCGGATTTCCAGTCGCCGGTCGATGCCGTGGTGACCCAGTGGTATCCGCCATCGTCGGTTGCCATCAGTTCGATGTAGCTGCCGACCGTGCTCGATTGGATGTGCCCGCCCTTTGCGGTGGGCGACGCGGTGAGCAACCGGATCGTGCTGTCAGTGCTCGCCTTGATCTTGAGGTCGTGCGGCGCGAGCACCAGAAATCTAATCCGCGCCCCTGCGGGCAATCGTCCTGCATTCACCCCCGGCGTCAGCTCCGTCTGATCCACCGGCAGGACGTACTGCACCTCGCCCGTCGCGCCAGCATTGTCGAACGTGACGCCACCATCAACGATCATGCCCTGTTCGTTCGCGGTCAGGCTGACATAGCGTGGCGTGCCGATGGGCGGCCCGTACCACCTGTTCCAATCCGGCAGTTGGAATTTGCAACCCTGCGGATTGAGCGGCGTGCCACCGCCGCCCTCGACCCAACCAGCCTCGCTGGCGCAGCCGATCAGATTGGCAGGTCCGACGCCGCTGTAGAAAAACCCCGGCGTGGCTCCCAACTGAGCGCACGCGATCAAGTTGTAGGGCATCGACGGCCCGCTCTTGAAAAAGTTGGGGCTTTCGGATCGGCAGCCGATGATCGCGTAGGCGTCGAGCACGCCGTTCTCAATGTAAATGTCGGCCTTGCCAGGGTGTTGGTAGTTTTGAAATCCCACGCCGATGATGACGGGTGCGGCGCCGCTTGCGACGTGAATGCCGTAGTCGCGGCATTGCGCAATGTTGCCGCCGATGAACGTTTGCTGCAGCGCGTTGTAGTTCTTGACCAGAACGCCGGTGCCGCCGGGTGCGCTGAGGTAGCAGTTCTGCCACAGCGTTTCGCTGCACATCGCCTGACCCCAGCCGATGGTCAGGCCATAGTCGTCGCCTGCAATCGAGAGGTCGCGGAACGTGTTCGATTGGCTGCTGACCGTGTCGCCGTCGCGCTGTGCCCAGTTGTAGTCCAGACCAATGCCGCCCGCGGCAGAGCTGATGCCGAGAGCTTCCATGCGCGCATAGCCCCAGCCGTTGAGGCTGAGCGCCGCGCAATTCGGAGAGGTTGCGGTAATTTGCGTGGCGATCCGACCTGCGCCGAAGATATGCCCGCCCTGCACCATGTGCAGTTGCAAGCACGGCTTGGTCGCCGTCCCGCCCGCGCCAACGTCCTCGACGTATTGCGCCATCCAGAGCACAAAGTGCGTGTCGTCAACGACCTCGATGCCGTAGCTGCCGTTGACGCTCGGATGCGAGCCGCGCACGTAGATCATGTCGGTGGAGCGCAGGCCGTCCGTGCTGGCAACCTCGATCAGCGGATAGTAGTAGCCGTGCGAGGAGCAGGCGCTCTTGGTCACACCAAGGATATCCGCGCTGTAGTCGGAAGACACCCGGTAGTCGCCAGCGGGGAAGTAAACCTCCCGGTTGGCATATGGCCCCGGCGTGTCGCCGTAGCCGCCATGCGGGCCGTAGTAGTTGCCGAATGCATGCCTGAAACAGCGGTTGATCGCGGCAGTATCGTCGGTGCTGCCATCGCCGACCGCGCCGAAATCCTTGATGTTCAGCAGGCTAGCCATGTCGTCGCCGATGCCAGCCGATCAAGAGTGCGATCAGCGCGTACACGATGGTGTGGTCAATGCGGTAGGCCATCTAGAACCCCCGCGATTGCGGTTGCGTCAGCTTGAACTGCTGCATCGCGCGCCGCTCCGACTGCCGCGCCAGCATGTCGTTCTGCTTCAGTTGCGATTGCTGCGCGGCAATCTCCGCCTTCTGCCGCGCCGACTGCATGTCGATGTCTGACTTGATCATCGAGGCCTGATGCTTCTCGCGATCCGCCATCATCTTGAGATTGGTGTTCTGTGCCTGCGCCGCGTCCTGCTGGCGGTCCGCCTGCAGCTTCGCCAGCTCGATCGCCTGATCGCTCTGCAGCTTCATCTGCGCATGCTTGTCCTTGAGCTGCAGCTCGGACCCCTTCAGCGCAATCTCCGCCTTGTCCTTCTCCTTCTGGTACGCGATCTTCATCGCCTCGATGTCCTTGGCGGTCTTCGCCTGCAGCGTCATCGGATCGTCGCCCTTCGGCTGATCGCCCTTCGACTTCATCAGCTCGACCAGCTCGTCAATCGCGCCCTCCAGGCTCCTGCCCGCGCGGAACGGAGCCGTGGCAAACTTGAGGATTTCCCCGCAGAACTCCGCCGTCTGCGGCTCCTGCATGATCATCTGCGCCAGTTGCGGCAGCAGCTGCGCCAGCACCCCGGTGAACTCCGCACGCCGCTGCTTCTCGGCGTTCTCGTCAATCATGATCGTCGAGTCCGTCTCGATGTCGAGAACGAAATTCCGCGCACGATTGTCATCGAGAAAATGCAGCACCTGCTCGATCGTCGGCTTGCCCATGATCTTCGCAATGGCATCCTGCCCGGACTTCAGCAGGCCCTGCGCCTGCGTCATCATCGTCTGAACCTGATCCGGATTGCTCTGCTGCATCTCTCTAAACTGCGGAAGCTGCTGCATCTTCTGGATCGCAAGCTGCTGATTGCCAAGCTGCTCCTGCAGTTGCGATACCTGCCGCTGCTGCATCTCCTGCGTCGGCAATTGCGTCTGGCTCATCTCAATCAGCGTCACCGGATCGAACTTCTCCGTCATGATCTCGCAAACGATGCACACCAGATCCCGCGCAATCCGCACCATGCCGTATTGCTTGTCGCGAATGCGCGAGCTGCCATACTGCGTCTTGAGCTGCTGCGCGCCCAATGTCTCGCGCGCATCGCTCGCTCCGCGCATGATGTCCGACAGCCCCATGATCTGGTAAATGTCCTGGATCACCTCTTTCCGTATGGCGATACACGTCTGTATCGTGCCCACAACCTCCGCCATCGGCATCCAGATGATCACGTCCTTGGTATTCCCGAATGCCGCCCAGTTGGAAATCGGCACCAGCACCTGACCCGGCGTCTTGAGCGCCTTCGCCATCTGAATGGCATCGCTGATTTCGCTGTTGCCGCTCGGATAAAAGCCCTTGGCTTCGAGCGCGTCGGAAAGGGCGTGTATCTTGGATGTAAGAAGGTTCAATTCCTCCAACTGATCCTTGTATTGCATCACGTCAGGAACCGGAACCAGACTGCCACGCTGCAGCGTCCCGTACACCGGCTGCGGACACGGCCAATACGACGACAGGTCCAGATGCGGATCGTCCTCGTCCAGGATGTTCTCGCAGCCGTCCGCAACCCACACGACGCGGCGGGATTTGCGGTCCCATATCTCCCAGAACTTCGCCCGCTCCCTGTTATCCGCACCACCGACTTCCCTGGCGTCACGATCAACCCGATAGTCCGCAGTCTGGTATTCGTCGCCACTGTGCTCCTTGAAACGAGCGCGCGCCTCCGCCCGCGTCAGATACGAGGCCGCCGCAACCCACGTCACCTCGCACCAGCTCCGGCTGATCGAATGCAGAAAATCCCGCCGGTGCTTGTAGTCAATGCACACTCGCTCATAATCGTAATACCCGTCGCCCTTGCCCTCGTAACGACACCACGGCACGCCCCGCCCAGTCAGCGCAACATCGTCTCGCAATGCCATCATCACGTCGTTGATATAGGCCAAGTCGAACGCGACGGTGGCACACCGCTCGAGAAACTCCGCCGCGGCCTGATATACCGGCCTCCGGTCCTTGAACTTCGCCACCACAACCGGAATAGGGGCTTTGGCGTAAATAGAGGGGCGGATCACCTCGCAATTCGCCCAGAACATCTGAAATTCCTTGTCCCGCTGCATGTCCGCCAGCCGCTCAAGATTGGCAAACTGCTTCTCCAGCCGATCACAATGCGCGTTCCACGGTTCAAATGCCCGCTCACTCTCCTCCAGCAAATTCAGCCAAGCCTGCGCCTTCTTCGGCTCAAGCTGCGGATTGAACTCAAGATCGTCGTGCCGAATGTCATCGTCGACCGGCGCGTCAATCGTGTCGGTGTCGTCAGCCATCCTGCTCGTCCTCGCGCTTCAGCGCCATCCGCTCGCGATAACCCCGGTTGGTCGCCTCTAACTCCTCAATCCGCTTCGCCGCAGCACGCAGATATTGCCCGGTGATCTTGTCGTAATCGCACGAACACGTGTAAACCCGACCGCCACACCCCGGCTTGTGATCGTCAACCGCATGATCACGCAGTTCCTGCGGCTTGATCACGGCTGCCTCCAGTCGCCAATACGCAACAACGCAACAACCTTGTGCCCCCTTAGCCACGCCTGCCAAAAACCGCGATATTCATCAGACCAAAGCTCAGGCGCAAACCAGAGCGGCGCGCGATAAGCACACCACCATTGCCACGGCTCCCGCTTCACAACTGTATCCCCCCACGCCGAACCTCTCGCACAGGGGGGATCATCCAAGCCGACGGTAACTGTGGAGGAGGTGTTATTGTGCGCGGCCGCGACGGTCGCCACGCAAGGCATAAGTAGCGGAAACTGTCCGCAGGGTGGCTCGTCCAGTCATGGACGGCCGACGCACGAAACGCCTTCTTGTCGTCGTCCCACTCCCTGTGATGTTGTTCGAGGGCGTCTATGCCGCCAACCTCACAGCGCGGATGAAAGACACAGAAAGGCAGTGTTCTGCGTACCGCGTTCCGACCATCCTCCAACGACGCCCCAGTCACCAGCTGCGGATTCAACCCCAAATGCTGCATCGTCTCAATCCGCGTCCGACCTCCCGCCGTCCACTCCTTTACCTTCGCATCATGCGGTACATGATCCACTCCATCCAGCCACCCATAACGCCGCCGACGATCCTCAATCTGCTCAACAAAATACTCAACCCCACCACCCGATTGCGCAACATGATCCAAAATGTAAAGTTGCGCACCAACAGTCTGAAACCACCACACACTCGTGTCGTCACGCATCCCTAAATCCCACGCACGATGAACCGGCTCATGCTGCAACGCATCGATCGCGACGATACGCCCCTCGTTCCGTACGCGCGCCATTTCCAATCCATAAAATGCGCCGAGAATAGCTGCGTTCCAATCGCAAAAGTACTCCTGCAAATACGCCGCCCGGCCTACATCCTCTCCATAGAGCGCCATATATTCGTTCAGGGCATCCTCAAGCTGCGAACTACTCATCGCTCCAGTGTCAGACGCCGTCAGTAACTCGCAAAACCAGTCCGGTGATTGACGCGCATGTTGGTAAAGGGCATGCGCATGATTCCGACCACGCGGCGTCGTGATAAAACACGCCCAACCGTTGTTCTCCTCAACCATCGGCCGAAAATAACCCCACGCCGCCGGATTCGCCAACGCCCACTCGCTGAACGTGATCCCCGCTGCCCCCGCCCCTACCTGCGCATCATAACGATCAGAACCAATCAGCTGCCACGTCGACCCATTCGTCATCCGCAAAAACATCTCATGATCGTTCGTGCTCTCCCGCATCGCATGCGGAAACGCCTCGTCTATACGCCGCTTGCCCGTGTGAGGATTAACCGCCGTCCAAATCGCTTTGCGCGCTTGATTGTATTCCGGTAAACAATGCCAGTAATTCCCCGGACGCTCCCACGCCGCTACCGCAGCGTGATGCAAACATATCTCGTCCTTCCCAGCACGACGATGCCAAACCGCCAGCGCTCGCCGACCACCATAATGAAGATAATCCCACAGCTTCTGCTGATGTCGCCGCGGTAACCAACCTCCATACGGAATATGTACCTCAGTCAATCGCGAGGAGCCTGCCTCATCAGGCGGCGTCAGATTAAGCATCACACGCCAGAATTATATTGTGGGGTATGTGAGAGCCTCGCCGATCACCTCCCGCTCTCGGATGGGTTCCCTTGGACACAATAGCCCCTGGAGATGACGGCGGCCCTGGTGGCCTTAATAGGGAGGCCGCTGGTGCGTCGGGAGGCATCGGGAGTATGTGGGCAAGTCTCGATGCGAAGCGCACCAGCGACCCTCGCATGCACATGCCATGCATGCGGTTCAATAGTGCCAAGCTAGTGACAGCATGTGTGTGCACGTCTCACAAACCATTGCAGCACAGGCATATCTTGTTGATCGGCAGACTGCTGCTCGAACAGTTATTCGTCGTTCAGTGCGCGAATAATCGGCACAGGCTTTGCGTCAACGATGCGCGGTGCATCGCGACCTTCCACGATGTGCCGGATGACGACGCGGATGCCGCCTTCGCCGTTCTCGCCAGTGTGCGACTGCGGCGCCTTGCCCCAACCGCGGTCGAGCAGCATGCCGCACGCGGTCACGCGTGCGCTGTCGCTCTCGCTCTGCGCGGCGATCGCGGCGAGCTGGCGGATGCACGTCTCGGTATGCACGCGAGCCAAGGATTGTAGATTAACTGCGGCTCTGGGCATTTAGGCAAGTTCCTATGCTCTCTCAGTTTGAGCTGGTGAGTTCCCCGCAACATTGTTGCGAAGTTGCGTTATCCACAGCGTAATTGGAGAGTGGGTTCGGATGCAACGGCGCGTCGATTTTAGGCTAGTATATGCGCCGAACCATACACATCATACACACCCTACACCGCGCTCCAACAAATATGTCACGCTCAAACCATACACCAACCATACACTGGTGTAGGAGGTGTATGGGTTGTACGATCACCCCTATATACTCTCTCTCTCTCTCTTTATTTCTAGTCTTATATCAAGCAAATCATACACCCCCATACACCCTACACCCGTGTTCCGATTTCGGAACACCCCCCTCAGATTTCGGCGCCGAAGACCCATGAGACGCCGTGTTTGGATCGTTTGCGGCGCCATCCGAGTTCCTTGAGGATATTGGTGATGCGGATATCGTGAGAGCTGGTTTGGTGTCCTGCTTCGATGAAGAGGCAATCCTTGGCGATTTCGGCTGTGGTGACCTTGGTCCGTCCGCTGATGTGCTGGGTGATTTTGTCCTCCCAGATATCGCCTGCATATCGGCTGGCTTGTTCGGGCTGGATGAACTCGTGTTCGAACTGCTGATCGGGCCACCATTGGTCGCCCTGTCGATAGCTTTCGACGGCTTCGGCGAGGAGCTGATCGCGATCGTCGGCGAGCGCGTCCAGATCAATCTTTGCGTCGACCGCGGTTGCGACCGGCCAGAAGCGCCTGCCGCCGGTTGGGTCGCGCAGGTAGGCGTCCTGGTTCGTGGTTCCAATGAACACGCACTGGCGCGGCTCGCAGACCTCGTTGCGTCCCCAGAAGGGCCGATAGCGTTCGGTCGTGCGTGTGATGAAGCTTTTCAGGATGGTTGCCTCGGCGCGGTTCATGGCGTGCATTTCGGCGACCTCGATCAGCCATTTGCCGCGCAGATGCTGTGAGGCCTCTCTGGATGCGCTGATTTCGGGGAGGTGGTCCGAGTACCACTCGCCGCCCAGAACGCGACAGGCGCTCGATTTCAGGGCGCCCTGGGGGCCTTCCAGCACCAGCATGTGATCCGCTTGGCATCCTGGCTCGCGGATGCGGGCGATCATCTGCACCAGGAACATGCGTCCGATGTGCATCGTGAACGGGTTCAGCGGGGAACCCAGGTACCGCGTCAGCCACACCCCGATGCGTGGCCGCTCGTCCCAGACCAGCGACTTGAGATAGCGGTAGACCGGATGGAACTTGCACTCCTCGCATCGCTGTTGCAGGGCGTTGCGCACTGTCTCGATGCCGATGCCGGGAAATCCGTTCTGCTGCAGCCAGACGTGCAGCTTCAGCACATCCGTGTCGGTCAGCCAGCGGTGGCACGCATCGATCATGCCGATCTCGTGCTCGACCACTGCGGTGCGCAGCATCTCGTCGTATGCGAAGCAGTCGCGCAGGGCGACATCGTTGCGCAGTGCGATCAGCACATTGCTGGAATTGCAGCGCAGGCCTTTGCCCTTTTCGCCCTTCTGGCAGAGCGCACGCCAGTTCTGCGGCTGGCTTATGTGGACGACGTTGTCGGGGTCATCGGCCATGCGTCAGTCTCCCCGGCGTTGGGCCGCGGCACGGCGGCTGGTGCGTTTTGCCATCCGCGGGCTGTCGGACACCGGGTCACCCGCAAAACGCATCAGCGCGGCCTCCCGCCGCTTCTGCCGCCCCTGCGTTTCCAGCCAGACCCTGACCGCGTCGTTTGCCCGCGTCAGGTTGACCATGTCCGAGACTTCACCGTCCGGCCAATGAATGCGCCACATCGCCGGGTAGTGCCCATCCGGCTTCACCAACGGTTTTCCGCTCATCGCGCACCTTCCCCTCGCACATGGCGCAGCCGCAATGCGGCTCGAGCCGCACCCGCCGCGGAATCGTCCTCGGAATGAAGCTCACCGCGCCGAATGCGCGCCGTTCACAGCGCCGCGCTTCCGCCTCGGCCACCAGCTCATCGAACGTCATGCCGCTGCTTCCTCGCACCCAACCTTCATGAAGTCCCACACCCAGGCGCGCAGGGCTTGCATGTCGTGCAAGTTGATCTGCGGCACGAAGAAAGCGAAGCGGCCTGGAACGGGATCGCACCACCATTCGTTACGCTTCGCCTCGTGCCCAAACAGCCAGCCGACGATGTCGAACGTGCGGTCGTGTCCGGTCACCAATACGAACGGCACTCCATCGGGATCGTCTGGATGCACCCGCAATCGGCCATCCGGCCATTCGGTCTGCCGTGCATCGACGCACCCGCCAACGTCGCGCTCGTCGTATTCGTTGAGCTTGCCGCCATCCCAGTACAGATTGAGATAGGCAGCGAGTATGATCTCGGCCGCGCACCCATCGACCTCCATGTCCCAGGTGAACTTTTTCAGGCCATGCCGGTGGGCGCGGCGATGCTTCTGATTGTTGCCGTGCCGCATCGTCGCGACATGCGTCGCAATGCTCATCTGCGGATAGGTCAGGCAAACCTTCATGCGCTCACCCTGTAGCGCGCCCGCTTGATGCCCAGCGCCGGATCGCCTCTCCAGTGCGCCGAGACATATTCAAGTTGCCCGTTGCGGATGCGGATGTGCTTGCGGCAGAAATGCAGGGCGCGCCTGCCGGTCAGATGCGCCTCGTGCGGCTCGCCATCATCGATCTCGGGCGGCTTGGCGACTTCCAGCTTGATCTCGGTCCATGCATGCAGCGGGAATTTGCCGCGCCCGAAACCGCGCGTCAGCTCGCGCTCCAACGCCCGGTTCGGCATATATTGACGCCGCCCGATAATCCGCGGGCTGTTGATCAGGACCAGAATTGTCTGCGTAATACCCATCAGGGCAGACGCTGCGTGCAATGGGTCCCGGTCGACCAATCGCCAGTTCCGCAGCGCTTCCTCCTCAAGCTGAAAGCTTCCCGTCTTGGGGATGAGAAACCCGATGCCAATCGCTCTGTGATGCTCGAACAAGTTGACGCCGACCGCTTCGCGCACCACGCCTTCTTCATCCTCTACCGGATCGGGATATTCGTTCAGCAGCACAGCGCGCCGGTTGCGGTCGCGCGGCGCGCCGGGGACCGTCCACTCCAGCCAAGTGTTTGGCGCAGGCAGGAAACCAAACGTGTCGAACGCTCGCGCAAAGCTCGTATGCTTCATCGTCTGAAGGATGAGATCCCAACACGCAGACACCTCGAAGCAGTGGATGTCCTCAAGCCTCTTGCGCAGATCGGGGATCACCTGCGGATCGCGCCAGATACCCTCGCGATGCTTCGGCCGCGCGATGGTCTGCTTGGCGAGATAGGCTGCGAGCGGCGTCATGCGCTCACCGTCGCGCGCACGATGCCGTGGTCGTGCAGTTGGTCGAGCGCCATCTGGTAATCGTTGGTGACGATGTGCACGTGGCCGCACACCGTGGTGAGGTGCAGCGCGAGGCTTTCCTGCTCCACGCTCATGTGCCCGCCGCCGGGACGCTTCAGCTCCAGCCACACGATCGCACCGCGCGGCCCGACGAACAGGAAATCCGGCCAGCCGGGAGTAACCCCCATCCTTTTAAGCCGCATCGCGGTGACCAGCTCGCGCCGCTCGCCCATCGGCATGTGGGTGTAGCGCCACATCGGATGGCACCAGCGGCGCAGTGTGTCGGCCACCATGCAGTGCAGCTCGAACTCCTTCGCCCGCGGCAGGGGCGTGCCCTTCTGTCGCTTGCCCTTGAACAGATGGAGCTGACGCCCCGCGCTCATGCCACGGCCATGCGCGGCGCGACTTGGCTCCACAGCTCTGCCGGTGCGGACAGCCGCTTGCGCCGCAGCGCCGTGGTCATCACCAGATACGTGTTGGCCGGGAAACGATCCTCGGCGCGCCAGTTGCACACGGAGGTCACGCCGCGCCCGGTCAGCGCCGCGACCGCTGCGGTGCCGCCGAGCCGGTCGATCACTTCATCGGTGGTATTGAGCCTTGCCATCACACGCTCTCCCGTGGTGATGGCGCTGCATCGTCCCGCCGCAGGCGGCGCAGTCAAGCTCAACCGATGTGAGGAAAGGGCTGCAAATGCGGCTCTAGTGACGTTGCGGCATCTGGCCGCAGCACGGTTCCACCTGTGGAAAACAACCCTGGAGGACGGAGGTATCAGGACAACGTATTGACCATAGAACACATTGATCTAACAGCACTTTCTGCCGCGGACATTTCCCGCCTGCAGATTCTCCCCAGTCCGCCGCCTTGCCCTTTTTTATAATGATAATCACGCTTGACAAATCAGGCGGTTGCTCACCGCGCGTGAGCATTGTGCGGCGCAGTCAAGCGAAAAAGTGACGATTCCCGCCACATTTGCCGCACCGTCATCCGACGGCAGGAACTGCGTTTCTACCCTTCTCATTTTGGCTGAGCGGTGCGTATAGTGACCGTGCGGCTGGCGCCGTAGTAAGCGCCAGTCGTGGCATTCAGAACCCTTGGGCCTCCCTTATGTCGGGCGGCCCGCGAAATACAACACCTCGAAAGAGGGAATACGCGGGGGGCAATCTTCCTCCAAGGGTTCATTGCCTTACTAACCACCCGGCGCCCATTCGGCGCCCCTTTATTGATCGACCTTTAAGCATCTCACCATACAGCACAAAGGTGAGCGCAATGCCGCGCGCTCTGAACCCGGCTGACCTCCGCTCGCAGATCGAGCGCCTTCGCCTCACCCATCCCGATGTCTGCGACGATGAGGAGCTGTTCCAGCTCGCGATCGCCAGCGAAACCGACACCCACGAGTTCATGGATATCCTCGTCGACCGCATGGCCGATGCCGAGAAGATGGCCCTCGCCCAGGCCGCCTTGATCAAAGACCTCAAGACCCGGCGCGATCGCTACCTCGCCCGCCACAAGGCCATGCGCGACCTCGCCTTCAACATCATGCAGGACGCCGGATTGAAAAAGCTGGAGCTGGTCCAGGCCACCCTCTCGATCCGCAACGGCACGCCCTGGGTGATCGTCACCAACGAGAGCGAGCTGCCGGAAGACTGCATCCGGGTGACACGCGAACCCAACCTGACCGAGATCAAACGCCTCATCAAGGAGGGCCGCACGATCCCCGGCGCAACCCTCTCCAACGCAGAACCAACCCTGATGGTGACCTGAATGAACGCAGTCGCAGAACGACAGAACGAAATGATTGTTGCTCAGGATATCTCTCCGATGGAGCTGATACAGCGCGCGGTGGTCAGCGGTGCCAATATCGACGTGTTCGAGAAACTCATGGGGCTGCACGAACGTGCTGTCGCGAACAAGGCGCACAAGGCCTATGCCGCTGCCATGGCCGACGCCAAGGCGGAGTTTCCGGCAATCAAGAAGGAACGCAAGGTCGATTACACCAACCGCCAGGGACAACGCACTTTCTACAAATTCGCAGACATGGCAGCGATCGCCGAAGCCATCGACAAGCCACTCAGCAAGCATGGCCTGACCTATCGCTTCCGCACCGTGACCACCGCACCCGCTGTCGTCACCGTGACCTGCATCATCAGCCACCGCGACGGCTACAGCGAGGAGAACTCACTCTCTGCCACTGCGGACCTCTCGGGCAACAAGAATGCCATCCAGGCGATCGGTAGCGCGGTGACATACCTGCAACGCTATACGTTGAACGCCGCCCTCGGACTGACCGCAACGGATGATGATGATGGCGATGCCGCGGGCGATGCCGCGCCGCCACGATCACCCGTCAGGGCAAATCGCGATCCGATCGAGAAGCCAGCGCCGGTCGAGATCGACCCCTACGAGCTGGAGATCAACGAGAGGAACAGCGAAGACGAATGGAAGCGATGGGCCAACGACCTCTTCGCCTACATCAAAGCCGCCAGGACATTCGAACGCGTCGATGAGTGGATCGTTGCCAACAGCGACGGGTTCGAGGCGCTGAAGCATTACGATGTCGGCAAGTTCAACAAGCTTCGCCACATGATCCAGGCGGTCCAGGATGGCAAGGCAAAGGCTGCACGGGATGACGCTGGATGATGTCTCCGAGCGGATCGGCAAGAGCAAGCGAACCATCATGCGCTGGGTGGACCTGGGGCATTTTCCCAAGCCCACCACGCGCAATGGGCGGCTGATCCTCTGGTCCGACAGCGTGATCCAACGCTGGTCGAGCCGCAGTCGCAGACGCAAAGGAGAGGCGCATGCCACAGCAAGACGCAAGCCTCGGCCCGCTCGCAAAGGGGTGGGCAAGCATGGAGGCCGGATTGCGCAAAGACAAAAGGCGCAATGACATGGAGATCGAGTTCGCGCGCATGTGCGTCTACTTCGGCGCAAAGATCGCCTTGGTCGCAATGGTGAACAGCCCCATGGCCCCCGTGCTGATGAGTGCCGAGCTGCGTGACTTCGATCGATACGTGAAAAACCGCAGGGACGAGTTAGCGGAGGAAAGCGTATGCCCCGCCGTGAATATTTCGTAATCGATGGCAGCGGTTTCATCTCGGGTGGCGACGCGCCGGATGCCTTCGGCTCGCTGACCAAAGCCATGGCCCGCGCGGAGGAAGTCGCGCGATCAGAACCCGGCCACATCGTGGTCGTCGCCCAGACAATGTTCTGGATCAATGCTCCAATTGAAAAACCCCAAGTGCAGATCCGCAGTGTCAAAAGGAAGCCAAATGCGCCCAAGCCAGAAAAGATATCTCGAACTGCCAAGATTGCGAAAGCAGATCAAAACACAGGCTGAACTGGAAAGGCGCCGCAAGATACGCACCTTTCGCGAGGGCCTGAGCAATACCAAACGTTTTCGGCCGGAAGAGATCGAATCGGCCGTGCGCCTGTACGCGGTAATGCTGCGAGGCAAGCCATGACCAAAGAGGGTGAGCTGTTCGAGGCCTATCACACCGTGGCGGTGGAGGCGCGCCACATCATTGCGCTGACGCAGCGCATGGTCATTCTCATCAACGCGGCAAAACAGAATTTGCACAAGCTGGAAAATACGCTCCACCGGGTGCAAGACTTGGAACAGGAGGTGGCCGCCAAGGCGCCGCCAGGAGGAGCAGCATGACGGTGATCAAGATTGGCGATCGCGTGACGTGGCAGAACAAGGTGAACGCAGACGCCAGGATCACGCCGCTCAAGATTCGCGGCTGCAAGGTGCTCGCACTCTACGATCATCAGGGCAAAGCAGCCGCTACGCTCGACACGCCCCTCGGCAAGGCCAACGTCTGGGCGGATGATCTCACCAAGGAGAAGCTCGACAAGACCACGATCCTTTCCGGCGGTTGAGCAGGTAGCAACCACCGGCAACGCCGCGCCCCGGTATTCCAATGAGCCGTGTGGAGCACGCAAGGACGCCGGGGCGCGGATGAAACAGAGAGGAAGCCCATGACCGACTACACCGCAGCCGACAAGCTGAAAGAGGTCGAGCGCGAGCTGTATTTTCGCAGGCGCGTCTACAAGGGCATGATTGAGCGAAACCAGATGACCAGAAAGACGGCTGACAAGCAGATCGCCATCATGGAGGCCATCGCGGAGGACTATCGGCAGCAGGTCAAGGCCAATGAGCGCGAGGTGGCGTGACATGGCAAGGAACAAGAAGTGGATGCCAATCGCTGAAGCGATCTCGCACGTTATGAAGGTGGAGAAATGCTCGCACTATGATGCGGTGGCGAAACTCGCCCAAGCCAGTCAGGAGGGCAAGCTGCCGTTCAAACCCGTAAAAGCGGAACCGCCAAAGCAGCTCAAGCCTGCCGAAGCGGCAGCAAAGCTCGATGCCGATCCGGCATCGGTCGCCATGACGTTGACCGACTTCAGGGAGCGCGGTGGGTTCACCAGCGAGGAAGTGCTGGGTGAACTGCGCGCAGGACGCCTGATCGCAACCGCCACCGATTCCACTTGGTTTCGAATAAAATTAAACGGCAAGGTCAATTCAGACGAGATTTTCATCCAGATGGATGAGGTGATCAAATGGATATCCAATCCGGAAACACCATCGCATCTGCTGGCGCAATGGCGCGGCAACCTTGAAGAACGAAGGCACTGATGCGTTACGCGATCGTCCTGGCTGCGATCCCGCTGCCGCTGCTGATGTGGGTCGCGTGGCCCAAGGCGGCGCAGCCGATCACGGTCAGGGCGGTTGCGACCGAGGGCGTGCGGGCAGTCCGCATGGATGACAGTACGTTTCGCGCTCGATGGTCTGGCGTCAATGCCCTGGCGCCCGCCACCGTGGTGCGGGAGGTGCCGGTGGAGGTCGTGAGCGTCAGACCACAATCCCCACCGGCTGTCCGCATCGTGCGTCGAGCATCGCTACGCAGTGATGTGTGCGCGAAGCACGGCATGCGCAGGATAGTCGTCATGCGCGGACGATGGCAAGGCTGGAGATGCCGACGATGACTGACATCGTTGAGAGACTGCGCAAGCGCCGCATTTTTGATGCGCAACTACATCCGGCGTTAATGGACGACCTTGCCGACGCGGCCGACGAGATCGAGCGGCTACGGGCGGCGCTGGCTGACGAGTGCGCGGCCCATCGGGTATGCGTCGAGATGCGGGATATCGCGAATGCCGAGATCGAGCGCCTGCGGGCTGATGACATGCGGACATGCGCGGCGTTCCTCGACGCCATCGAGATCAGCGAGATACTTACCGACGAGAAGATGGAGGCAATCATCGATGCGCGGAAGCTGCTGATCGAGGCGGCCGAGACAATCGAGAAACTCACGGAGCAACCGATGCGCGCCATCGGCATGTCGGCGGCTGAGCGCCACGTGCGCGAGCGGATCGCCACCGCCGATTCAGGCATGGCCGCGCCGTTGCCGGATGACTTCAAGATGGTGATCAAGATCGGCGTGCTCTACGGCTTGCTCCGCGATCTCGACGCGCTGCGCAAGGTGGAGGCGAGACATGACTGACCTGACCGACCGCATGCGGACCTGCGCCGCGGCCATCTTGGCGGGCGAGCCAACGACCGGCTGGGTCAGTTTGGTAATGCATGACGCCGCCGATCTGCTGATCGAGGCGAGCAATGCGCTGGAGGCCGCGCCAGCTCCGTTGGGCGAACCGATGGAGATCATCCCGCCGGTTACGGTTGGCACGGGTCTTTCTGCTCTGACCGCACCAGCGACATGGCTAGTCGGTGGCGACACGCTGCCGGTGGCGCGCCCGC
>Ga0111538_10004059_pt1 | contig 20403 bp, 18 predicted proteins | sample SoiMethybrSBSTD1_FD_79669 | JGI IMG/M metagenome (GOLD analysis project Ga0111538, IMG submission 79669) | Bulk soil microbial communities from a Populus tree surrounding site in Tennessee, USA - Soil MetaG P. TD hybrid SBSTD1 (version 2)... | ecosystem: Environmental > Terrestrial > Soil >... | reverse complement strand
TGGCGGCGCTCGACCGCGGCGCCGTCCGCGAGGTCGTCGATCAAGGGGTGACGGGGATGGTCTTCGACGATCTCGAGCAGATGGTGAACGAGCTGCCGCGCGTCTTCGACCTCGATCGCCGGCGCGTGCGCGAGCGCGCGGTCGCGCGCTTCGGCGCCGCGCGCATGGTCGAGGAGTACATCGCCGTCTACCAGCGGCTGGTGGAGGCGCGGCATGGACGGTAGCCCGCGCGTCCCGGGCAGCTCGACGCTGCCGCTCGCCGGCCGCACCGTGCTCGGCATCTTCGCCCATCCCGACGACGAGTCGCTGGCGTGCGGCGGGACGCTGGCGCGGCTGGCCGACGCCGGCGCCAGGGTCGTGGTGCTGTGCGCCTCGCATGGCGAGGCCGGCTCGATCTGCGATCCGGCGCTCGTCCCCGAAGGCGACAGCCTCGGCGGCGTGCGCGCCCGCGAGCTGCGCGAGGCGGCCGCCGTGCTCGGCGTCGCCGACGTGGTCGTCCTCGATCACCCGGACGGCGATCTGCGGTGGGACCACGTGCCCGAGCTGCACGCCGAAATCGTCAAGGCGATCGAACGCTACCGGCCCGACGCGGTCATCACGTTCGCCGAGGACGGGCTCTACTGGCACCTCGACCACATCGGCATCCACGAACGCACGTATACCGCCGTGTTGTCGTTCGGCGCCGCGGCGCCGCCGCTCTATTACGTCACCATGCGCCAGGGCATGATGCGTGAGGTCGTCGACGCGGCGCACGCGAAGGGCCGCGCGCCGGCCGACTCGAGCTTCTGGGGCATTGCCGCCGAGGCCTTCGGCGACAGCGCGCGCCCGCCCGGGTTCGTCATCGATGTCCGCGACTGGGTGCCGCGCAAGCTGGCGGCGCTGCGCTGCCATCGCACGCAGATGGGACCGAACAACCCGATTGCCTGGATCGACGACGACGAGGCGCGGCGGTGGCTCGGCCGCGAGCAGTTCCGGCGCTCGCCGCTCGACGCCACCGGCGAGCCGATCCTCGAGCATCTCGGCGAACCGGTCCATGCGGATTGAGACGCTCGAGGTGCTCCGCTGCCCGTACTGCGGCGGGCGGCTGACGCTCGTCGACTCACTGTTTCATCGCGGCACCGCCGACGAGATCGACGACGGCATCCTCGGCTGCTACTGCTGCATCTTTCCTGTCATCGACGGCATCCCCGTGCTGCACCTGCTGCCGGGTGCGAGCCAGGCGCGCGAGCAAATCGAGGCGCGGCGTCCCGATCTCGCGCGCCGGACCATGTTCGGGCTCGAGGACGAGGCCGATGCCGAGCGCTTCGACGCGGTGGCCTCGTCCGACACCGCCACCTATCGCGAGACCGTCGAAGCCCTGGGGCCGAACTTCGAGGGCGGCTACTTTCTCTACCGCTTCTCCGATCCGACCTACATCGTCGCCAACGCCGTCGCCCGCGCCGTCGGCGCGGCCGTGGTCGGCGAGAGCGGGCGGGCCATCGACATCTGCGGCGGGTCCGGACACATCACCCGATCGCTCGTCGATCTGTCCACCGCGCCGCCGATCCTCGCCGACCTCTACTTTGCGAAGGTCTGGCTGGCGCGCCGCTTCACCGCCCCCGGGTGCGAGCCGGTCTGCTGCGACGGCAACGCGCCGATGCCGTTCGCGCGCGGCGCCTTCAGCTTCGCGATGTGCACCGACGCGTTCATGTACATCTGGACCAAGCGGCAGTTCGTCGGCGAGATGGAGCGGCTGGTCGACCGCGGCGGCGGGGACGAGGATGCCGGCGCCGTCCTCATCGGCCATACGCACAACGAGCGCACCTGGAGCCCGTCGCACGGCCAGCCGCTGCCGCCCGAAGGATACGCCGCGTTGTTCGAAACGCTGCAGCCGCGCATCTTCGGCGAGACGGGCCTGTTCGACGACGTCGTGCGCGGCGGCCCGCTCGACCTGTCGCGCCGCGACGATGCCGAGACGCTCGATCGCAACCCGGCGCTGACGATCGTCGCCAGCCGCAATCCGCGCGTCTTCGTTCCGCATCCGCTGCCGCAGCCAGCGGCCGCCGCCGGCGAGCTTCGCATCAACCCGCTTTACGCCATCGAGCACGACGGCGACCGGCTGCGCCTTCGGCTTGGGTTTCCGTCCGAGGACTACGAGCAGGAGTACGGCGCGTGCCGTCAGTACCTGCCCGAAGAGTTGACGCTCGAGCCTTCGGTGATCGCGTCGCTCGAGGCTGGCCGGGTCGGCGGTGTGCTGAGCGAGCTGGTTCGGCGCAAGGTGATCGTCGATTTGCCGAAGCGGTATTACTGACGCGGAGTCGGCGCTGGGGGCTTGGGGCTGGGGGCTGGCTGCCCATAGAATGCGGCTCACACCCGGATGTCGCTATCTGACCAGACGGCGCTCCAGCGCGCGCGCAGGCTTGCGCGGCAACGCTTCACGGATCCGAAACGCAAACGGGGGCTGCTGGTCGCCTTCGAGGGGCCCGACGGCTCGGGCAAGACGACGCAGCGCAAGCTGTTCAAGACCTGGCTGAAATCCGAAGGCTACGATGTCGTCACCACGAAGTGGAACTCGTCGCAGCTGATCAAACCGATCATCAAGAGCCGCAAGGCCGTGCGCGCGCTGAGCCCGGAGGAGTTCTCGCTCCTGCACGGCGCCGACTTCCGCCACCGCGTCGAGCAGGTGATTCTGCCGGCGCTGTGGGACGGCAAGCTGGTGATCGCCGACCGGTTCCTCTTCACCGGGCTCGCGCGCGACGTCGCACGCGGCCTCGACCTCGACTGGGTCCTGCGGCTCTACCAGCCGCTGCTCTGGCCCGATCTCGTGTTCTATTTCGCGGTCTCGCCGATCACATCCGGCAAGCGCGTGACGGCGACGCGGATGCCCAGCTTCTACGAAGCGGGCCAGGACGTCACGGACGTCGACGATCCGGTCGAGAGCTACCAGCGCTTCATCGCCCGCGTCATCCGCGAATATGAGTCGCTGGCGCTGATCTTCAACTTCATCACCGTCGACGCCGAACAGTCGATCGGCGAGCAGCACCGTCAGATCCGGGACCTGTTCCTGGAAGGACAGCGGCGGCCGTGGTCGCCGTGGAACATCGAGGCGGTGGCCGAGTGGCTGGCGATGAACGGAAACCGCCGGTGAGGGTGGCGAGGACGCGGGCGAAGCTCGTCGCGGTCGACGGCGTCGATGCGCCGGCGGTGCTCGCGGCCGCAAAGGCCGCGCTCGCCGCGACGACGCCGGGCGAGCCGGCCGCGCGCGGCGGGATCAGCCGGTGGGACGCGTCGGGCATCTTCCAGGATCTCGAAGTAGCGGAGGAAGAGGCGGGCGCCGCGTCGGCGCGCACGCTGCTGCTGCTCTACGCCGCCGATCTCGCCTTCCGCCTGCGCTGGCAGATCCGCCCGGCGCTGCTCGAAGGGCGCACCGTGGTCGCGGCGCCGTACGTCGACACGGCCATCGCGTTCGGGCGCGCGGCGGGCCTGCCCTCGACCTGGCTCGCGAACCTCTTCCGCTTCGCGCCACGCGCCGCGGAGCGCCACGTCGTCGCGACCCAGGCGGCCGCGGCGGCAAAGGACGGGTTCGTCGCCTTCGCCAGCCATCACGTCAACGGCGGCAGCGACCTGCGCGCGCGCCAGCGGCTGATCACCCAGACGGCGGCGATTCTTGCGCGACCGCGGCCGGCGGCGCGCCGTCGACGTTCGCCTCGCGCGCGGTCCTGAACAGCTCCGCCGCCTGCGCCACCGCCGGCTGGTCGTGAACGACGATCGCGACTTCGCGGCGGAAGTCGAGGCTGAGCGCCGCCAGCGCCAGGCTGCCGACGACGGCCGTTTCGTCGTCGATCAGCATCACCTTGCCGTGCGACTTCAGCCCGCCGACGCGCTTGCCCGAGAAGATCTCGACGGTCAGCCCTTCGGCGCGGCGCGCGTTCAACAGCGACACCAGATCGGGATCGGAGAGCTTGGCGTCGATCAGGCGGATGCTCGCGCGGGCGCGCCCGATGAGCGAGGTGAACTGCCGCCGCGCGCGCTCCGGCCCGACGATCAGCCGATCGTCGAGCGCATCGGGCAGCGGCTGGCGGTCGCGATCTGCCGCCCACAGCCGCCGCAGATCGGCCACGACGCCAGGATCGGAGGTGATGACCAGCGCGTCGCAGGTCTTGCGGAAACACTTGCGCGTCAGGTTCAGGGACGCCACCACCGCGGGGCCCTCGTCGGCGACGAGGTACTTCGCGTGATACTTCACGACCGGATCGGTGTAGGCGTGGAGCGTCGCGCCGGTGTCGGCGAGCGCGCGCCACAGCTTCCGGATCCGCTTGCGGCCGCCCTTGGCGCGCGAGGTCACCAGCACGTCGACGGCAACGCCGCGCGCCGCCGCCGCGGCGAGCTCGTCGAGAATCTCGTCGTCGTTGCAGCGAAAAAGGGAGAGGGTGATGCGCGTCTTCGCGCTGCGGATTACATCGACCAGCGCGGCACGGCGCTCGTCGACCGACGTCACCAGGCGATCCGGCGCGATGGCGTCAGCCGCGGTCATTGGCGATCCCGCTTCGGGTGTTCCCAGACTACCGACTTCACGCCGCCGCCTTCCACCATCAGCTGACTGCTCAGATCCTCGAGCGAGGTCCGCGCGTCGAGCCACGTGTGGTACTTCACCGTCACGTCGTCGGACTGCGAGATCTCCCGCGGCTCGAAGACGATCTGGTTGCGGGCGAAGACGTTCTCGACGTGCGTGGTCGGGAACTGGCGCCCTTCGGCGAGGATCTCCACCGACATCACGCGGGTCTTCGTCGTCGAGACGCGATCGAGGACCAGCAGCGCGATGCACAGGAACGCCGTGCCGAGCCCGGCGACCGCGAACTGGCCGAGCCCCGACGACATGCCGAGGCCCATCAGGAGAAACAGGATCGTCACGTCCTTCGGGTCGTCGACCGGCGTGCGGAACCTGATGATGCTCGCGGCGCCGGCGATGCCGAACGCGCGCGCGAGGTTGTTGCCGATGATGATCATCATCATCGCGCCGGAGACGCACAGCAGCGTCTGCGCCTGCTCCATTGTGCGGCCGCGATCGCGCGCCACCGGCTGATGGATGGCGGTGATGAGCAGCCCGATCAGCGAGGCCGCCACCAGCTTCAGCAGCTCGAGAAACGGACGCCCGACCACCGGCGGCATCCGTCCGTCGCCGTCGGGAAAGCCGCTTGGCGCGTAGCTCACGCCGGCCAGCTCCAGCGGCCAGCGGATGCCGGCCCAGACCAGCGCCGTGCACAGGATCGCCCCGGCGATCGCGATCCGGATCGCGCGCCACGGCCACGACGCCATGCGCGCCGCTTCGACTGACGGGTAGATTTCGAAGACGCCGGCGAGATTCGCGAGCTCGAGCACGCGCGACACCGCCGCCGGCGCGGCGGCGAGCCTGAGCGTGCCGCCGACGCGTTGAGCCGAGGTATGGCCGCGGACGAACGCGCGGATGCCGGCGCTGTCGATCACCGGCACGCCGCTCAGGTCGACGACCAGATGGCGATAGCCGCTGCGGAACAGCTGCTGCACATGGCGTTCGAAAGTCTCGGCGGCTCCGCCGGCCACGAGGGGTTCCATCGGCGACATGACGAGACGGTCGCCGACCGTCGCTCTGGGCATGAGGTGCTGGCGGCGACTATAACATCAATGCAGCCGGACAGTTGCGGCACAGCCCATGTACGGAGGCGGGGCCGTTTCGGCACGGGGGTTGAAGGATAATGCCCTTACCGGCCGATGAAAGGATCGATGGGGACGCGATCGCTCGGCGCGGCGGTGCTGGTTGCTTCGTGCCTGGCCGGCGCGTGCGGGAGCGGTTCGACCAACGCCCCCGGTCCCGGACCTGATCCGATCAACCCGGGGACTACGCCCCCGGCGCCGCAAATTGCCGTGTTCGTGGGCGCCGGCGACATCGCCGATTGCGCCGCCCCCGATCGCGGCGCGAGCGCCGAAGCGACGGCGAAGCTGCTCGACAAGACCGCCGGCACGGTCTTCACGACCGGCGACAACGTCTACTTCAACGCCACGACCGCCGACTTCCAGAATTGTTACGACCCGCGGTGGGGACGCCACAAAGGGCGCACCTATCCGGCGCCAGGCAACCACGAGTACCAGTCGCCTGGAGCACTGCCCTACTTCGATTATTTCGGCGATCGCGCCGGCCCGCGCGGCGCCGGCTTCTACAGCTTCACGCTCGGCAACTGGCACATCGTCTCGCTCAACAGCGAGGTCGGCGTCTCGCAGGGTCAGGAGCAGTACGTGTGGCTGCGACAAGATCTGCTTGCGAACCGCGCGGCTGAAGCGGCGACGCGCACGCGCTGCACGCTGGCGTTGTGGCATCACCCGCTCTTCACCTCCGGACCGAGCGGCGGCACCAGCTCGCGGATGCGCGACATGTGGAGCCTGATGTACGAGTTCGCCGTCGACGTGGCGATCACCGGGCACGACCACTTCTACGAGCGCTTCGCGCCGCAGGACGTGACCGGCCGCCGCGACCCGTTCGGCATCCAGCAGTTCATCGCCGGCACCGGCGGCGCGGCGCTCTACGATTTCGGCCCGGCGCATCCCAACAGCCAGTTCCGGCTGAAGGCCTTCGGCGTGCTGAAGCTGACGCTGCGCGACGTCGGCTACGACACGGTTTTCATCGAGTCGGGCAGCGAGGCGCAGCACGATCCCACCTTCGGCAACCTCTGCCATTAGCGACTAAAGACGCGAAAGGTCGAAGTACGAAGTACGAAGTGGGGCAATTCGCGGCGCCTGACGGCCGTCGTCCAGGTGACTTCGTACTTCAGACTTCGTACTTCAGACTTCGAACTTCGAACTTTCACGGCCCGGCGTCAACTGCCAGCGCCGGGCCTTCATTACGTTATAATCCGTAACCATTACGGTGTTCGACGTAACAGAGAACCCGTTCGTTTATGGCGAAGTGGTGCCGGCGGCCTCGTTCGTCAACCGCGTCGCCGAGCTCGAGCGGCTGGTCGCGGATCTGGCGGCGTCGCAGAAAGTCTTCCTCATTTCGCCGCGCCGCTACGGCAAGTCGTCGCTGATTCGGCGGGCGCTGGCCGCGGTCTCGCGCAGCGGCGCGCTGACCGTCGAGGTCACGGTCGCCAGCTTCAGCTCCTACGTCGCGTTCCTCGAAGGCTATGCGCGGGCGCTGGTCGCGGCCGAGACCCGGTGGGACCGGGCGCGCGCGTGGCTGCGCGATGCGGTCCGCTCGACCCGTGCCGAAGTGCGCGACGCCCCGGAGTCGGCGCCCGGCGCGGTGGCGGTGTCGTTCCCCGCCGTGCGCACCGATCGCGACGTGTCCCGCCTCGCTCAGGAGGTCTTCGCGCTGCCGGCGCGCCTCGCCGAGAGCCGCGGGCGCAAGGTGGTGATCGCGCTCGACGAGTTCCAGGCCATTGCCGGGTTCAACGGCGGCTCGGTCGAGCACGCGCTGCGCGCCGCGGTGCAGCACCAGCGCCAGGTCGGCTACGTCTTCGCCGGCTCGGAGCCGAGCCTGATGGAGCGGATGCTCGGCCCGCGCCGGCCCTTCTACAAGGCCGGGCCGGTGATGCGGCTCGAGAAAATTCCCGCCGACGAGTTCGCCGCGTTCATCGACGACCGCTTCACCGCCTCGGGGATGAAGCCCGAGGCCGGGCTCGGCGCGGCGATCGTCGATCTGGCCGGCAACCTGCCGTACGACGTGCAGCGGCTCGCGCATGAAACCTGGGATCTGGTGCAGGCCGAGCGGCGCGGCCGCAGCCGCAGCGCGCGGCGGGCGACGCTCGACGATCTCAGTGCGGCGTTGAAGCGGCTGCTCGCCGAGCAGCAGATGATGTTCGAGACGGTCTGGCAGCGGCTGACGCTGGCGCAGCGGGCGGCGCTGCGCGCGGTGGTCGTCGAGCCGGGCGGCCTCCTGTCCGCCGATGTCCGCACGCGACATCGGCTCGGCGGTCCTTCCACGGTTCAAGCGGCGCTCGCCGCGCTCGTGCGCGAAGACGTGATCGCGCGCGAAGCCGAGCGGTATTCGGTGGTCGACTCCCTGTTTCGCGAGTGGGTCGCGCGACAGACGTACTGACGTCCACGGCAGCTCGGCCGTCATAATCACGAGCTGGAATGTCGCTTGCACTTTCCATAGGCGATGAGAGGCGTGGCGGCGTTCGCGGTTTGTGTGATCACCCTGGCAACCGCCACGCCTGCACTTGCACAATCCGAAGGCAAGTTTGCGGCAGGCGCACAGCTCTCCACACGGACGGCGCTTGGGCCCGAAAACGGCGGGCACATCGGCGTCAGCCTTCTCTGGCGCTTCGGTCAGCCCAAGACGGGCTGGGGCTGGCATTACGGTCTCAACTGGTTTGGCACCGACCTCAGCCGCACGATCGGCGGCCCCAACACGGACTTCGGTACGTTGAGGGTACGGCCGGTGATGGGTGGCTACGGGTATACGCGGGTGTACGGCCGCACCTCGGTAACCGGCAAGTTGATGGCCGGATACGCCTTCTCCTCGATGAAACTGAGCGACGAGGCGATGGACGCGTACCGGACGCGCATCGGCGCGCAGTCGATCACCGTCAAGGCGTCGAACGCGGTCGTGGTGATTCCCGAAATCAACGTTTGGTACAACGTCAACAAGAAGATCGGGATGCGGCTGAGCAGCGGTTACGTCTTCGCCCGGCCTGACGTCACCGTGACGAGCACGGCCGGCGTCGACAGGCGCCGGGTCAAAGCAGACAACCTGACCTTCAAGATCGGTATGGTCTACTCGGTCTTCCCGTTCAAGAAATAGCTGCCGGCCGACTCGGCATCCCCACAACATGCGCCGGCCGTGACGCGATCGCCTTCAGTGCGCGATGGCGAGGAATTTTTGCCGCCGACGCGGGGTTGAGGCTGTGCGGGCGAGGTGCTGATGAAAATCGTGATCGCGGGCGGCAGCGGATTTCTCGGACCGCCCCTGGCCGGCGCGCTCGCCAGCGAGGGACACGAGATCGTCAACCTGTCACGCCGCGCCGCGCCCGCCGGCGCAGGGACGCGTTCGCGCGCCGTCGCCTGGACGCCTGATGGCAGTACCGGAGCGTGGGCGGCGGAGATCGACGGCGCCGGCGCGGTCGTGAACCTCGCCGGCGAATCGATTGCCGGCAAGCGGTGGACCGCGGCGCAGAAGCGCCGCATCCTCGAGAGCCGCGTGCAGGCGACGCGCAGCCTGGTCACCGCCATCCTCGCGGCGAAAACGCCCCCGGCCGTGTTCGTGAGCGGATCCGCGGTCGGCTTCTACGGACCTCGCGGCGACGAGAAGATTCCGGAGGAGACACCGGCTGGCAGCGACTTCCTCGCCGACGTCTGCGTGCAATGGGAAGCAGAGGCGCAGCGCGCGAAGCCGGCGACGCGTCTCGTCCTGATGCGAACCGGCCTCGTGCTCGCGCGCGACGGCGGCGCGCTGCCGCAGATGCTGCCGCCGTTTCGCTTCGGCGCGGGCGGGCCGGTGGGGTCGGGACGGCAGTACTGGCCGTGGATCCACCGCGCCGACTGGGTCGCGCTCGTGCAGTGGGCGGTGCGCACCACATCGGTGGCGGGTCCGACGAACGGCACGGCGCCGAATCCGGTCACCAACGCCGAGTTCGCGCGCGCGCTCGGCCGCGCCATGCATCGCCCGGCGTTCATGCCGGCGCCCGCCTTCGCGCTGAAGCTGCTGCTTGGCGAGATGGCGGAGTCGCTGTTGCTGTCTGGTCAACGCGCGGTCCCGGAGCGCGCGGAGCAACTCGGATTCACGTTCCGGTACCGGACCGTCGATGAAGCGTTGGGGGCGTTGTTCAATACGCCGCGAGCTTCCGCAGCGCGTCGGTGATCTTGTCGGCGTTCGGCAGGTTGGCCGCCTCGAGGATGTGCGAGAACGGCGGGTGCGTGTCGGGATAGGTGACGCGCATCACCGGCGCGTCGAGGGCATCGAACCTCTCCTCCATGATCACGGCCGAGAGCTCCGCGCCGAGGCCGAGCGTCTTCACGTCCTCGTGGACGACGAGGACGCGGTTGGTTTTCTCGAGCGATTGGAAGATCGCTTCCTTGTCGAATGGCAGCAGCGTCCGCAGATCGATGACCTCGACTTCGACGCCTTCCTTCGCCAGCCGATCCGCCGCCTCCAGCGACGGCACGACCATCGCCCCGTAGGTCAGGAGCGTCGCGTCGCCGCCCTCACGCCGCGTCGCCGCCACGCCAATCGGCACCACTTCATCGTCGCCCTCGGGCACCGGCCCCTTGGCGCGGCGGTAGAGCCATTTGTGCTCGAAGTAGATGACCGGGTTGTCGTCGCGGATCGCCGATTTCAACAGCCCCTTGGCGTCGTACGCCGTCGACGGCGCCACCACCTTCAGGCCCGGCCGGTGGATGAACCACGCCTCGGGGTTCTGCGAGTGATACAGCCCGCCGCCGACGTTGCCGCCGCTCGGCGCGCGGACGACGATCGGCACCGAGGCGCGGCCGCCGTAGCGGTAGCGCAGCGTCGCCGCCTGGTTGACGATCTGATCGAAGCCGCAGGAGATGAAGTCGGCGAACTGCATCTCCGCCACCGGCCGGTAGCCGCGCAGCGAGGCGCCGATGCTGACGCCGATGATCGCCGACTCGGAGATCGGCGTGTCGACGCAGCGCGCCTCGCCGAACTCCTCGTACAGCCCCTGCGTGACCCCGAACGCCCCGCCGTACGGCCCGACGTCCTCCCCGAGCACGAACACCTTCGGGTCGCGCCGCATCTCGTCGAACAGCGCCTCGCGAATCGCTTCGAGATAGGAGATCTCACGCATACAAGTCGGTCACCGCTTCCGACGGGTCGGGATCCGGCGAGTTGATCGCGAACTCCACCGCATCGTCGATGGTCGAGGCGACCCGCGCCTCGATCGCCTTCAGCTTCTCGTCGTCGAGCACGTGGCGCGAGCGCAGGTAGGTGGTGAAGGTCGGGATCGGATCGCGGCTCTTCCACATCGCCAGCTCTTCGTCGCTGCGGTAGAACGCCTTGTCGTGCTCGGAGTGGCCGTGCCAGCGATAGGTCTTGCACTCAATCAGCGTCGGCCCGTCGCCGGCGCGCGCCCGCGCGATCGCGCCGAGCGACGCCTGGTAGACGGCGAGGACGTCGTTGCCGTTGATCGCGACGCCGTCGAAGCCGTAGCCTTCGGCGCGGATGGCGACGTCGTCGATCGCCATGCTCTTCTCCAGCGGCACCGAGTAGGCGTATTGGTTGTTCTCGCAGATGAAGACGATCGGCAGCTGCTGCACGCCGGCGAAGTTCAGCGCCTCGTGGAAGTCGCCGGTGTTGCTCGCGCCTTCGCCGAAGTAGGCGACGACCACGCTGTCGCGCTTTTCCATCTTGAAGGTCAGGCCGATGCCCGCCGCAATCGGCAGGTTGGCGCCGAGCATGCTGGTGTTGCCGAAGATGCCGAGCTCGGTCACGCCGCTGTGCAGCGCCGAGTCGCGCCCCTTCGAGAGGCCGGTCGTCTTGGCGAACATCTGCGCCATCATCGCCCGCGGCTCGACCCCCTTCATCAGGAACGAGCCCAGGTCGCGGTGCAGCGGGCAGATGAAGTCGTCTTTCCTCAGGGCGAAGCAGGTGCCGACGATGATCGCTTCCTGGCCGATGCCGGTGTAGACGCCGCTCCGGACCTTGCCCTGCTTGACCAGGATGCTGAGACGCTCGTCGAAGGAGCGAATCAGCTTCACCCAGAAGAACATGTCGAGAAGTTGTTCGGGGGCGAGCTTGAACTTGGTGCGTTTGATCGGCGGCATCAGAAGTCGAAAGTCAGAAGTCGAAAGTCGAAAGTCGAAAGTCTGAAGTCACACCAATCTCGCGGAGGGTAATCTTACCTCGATCGCCGCGATCGCTACGTGCGCGTCAGATGAAGCCGAGGCCGCCTTTGCGGAAGTTGCCGCCGAGCAGCCGGACCGAATCGGTGCCGAGCCAGCTGTCGAGCACCTGCGCGTAGACCGAGCGGAAGTCGGTTTCGTAGCGCACGTCCGCGGCGTTGTTCTCGAGCGTCGGGTTGCGCGGATCGAGGTTGAGGTTGGGCGCGGTGCCGTAGAAGCCGCCGTTGACGCGGCCGCCGGTCGCCAGCATCACCGAAGCCGAGCCGTGATCGGTCCCCTGGCTGCCGTTCTCGGAGATCCGCCGCCCGAACTCGGAGAAGCTGAGCACCAGCGTGTCTTCGAGCAGCCCCTGCGAGCGCAGGTCGTTGTAGAACGCGAACAGCCCGTCGTTCAGCGTCGCCATCAGGTTGTAGTAGGCGCCGCCGACGGCGTTGACGTTCTGGCCCGAGTGGGTGTCGAACCCGCCGGTGGTCACGTAGAAGACGCGCGTGCCGATCGAGCGCACCATCGCGCCGGCAACCGCCTGCAGCGCCTGGCCGAAGCCGTTGTTCGGGTAGGCGGTCGCCGGACGGTACGTGGCCACCGACGCCACGCGATCGAGCGTCGCCATCGCCGCCCTCGAGCTCTCGTAGACGAACGCGAGCTCCGGCCTGTCCACAGGGACGTGCGACGCGATCCGCAGCGCGGTCTCGCGCTCGGCCGAGGCTTCGGCGCCGCCGTTCGGGCTCAGGAAGGAGTACCCAGCTGCGTTGCTGATCGACGGCACCGAGGCGCGCGCCTGCAGGACGCGCGGCAGCGTCCCCGTCGTGTTCCACCCGGCCAGCGGATCGATTGGCGACGGCAGCGTGTCGAGATAGCGCCCGACCCAGCCGAGCGCCTGCGGGTTGTTCGGGTCGGCGGTCGACCAGATGTCGGTGCCGAGGAAATGCGACCGGCTCTGGTTCTCGTAGCCGGTCCGTTGAATCAGCGCCAGCCGCCCCTGATCGAAGATCTGCTTCAGGCCGGTCAGCCGCGGATGCAGGCCGAGCGCGACCTTCGAGGGGTCGGTGCCGATCTGCAGCACCTGACCCGCCGGCACGCCCAGCGTCGGCCGCCTCACGCGGTAGAACGGATCGTTGTAGGGGATCAGCATGCTGAGCGAGTCGTTGCCGCCGCCCAGGTAGAGGACCACGAGGTTGCGGGCGTGCGCCGCCTGCGCCCGCACGATGTCGACGAAGAACTCGGGCGCGGCGAACGTCACCGTGAACGCCGCGATCCCGCCTTCGATGAACTGGCGTCTGGTGACTTTCATACCAGTTGATACTCCGGAGATCCGGCCATCAGGTGCGCGAGCCCTGCCGCCTTCGCCTGGACCTGCACATCGCTGCCTGTCCAGGGACCGGTGGCCCGCAGGTAATTCGCCCATTCGGCGGCGACGCCCGAATCGAGCGGCGCCGTCCTGAGCGCGCTGGTCATATGGAACAGGAGCGTGTCCGGCGAGCGGCCGGCGCGAGTCAACTTCGCCTCGGTCGCGAGGTTGAACCGCTGGTTGGCGGCGAGCGTCGCCGCGAAGTTCATCCGGGCGAGCATCGCGCCGGTCGAGAACCACGGCTGGCCCGGATCCCAGCCGGCAACGTCGGGCGGCTCGTAGAGGATCATCCCCATGTTCTGCATCGGCGCGAGCGCGTCGTTCACCGAGAAGCCGACCCAGCCGATGTCCTTCAGCGCGCGGACGACGAACTCCACCGGCCAGGAATAGCGGGCGAAGTACGCGCTCTGATCCCAGAACTCCGGCGCCGTCAGCACCGCCCGCATCACCGCCTTCATGTCGTAGCGGCTCTGCAGGTAGACCGAGGCGACGCGCTCGACGAAGGCGGTGTTGACCGGACCGATCTCGGATACGAAAAACCGGTACAGCTTGGTGGCGAGGTAGCGCGCGGTGTTCGGGCTCGCCGCGAGCGCGTCGATGAAATCGAGGCCGTCCTGCATGCCCTGCGCGGCGCTGCGCCCCGGAATCGTGCGGCTGCCGTCGGGATAAATCGGGAAGCTGAACGTCTTGGGATTGGTCTCGTGCTGCGCGGCGTTGTAGACGAACTCGTAGTGCTGCGAGCCGTCGACGGCGGCGCCGGGCCGGGCGAGGTTCCAGCCTGTGAACACGCGCGCGCCGGCGTAGACGTCCTCCTCGGTGTAGGCCCCGACGCCCATCGTGAACAGTTCCATGATCTCGCGGGCGAAGTTCTCCTGCGGCATCGCCCGCGTGTTGGTGCGGCCGTCGAGCCACACCAGCATCGCCGTGTCCTTGGCGATGTCGACCAGGATGTCGCGGAAGTTGCCGAGGGCGTTGTCGCGCAGCATCTCGATCTGGCCGCGGACGCGGCCCGGATCCTGGCTCGCCTTCGCCGCGAGATAGCGCGTCGCCTCGGCCGCGCCGAGAAAACCGGCGATCTTGTTGTAGCCGGTGGCGAAATGGTTGTGCCAGAAGAGGGTCATCTTCTCCTGGAGCGGCCGGTCGCTGTGCACCATGCGGAACAGCCACCGCTGGCGCGCGTCGATGATGTTCGACTGCGGCAGGAACTGGCCGCGGTTCGTGGTGTTGACGTACCCCGGCTTGCCGATGAACGCATCGACGTCGTCGACGATGTTCTCGTAGTTGAGCAGCGCGTCGACCGCCTGCGTGACCGACATCTCGGTGTAGTAGTCGATCTCGTCGGGCCGGGCGCCGAAGCCAGCGCGGCGCAGGAGGTGCTCGATCCGTCGATCCGAGGTGCGTGCCATGGGCCTTTTCCCGTTGTCAGCTTGCGGCGAACCGCGACCGCGTCGAGAGCGGCATTGTCTCACCAACCCCCGCCAAACGATCCGGTCGAGTCGACGGTGTATTCAGACAGCGGATCACCATGAGAAGTAAAAGGCGAAAGATAAGCGCAGGGGCGTGCGCGCGGAAAGGACGGACCGCGTGGAAGTTACGCCGTAGCTCTTCCGTCCACCTGCAAAAAATAACAGATTCCGTCTCAACTCCTTACGGAGCAGCTTCGGGCGCTGTGGGATAGTGAACGAGATTGCACGCCCGACGGCCATGATCGCGACCCGATTGACGCCCTGCCTGTGGAGAGCCGCCAGCCGCGCGACGCTGGTCTGGCTGCTCTCGGCGGCCTCGGCGCAGGCCGCGGTCCCTGCGCGGTGCGCCGTGCGGTCGGCGCTCGCCGTGGCGAGCATCAAGCTGTCGACGGCGGTGGCGCAAACGCCGAAGAAGGTGCGGCCGCTGCGCAAGGCGAAGTGCCGGGCGCGGGTGTCGGCGAACGTGCTGGTGCCGCGGCTCGGCCACGCCGTCGCCCGGCGTCCGCTCGCCGGCGCGATCGTGCAAGGCGACGAAGCGCCGGCGGCGCACGACGACGCGCGCGACAGCCTGGGCCCGTCGTTCTCCTCGCTCGGGTTCATCTCGACCGGCGGCGACGCGTCCCCCTCGAGCCGTCCGTTCTCCCCGCAGTCACCCCGCGGCCCGCCGCTTTCAGCCTGACGCTTTCTGTCGGCGGAGGCGATCGCGCTGTGGAGGTGACCCATGCGTGTGGTGCTCGCGGACCTGAAGTCGGATCGCGGCTTCGTCAGCAAGGACACCGTGGTCGGCGGTTACGGATCGCGCCTCGATCCGTTCTCGCGCGTGACCCGGCTGATTTCACATTTCAAGAAGCAGTTTCATGACACGCCGAGCGTGCAGATGGCATCGATTGCCGCCATCCTCGCGCGCGCCGGGCACGACGTGCGGTGGACGCGCGGCAGCGCGGTCGAGGGCGACGTCGCGCTGGTGCTGTCCTCGCTCGTCGACTACAAGAACGAGACCGCGTGGGCCGACGCGATGCGCGCGCGCGGCGTCACCGTCGGCTTCATCGGCATCGCCGCCTCGAAGCTGCCTGAGCTGTTCGCCGGGCACTGCGACTTCATCCTGAACGGCGAGCCGGAAGCCGGCGTGATGCAGCTGGCGCAGGGGACCGTGCCGCGCGGCTTCACCACCAGCGAGGCGATCGAGGACCTCGACTCGCTGCCGTTTCCGCGCTGGGATCTGGTCAGCGAGAAGCGCACGCAGCGCGGCTTCAAGTGGTGCACCCGGCCGGTGGGCGGCGGCTATCCGCTGCTCGCCAGCCGCGGCTGCCCCGAGTTCTGCACCTACTGCCCCCACCGCATCGTCGCGCGATATCGCACGCGATCCATCGGCAACATCGTCGATGAGCTCGAGCGGTTGTGCGACCGGCACCCGCGCCCCTACGTCATCTTCCGCGATCCGCTGTTCAGCGAGCACCGCGACCGCTGCCTGCACCTGTGCGACGCGATCCGGTCGCGCGGCCTCGAGCTGAGCTTCGAAGCGGAGACGCGGCTCGATCGCCTCGATCGCGCGCTGCTCGACCGGCTGCACGAGGCCGGCCTGCGCGCGATCAGCTTCGGCGTGGAGTCGGCCGATCCGGCGACGCTGCGCAAGTCGGGCCGCCGGCCGATTCCGCCGGCGCATCAGCGCGAGGTGATCAGCCACTGCCGCAGCAAGGGGATCGTCACCGCGGCGTTCTACGTCTTCGGCTTCCTGCAGGACGACTGGAGCTCGATCGCGGCGACGATCGACTACTCGACCGACCTCGGCTCGACCTTCGCGCAGTACAAGATCCTGACGCCGTATCCCGGCACGCCGATGTTCAAGCAGATCGAGCCGCTCCTGGTCGAAACCGACTGGGAGAAGTTCGACGGCTACACGCCGACGTTCCGCCACCCGAACCTCACCGCCGGCCAGCTGCGATACCTGCTCGGCGCCGCCTACACGCGTTTCTACGTCCGCCCCTCGTATCTGGCGACGTTCCTCAACATCCAGAACTCGGTGGTGCGCGAATGGGTCAGCCGGATGGATCGGCGGGTCGACGATCGCCACAAGAGGTGCCAGGCGCCGGCGCTGGTCTCGCAGGCATGAGGGCGGCCATCTCACGCTACGGCGCGCGGGTGCTGCCCGATACGCAGCAGCTCATCGCGCGCTGCCGCGAGCGCGGCGAGCTCGTCCACGGCCCCGCGATCGCCGACTTCGAGCGCGCCTTCGAAGCGCGTGCCGGCAGCGGTCACGCGATCGCGACCGCCTACGGCCGCACTGCCTTTTACCACATCCTCGAAGCGCTCGACCTGCCGCGCGGCTCCGAGATCATCATGCCGTCGCTGACCTTCTGGGTGATGCCGGAGATGGCGCGCGCCGCCGGGCTCTCGGTGGTCTTCGCCGACGTCGATCCGCGGACGTTCAACCTCGATCCGGATTCGGTCGAGCGGGCGATCACCGCGCGAACGCGCGCGATCGTGCCGACGCACCTGTACGGGCTGCCGTGCGACATGGATCGGCTGCTGGCGATCGCCGGGCGGCACAACCTCGTGGTGATCGAAGACTGCGCCCACGCGCTCGGCGCAACCTACAAGGGGCGGCCGGTCGGCACCTTTGGCGACGGCGCGCTTTTCAGTTTCCAGACGCTGAAGCCGCTCAACTGCTATGGCGGCGGGATGGCGCTCGTCAAGGACGCCGCGCTCGGGGGGAAGGTGCGGCGGATCGTCGACGCGCTGCCGTGGCCGTCGGAGGCCCGCGTGCTGAAGCGGCTCAACACCGGCAGGCTGCAGCGCATCTTCATCAGGCCGCGGGTCTTTTCGATCTCGCTCTTTCCGATCGTCTGGGCGGCATCGTTCCTCCACATCAGGCCGGACGTGTTCCTGTGGGAAAGGATCCGCCGCCTGACGCCGATGCCCCCGTCGTTTCTCGAGCGCTTCCCGAATGCGCAGGCGGCGATTGGCCTGGAAGGACTGCGGCGTCTCGACGGCTGGACGCGCCAGGTTCAGGACAACGCGGCCTTCATGGCGCGCGTGCTCGGCCGCATCGCCGGCGTCAGGGTGCCCGGCGCGCCGCCGGACCGGACGCACGTTTACTACCAGTACTGCGTCTACGGCAGGGACGAAGACGATCGCGACGCGCTGGTGTACGGCTGCGTGCGGCGCGGCATCGACATCGAGACGCTGCACGTCGACGTGCCGCCCGATCTCGATCTGTTCCGCGGCGCGAAAGCGGAGGCCGAGGGCGCGCGCCGCGCCGCGCGCGCGATTCAGATCCCGGTCTATGCCGGGTTGAGCGAGGAGCAGATCGCGCGCGTCGGCCGCACCGTCGCCGAGGTCATTGCGCGGCAATCGCGGCGCGGCGGCCGCGGAGCACGAACTTCTGAATCTTCCCGGTCGCCGTTTTCGGCAGCTCGGTGACGAACGTGAAGCTGTGCGGGCACTTGAAGTGCGCGAGCCGCTCGCGCGTGAACGCCCGCAGCTCGTCTGGCGTCGCTGCCGCACTCCCTTTCAGCACGATGAACGCGTGCGGCGCCTCACCCCATTTCGCATCCGGCAGCCCGACGACCGCCGCTTCCTGCACGGCCGGGTGGCGCAGCAGTACTCCTTCGACTTCCACCGAGGAGATGTTCTCGCCGCCGCTGATGATCACGTCTTTCAGGCGATCGCGGATGTCGACGTAGCCGTCGGGATGCACCACCGCGGCGTCGCCGCTGTGGAAGTAGCCGCCGCGCAGCGCCTGCGCCGTCGCGTCGGGATCGTTGTAGTACCCCTTCATCACTACGTTGCCGCGGACGACGATCTCTCCCACCGTCGCGCCGTCGCGCGGCACGTCGCGCCCCTCCTCGTCGACGACGCGGAGGTCGCCCGAGGTGATCAGCTCGACGCCCTGCCGCGCCTTGATCACCGCACGCTCGCCGGCGCTGAGCGCGTCGTGCTCGGGCCGCGGCTCGCAGACGGTGATGAACGGCGCCGTCTCGGTCAGGCCGTAGACGTGGAAAATCGTCCACCCCAGCTCGCCTTCGACCCGCTCGATCGTCGCCGCCGCCGGCGGCGCGCCGGCGGTGACGACGCGAATGCCGCGGCGCGCGGCGGCGCGAACCTCGGGCGGCGCGCCGGCGACGCCGATCAGCACCGTCGGCGCGGCGCAGAAGATCGACACCGCCTCCTGCGCGATCAGCTCGAACACTTTCACCGGATCCACCTTGCGCAGGCAGACGTGCTTCGCGCCGACCGCGGTGACCGCCCACACGAAGGTCCAGCCGTTGGCGTGGAACATCGGCAGCGTCCACAGGTAGCGATCGGAGACCTGCATCGGCAGGTGCAGCAGCGTGCCGACGACGTTCATGTAGGCGTTGCGGTGCGTGATCATCACGCCCTTGGGGCGCGAGGTGGTGCCGCTGGTGTAGTTGATGGTCAGGAGATCGTTTTCCTCGATCGCCGCCCGGTCGAACTCCGCCGGCGCGGCGGCGAGCAAGTGCTCGTAGTCCTTCCAACCGTCCGCTTTCCCCTCCAGCGCGACGAAATGCCGCACCTTCGGCAGGCGCGGCCGCAGCCCTTCGACGCACTCGAGGTAGTCCTCATGGGCGCAGACGACCGTCGCGCCGGAGTGATTGATGATGTACTCGAACTCGCCGGCGCTCAGACGGTAGTTGATCGGCACCAGCACCGCCCCGATCTGCGGCACGGCGTAGAACGACTCGAGCTGCGCGTGCGTGTTCGGCGCGATGTAGGCGACGCGGTCGCCCTGTCCGACGCCCAGCGCCTGCAGCGCCGACGACCACCGGTCGGCGCGATCGAGGAACTGCGCGTAGGTGAACCGCAGGTCGCCGTCGACCACGGCCTCGCGGTCGGGATAGAGCGCGCGGCTGCGCCGCGCGAACTCGAGCGGGGTCAGGGCTACTTCCATATGATGCCAATGCGGATTGCGGATCTCGGATTGCGGATTTTATTGATCAATCGGCCGCAATCCGCAATCCGCAATCCGCAATGTCACCGCGAGGCGCTTTTGCCGAGCGAAATGAGGTTCGCAAGCAGCTGGTAGGCGCCGTCGGTGCCGGACGGCAGCTGCCGCCACAAGTTCAGGCCGACGTAGATCCACTTTCCCCTGCCGTACAGCGCCTCGACCAGCGCCCCCTTCTTCGGGCCCGCGTTCAGCGCAAACGGATCTTCCAGCTGCAGCAGATCGCGATAGCGCGAGTCTTTCTCGCCGAGGAAGTAGAGGCCCCGCTCCTGCACCCAGTTCTTCCAGGCGCCGTCGCCGATCTCGTTCGGCGTCGTGAAGATCGGATCCTGCGGCGCGACCACCTTCACCGGCGATTCCTCGTCGGTCACCCGGTTCGAGCTCATGCTCGCGGGATACGGGCCGTACTGCGCCTCGTTGAACTCATACTTGTTGTACTGGACGATGGCGGTGCCGCCATTGAAGACGTACTCGAGCAGCCGGCTGTTGTTCGCGCGCAGGTCGTCGCGGCGCTCGTAGGCGCGGACGCCGGTGACCACCGCGTTGAACCGCGACAGGTCGCCCCACGCCAGGTCGTCCGGCGACAGCATCTCGACTTTCGCGCCGAGCTGCTCGATCGCCGGCGGTACCTGATCGCCGACGCCCATCACGTAGCCGATCGTCAGGTTCGACGGCGTGCGCACGTCGATCACCTTCAGCGTCGTGTGGGCGGTGTCGTAGACGTGATAGCGCCGGATGTGCGGATATTCGACCACCTGGAAGCCGCGTGCGAACTTCTGATCGTTCGCGGTCGCGATCGCCTTGACCGTGTA
>Ga0111538_10004058_pt1 | contig 20403 bp, 18 predicted proteins | sample SoiMethybrSBSTD1_FD_79669 | JGI IMG/M metagenome (GOLD analysis project Ga0111538, IMG submission 79669) | Bulk soil microbial communities from a Populus tree surrounding site in Tennessee, USA - Soil MetaG P. TD hybrid SBSTD1 (version 2)... | ecosystem: Environmental > Terrestrial > Soil >... | reverse complement strand
CCCCGTCGTGGCTTGGGGTCGCCGCCAGCTCCTCCTTGCTGAGCGTGTGCCCGTAGGGCGTGAGCACCACCCGTGAGCGATCCATGCCCCAGATCGCGGGCAGCAGCTCGAGCTCCTCGCTCGAGCGGACGCAGTAGCGGACGCGCTCGGAGTCGAGCAGCTTCAAGCCGAACCGGCACGCTGCCCGGTCGAGTGCGCCTCCTCCGAGCTTCCAGCTGCAGTCCGTGATCACCACCGCCGGCCCGTTCCGGCGGTGTGCGATCGCCGCCGCCCCGAGCAGGTCGACGTAGCCCCTCCACCACCCACCTGAGCCGTCAACGACGACCGCCTCATACCCGTGGGCAGCGCGAACAAGGCGCGCGAAGCGTTTCGTAGGAAGCCCTCCCCCGTCGAGCACGTCGACCCGCTCGAGCCACGTGGGGCTGAGGGAATAGGTAAGCGTGGAAAGGATGCGCCTCTGTGCCGACACGCAAACGATCGTACTGGGGCCTCTCGCCGCCGGCGCTGTACGAAGGTCTACCTAGCCGGCGCGGACGAGGGCGACCCCTTGATGCGGGCCGAGCCTCACCGACGTGGCGCTTTGCCCGTCAGGGAGTACGTACGAGCCGCCGAGCGAAACCGTCTGCGAACGGCTTGACGAGAGGTTCGCAAGCGCAATCCCGGCGGTGAACCTGCGCACCCACGTCGACGGGCCGACACGACGCCTGGGCCCTGACGGTTTGCCCATCCGCAGGCGAAAGTCCGGGTAATCCCACAGCTCGCGGTAGTTGTCGGCGTTCTGGAAGCGGAACGACACGCGCGGGCCGGCGACCATCAGGTAGACGGCGTGGGCGAAGCGCATTCGATCGATCTCATCGCGCCCGTCGCCCTGGCCAATGAGCAGGACGCTCTTGCGCGCGCGGAGGTTCTTGTCGATGTCCCGCCAGCGCGCCTGGATCTCCGACTGGGACATGTAGCTGTCCCCCCACGAGGCGCCCATGTTCTCGATCATGTGCCCATCGACGACACGGACGAACGAGCCCGTGTTGTCGGAGTTGATCCAGACCGGGCGCTTGCCAGCGGCCTTCTTCGCCGCTCGTAGGAACCCCAGGTACCCATGGCGCCACTGTGCGTCGGATCCGCAGTCTCGGCAGGTGCCGTCGGAATTGTCCTCGCGGGAACGAGGCCGCGTCGCCGTCTGCCAGACGTCGTCGAGGAAGAAGCCGCTCATGTGGAAGTGCCGCGGTGCCAGACGCAGCCTCGACTGGACGAAGGCTCGCCAACCCGGGCTCGCCGGGTTCATGATGTAAAAGGACGCGCTGCCGTCGATCTCGCGAATGATCCGCTGCCCCTTGCCGTTGTGGACGAACCAGCTCTCGTGCGGATTGACAACGTCGCAGAAGACGTTTCGCTGCCACGTTACGGAGGTGCTGTAGCCCTCGAACCCTCTGGCGCAGCTGCCACGTCGGGCCGCTGCGGGACCCATCGCGAATGCGGTGTCGAAGTACTGGAGGATCGGCTTGCGCCAGCCGGCGCGGCGTACCTTCTGCAGGAAGCCGACCTCGTAATCGCTGCCCGACAGGATCATCACGGAGCTCCGCGCCACGATCGTCGCGGGTGACGTGCTGTCGCTGTTGCGCATGTAGAACCAGGCAAGCCGCGTCGGGCGCGCGGGGGCGGCGGCATCACGGCCGCCGAGACCGACCGACGGCGCGGTCAGCAAGAGGAGCGCGGCGAAACCCATGGTCGCGAAGACGACGGGCCCGAAAGCACGCCAGCGCACGGTGCGAGGCAGGAAGCGAGCGACGAACCGCGCGGGGGGAGAGGGCGCGGAGTGACTCAGAGCGCCGGAGCATAGCCAACCCCGGCCGACCGCGTCACTCGAACGAGCGTTCAGCCGCGAGCGACCCAGGCCGAGGTCCGAGGCGGAAACCGTAAGTCCGGGGCGCCCAGGCCCGGATCTGCCGCCAAACCTGGGTCGCCGCCGACAGCGGGGTGACCGGAAAGGACCCGCATGTCCAGCTCGAGAAGGAAGACCAGGAACCTGCTGGCTCCGCTGCTCGTGGCGCTCTCCGTCCTGCTCCTCGGCCCTGCAGATGCCGGAATGGCGCGACCGTTCGCAACAGCCGCGCCGGGTCCAGCTATCGCTACGGGAGCCACGACGCGCCTCGCGTGGTTCTACGGCGAGCCTCAGGACGGAACTCCGGTTGCGACGATCGCGACCCGGCACAAGCAGCTGGTGCTCAGCGGGCACCAGGCCGAAGACGGGTATCTCGCCGCTCTCAGGACCGCCGGCTTCACCGCATCGGTCCCCGGCTACATCGACCTCCAGTTTGCGATGGGCCCGAGCACCGCGCCGGGAAACTGTCCGGCGAACTACGCCGGTTTCACCACGACGTGGACGAGCTGGGAGGGCGACTTCTGCGGCCTCGTGAACCCACACGAGGGCTGGTTCCTGCACAACGCGGCGGGAGCGCGTCTCTACAGAGACGCCGGCTCGAGCCGCTACTTCTACATGGATCCGACCGAGCAGGGCTGGCGTGACTACATGGTGAGCAAGACCACCCGCTACTTCACGGAGTTCCCGGGCATCGACGGGATGTTCCTCGACGACACCTGGGCGACGCACAACACGGTGCCCAACTGCGCCGATTGTCCGACGAACGCTGTCTGGCACGACGCCACACTTGCGAACCTGCAGGCCATCAAGGCGGCAGCGGGCTCGCGTCCGGTCTGGATGAACACGGACGACATCTCCCAATCGGGCTACGCCGGAGCGGTCGACGGGTTCATGTGGGAGGACCTCGGAACCGGCTTCTGCGACGGCTGCTGGGAAACGCAGGCCAGCGTCGAGCAGCACCTCAACGACGTCGATGCCGCGGTCGCAGCGGGCAAGCAGGCGCTCCTCATCGGGCAAGGCAACACGCGCACGTCGGTCCAGCAGATGCGGTACAGCCATTCGCTCTACCTGATGGTCGCCGGCTCTGCCGTCAGCTACCGCTTCCAGAACGCGGACAACTACTACGAGCTCTGGGACTACCCGGAGTACCAGTGGGATCTCGGCGCCTCCAGCGGCTCGCGATTCAAGGTCAACGCGACCACCTTCGAGCGCGATTTCACCGGCGGCGAAGTGCTCGCAAACATGGGCACGGCCAGCGTGACGGTGCCCCTGTCGCGGTCGTACTTGCTGCCGGACGGAAACGCGGCGGGCTCGTCGATCACGCTTGCGGCGCACACGGGCGTGGCGCTCCGGCTCAGCGGTGGCGCGCCGCCTCCTCCGCCACCCCCGCCACCGCCACCTCCGCCGCCACCTCCGCCACCGCCACCTCCGCCACCACCGCCACCTCCGCCACCTCCGCCACCACCGCCACCACCGCCACCACCGCCACCTCCTCCGCCGATGACCGTGCCAGGCACCCCGACGAACCAGCGAGTGATGAGCAAGAGCAAGTCGACAATCACCATCGGGTGGGGCGTCGCATCAGGGACGGTCAGCGGTTACCGACTCGCGAACAGCGTCGTGATCGTCGGCTCCACGACCGGGCTGCAGTGGAAGTTCGGCGGCCTGTCCTGCGGACGGACGTACTCGCTGAGCGTCTGGGCGTACAACGTGATGGGCAGCGGCTCGGCTGCGGTCGTCACCACGACCACCTCGCCGTGCAGGTCGAAGCCGCGTTTGGCAGTCGTGCTCAGCCGGCACCGGCCGCCACGACCTCGGTAGCTGGACCTTCGTTCAGTGGGGCGCTGTACCGATCTCGGTGCGGCGCCTCGCTGAACCCGAGAGGAAGTCGATAATCGGCCGAAACTGTGCTATCTCTTGCCCGAGGTTTGCGGCAACCGACAGGGGATTTGTGGCGAGGGAAGGGACATTCGGTGCCTCATCGGCACGCGATGGCATGAGGCACGTACAGGCGACGTTCTTCGCGGTGACCAATGCTGGGTATTTCCCGGCTGCCACGGCGATGCTGAACTCATTGCGTGTTACGGGCCACGAGCACGAAGTCGTGTTTGGAGACTGCGGGCTCAGCCCCGATCAGCAGGTTCGGCTAGAGCCTCATAGCCGAATCTTCGAGATCCCTGCCGCCGAGGCGCGTGATCCCACGCTGCTCAAGTCGTTCCCGCATGCCATGAACGTGGACGGCGTCCTCGTCTTCATCGACAGCGACATGATCGTCACCGACGACCTCGGGCCGGTGCTCGCCCTCGCTGCCGAGGGCAAGATCTGCGCATTTGCCGACCCCGAGCTGGATCGCCGGTTCCCCGAGTGGGAGGAGCTGTTCGGACTCAAAGGCCCCCTCCGAGAGGAGCGGTTCATCTCCGCGGGCTTCCTTGCATGGTCTCATTCGCACTGGCCGGGGCTCCTCGGACGGTGGCGGGAGGTCTGCGAGCGGATCCCGGCAGGAGCGACGCTGGCTCACGGGGCGACGAACGTCAACCCGTTCGCGCAAGGCGACCAGGACGCCCTGAATGCCGTGCTGATGAGCGAAGTGCCGACTGGGGCGGTCGAGATTCTGCCCGACGACGAGCGTCCTGTCTGGCGGACCACGCAAGTCCGGGTGGTTGACGAGCGCACTCTGCAGTGCCGCCTCAATGGCAACGTCCCGAAGCTCGTCCACGCCGACGGCAGCCGGAAGCCGTGGCAAAACCGCATGTGGTGGCGCGTGCGGAAGGATGCGTACGTGCGCCTCTTCCGCAGGTTGCTGTTCGCAGACGACGTAACGGTCACGATCGCCCCGTCAGAGGTTCCCATTTGGCTGCGCCCGACTACTCTGGGTAGGTCGTGCCTCCAGCTCCTCAACGCGATCAACGCCGCCACCTCGTTCGTGTTCCGTCGCCGCGTGACGAAGTTCATCGCCAAGCACGTGAAGGCGGCCCGCCGAGGGTTGCGCGCGCGGAGGGATCTCCAGGCGAGCCACGCCTAGCGATCGGCTCCCCGCAGCCGGGCGACGATGTGTCGGGTCGGCCGCTGGTCAGCGTCATCATCCCGACGCACAACTACGCGGAGTACCTCCCCGAGGCCCTCCAGAGCGTCCTGGACCAGGACTATCCGCTCGTCCAGGTCATCGTGGTCGACGACGGATCGACCGACGACACGGCAGCCGCGGTGGCGCCTTTCGTCGAGCGTGGCGTCGAGTACGTGTTCCAGGAGAACCAGGGTCCGGGGCCGGCGCGAAACGAGGGCATCCGGCGTGCTCGGGGCGAGCTGATCGCGTTCCTCGATGCGGATGACAGCTGGCTTCCAGACAAGATCGCACGCCAGGTCGCGTTCCTCGAGGCTCATCCAGAGCTGGGCCTGGTGGGCTGCGCGGGGTTCGACTGCGACAGCGACCTTCAGCCGACCGGGCTACGGGTCGCCCCGAACATCGAGTCCGAAATGGTCTTCGAGCGCCTTCTGGTGCGGAACTTCGTCCAGCCCTCCGGCGTGGTAGTCCGCAAGCAGTGCCTCGATACCGTCGGCGAGTTCAAGAACATGCGTTTCGGCGAGGACTGGGATCTCTGGCTGCGGATCGCGCGTCTGTTTCCGATCGGCTTCGTCCAAGAACCGCTCTTCAGACGTCGAGAGCATCCCGCCAACCTCTCCTTCGAGATCGGTACGCGGCTGCTCGCAAGCTACGAGGCGATAGGGGTTGGCCACCTAGACTCGGTGCAGCCGGCGTGGATGCGACCGGTCCTCAGGAGGCGGCTGCGCGCGACTGCACGCTTCTACGCAGCCGGACATGCGATGACGTACAGCCGGCCGCGCGTCGTGAGGCTGTTGCTCGGCTCACTTTGGCTTGATCCCGTCTCGCTCACGCGAGCCAAGTTGACGCTCATGCTCCGCGCGGCGCTTCCCGACCGGAGTTTTCGGCTGCTCAGACGACTGAGCCGGCGGCCGGCGGGTCGGCTTCCCGACCGCGTCTGAGTGCCCGCGCTCGGGGTGGCGCGGCCGCGAAGGCGAGCGGGGGCGCATGCGCGGCTGCCGAATCGACGGCCGAAGCCGGGAGAGCAGGAAGCGAAGATCGGCCGGGAGAAGGACCCGGAGCGCCAGGAGGTAGACGCACGCACCCACCGGGATACCTAGCGCCAGCGCCAGCGCCGGCGGAACCGCGCGGCCGAGGGGGTAGACGGCGGCAGCCATGATCGTCGCCGGGACCACGCCGCGCAGCGTGTCGAGGCCTTGCGAGAGGCCGTCGCGGCCGATCACCCGCCTGACGACGGTGGACTGGATCGTCAAGTAGACCAGCTTGATCGCCACTAGCGCGCCGGCCACCGCGTCGATCCCGTGCGGTGCGACGAACCACAGCGTCGGGATCGTGAGCGTGACCTCGACCATTGCCATCGTCGTCAGCAGCCGCGCGCGGCCCATCGCCTTGAACGCCGTCGAGCCGATCCCCGCGATCGCCGAGAACGAGGTCCACACGGCGACGAGCGCGAGGGGCACGATCGACGGCCTCCACTCGTGACCGTAGACCACGAGGATGAGCGGCCCGGCGAGCGCGGCCATGCCGAACCCCAGCGGGTAAGAGACAAGCCCCCCGATCCGCAGCGCCTGGCTGTACGCGGCCCGCATCGTGGCCAGGTCCTCTTCGCCGTGCGCCTTCGGAGTGTCCTTGAGGCGCGCGAAGTAGGGGAAGAGGATGCCCTGGAGGATGACGAAGATCTCCAAGATCGCGATCTCCGGAATCCGGAAGGCGAGCGAGTAGTAACCGAGTTGCTCGGCGCCGAGACGGGCGCCGACGATGATGTAGTCGATGTTGTGGCTTGCCTGGCCGGTGATGCCGATCACGCCGATCGCGAGCCCGAACGCAGCGAGCGACCGGAGGTGCTCACGGCGTACGATCAGGCGGGGCCGCCACCGGGTCGCGCCCCAGAGGACTCCCGACCAGACGAACGTTCCGGCCAGCTGACCGATGACGATGCTCCAGACACCGAAGCCCGTGAGCGCAAGGGCGACGCTGAGCCCGCCCTTTGTCATCTGGCTGAAGAACTCCGCCAGGACGAGCTTGCGGAACTCGAGCGCATGCACCACGAGGTAGCGGTGCACGCTCCCGAAGCTGCGCAGCAGAAAGTTGAAGCTCAGCACCACGAAGATCAGCGAGACGCTCGGGTCGGGCCCGATCTGGCCGAGGAAGGGCGCCGCGGCGGCGACCAGCGCGATCGCCGCGATCGATCCGATGATCCCGACCCAGAATGCGGTCGAGGCAACCTCGATCTCCCGCCCGTCCTTGCGGTAGACGAGCGCCTGGCCGACGCCGAGGTCAGCCAGGTTGTCGAGGTACGTGAGGATCGCGATCACGAACGCCACGAGCCCGAACTGCGACGGCGTCAGCAGGCGCGCGAGGATCAGCGTCGCCGCGAAGAACAGGATCCGCCCGCTGATCGCGCCGCCATAGCTCCAGAAGAAGCTGGAGAGCGCACGGCGACCGAGCCCGTCGTCGTGTCGCTGCTCGGCGGACGAGGACGTGCTCATGCGCGGTCCCTCTCGGGTGAGGGCCGATGACGCGGGTGCTCCAGGTGATCGACGGACTCCGGATCGGCGGAGCGGAGACGGTGCTGCTCGGCCTGCTCGAGCTGACCGACCACGACCGCTTTCCGACCTATGTCGCGTCCGTTGGTCCGACCGACGAAGCTTTCGTCGAGCGCGTCGCGGCCACGAGCCGAGGCGTCTTCGTGGTCACGGGCCGGGCGCTCTGGGACCCGCGCCCCGTCGCGCGCCTGATCTCGATCATTCGCCGCGAGCGCATCGACGTGGTCCAGACGCACCTCGCCGGCGCGGACTTCCAAGGCGGCCTCGCCGCGCGCCTCACCGGGAGGCCGGCGGTCTCGGTCCTGCACAGTGTCGCCGACGACCGGGCCGGGTACCGTCGAAGCCGTCGCGTTTTGGCGGACTTCGCGACACGCCATCTCGCCGACGGAATCGTGGCGGTAAGCGAGGTCGCGAAGCAGAGTCACGTCTCGAAGCTCGGCGTGCCGGAGGATCGAGTTACTGTCCTCCCGAACGTGCCGGTCGCCGCGTATCTGCTTCGAGAGGACTTCGATCCTGTGAGGAAGCGGGAGGAGCTCGGCGTGGGGGACGCGCCCCTGGTCACCGTCGCGTCGCGCCTCGAGCGGCCGAAGGATCACGAGACGTTCCTCCAGGCACTTCCGGCAGTCGTTGAGCAGCATCCGGCGCTGCGCGCCCTCCTGCTCGGCGACGGGCCACTCCGGCAGGAGCTGCAGGCCCTCGCGACGGAGCTCGGCCTCGACGAGCACGTGCGTTTCATGGGCGCTCGTCTCGACGCGGTCGAGATAGTCGCCGCAAGCGACGTCCTCTGCCATCCCACGCTGTACGAGGGCTTCGGCTTGGCGCTTGCGGAGGCGATGGCCGTCGGCGTGCCGGTCGTCGCGACGCGCGTGGACGGTGTCGTCGATCTCGTCGAGGAGAGCCGAACGGGCCTCCTCGTGCCTCCGCAGGATCCGGTTGCCCTCGCCGCAGCGCTGAGCCGCCTCCTTGCCGATGCGGAGCAGCGGCGCGCACTCGGCATGGAGGCGCAGCGCGCGATCCGCGCGCGCTACGACCCGCAAACCTGGGTCAGCTCGGTCGAGCGGGTCTACGCGGAGGCCGCCGCAAGGCGGTAGGCCCCCGCTTTTACGCTGCGGGCGTCTTGAGTCCGACGTCGTCACGTCCGCTCGGCTTCCAGTACTCGAACCGGCTGCCGGTCGCGAGCGAGAGCACGGCCACGCCCGCAGCGACGTTCGCGAGCGCGAAGTAGTACGGGATCCATAGCGCGCGCCGGCGGCCGGCAGGCCTTCCCCGCAGCGACCACCCCGCCAGCGCGAGGAGCGCGACGAGGAGCTGGGGTCCAAACAGGATCCACCACAAGGGATTGGCGGTCAGTGCCAGCCACCCGCTGGAGGCGAATAGCGCGAGCAGCGCGAACGGAAGCACGCGTCGGAGGATTTTCCTTGACACGACCTCCAGTGCGTACAGGCCGTGCCGACGCGGGTCGAGGAGCTCGCGGCGTGCGAGCCACGTCCGGAGGCCTCCGTTGATGATGCGGACCTTGCGACGGAACTCGTCGCTTCCTCGCTTCGTCGAGCCGACGACGATGCGGGCGTGCTCGTCGAAGGCGAGCCGCTTGCCGCGCCGAACGACCTCCGTCGAGATCAGGACGTCGTCGTTGCCCGCGGTCGCGGTGGGCGGGTGGAACAGCGACCGCCGGACCGCGTAGAGGCTGCCGCAGGCCGACACCGTGTTCCCGACGCGATCCTCGAGCCGCTTGATCCACTGCTCGTATCGCCAGTAGAGGCTCTCGCCGCGAGAGACCCCGCCGAAGTCCCGAGCGCCGTGACGGACCTCGTTCGCGGTCACGCCGCCGACGTCCGGATCGGCAAAGTTCGAGAGCAGCTCCGACAACGAGTCGTGCTCCAGGAAGCAGTCGGCATCGGTGAAGACGAAAATCTCGCCCGACGCGTGCGCAGCTGCTGCCGAGAGCGCGGCGACCTTCCCGGAGCGCGGGAGGTCGAGAACCTCGGCGCCTGCGGCACGCGCGAGCTCCACCGTGCGATCGGTCGACCCGTCGGAGGCCACGACCACCTGGACCAGCTCGCTCGGATAAGACCCGCCCAGGACGTTCGCGACCTTGCGTCCGATCACCGCTTCCTCGTTGTGGGCCGGAACGACGACCGTCGCCGGCGTCCGCACCGCGGCTCGTTTGCGCGGGCGGGGCCGGAGTCGCGCGAGCATGGCGAGCAGCAGCGCGTAGCCGACGTAGACCCACGCAACCAGCGCCGCAGAGGCGGCGAGAATCCAGAGGGCTACCACCGGAGCGCCTCTCCCCGGGAGCGTTCTCCCGAGAGCGTCGCGTCGAACAGCGCCGCCAGCCGGTTTCCTTCGGTTCGAAGGTCGAATTGGTCGCGAACGCGCTCCCGGCCCGCGCGGGCGAGTCGGCTCGCCAGCTCGGGGTCGTGCACGAGTTGCGAGATCGCCGTTGCGAGCTCACCGGGCGACTCGGGCGTGACGAGGAGCCCGGTCTGCTGGTGGATCACCAACTCCGGGATCCCCGAGAGCCGTGTCGCGATGACCGCCAGGCCGCTCGCCATCGCCTCCATCAGCGCGACCGGGATGCCGTCCATGCGGCCCGAGGGATGGCGCACGGACGGCAACACAAAGACGTCGGCCTCCTCGAGCGCGGCGCGAACCTGGTCGGTGCGAAGGGGGCCGTGGAACCGAAGGGCCTCGTCGAGTCCGAGCTCGTCGCGGAGATGCTCGAGGCGTTCGCGATCGGCGCCGTCGCCGATCAGGTCGAGGGTCAATTCGGGCTCTCCCTGCCTCGCTTGGGCAAACGCGTGCAGGAGGTCGACCTGTCCCTTCGTCGACTCCAGACGCGCCACACAGACGAGGCGACGGTAGGTGTCGCGCTTTCTGAACGCGAAGAGCTCTGTGTCCACGCCGCAGTGGACGAGCTCGACCTTCCGGCCGCCGCCGCACTCCGTGCGAATGAAGTCGCGGTTGAACTCGGAGATCGTTGCGATGAAGGCGGCTTCGCGCAGCTTCTCGCCGAGCAGGGCGGGCCTCACGTAAAGGTCGTTCGCATGCGCGGTGATGCTGAACGGCACTCCGGTCAGCTCACTCATTACCCAGGCCGTCGTCGCAGAGTGACTGATGAAGTGGGCGTGGATGTGCGAGATCTCGCGCTCGCGCACGATCTCGGCGAAGCGGACCCCCTTCCAGAACGCGACGGCGCCCTTGATCACGCCGCCGTTCGGCCTCCGCAAACTCCCCGCGAGCACGCGCCAGGCAGTGCGGAGGTAGCGCCCGGGCTGCCGAGCGAAGGCCCGCGCGTTCGCGCGCAGTGTGGGGAGGGCCAGCACGCCGGCGAAGTGGACCTGCGGGAGCAGCGCGGCCGTCTGCGGATGGAGCGTCGTCTCGGACATCCGCACAAGCGACGCGAACTCCATGCGGAAGCGCGACGCCATCAGCCACCATTCGTTGACGACGAACGTCTCGGGTACGTTCGGAAAGCGCGAGGCGACGTAGAGGATCGACGGCCTGTTGGTGTCGCTCACGTCGTGGCCTCCTTTGTCGCGGCGAGCCGCCCGCAGACGAGCCCGAAGCCCAGCACGAGCCACAGATACCGCGAATAGCCGGATGGGTGCAGAAAGACTCCGTTGACGAAGTACCCGACAAGGGCGACGAAGACGCCTTCGACGAGCAGCCGGTCGCGCCCTTCGAAGACGCTTCGCGCCCGCCACGCTCCTCTCAGCGCCAGGCCCATGAGGGCGAGGATCAACGCGCATCCGATGATTCCGGTCTCCGCGAGGTACTCCAGGTACAGGTTGTGCGGGTGGCGGCCCTCGTTGCGCGAGTCGAGGGCGATCGTCTGCGAGTACGTGGTGTAGAGCACGGGGTAGTTCCCCGGCCCGACGCCGAGGACCGGGTAGTCGAGAAACATGTGCACAGCCGCAAGGTTCTCGCCGGCGCGATTCCGGACCGACGCATCCTCGGCCATCGTGACGCCTCCGCCGGTAAGCGGCTGGACGCTCTGGACGAGCCTGGTCTTCGCGTTGCCCGGCAGGAACAGCACGAGCGCGGTGGCCCCTACGGCGATGCCGAGCGCCAGGGTGGTCAGGCGCACGTGACGAAGGAGCGCGGCGAGGACGAGAGCAATGCAGATCGCGATCAGCGACGCGCGCGCGAAGCTGAAGATCAGGCCGAGAAGCGATGCGCCGAACAGCGACCAGGCCAGGATCTTGATCTTCCGCGTGCGCGCGCCGAGGGCAAGGTAGAGCGCCAGCACGGTCACGGGAACCAGCTCCCACCCGAACCAGTCGGTGCTCAGCGGGCCAGCGCTTCGAATCAAGCCCCCCTGGTCGTTTTGGACCGCCGCGAAGCCCAAGTAGCTTCGGCTGTACGTTCCGGTCAGCTGCTGGAAGGCGGCAATCCCCCCGAGCCCTCCGAAGGCGATCACGGCCGCCCAGGCCGCTCGCCGCAACCACTCGATGCGGTCGATCACCAGCAGCATCAGGAGGAGGAACGGGACGTCCTTGACGAACAGCACGAGGCGCTGGAGCCCAGCGGATGGGTCCACCGAGAGCGCCGTCGAGACGATCATCGTGATCGCCAGCGCGCCGAGGAGGGCAAGGTCCGTCGTCGCGATCCGAAGCCGCTCTAGTCCGAAAGCCTGCCTGATAGCCAGAGGGACGATCAGACACGCCAGCAATGCCCCAGTGAGCGGCATCCCGTTGCCGTGGTAGAGGCTTGCGACGTCGGGCACGTAGCCCCAGCCGAGGAAGAGCGCGATCACGAGCGCCCAGCGCGGCTGCTCGAACGCGAACAGCAGAGAGGCGGCGGCCACCGATACCACCAGCAGGGCGAGCACGAGGAGCGGAGCGGCACTGATCGTGTACCCCAGGGCAGTCGCGGCGGTTGCTGCGAGACCCGAGAGCCCGACAACACGCCAGTCGACCCCCGCCGCTCCAGCTCCTACGAGCGGCTGTGTGCGCTGTACCCGCACCTCGATCCGGTGGGGCTAGTGGCCCCGGCCGCCAGCTCGGCGGCGTCGCCGCCGACGAACCGGCTGGCGGCCGAGTTGCCGGATCTGATCGTCGTCGTGCGCCTGTCCCGTGTGGGCGTCGTCGTGGCGCTGCGAGTCGCCCTCCGAGATCTCCAGGACGGAAGCGCCTGGACGGCCGCTTCGTCGCGCCCGGGCCTGCGACTCGGCGTAAAGAATGAGAAGCCCGAATAGGCCGCCCAGGACGAACCCGAGCCCGGCCGTGCGCTTGGGATGCGGCGCGACGCGACCCGGTGTAGGGACGGTCTCGACGAAGTTCAGGTTGTAGATGTCGCCGTACCGCTCTGCCGACCATCGGCGCGACGTGTGCACGTACGCGCGCCCGAGCGCTGCAAGTACGGAAACATCCGGGCCTCTGAGCTTCGCGTCGATGAAGTCGCTTCCAGGGCGGACGAACGCGCGGAGCGAGTACAACTTTGCCGACTGCGGTGTGTAGCCGAGCCGGTGCAGCGTGATGTTGAGCATCGCCCTGCTGCCGATGCCGCCGGCAATCGACGCGTCGACACTCGACGGGACCTGCGAGACGCCCGACTTCGGCTTCGGCACGACGACGGACGAAACGGTCCGTTCGTAAATAGGGGTCTTCCCCTTTGTTGCGACCCACGCGGCAAGTCCCGCAACAGTCGCGAGACACACCACCACAAGGACGCGTGCTGACAGCCTTTTCGCGTCGATTCTCACAGGCTACTCACGGGTATGGGAGTCCTCACCACCCCAAAGGGCGAGTCTTTTAGTCCTTCGGGCTAGCTTGCGCCGCGGCCCGTCGCGACGGAGGCGACCGTTCGGCACGCGAACTCGAGCTCGTGGAGGACCGATCGATCGCGGACCTGGCGGATGTCCATCCGGCAGCGCTCGTCGAAGCCGACCCGCGCCCGGCCCTCGAACTGCCAGCGGCCGAAGAGCCCCGGCCTCGCTTCGAGTCGCTCCGTCTGCCAGAGCTCGTACTCCTCGATCGGGATCCGCGACGGCCGGGGCCCGACAAGCGTGAGATCTCCGCGAAGGACGTTCCAGAGCTGCGGCAGCTCGTCGAGCGAACTCCGGCGCAGGTGACGTCCAACGCGCGTGATGCGCGGATCGTTGGGAACCTTGAAGTCGGGCCAGGGGAGGACGCTCAAGTGTCGCAGCGACGCCTTGAGCTCCTCGGCGTCTCTGACCATCGTGCGCAGCTTCAGGACGGTGATCCGCCGGCCTCCGCGTCCGCTCCTGCGATCCTGGAACAGGATTGGCCCCGGCGTGTCCAGCTTGATCAGCGCGGCGAGGATGCCAAGCAGCGTCAGGACGAGGGGCGCCGCCAGCAGCACGACAACGATGTCGATTGTGCGGCGCAGCACGCCGCCGCGGTCGCGCTGGGACTGGAGGACCTTCGCGGCCACCGGCTACGCAGCCGGATCGACTACGTGCGCTGGCGCCGCGATCCTGTGCGGCGCGAGGTCGTGGGCCAGCTCGGGCTCGGGCGAGTCGCGGAAGTCGTCCAAGCACCGCACCGCGTCAGCAAGGCTATCCCGCAGGCCGATCCAGGTCACCTCGTCGCGAGGAAACGCGGTCATGCCGACCCGGACGCGGGAGGCAAGAGCGTCGTCGATCGCCTCCGAGAGGCGCCGCACGACCGTCGTCGCCGCATCATCGTCGGTCTCCGGCAGGACGGCCACGACCGTCGAGCCGCCGTGGAAGCCGACGATGTCGTTGGCGCGCGCACGGCTGCTCAGCTCCGTTGCAATTGCGGCCGCGTGCGACCGTCGATCCGTGGCGAACGCCACGACCGTGAGGGGGCGGCCGTAGCGCCGCGCGCGATGGATCTCATCCATCGCGGCGCCCTCGAGCGACGTTGCGTGCGAGGTCACGACCTCGGAGTGATTGTTCGTGCGGCGCATGACGGCCACGGTGGCCAATAGCACCACCGCCGAACCGACCACGGCGGACGCACCGGCGGTAGCGAGCGCTAGCACGCGCCGAACCTCCGGAACGCGCTGTCCGCGCAGCGTCCAGTCCTGTTGTGATCGGGCCGCATCCGATTCCTCTCCCCAGTGCCAGGCGACACCGAATGTGCGTGTCGCTGCCTTAGCGCTTCAGGGTATGGCGACGGCCTTCCGGAGCCAAGTCCTGAATTTGGGTGGCACGACCGCCCCGGACGACCGGAGCGGTACTCCCCGAACGACTAGGACGACTGCCGCGCTCTCATCGTGAGGGCCCGCCAGGGCTTTACCTCTCGACGCAGCGCGCTAGCGTGGAGGGAGTGAAGGCAGTTGACCCGAAACCAAGACCGGCGCTGCAGCTGGGACGCTCTGCCGTCCTCAACGAACGACTTCACCGCGTCATCCCGGGCGGCGCGCACACTTACGCGAAAGGCGATGACCAGTTCCCGGAGGATCTCGCGCCCGTCATTGCGCGCGGCCGCGGGTGCCGGGTCTGGGACGTCGACGGGAATGAGTACATCGAGTACGGGATGGGGCTCCGTGCAGTAACGCTGGGGCACGGGTTTCCGGCGATCGTCGATGCGGTGCATGCGCGGATTGCGGATGGAACGAACTTCGTCCGGCCATCTGCTTTCGAGCTCGAGGTCGCCGAGACGTTCCTCGACCTCGTCTCGACCGCCGACATGGTCAAGTTCACGAAGGACGGGTCGACTGCGAACTCCGGTGCGCTGCGGCTTGCGCGGGCGATGACTGGTCGCGAGCGGGTTGCGATCTGTGCCGACCACCCGTTCTACTCCTACGACGACTGGGCAATGGTTGTCACGCCGGTGCGGGCTGGGATTCCGGACGTTGTCGCTGAGTCGACCCTCACGTTTCGCTACAACGATCTCGGCTCGGTCGAGGCGCTGCTCGAGCGGCACCCCGGGGAGATCGCGTGCTTCTTCCTGGAGCCGGAGCGAACACAGCCGCCGAAAGACGGGTTCCTCGAGCGTCTGCGGGACCTCGTCCAGGCCGAAGGCGCGCTGCTGGTGTTCGACGAGAACGTAACCGGCTTCCGCTGGGACAATGGAGGCGCCCAGGCGGTGCACGGCGTCACGCCGGACCTTTCGACGTTCGGCAAGGGGATGGCCAACGGCTTCGCGCTTTCGGCTCTCGCAGGCCGGCGAGAGCTCATGGAGCTTGGCGGGCTTCACCACGACCAGGATCGTGTCTTCCTGCTCTCGACGACCCACGGTGCTGAGCACGCCGGGCTCGCCGCCGGGCGCGCGACGATGGACGTCTACCGGTCGGAGCCCGTGATCCGCACGATGGAGGCGCAGGGCGAGCGGCTGCGCGCCGCCCTCGAGGCGGTTGCCGCCGCGCGCGGTGTCGGAGACGCGTTCACCGTCTTTGGACGGGGAAGCTGTCTCTTCTACGGGACGAACGACGCGGCCGGCGCCCCATCGCAGGCCTTCCGGACGCTGTTCTTGCAGGAGACGATGTCGCGCGGACTTCTGGCGCCGTCCTTCGTGATCAGCTACTCGCACGGTGACGCAGACGTCGATCGAACGGTCGAGATAGTCGACGAGGCGCTGGCGGTGTACGCAGACGCCCTCGAGGGAGGCGTCGATCGATTCTTGGACGGTCGGCCGGTGCAGTCCGTCTACCGCGCCCGGAACTAGTACGTGCCCAACGCACGCTCCCGTCCTCAGGGCGACTATGACCTCGTCGTCGTCGGCGCAGGCTTGCTGGGTCTCGCAACCGCGCGGGCGTTCTTGAGGCGCACGCCCGGCGCGCGGGTGGCTGTGCTGGACAAGGAGGCGCAGCTCGCGTGCCACCAAAGCGGCCGCAATTCCGGCGTCGTCCATTCTGGGCTCTACTACCCGGCCGGGTCGCTCAAGGCACGGCTGTGTCGCGAGGGACGATCGGCATTGCTCAGGTTCGCTGACGAGCACGCGATCCCGTACAAGGTGACGGGGAAGCTCGTGGTCGCGGTCGACGAAGCCGAGCTCCCACGCCTGGACGAGCTCGAGCGTAGAGGCACCGCCAACGGCCTCCGCGGCCTCCGGAGACTCGTGGGCGACGAGTTCCGGGAGATCGAGCCGCACGTCCGCGGCGTCCAGGCGCTGCACGTGCCCGAAACGGCGGTGATCGACTTCCGGGCCGTGACACACGCGTACGCGCGGGAGGTCGAGCAACTCGGAGGTGACGTGCTCCTCGGCCGTCGCGTGGTCGCGATCCAGAGGCTTGACAACCGGCACAGCCTCCGCACGGCCGACGAGGACGTGTTTGAGGCGAAGCGCATCGTTGCCTGCGCTGGCCTTCAGTCTGACCGCGTGGCCGCCCTGAGCGGGCGGCCGTCGACGCAGCACCGCATCGCCCCGTTCCGCGGCGATTTCTACGTTCTGAAGCCAGTTGCGTCCCAACTCGTTCGCGCCCTCGTTTACCCCGTGCCGGATCCCGCCTTTCCATTTCTCGGCGTGCACTTCACGCGGCGGATCGACGGCGCAGTGTGGGCCGGGCCGAACGCGGTGCCGGCGTTCGCACGCGAGGGCTACGGCCGTTACTCGGCGAATCGCCGCGACGCCTGGGACATGCTCTCCTTCCCGGGTTTATGGCGGCTTGCGCGTCGCCACGCGGTCACCGGCGCCGCCGAGATCTGGCGCGACATCGTCAAGAAGGCTGCGGTCCGCGACATGCGCCGATACGTGCCCGATCTCCAGTCGCGTCACGTTGTGTTCGGCCCATCGGGAGTGCGTGCGCAAGCGCTCGCACGAGACGGGTCGCTGGTGGACGACTTCCTTCTCGAGCACGACATCGGCGTTCTCCACGTGCTAAACGCGCCCTCTCCGGGAGCCACGGCATCGCTCGCGATCGGAGAGCAGATCGCTGCCCAACTCGCGTAACGTCGCTCGCAGTACGATAGGTCGACGGGTGCAACCGTGAAATCCGCTCGGCTTGCTGTCAGGTATAGGTGCCTCGACGAACGTCTCGTTCGTCAGGGTCGCCTGAGGAGGGGGTATTCCGACCTGCGAGGGCTGTGGATAGAGGTACGGCAAGGATTTGCAATGTTTCAGGGTAGTTATCCACGCCTTTACACACAGGCCTGGATGGGCTATTACCTGTACTAGCGGACCGACTCCCGGGGGGGAGAAAGGGGCAACACTGTGGCGCCAAGCGGCGAAAGAACGGCAGTACTGGTCGACCCCTACCCGTTGTGGCTGGATGCGGTCGAGAACGTGCTCGCGAAGAACGCGGTCTCGGTCGTGGGACGGACGTCCAACGCGGAACGGGCCCTCGCGCTCTGCGAGGAGCTTCGACCAGGGATACTCGTTGCCGAGCCAGCGGCCGGCGGCATCGCGTGCATTCGCGAGGGGTGTGCACGTGTTCCGGGACTGAAGGCGATCGCGCTCGCGGCGTCGGATGACCCAACTCAGGTTCAGGCGGCGTTCGCCGCCGGAGCGGTTGCGTACGTCGTCAAGACCGCCCACTCTGACGACGTAGGCGTCGCGATCCGGCAGAGCTTCGCGCCGTCACTGTTTCTACCGGGTGTCTCTTCGGCACCGTCGGCGAACGGGTCTGTTGGGGCGGACTCACACCCGGCGGTGGAGATGCTGACGAAACGCGAGCGGGAGATCCTCCAGCTCGTGGCCGAGGGGCACTCCAACAGCCAGCTCGCCCGGATGCTGTGGGTGACCGAGCAGACGGTGAAGTTCCACCTGTCGAACATCTACCGGAAGCTCGACGTCGCCAACCGCACCGAAGCGAGCCGCTGGGCGCAGCTTCACGGGCTGCTCGAGCCGACGCCGGTGGAATCACTGGCGGCGGAGGGCTGAACCCGGGGGCAGCGCGCTTTAGTTACTGGTCGTCCGGCTCATCGGCGACACCGTCGCACCGATGAGCACCGTCGCCAGCTCCAGCGTGTCCATAAGGTCCGCGGCAGAGCGAGGCCTGCGAAGGAGCGCGGCAGCACCGGCGTCGTGCGCCTCGACCGCGTCGAAGTTGTCTTCGGCGCCGGCGAGGATCAATATGGGCGGCGCCGGCTCATGGGTCGAGATCAGGCGCGTCGCCGAGAGCGTTTCGGCGGTGTGCGACTCGGCGTCCAGGAGGACGACGTCGGGCTCGACTTCGTCGGCCAGACGCACCGCGTCGTCGCTGTTGGAGGCGACGGCGACGATCTCGAACCGCGGGTCCTGCTCCAGCTTCGCTTGAAGGGCGCTGGCGAACGGACGCTGGTTGTCCATAAGCAGGATTCGCACGGCGTGCTCGGGGGCGGCACCCGACATGGGAGCGCGAGTATGGCCGATCTCCCGCCCGCCGTGAAGCCAGGTTTCCGCTAGCCGTCGGAACAGTCCCTGGAGCCATAACTGGCCACTGGACCTGAGTCTGAGTAACCAAGCGAACTCGAGCGCCCACCACCAGCCTGGCGCAGCCTGCCAAGGCATCGCTTGCGATGCCGCCCAAGAGGCCGTCGGGCTCAGCCCGGCGGCCGTTATCCGCTAACCAGGCGTCGGCTAGAGTGAGAAGTCGACCGGGGCGTGGCGCAGCCTGGTTAGCGCGCTAGTCTGGGGGACTAGAGGTCCCGAGTTCAAATCTCGGCGCCCCGATAAAGAGAGGCCCCGGAAACCGGGGCTTTCTCGTTCTCGAAAGCAGCAACGGCGGGGTCCGAAAGGGGCCTATACCGACTGGTCAGGCAGCAAGTACTGGTCCCATGGAACCCCCGCGTCCCTGAGCGCGTGCAGCTCCGAGATCTTCTCGAGCCGAAGCTCCTCACGTTCGCCGCGCTCGAGCCGTTCCAGCAACCCGCGGATGCACGGGGCCAGGGCCGTGGGGTTGAAGGGCTTGAGGATGTACTCGATGGCGCCAAAGTGGAACCCGCGGGCGCGGTCCTTGAGCCTGTTCTGGGCGGTGAGGAAGACGATCGGGATCTCCCGCGTCTCCTGGTCCTTACGCAGCTGTTCCGCGGCGTGCCAGCCGTCGAGGACGGGCATCATCACGCCGAGCAGGATCAGGTCCGGCTGCTCGCGCTTTGCCAGCTGCACGCCGGTCCGGCCGTTTGCGGCTTCGATCACCTCCATGCCCTCGGCCTCGAGGTTGACGCGGACGAGCAGCCGGATCGGCGCTTCGTCGTCGACATGTAGGACCCGGATCACGCTCGCTCGAGGACCTCTGCCCGCTCGGGATGTGGCTCAGACACGCGTATGAGGTCGCCGCCCGAGAGTAGCCGCTGGTCAGCGGAATCGAGGTTCTGCCCTTTTGATCCACGCTGGTCCGTGCCGCACTTCGGACAGCTGTAACGACCCTCCGAGTCGACCACGGTGAAGATCGCATCGACCTGGCGCTCCGGATCGGTGGTCGCCCCCGGGGAAAGTCTCGCGAGCTCCGCACTCTCCATGCCCGCTGCATTCGGGTAGAGAGCGAGCGGAAGGAGCATGAGGGCCGCTCCGCAGTTGGGGCAGTCGGGCCGCGGGCGTTTCTGGCACTTCGCTCCACCTTCTACTCGCCGAACGCCGCCAACGGTCCTCGAGAATGAAGTGACCGCGGTTACTTACTGCGGGTGCCTTCGGGCTCACAAAGGGAGAGGTGAGCGCCCGAGGCGCGACCTATCGCGAAGGAGCTGTGCTCCTCTGGGGGGAGAGTAAGAAGGTCGGCGGCGATCTTTCTGCGGTCAGCGCCTTTTGCCCCGGACGCCTTTCTCGACCCTACTACTTAGGATCGATCGTTACGAGCGTCGACTCCAAGGACGTCGCAAATACCGGCGATTCCCTCGCTTGGCGGCGTGCGCGACGAAGGATCGGACTCAGCACGGGATCTGTATGGACAGGTGAGCCGGGCGGTCTGGCCACCTGGGGGAGAACGGGTCGCCCGGCTCCCGCTCGCGCTTCAACACTTGGCGCTGGCGAAGTAAGGTGCCGGGCCATGCTGGCACGTGTTGCACGTTACGAGGTTGAAACGCAACGGATCGACGACGCGGTTCAGGCCTTCGGCGAGGCGGCTGG
>Ga0111538_10004057_pt1 | contig 20404 bp, 6 predicted proteins | sample SoiMethybrSBSTD1_FD_79669 | JGI IMG/M metagenome (GOLD analysis project Ga0111538, IMG submission 79669) | Bulk soil microbial communities from a Populus tree surrounding site in Tennessee, USA - Soil MetaG P. TD hybrid SBSTD1 (version 2)... | ecosystem: Environmental > Terrestrial > Soil > Tree... | reverse complement strand
GCCGGCCTGTGGATCGAGCGGTTCGGCAACTACGCCCAGGCGGTCGGTCCGCTCGAGCAGCTGCTCGACCTCGACCCGGGCGACCGGGCGGCCATCACCAGTCTCAAGGACATCTACGGCCGCCGCCGCCAGTGGCGCGCGCTCATCGCCCTCTACGGCCGCGAGGCCGCCACGCTGCCGGTCGCCGAGCGCCGCCGCCACCTGGTCGAGATGGCCCATCTGGCGGCCGAGCGGCTGGGCGACTCGCGCCTGGCCATCGAGATCTGGAACCGCGTCCTCGAGCTGGCCGGCGAAGGGGCGGGGGGCGACACCGGCGAGGCGCTGTCCGCGCTCGCCACCCTGTACGAGAAGGACAAGCGCTACCTGGCGCTGGCCGACGTCTACCGGCGCCAGCACGAGATCGCGCGCACGCCGGCCGAGTCGGTGCAGGTGCTCGAGCGGCTCGGCGCCCTGTTCGCCGAGAGGCTGCGCGCCACCGCCCCGGCCGCCGACATCTACCAGCAGATCCTCAAGATCGATCGCGCGCACCCGCGGGCCGCCCGCATCCTGCGCGAGCTCTACTCGCAGTCGGGCGACTACGACGCCCTGCAGACGGTCTACGCTCAGCTCGGCCAGTGGGACGAGCTGGTCGAGGGGTTCCACAACATCGCCGACCGGGTGGACGACCGCACGGTCAAGCTCGATCTGCTCGAGCGCGCCGCCCGGGTCGCCGCCGAGCACTCGAGCAACCAGGAGCGGGTCGCCCGCGCCTGGGAGCGCGTCCTCGGGGTCGATGGCAAGAACCTGGCCGCCGCCCGCGCCCTGGTGCCGATCTACGCCCGGACCGGCAAGTCGGCCCGCCTGCTGGCGGTCTACGAGATCCTCCTCGACCACGCCGAGGACGACGACCGGCGACTCCAGCTCCTGGGTGAGATCCGCTCGCTGTGCGAGGACCGGCTCGGCTCCAAGGTGCTCGCCTTCCAGTGGGCGGCGCGCGCCTATCAGCTGCGCCCGGGCGATGCCAAGCTGCTCGCCGATCTCGAGCGCCTCGGCGCCGAGGCCGACGCCTGGGACGAGGTCGCCACGCTGCTCGACGAGCGGGTCAAGTCGTCGGAGGTGAGCCGCGAGGAGCGGCTCGGCGTCCTGCGCGAGCTCGGCAAGATCGCTTCGGTTCGCCTGCACCAGGCCGATCGCGCCCAGCAGTACTGGGAGAAGATCCTCGCCGAGCTGCCCGAGGACCGCGAGGCGATGGCGGCGCTCGAGGAGATCGCCACCCACCAGGCCCACTGGCCCGACCTCCTGCGCATCTACCGGCGGCGGGTCGATCTCGAGCCGGATCGCGACAAGCAGATCGATCTCCTGTTCCGCATCGCCTTCCTCGAGGAGGAGCGGCTGGCCGACCTCGACGCCGCGGTGGCGACCTACCGGCGCATCATCGAGCTCGACAACGCGTCCCGGCGCGCGCTCAAGGCGCTGGGCAAGCTCTCCGAGGCGCGCGGCGACTGGGCCGGCATGGCCGACGTCCTCGAGCGCGACCTCGCCCTCACCGCCGAGGTCGACGTCAAGGTGCAGCTCCTGCTCCGCCTCGGCGGCCTGCAGGAGAACAACCTCGGGCAGCCCGACCGGGCGCTCGACAGCTACAAGAAGGCGCTGGCGATGTCGCCCAGCGCGCACATCCATCGCCTGCTGGAGCGCTTCCTCACCGAGTCGTGGCCCTCCGAGGTCCGGCGCGATGTCGCCTCTCTCCTCTTGCCGGCCTACGAACAGGCCGACGACGCCGAGCGGATGGCGCGCGCCATCGAGATCCTGCGCGCCGGCGAGAGCGGGCAGACGCGGCTCGAGCGCGACCGCCGCCTGGTCCAGCTGTACGGCCAGCGGCTCGACCGGCCGGATCAGGCCTACCAGGCCGCCCTGCGGGTGCTCGAGGCGGATCCCGCCCGGGCCGAGATCCGCGACGAGCTGGCCCGCCTGGCCGAGCTGACCGGCATGACCGGCGACTACGCCGACCACCTCGAGCTGGTGCTCGACATGGTCGAGGAGACCCAGGGGGCGCCGGCGTTCGACCCCGAGGTGCGCCGCGCGCTGGCGGCCGATCTCGCCGAGATCTGCGTCGACCGCCTGGTCGACATGGAGCGCGCCGAGCGGGCCTGGCGCAAGGTCCTGGCGATCGACGAGAGCGACCAGGGGGCGCTGGCCGGCCTCGAGCGCATCTACCGCACCACCGGCCGCTGGGCCGATCTGCGCGGCCTGTGCGAGGAGCAGCTCGAGCACACGCTCGACAACGCGCGCCGCATCGACCTCCTGTTCGCCATCGCCGATCTCGGCGAGACCATGCTGGGCGACACCAACGGCGCGGTCGCCGCCTACCAGCGCGTGCTCGACGTCGATCCCGCGCTGATGCGGGCCTACAAGGCGCTCGAGCGCCTCTACGAGGGCAACAACCGCTGGGCCGAGCTCGAGGAGCTGCTCACCCGCGAGCAGGAGCACCTGGGTGAGCGCGAGGCGCAGATCCCGGTCATGGTGCGGCGCGCCCGCATCCGCGCCGAGAAGCTCGGCAACAAGAACGGCGCCCTCGACCTGCTCGAGGAGGTCATCGCGCGCCAGCGCGGCAACGCCGACGCCCGCGAGCTGGTCGAGGAGCTGTTGACCGACCCCGGCGAGCGGCTGCGGGTCGCGCGCCTGCTCGAGCCCCTCTATCAGGAGGACGGGCTGTGGCGCGATCTCTGCCTGGTGCTGCGCGCCCAGCGCGAGTTCGCCACCTCGCGCGAGGAGGCCTCCGAGCTCTACGCCCGGGTCGCCCAGATCGAGGAGGAGAAGCTCGGCCACGAGCGCGGCGCCTTCGACACCTGGCGCGACGTGATGGCGCTCCTGCCCGCCGACGAGCGGGCCCGGCAGCACGTCATCCGGCTGGCCGCCGGGCTCGACGTGTGGGACGAGGCGGTCATCGGCCTCGAGAAGGCGCTGTCGGAGATCGGTCCCGACGACGTCGCAGCGCGGACCGCGATCCTGCGCGACGTCGCCAACATCGCCGAGGACGAGCTGCGCGACGCGGCGCAGGCGCAGAGCGCCTACCGCCGCCTGCTCGATGCCGACCCGGGCAACCCGGAGACCGCGCGGCTGGCCGCCCAGGCGCTCGACCGCCTCTACGTCGAGTCGGGCGACTGGCGCGCGCTCATCGACATCGTCCGCCGGCAGGCCGACTGGGCCGACCCGGGTCCGGAACGGCTCGGCTTCCTGACCCGGCTCGCCGTGCTCGAGGAAGAGCGCGCCAACAACCCGCGCGCCGCGGTGGTCGCCTGGCGCGAGGTGCTCAACGAGGACGCGGAGGATCGCCCGGCGCTCGATGCGCTCGAGCGCCTCTACCAGCAGGGCGGCGCGGTGGTCGAGCTGGCCGACATCATCCGCCGGCGGGTCGAGCTGGCCTCCGAGCCGGCCGACAAGAAGCTCAACCTGGTCCGCCTCGCGCGCCTGAGCGAGCGCGAGCTGTCGAACCCGCAGGAGGCGGTGAGCGCCTGGCTCGAGGTGCTCGACTTCCTGCCCGAGGACGTCGAGAGCCTCGACGAGCTGGCCCGGCTCTACCGGACCGGCGCCCGCCACGCCGACCTCCTCGAGATCCTCGAGCGCCGCCTGATGATCTCGCGCGATCCGCGCGAGCGCCAGGCGCTCACCTTCGAGCTCGGCGAGCTCCTCAGCGTCCACCTCGGGCGCGACGCCGAGGCGCTCGAGCACTACGCCGATGTGCTGGCGCACGAGGGCACCCACGCCGGAGCGCTCGGCCGGGTCGAGGGCATGCTGGCGGACGAAGATCTGAGACTGCGGGCCGCCGATGTCCTCTTGCCGCTCTACGAGAAGCAGAACGAGTGGGCCAAGCTGGCCGCGCTCCTGGTCCGGGTGGCCGACGCGGTCGGCGATCCGCGCAGCCGCCTGCGCCACCTGCGCCGGGTGGCCGAGATCCGCGAGACGCGCCTCGGCGACCGGGCCGGCGCGCTCGCCGCCTACAAGGACGCGGTGGTGGCCGCGGTGGCCGAGCCGGACCTGCGCGACCTCCTGCGCGAGCTCGAGCGGGTGGCGGCCGACGAGGGGCGCCTCGGCGACCTCATCGACGTCTACCAGGAGATCGCACCCGACGTGTTCGACGGCGAGCTGCAGCGGCGGCTCCACCTCGACATCGCCGACCTGGCGCGCGGCGTCAGGCGCGACGACGCGCTGGCGCGGCGCTACTACCAGCAGGTGCTCGAGGCGCAGCCGGACGACCGGCGCGCGCTCGACGCCGTCGAGGGCATCTACCGCGACGCGGGAGATCACGACGCGCTCTACGAGGCCCTCTTGCGCAAGGCCGAGCTGGCCGGCGACGACCTCGAGGCGCGGGCCGAGGCGCTCGCCATGGCGGCGTCACTGTGCCAGGAGCAGCTGGGCCGGCCGGTCGACGCGATGGTGGTCTGGGAGCAGGTGCTCGAGCTCCTGCCCGACAGCCGCGAGGCGGCCGAGGCGCTCGAGGGGCTCTACCAGCAGGCGGAGCGCTGGCACGACCTGACCGATCTCATCGAACGGCGGCTCGGGTTCGCCTTCACCGTCGAGGAGGCGGTCCGGCTGCGCTACCGGCTGGGGCAGATCTGCGAGATCCACCTGCGCGATCCCGACCGCGCGGTCGAGAACTACAGCGCCGCGCTCGGCGGCGACCCGGCCCACGCCGACGCCACGGGCGCGCTCGAGCGCTTCCTCGACGACGCCGGGACCCGGGCGGAGGCGGCCGAGGTGCTCGAGCCGATCTACGTCTCGCACCAGAACTGGCCGCGGCTGGTCCGCATCTACGAGATCAAGCTCGAGGGGGCGACCGATCCGGCCGAGCGCCTGCAGCTGCAGCGCTACATCGCGCGCCTGCACGAGGACCAGCTCGAGGACCTCGAGGGGGCGTTCCGCTGGTACGGCCGGGTCTTCAAGGAGAACCCGGGCGAGCCGGGGCTGCGCTCGCAGCTGGTCCGGCTGGCCGGCGTGCTCGACAGCTGGGCCGCGCTGGCCCACATCTATCAGGAGTTCCTCGACGACACCCCGGGCGACAGCCCGGAGTCGCAGGAAGTGGCGCTGGCGCTGGCCGAGCTGGCCGATCGCCGCCTCGGCGAGGTCGAGCGGGCGCACGCCGCCTACCGGCGCGTGCTCGCCTCGCAGCCGGACGACCAGGCGACCTTCGGCCGCCTCGAGACCATGCTCATGCGCGCGCAGCGCTGGATCGAGCTGGTCGACGCCTACCAGGACGCCATCCAGGCGAGCCTCGACGACCGGCGCCGCATCGAGCTCTACGCCCGCATGGCCGAGATCTACGAGAGCCGACTCGGCGACGTGGCGCGCGCGGTCGACTGCCACCGGGCTGCGCTCGACATCGATCCGGTCCATGCCGAGTCGCTGGCCGAGCTCGACCGGCTGTACCAGACCCAGAAGCAGTGGTTCGAGCTGGCCGAGCTCCTGGTCGGGCGCATCGAGCGCGAGGACGACCCGGCCGACGCCAACCTGTTGCGCCTGCGGCTGGCCGACGTGCTCGAGAACCGGATGAACGACCCGGAGGGGGCGATCGATCAGTACGAGAAGGTCCTCAAGGACGGCGGCGACGGCACCGCGCTGTCCGCGCTCGAGCGGCTGGTGGTGGTGGAGCGGCACCGGCAGCGCATCGCCGGCATCCTCGAGCCGATCTACCGGGCCAACGACTGGTGGCGGAAGCTGGTCGTCATCCTGTCCGCCCAGCTCGACTACACGGAGGACCCGCGCGACAAGGTCGCCACCCTGCGCGAGATCGCCGAGATCCACGAGAATCGCGGCGGCGCCCTCAGCCTCGCGCTCGACGCCCTGTCGCGCGCCTGGTTGGAGGACACCGGCGACGACGACGTCTACCAGCCGCTGGTCGCGCTGACCGCCAAGCTGGGCGCCTGGGACGCCCTGGTCGCCACGCTCGAGAAGGGCCTCACGGAGCTCTACGACATCGACCGGATCGTCATCATCCTGCGCCGGATGGCGGAGGTCGAGGAGCGGAGCCGCAACGACCGGCCGGCCGCCATCGCGGCGCTGCGCCGGCTGCTCGAGCAGCGCGAGGACGACCAGGAAGCGCTCGCCTCGCTCGACCGCCTGCTCGAGGCCGAGGGCCGGCACCCCGAGCTGGTCGAGGTGGTGGCGCGACGCGCCGACCTGGCCGACGACGATCGCGCGCGGCACGACCTGCTCGAGCGGGTCGCCGTGCTCCACGAGCAGGCGCTGGCCCAGCCGCGCGAGGCGATCTCCGCCTGGCGCTCGGTCCTGAACGTCGACGAGGGGGACCGTCGCGCGCTCGACGCGCTCGAGCGGCTGTACCGCGCCCAGCGCGAGCCGCGCGAGCTGACCGGCATCCTGACCCGCAAGATCGAGCTCTCCGAGTCGCCGGGCGCTGCCCGTGGGCTGCGCTTCGCCGCCGCCGAGGTGTTCGAGCGCGAGCTCAAGGAGCCGTTCGAGGCGATCTCGCAGATGCGGGCGGTGCTCGAGGCCGACCCGGAGGACCGGGACGCGCTCGCCGCGCTCGATCGCCTGTACCAGGAGGAGGAGAGCTGGCCCGACCTGCTCGACATCCTCGACCGGCGCGCCGCGCTGGAGGGCGGCTGGGAGCGGGCCGAGCTGATGCACCGGGCTGCCCTGGTGGTGGCCGAGCGGCTGCTCGAGTCGGACCACGCCATCGAGCGGCTGCGCGCGCTCCTGGCCGAGGCGCGCGCCCACGAGGGAGCCCGCGGCACCCTCGACGAGATGACGCGCGACGAGGACACCCTCTTGGCCGCCTCCGACGTGCTGGAGGAGGTGTACCGGGGCGAGTCGGCGCACGACCACCTGGCCGAGCTCTACGAGCGGCGGCTGGCCTCGAGCGTGCTCGAGCCGGACGATCGGGCCGGGCAGCTCGCCTCGCTGGCCGGGCTGCACGAGGTGCAGCGCGGCGACCTCGATGCCGCCTTCGCGGTCTGGGCGCGCGCGCTGCGCGAGGATCCCGAGGACGAGGCGGTGCAGGGGCACCTGGAGCGACTGGCCGAGGCGCGCGGCGCCTGGGCCCAGCTGGTCGAGCTGTACGAGGCGATGCTGGCGCAGGCGATGGCGCCCGAGCTCGAGTTCACCTACGCCACCAAGCTGGCGCGCATCCAGGAGGAGGCCCTGGGCGACCTCGACACCGCGGCCGAGAAGTATCGGCGGGCGCTCGACGCCGCCGGCGACGAGCGCGGCACGCTCGACGCCCTGGCGCGCATCTACGAACGCAGCGGCCGGAATTCCGACCTGGCTGAAATTCTGTCGCGCCAGGCGCAGGCCCACCTCGACGAGGCGGTGCAGGCGGGAATCCTGTTCCGGCTGGGCGACGTGCGCGAAGAGCGGCTGCACGACGTCGAGGGCGCGGTCGAGGCCTACCGCGAGGTGCTGGAGCGCGACCCGGCGCACGGGGCGGCGCGCGCTGCTCTCGAGCGCCTGGTCGCCAACGAGGACGTGCGCGGCCAGGTGGTCGCCATCCTCGAGCCGGTCTACGAGAGCGAGCGCGACGACGAGCGGCTGGCCGACCTCCTGGTGACCAAGCTGTCGGTCACCCGCGAGGCGTCGGATCGCGCGCAGATCTACGCGCGGGTCTGTGAGCTGGCCGAGACGCGGCTCAACGACCCCGTGCGCGCCCTCGACGCCGCCGGCGGCTGGGTGCTGGAGGATCCGGTCTCCGAGCAGGCGCTGTTCGAGCTCGAGCGGCTGGCCGAGGCGACCGGGCGCTGGGGGGAGATGGTGGCGCGGCTGCGCGGCATCGTGTCGGCCAGCGGGTCGCAGTCGGTCAAGCTGCCGCTGCTCGCCAAGCTGGGCGCGGTGCAGCTCGATCGCGAGCGCGACCTGGCCGGCGCCGAGCAGACCTTCCGCCAGGTGCTCGAGCTCGACCCGGAGTCGAGCCAGTCCCTGGCCTCGCTCGAGCGCATCTACCGCAGCCGGGGCGACGACGCCGCGCTGGCCGGCGTCCAGTGGCGCCGCGCCGAGCTGGCGTTCGACGCGGTCGAGCAGCGGGCCTTCCGCGCCGAGGTGGCCGACCTGCGCGAGAAGCTGGGCGACGCCGCCGGCGCCATCGAGGCGTGGAGCGCGGTCCTCGAGCTCGACGAGGGGGACCGCGAGGCGCTGGCGCGCGCGGGCTCGATCTACGAGCGCCACCAGCAGTGGCCCGAGCTCATCGAGACGCTCGAGGCGGCGGCCCGCTTCGCGCGCGACGCCGAGGAGGAGCGCCACCTGAAGGAGCGGGTGGCCGATCTGTGGGACAGCCGGGTCGGCGACCTCGATCAGGCGGCGACCGCCTGGCAGGCGGTGTTCGACCTCGATCCCGGCTACCCGCGCGCGCTCGACGCGCTCGAGGACGTCCACCGCCGGCGCAAGGACTGGCAGGCGGTGCAGGACGTCCTCACCCGGCGGCTCGACTTCGCCGACCGCGACGAGGACAAGATCGCGGTCTACGAGCGGATGGCGGTGGTGGCCGAGGTGGAGCGCGGCTACCTCGACAACGCGATCGCCTACCTCCAGCAGATCCTCGACATCGATCGCGGCAACCTGCGCGCCTTCGGCGAGCTCGAACGGCTGCTGGGCGGCGCCCAGCGCTGGCACGAGCTGGTCGAGCTGTACGAGCGGCGCGCCCAGGTGGCGGCCGACCGCGGGAACACCGACGAGGAGGTGAGGGCGCTGGCCAAGGCGGCCGACGTCTGGGAGGGGCCGCTGTCCGACGCCGACGCGGCCGGCGAGCAGCTGGTCAAGATCCTCGCGCTCCGGCCCGACTTCGTCCCGGCCCTGACCCGGCTGGCGCGCATCTACGAGGCGGCCGGCGAGTGGGACCGCTCGAAGGAGATGCTCGAGAAGGCGCTGGCGCTCGGGCCGCGCGGCAGCGACGCGGCCGACCTCCACGTGAGGCTCGGCGAGTCGGCGCGCCACCGCGCCGAGGAAGACGGGACCGGCGACGAGGGGCCGGCGATGGAGCACTTCCTCGAGGCGCTGCGCCACGACCCGGCCCATCAGGAGGCCATCGCGGCCGCCGAGGGGGTGGCCTGGCGGCGCGGCGACTGGGCGCTGGTGGCCGATCTCAAGGAGCGCCGCTACGCCGGGCTGAGCAACAAGGACGAGAAGCTGGCCCTGGCGCTCGAGCTCGGCACCCTGTGGAGCGAGAAGCTCAGCCAGCCGGCCCGCGCCCTGCCGCTCCTCGAGGAGGCGGTGCGCGCGGCGCCCAGCGACCCGCGCGCGATGGCGCCGCTGGCCGATCTCTACCTGGCCTCCGGTCGCCACAAGGAGGCGGCCCCGCTGTACGAGCGGCTGGCCGAGGAGGCCAAGAAGAGCCGCCAGATGAAGGACGTGGCCCGCTACCGGCAGCGGCTCGGCCAGCTCTACCGCGCCGCCGGCGACGCCGCCCGCGCGCTCGCCGCCTACGAGGAGGCCTTCCGCATCGATCCGACCAACGTCGCCACCATGGTCGGGCTCGGCCGCCTCTACGTCGAGGCCAGGGAGTGGGAGAAGGCCAAGCGGGTCTACCGCTCGCTCGTGCTGCAGAAGATCGATCCGTCGGTCGGCATCACCATGGGCGAGGCCTACTACCAGCTCGGCACCATCCACGTGCAGACCGGCGAGCGAGACAAGGCCAAGGGCATGTTCCAGCGCGCCCTCGACATGGAGCCGCAGAACGCGGTCTTCCGCCAGGCCCTCACCACCCTCTAGAAGCGTTGACGTGATCGTTGTCGTTGACGGCGACGTGGACCTTGACGCGCGCGTTGACTCGGTGCGCCGGCGTCAACGATCACCGTCAAGGTCCACGTTCACGTCAACCTCGACGTCAACGTGATCAGAGGGTCCAGCGGAGGCCGACGGCGATGAGGAAGCCGTTGGCCAGCATCGGGCTGCCGGCGAGCTTGTCGGCGCGCGCGCTGGTGCCGAGGCCGCCCAGCTCGGTGAAGTAGCTGACCGGGCCGTCGCGGCCGTCGTCCATGAAGTAGTACTCGAAGCCGAAGCCGCCGACTCCGCCGAGCGCCAGCCCGTCGTCCGACAGGCGCTCCGGGCGCAGGAAGAGCATGGGGCCGCCGAAGCCGTAGATCCTGACCGGGCTGCCGGGGGCGCGCGCGCCGGCCTCGAGCACCAGGTCGAGCTGGCCGTAGCCGGCCCAGTCCTGCTCGCCGTCGGAGGTGACGGCGTGCGGCGACCAGGCGCCGCCGGCGCCGATCGCGATGCGCAGCCGATCCCCCGCGAACCGCGGGGTCGCGATCGAGCCGCCCATGCCGAAGTCGTCCTGCGCTCGGTGCAGCGCGTAGCCGATCGCCCAGCCGTCCCTCGCCTCGTGATCGGCCCGGGCGCTGCCGCCCGCCAGGGCCGTGAGCGTCAGCGTCATCACCATCAGGATGCATGTCTGTCGTGTCATCGGGGCACTGTCTCCTTTCGCCCGTGATACGCCGCCGGCGCGCGGCCATTCGGCATGCTCCGACGAGCGGCCGGATCCAGCCGACGAACGGTCGCCGGGCGCCGACCAGGCGCTCTGCTCAGCGGCGCAGCCGCGGCCGGAACCGCGCGACCACGGGGGTGAGCTTCCGCCTGATCGGCGCCAGCTTCCGCTTGAGCGGGGCCAGCTTCTTCCTGGCGCGGGCGGCGAGGCGGTCGGTGGTGTCCAGGACGCGGTTCGAGACCCGTGACAGCCGCGGGTGCGAGATGTAGAGCGAGAACTCGTTCCTGACGATCGGGAAGCCGAGGCCGAAGACCGAGAAGAGCGGCGGCACGTCGACCGAGAGGCCCAGGCCGCCCGAGCGGCTGGCGTAGATCGACATGAGCGGCGGCGAGATCGCGATGCGGTCGCCGAAGATGGGGTGGTTGCGCGCCACGGTGAGACCGGCGGCGGCGATCTTGCGCTCGATCTGCGGCTTCAGCTGGAGCGTGCTCGACACCGCCTTGCGGCCCCAGAAGAGGATGCTGCCGCCGCCCGAGCCGTACAGGATGAGCTTGCGCCGGCCGCTGGCCGGATCGCTGCGCCAGGCGAAGCCGGCCTCGCTGCCCAGGTTGGGGCCGGTGCCGGGGATACCGCCGTGGATGCCGGCCGACGCGATGATGCCGAGCTTCTGCGGCGCCGGGCCGTAGGCGTCCACCACCAGCGCGTCCAGCGCGTCGCGCTCGGCGCGCGCCAGGCCCTGCGAGCGCGACAGGCCGGTTCGCGTGATGCGGAGCTGCATGCGCAGCGCGCCGGCGCGGCCGGACGGCACCTCGAGGAACGAGGCATCGCGCTTCATGCGCGCGAGGCGGCGGAGGACGTGCACCGCGGCGTCGCGCTCGATGCCGGCGCCCTGCAGGATGCCGGCGACCTCGGCCGGGTCGATCCGGTCGATGAAGGCGCGCGTCTCGGGCAGGAGCGGGCCGGTCTGTCCCTTCACCCAGGCGTGCGGCCAGCGGAAGCGCGGCAGCGGCGCGCGCGGGAAGGAGTTCGAGTTGTCGATGGCTATTGGCAGCCAGGTCTCTCCGCTCCGGCGCACCATGAGGTTGTTGCCGCCCCGGTCCGAGCTGCCGATGAGGTAGTCGAACACCCGGACCATCTCGGCCGCCGACCGGTCGAGCTCGCGGTCGGGCGCGGCCAGGTCGCGGGCGCGCCCGGCCTTCTCGACCCAGAGCTGGAGCGAGCCGCGCCGGCCGCCGATCGTGCGCTCGATGGTGCGCGGCACGTACGGGACGCCGAGCGCGACCGCCAGCCGGGAGGCGGCGGCCTCTCGCCGCGCGAACGAGCTCCGCCCGACCCGGGCGAGGATGGACAGGGCGGTGGGCCGCGGTGTGCCGCCGACCGGCTTGAAGATGGCCCGGCCCACTGCCGCGCCGCCCTGCAGCGTGACGATCTCGGAGGCGTTGAGCCCGGCCTCGCCGTTCGCCACCCGCGCGACGACGGTGCCGCGCTCGAGCAGATCCAGATCCTGGTCGCTTCCGGCGCGCGCCGGCCGGCCCAGCCCGGCGAGCAGGCAGAGCGGGACGACGAGCAGGGCGGCTCGCGAGGGGGTACGCACCGGGGCCGAGCCGGGTGTGCAACGGCCGTGCCTCGCGGTCCGTCCCCTAACTGGCTATTTCCCCACCCCGTGACCAGAGGAGTGGCCGGCCGGCGCAGCTGTTTCAGCCGCTTGGGTCGTCGGGGCAGCGGTCGCCGCCGTCCTCGACCTCGGCCTCGGACAGGCCGAGCTCGCCGTCGAGCTCGAGGTAGGCGCCCTTGATCCCGACGAAGAAGTCGACGTGCATCCCGACGATGCCGCCGCCGGTATCGGCGGCCACCGCGCAGCCGTCGTGGGCGAAGTCGCCCCAGGGCGCCTCACCCGGCATGGTCAGGCCGTCGAGCTCCGGCAGGTAGAGGCCGGTGCCGTACTCGATGACATCGGCGTCCACCGCGACCGAGCGGAAGGGGACCAGCGCGCGGCCCTGCACCCCGTAGCCCCACGGGTGATCGGCGTCCGCCTCGATGTAGCAGGGCGAGCTGGCGCAGCCGCAGGCGCCATCGACGTTGAGCAGCCGGCCGTCGAGCAAACGACCGGTGCCCTCGAGCGCGATGGCGTCGGCGAAGCCGGACGACACGGTGGCGAGCAGATCGCAGTCGGGATCGTAGAGCTCGCTGTCGGCCGCCCCGCCGTAGTCCCCCTCGTAGGCGACCCAGTAATAGGTGAGCTCGAACGATCCCAGCGAGGGGCCGGGGTCGCCGCGCCGCGCGTCGATGACGTCGCCGCCGCCGTCGTCGCCGGCTCCGCCGCCGCCGTCCACTGCCCCGGAGGTGTCGTCATCGCCGCCGCAGGCGCCCGCCAGGACGACGAGGATCGCGAGCCATCGCATGGCCGCATCCTACGCCGTCGCTGGTCGTGATAGCGTTCGAACATGTCCACCGCCGATCCGCCCGCCGGGCCGACCGTCCGGGTCTCGTCGGACAGCGGCGGCCCGATCTCGGTCCGCGACGTCGTCCTCGAGGTGGTGGAGGGACCGGCGGCGGGCACCTCGCACTGCTCCGAGGGGACCAGGCTCACCATCGGCTCGGCCGCCCTGTGCGACCTGGTGATCGACGACCCGACCGTCAGCCGCTTCCACTGCGAGATCCAGATCGGCGACGACGGCGCCCGCCTGCGCGATACCGGTAGCCTGAACGGCAGCATCCTCGACGGCGTCCGCGTGGTCGACGCCTACCTGCGCGGCGGCAGCACGCTGCGCCTCGGGCGCACCGCCCTGCGCTTCGATTTCGGCACCGACCGCAAGCCGCTCAGGATCTCCCAGGCCCACCAGTTCGGCCTCCTGGTCGGCGAGTCGGTGGCGATGCGGCAGGTGTTCGCCGTGCTCGAGCGGGTGGCCGCCACCGAGGCGACCGTGCTGCTCGAGGGCGAGACCGGCACCGGCAAGACCGCCGCCGCCCGCTCCATCCACCTGGAGAGCAAGCGCGCCGGCGGCCCGTTCGTGGTGCTCGACTGCGCCGCGGTGCCGGCCAACCTGCTCGAGGCCGAGCTGTTCGGCCACGAGCGCGGCGCCTTCACCGGGGCCGACGCCCGCCGGGTCGGCGTCTTCGAGGAGGCCGACGGCGGCACGCTCTTCATCGACGAGATCGGCGAGCTGCCGGCCGAGCTCCAGCCCAAGCTGCTCGGCGTGCTCGAGGGGCGCGAGGTCCGCCGCATCGGCTCGGCGCGCACCGTCCCGGTCGACGTCCGGCTGGTCGCCGCCACCAACCGCGACCTGCGCCGCGAGATCAACCTCGGCGCCTTCCGGCCGGATCTCTACTACCGGCTCGCCGTCGTGCGGGTCGAGCTGCCGCCGCTGCGGCAACGGGCCGCCGACCTGCCGGCCATCGCCGCCCGCATCCTGCGCGGCCTGGGCGGCGATGAGGCCGCGGTGACCCGTTTCTCCGGCGACGAGTTCGTCGCCTCGCTGGCCCGCCACGCCTGGCCGGGCAACGTGCGCGAGCTCAAGAACTACCTCGAGCGCTGCCTGGTGTTCGAGGAGGCGCTGCCCATCGAGGACACCCTGTCGTCGGGCGCCGCCATGGCGGTCGACGCCTCGGTCCCCTTCGCCGACGCCAAGCGGCACGCCCTCGATCACTTCGAGCGCGAGTATCTGGTCGACCTCCTGCGCCGGCACGGGGGCGTGGTCACCGAGGCCGCGGCCGCCGCCGGGCTCGATCGCACCCACGTCTACCGGCTCCTGCGCAAGCACCGGCTCAGCGCCAGGTGATGCGCGGATCGCCCGGGCGGCCTGCCGGAGCCGGCGCCGCCGCGGCCGACACCACGACCCGGTCGGGCTGCGCGGGCGGCCAGCTTGCCAGCTGGAAGAGGGCGCCCTCGCCCTCGCGGTCCGGGGCGACCTCGCCGGCGTGCACGCAGATCGACAGGCCGGGCTGACAGAGCTCGAGCGCGCAGGCGATGGCCCGCTGCCGCTCGGCATCCGAATCGCCCGGCATGACCGCCAGCACCGCGTTCGCGACGTCGAGCGCGACCGTCATGCCGGCCGCCCGCAGCCGCTCCGACGCCCGGTCGAGCAGGGCATCCGACTCCTCGTCGCCCGAGACCAGGACGCCGACCGAGGTGCGCGCGGCCCCCGGCCGTCCGCTCAGCGCGGCGCGCAGCTCGACCAGGAGCTCCGCCATGCCCGGGTGGCGATCGCCCGGCCGCTTCTCGAGGGCGCGCAGCACCACCGCGTCGAAGCCGGCCGGCACCGGCGCCAGCTCGCCCGGCCGCGGCGGCGGTGACACCAGGTGTTGCTCCTCGATCTCGGCGGCGTCGCTGCCGCTGAAGGGGAACCGCCCGGTCGCCAGCTGGAAGAGGAGGACGCCGAAGGCGTAGACGTCGGTGCGCGCGTCGACCTGCTCGCCGCGGATCTGCTCGGGCGCCATCGCCTGCGGAGTGCCGAGCAGGGTGGCGAAGGTGACGGTCGCCTGCTCGCCGGGCGCCGCCCACTTGGCGATGCCGAAATCGATGAGCGTGTAGCGGGCGCGCTCCTGGTCGCGCCGCACCATCACGTTGGCCGCCTTGATGTCGCGATGGACCACGCCGCAGGCGTGCGCCGCCGCCAGCGCGGCGCCGACCTGCTCGGCGACATCGAGGATCTCGCCGGGCGAGAGCCGCCCGCGGCCGGCCAGCTCGAAGCCGAGGTCCTGTCCCTCCAGCCAGTCCATCACGCAGAAGGGACGGCCGTCGTGGAGCGCGCCGACCTCGCGGATCGCCACCACTCCGGGGTGGCCGATGCGCTGGACCGCCAGCGCCTCGCGCCGGAAGCGCTTCACCATGTTGCCGTCGGCGGCGTGCTGCCGGTGGAGCACCTTGATGGCGGCCTGCTCGCCGCTGGCCAGGTGGCGAGCCCGGTAGACCGCGCCGCAGCCGCCCTCCGCCACCAGCTCGTCGATGAGGAAGTCACCCACCACGGCGCCGGCGCCCAGCCGGTCGCCGTACAGGCCGACCTCTTGCCGGCCGTACGGCGTGGTGACCGCCTCGTCCCTGGGATCGCCGGCGGCCATCAACCTAGCGGATGATGACGTTGCGCTCGCAGGCCGCATCGTGCCCGGCCGGGACGAGGTCGCAGGGATCGTGCAGCCGGACGGTGAGCGCGCGCGGGCGCACCACGTCGTCGATGTCGCGGCAGCCGCCGTTGTCGCCGTCGCCGACCGGCACCGTGTCGCCGGTCGCGCAGACCGGGGCGATGGGCCCGGCGCAGACGCCGAGGCTGGCGGCGGCGCACATGTTGGCGGCCACCCCGTTGATGTTGACCGAGGCGCACAGGCGGTCGCTCATGTACGCGTCGGCGTCGGTCCAGCCCGCGTCGTGGCAGGCCCAGGAGTCGAGGAAGGCGTCGTAGCTGCCCGGCGGGTACGAGGTGGTCACCACGCCGGCGGCGTCCACCGTCCGGCTGATCGACGAGTTGTGCCCGCCGGCGGCGAAGAGGTCGCCGTAGAAGCTGCCTTCCTCGATGGTGAAGACCTGGTTCTCGCTGGCCGGGAAGGTGCCGCCGACCGCGCTCGAGAAGCTGCCGCTCGCCGCCTGCCCCGAGGTGACCGGGCCCACCATGGCGGCGAAGGCGCCGTCGGCGCCGCAGGTGAAGCTGAGCGGCGGGGTGCCGACGCCGCACGCCGTCCCCTCGGCCAGGTTGTCGGCCGAACCGTGGTCGCAGCCGCTCGGCGTGTTGCAGACGCGGGCGGCGATGGCGCTCGAGCCGCCGGCGCAGGTGAGGGTGACCTTGAGGCCCGGGTAACAGGTGCCGACCAGCGACTGGGCGGCGGTGAAGCCGCAGTTGCGGGCGGCGCCGTTCTGGGTGAGGAGGCAGCTTCGGAAGCTGGCGATGGCGCTGCCCGTCGAGCTGGTGCTCTTGGCCAGGACGGTCGAGCCGAGCGCGAGCGAGGCGCCGCTCAGCGTCTTGCCGCGCACCGACAGCTTGACCTCTTTCCCCTCGGCGTTGTTGCGGGTCAGGATGCAGGCGGTGACGATCTCGCGGCAGGCCTGATCGGGCGCGCCGCTGGCCCAGGCGGGGCAGAAGCCGTGCAGGCCGCGGAAGTAGTAGGTGACGTCGTTGTAGGCGGTGTACGAGATCGAGTCGTTCGGAGTCAGCGCGCACTCGACCAGGTACTTCATGAAGGCGCGCGCGTTCGGGTCGTTGAGCTCGACGGGAAGGGCGCCGGCGTCCGGGTCGAAGGTGGCGGTGGCGAGCGGGTTCGCGATGAGGGTGGCGATCGCCGTGCTGGTCCCGGTCAGCGAGTTGAGGACGATCTCCTCGGTCCTGAGCTTGTTGTGGAGGATGATCTCGGACTCATCGAGATTGCGCTCGTCGTCCTCGCCTTCCACCTCGGTGGCGCAGGCCGCCATCGACAGCGAGACCGCGAGGAGGAGGTGGTAGTGAAGGCGCATCGTGCCCCGTGACAAAGCACGCCTCATGCCACTGGATCTATGCGACATCGCTTGGCATAAGTCGTGTGCAGGCGCTTCGCGGTGCGCTCGGAGTGCAGTGCACAGTGGCGACCGCTGCCACTTTTGTGGTGCGTAGTACCACCGCTGCGAGTCAGCGCTTCCCGGCGAAGCGCTGAAACTCGAGCAGAATCTCTGCCTGATCGAGGGCGCGAACGGCGCGTTCGACCGCGTCCCAGTCGGCTGGTGAGGCCGACGGCGCCAGGACCAGGTCGAGCATTCGAATCAAGATCGTCGCGGTCGGCGCCAGCCCCTCGCTGCCGCGGACGTGATCCAGCTCGGCGCGAGCTGCCTGGTGGTTTCCGCACGCGGCCTGGATGCGGGCGACCAGTAGCGCGCTGTCGGGCAGCTCCGCCTCGCCGACGAACCGGTGCTGTAGCTCGCGCGTTCGCAGGGCCAGCGGCAGCGCCGCAGCGAGGTCGCCCTGCCAGTACAGCTGCTCGGCCAGGTTGTAGCTGGCGGTTCGTTCCACCAGCGCGTTTCCGAATCGGCGGGCGATCTCGATCGCTCGGCGCAGGTCGTGACTGACGCGGTCGATCCGGCCGAGGCGGCTCCATAGCGCGGTTCGGTTGGACAGAGCGATCGCGAGATGAAAGTCGTCGCCGACCTCTTCGCAGAGGTCGATCACGCGGTCGAACCACTCCGCGGACTCGGCCGTGCGGCCGAGGAAGGCGAGCACGCCGGCGAGCAGCACGATCGAGGTGATGCGAGTCTGGTAGTCACCTTCTTCGCCGGCGCGCGCGAGTAGCTCGGCGCCGCGCGCGAAGTCCTCCCGGCGGCACGCGTCGCGCCCTTCGGCGGCAAGCAGGGCCGGCTCGAGATCGTCCATCCCGGCGGCGAGTGTGCGGGCGCGCGCCGTGCGCTCCTCGCAGGCATCGATGTCGAACTGCCAGTCGAGGATCATCGCTTCGAGCAGGAGCAGCTCGACCGTGACGCGCGGGCGCCCCTGCGCCTCGGCGAGCTGGCGGGCGGCGGTGGCGTCGGCCAGGGCATCGTCGAGCCGGTGGATCTGGTAGCGGACCGAGGCGCGGCCGGCGAGGGCGGCCATGCGGTCGGGATCGCCGTCGAGGTTGCCCAGGGCGGCGGAGTAGGCCAGCTCGGCGTCGATGTAGGCGTGGCGGCGGCGGGCCTTCTCGGCCAGCTCGAAGTGGGCGCGGCCAGCGCGCGCGCGCTCGCCGGCGGCGGCGGCGTGGACCGCGATGCGGGCCAGGTCGCCGGCCTCCTCGACCAGGTCGAGCTGGGCCCGGTGGAAGCTGGCGGCCTCGCCGGGCGGGGCGGCCGCCTCGAGGGCGGCGCGGGCGACCGGGTGGCGGAAGCGGAACGAGTTCTCTGCCGGAATCAAGATGCCGGCTGCGGCCAGCCGGCGCAGGCCGACCCCGGGGTCGAGCCAGTCGCCGCCCAGCCGGCGCTGAGCGGCGTCGAGCTCGGCCGGGCGCACCTCGTCGCCCAGCACGGCGCAGAGGACGCAGAGCCGGCGCAGAGGCTCGCTCATGGCCTCGAGCTCGGCGCGCGCGTTTCGCTCGGCGACCGGGACCGACGACAGGTGAGCCAGCTGATCGGCGGCGACGTAGAGCCCGGGCGCGTCGCCGGCGGCGCGCAGGGCGCTGGTGCGCAGGGCGCGGGCCAGCTCGACCAGGAGGAGCGGGACGCCGGCCCCGGCATCGCGCAGTCGATCGATGACGGCGTCGGGGACGAACTCGGCGCCGACCAGCTGGCGAAGCAGGGCAGAGGCTGCCGCCGGCGCGATCGGGGGGAGCTCGAGCTCGAGCGCGCGCGCCGCCGAGGCCCAGCCGGGGCGGGCGTCGCGCAGGCTGGCGCGCGCGGTGGCGCACAGCCAGACCGTGGTCTCGCCCAGCGCCTCGAGGGCGTCGAGCGCGATGGTGTCGGCCCGGTGGGCGTCGTCGAGCAGGATGGCGGGGGGACCGGCGCGGCGGACCAGCTCGGCGGCGGCGGCGGCGGCCCGCTTGCGAGTCTCGGCCGGAGTCCCCTCGGCCGCCGGGCCACGGCCGAGGGCGGCCGCCAGCGCCGCCGCGTCCGGCGCGGGCAGGAGGCCGGCGAGATCTCCGCCCAGCGCGGCGAGCGCGCGATCGATGAGCGCGGCCAGCGCGCCGTGCCCCTCGTCGGGGCGCAGCCACCAGGCCTGTGGCATCCGGGCCGCGAGCTCGGACAGGAGGCGCGTGCGCCCGAGGCCGGGCTCGGCGAAGACCGTCGCGATGCCGGGGCCGCCGGCGGCGTGCCCGGTGAGCGCGGCGAGGATCGATGCGCGGTCGACCAGGTCCGGCTCGACCGGAGGCGCGAGCGCGCCGGACATCGGCCCGCCCTCCGGCGCCGACCAGCCGCCGTCGAGCGGGCGCAGGCGGTCGCGATCGACCAGCGCTGCCGCAGCGGCGGTGAGCGCGATCTCCGCGCCGGGCGGCGCGGCGGCGAGATCGGCCAGCACCGACCCGGCGCCGCGCAGGCGAGCGCGGCCGCCGCGTCCGGCCCGCGCCTCGGCCACGCTCACCAGTGCCGGCCCGCTGATCGCGCCGCGTCCGACCAGCTCGCGGGCCGCCCGGCAGGCGCTCTCGACCGCGCCGGTGAGCGAGGCGCCGGAGAAGGCGACCACGCAGCGCGCGCCCTCCAGGTGCGCCACCGGTGCCGCGATGGCCCGCTCGATGTCGGCGACCGGCGCCGGCGAGGCGAAGGCGAGCACCACGACCGGTTGCCAGATCGCCGGTGCCGCCCCGGCGTGCCCCGAGGCCGACGCCGACGCCCCCGTCTCGCGCAGCGCAGCCGCCAGGTCGCCGGCGAACGAGGCCGCGCTCGCGTAGCGGGCGGCCGCATCCTTGGCCAGGCAGCGGCCCAGCACCTCGTCCACGGCGGCCGGCAGCGGGGCCAAGCCGCTCGCTCGCGGCGGCCGCGCGCTCGCGTGGGCGGCGCGGATCTCGGCGGCCGATCCGGTGAAGGGCCGCCGCCCGGTCAAGAGCTCGAAGGCGATGACGCCGAGCCCGTACAGGTCGGCCGCCGGGCCGATGTCGGCCTCGCCGCGGCACTGCTCCGGCGCCATGTAGGCGGCGGTGCCCAGCCGCTCGCCGAAGCGCGTGAGGTGGGGCGCGATCGCCGGATCGGCCGTCTCGCCGACCAGCCGGGCCAGCGCGAAGTCGAGCGCGGTGACCTCGCCGCCGGACCGCCGGATGAGGTGCGGCGGCTTGAGATCGCGGTGCACGATGCCGGCGGCGTGCATCGCGTCGACCGTGCCGGCCGCCGCCGCGATCCACATCGCCGCCTGCTCCGCCGCCAGCACGCCTGTGGGAGGCGCGGCCAGCGGCTCGCCGGCCACCTCTTCCATGGCGAGGAAGGGGCGCCCATCGCCCAGCTGCCCATATGCGTAGAGCCGCGGCGACAGCGGCGCGCCGAGCCGCGCCAGCGCCGCCGCCTCGCGCTCGGCCCGCGGGTCGCCGACCAGGTGGAAGAGCTTGACCACCGCTCGCTGCCCGGCGCCGTCCACCGCGGTCAGCGCGGCG
>Ga0111538_10004055_pt1 | contig 20406 bp, 23 predicted proteins | sample SoiMethybrSBSTD1_FD_79669 | JGI IMG/M metagenome (GOLD analysis project Ga0111538, IMG submission 79669) | Bulk soil microbial communities from a Populus tree surrounding site in Tennessee, USA - Soil MetaG P. TD hybrid SBSTD1 (version 2)... | ecosystem: Environmental > Terrestrial > Soil >... | reverse complement strand
GACATGATCAAGTCGGTGAAGCGTGGCGTGCTCCTGAGCCGCTTCTGGTACATCCGTCCGCTCAACCCGCGCGTCATGTCTTACACAGGTCTTACCAGGGACGGGACGTTTCTGATTGAGAACGGGAAAATCACCAGGCCCGTCACCAACTTCCGGTTCAATCAGTCACTCGCCGAACTGCTCCAGAATGTGGAGATGCTGGGCCGTCCGACGCGTGTCGCCGCGAGCGAGGACAGCTCGGTCGGCGTGCCGATCGTCGTGCCGGCGCTCACCGTCAGGGGATTCTTCATGTCGAGCGTCAGCGACGCAATCTAACGTCGGCGGTCGGGCCAGAGGTAGAGTCTGGCCCGAGCCCTTTGCGCGTTATTCGTCGGGCGAGCGGAAGCGAACCGTGTGTCCGTCCGCGTAGGTGATCGCTGACAGCAGCCCGACCGGGCTCTTGCCGTCGATCGCCGGCACAATCGTGACGGTGATTTCATCCCCAGGCTTGAGGGCATTGGGACCCTCTTTGAGACCGAGCCTCGCGATCTGCTGGACGCTGCCGCCAAGGAAGGTCCACTCCGTAATCGAGCCGTCCTTGTTCTTGACGTCGAGTTTCATCGACGAGTGAGGATTCACGAGGCGAAATGCCTTGAACGCCCCGACCACCTTCGCTTCTTTGCCCAGCGCATACACACCCGCCAGCGAATGATGCGCGTATACCGACGCACTCGCGGCCAGGAACGCGCCCAGGACGACGAATTGCGCAATCCGATTTGTCATCGCTCTACCTCGCAGCAGATAAGCACTCGTACTGAATTAATGCCGAATCTGTGAGCCGGCGGCTTCGGTTTCGAACGACGTCTCGCAGTTGCCACGCTCCGGGATCAAACCCGCGTTCCCGCCCGCGTTGCGCCGAAGGATCCGTGTCGGGAACACCAGCGGTTCCACCAGGACCTCCGGGTCCTCGAGCGTCAGGTCGTAGAAAATGGCATCGCCCTCACGCCTGAACTTCTCGACGATATGCATCTGGTCGGTGTGGAAATACCCGCCGCGCCCGATCCAGGTCGTGTCAACGAAGCCGATCGAGTCGAGCACGAGCGTGTCGCCCTCCCAGCGTCCGACTGTGTCGCCGAAGTACTTGGTCGCGTACTTCGCGTCCGGGCCGTGCTGACGGCCATCGATCGCGACGACACGGAATTCCGGGTATCCGCCACCCGCATCAGGGAATTGGCCGTAGAGAAACGTCACGTCGCCCTCCGTCTGGAAGATGCGCCGCGGCGGTCCCTGACGCGGCAGCCCGAGCGGCTGGCAGGTCATGACTGGATCTTCCTTGTTGGTCCACATGTCGAGTTGCTGGACCTTGTCCCAATGCTCCGGCTTGTAGAGGGGACGACCGAGCATGCCGAACCGCGAGGGCGAGTAGAGCTCGAAGTCTTCCGTCTGGTTGGTCTCTCGCCTGCATGCCACTTGTGTGGGACCGCATCGCCGGTTGCCGTAGTTGCCGATCCAGCCGATGTTGAATTCGTTCCAATTGCCCGTCAGGTCAGGATGCCCGCCGATCCGCGGTGTGGGCGCCGTCGTGTTGGTCGGTGGCTCGTTCCTCGCCCACACGATGGTCGGTGCCTTCGTAGTGACATTCATCGCCTTCTGCACGCTGGGCGGTACCGGCGCCACGACGTACACATTGCCGGTCTCCGTCTCGCTCGTCGTCAGATCGCGAACGACCGCACCGTTCTTCCGCTCGGTCAACCGACCGGCGTAATACACCTCGATCTTGTTCAGCGGATTGTTCCAGTCCTGATAGTTGCTGTAGGTGAATTCGGTCGTCGCCGTGCCCTGTGTGACCACGACTTTCTCGACCATGTATTTCGCATCGAGCGTGGCCGTTCCCGTCGCGCCGGCGACGCCTGGAATCGGGAAGGTCAGGACTGGCTTACCTACGGCATCAAACGCGAGCGTGGTGTTGCCGGACTTCATCACGCCATCAGCGATCACCGTTCCCGGGTTGGCTCCCAGTCTCCACGTGTCCATGGTTCCTGCGAGCGCTGACTTGGCAGCGCCCTGCGGACTCGCCCAAATCCGGATCAGTCGTTCCTGTACTGCCGCGGGCATCGCCGCGACCTTGCCCTTGGTGCCAGCGATCTCCGCACCGCGCGTGTCCTCGTTCCACGCGTACTGCCAGCTGACCACCTCGATGTTCGAGTAGGTCTGCTTGTTCGGCCGTGTGCAGGTGTACTGAATACGCTGGCTGAACGTCTGGTAGTTCGTGCTCTCGCGGAACTTGGACAGCGTGCACGGCTGGCCATCGACCTGAATCGTCCCGCCCTTGGCCTGGTACTCGAGCGTCGCGACCATGTCACGTTCGTCGGCGCCTTTCAGCATGCCCTGGTGCCACATCCAGTTGAAGAGGACCGCTCGCAGGTCCTTGGCGTCAGCGGCGGGTGTATAGGGTGCCCCACCACCACGGCCCCCGCCCTGTGCGCCGGCCGGAGCCTGCCCACCACCCCGCCCTTGAGCACCGGGCGCGGCTTGCTGGGCGCCAGGCGCCTGCTGCGCACCGGCGGTCGCCACGCCGATCGCGAGGAGAAGGGCGAACGCGGCCGTTGTCCACGTACTCCGTCGACCAAACTTCATGGTGGTCCTCCGTCTTGTGCGGTGAGCATGCCGATCCGCAATGATGCGGTCAAGGCCCAAAATCAGGGCGCCTGTTCACGTCCCCCGGCATTCGCGCGCGTGTTCGGTCCACCCCTCGGATTCGTTTACCTCAACATGGGAAGCGGAGTTCACGATCGTCTTACACACGATCGGGCCTACTCGACGCGACTCCCAGTCCCTCCCTGGTTATGTCGAAACGCTCCGACAGCGATCCCGAGACTACGCCGGGAACGCACGCGCAGGCCGACGGCATTGGCGGACCGACGCAACGAGAGGACGAGCTCCGCGCGCGCATTCGCGAGGTGGAAACGCTGCTCCGAGAAGTGCACCACCGGGTCAAGGGCAATCTGCAGGTCGTCGTTTCCTTGCTCACCATGCAGGCCAGCGCCGCGACCGATCCGATAGTCAGGCAAGCTCTCGAAGAGGCGGCCACCCGGGTTTCGACGGTGGCGTTGGTACACGCTGACCTGTCTGAAAGCGCCACGCTCGCCGCTGTGGACCCGAGCACCTTCATCCGTCGTCTGGTGACCAACGTGCAGCAGATCTTCGGCGAGGCCGCAGCGACAGTCTCAGTCGGGTTCAGCCTCGACGACTTTTCACTCCCCATTGAGCTCGTCACGCCGTGCGCGCTGATCCTGAGTGAGCTGGTCTCGAATGCCTTCCGCTATGCCTTCAAGGGGTCACGCTCGCCGCGCATCGAAATTCGTACCCACGCGCATGACGACATTGCCACGATTGTCGTGCACGACAACGGCCCAGGGCGTCCGGGTGCGAGGCATGGGAGTGAACCGCACGGACTGGGTCTGCCGCTGATGAAGGCGATGGCCGTCAAACAACTTCGCGGAGCGCTCACGGTAGAGACATCCGCGAGTGGCACCGAGTTCACGTTGACGTTCCCCTGCGCCGCCGGAGGCAAGTATGGACGCCGCCCGAGTGATGATCGTCGAGGATGAAGTGATCGTAGCCGAGGATCTCAGTCGCGGCCTGCGCGCCTGCGGCTATGACGTCGCAGGCTACGCAGTCAGCAGTGACGAGGCCATCGACCTGGCCCACAGCGTGATGCCTGACCTGATTCTGATGGATGTGGCGCTCGGCGACGGGTTCGACGGCATCTCCCTCGCACGCACGATCGCAAATCAGATCGACGTTCCCATCGTGTTCGTGACGGCATACAGTGCCGACTCGTGTGTGGACGAAGCCGTTCGCGCAGGAGCTGCCGGCTATGTCGTCAAGCCGTTTCAAATTCGGCAGGTCACGGCCGCTATCAAAGTGGCGTTACAACAGCGTGGTCGCGGTAACGCCGGCGTTCAGAACCAGTGCCGCGCCGAACTGGCTCCCGGCCCGTTCGCCGCTCGATTGCAGCGCGTGCAGGCGCTGCTCGCGGACGACATGGCGTGGACGATCGCCAATGCCCCTGGGAGCCCGAAAGCGGTGCGCATTACCGCCCGCGAGCGGGAGATTATTCAAGGATTAGTGTGCTACCGGCGGCTCTCGACGGTGGCGTCAGAACTCGGTATCAGCGTCCACACGGCGCGGAACCACCTCAAGTCGACGTTTCGAAAACTGAACCTGCACTCCCAGGACGAGCTGCTGCGGTTCCTGCTCGAGGGCGAGACTGCGTGACACCCGCGTGAGCTGACGCGCCCGGCCGCATCACGAACGACACAAACACTTCACGGGGCTAGAGCAGTGTCCTCGACGAGCGTCGCAGAATCCGCGTCGTCGCTCCGGAAGAGACCAACGACGAAGCTGGCCAATCGACGGTCATTGAATACTGGAGCGGCCACTACAAAACCGGAGCCGCCGGCACGCAGCTCGCTGCGATCCACGACCGTCGGGGATCGTTCGACAGGACGACGGATCAACACGTCGCAGGCTTGTTCAACCGACTGAAGGTCTGCCAGGGACAGCGACGTCGACGATCGTGTCTGAATCCAGCGGAGCCCGTGCTCCCGATCGACGAGGCCAATCGCGAACAGGCCGACGAACCGCCGCAAGTGGACAGCGGCGAGCGCCACCGGGTCGCTCGCAGCCACGCCCCTACGGCGGGCGCCCTCGGCATCGGCGAGCCGCCGGAGTGCGTCAATCAGTGCGGCTTCAGGTTCACTTCGCTCGCAGCTCGACCCGCACGCGCTGGCGTGAGGTCTACGAGAATCGCCAAGCGATTCGACTCGGACGTGCCACTGCCAGAACCACACGAGAGCCACCCCAAAGAGCGCTGGCACTGATAACCATCGTCGTCGCGGGACCATGAAATTACGTGGGCACGATCATGCGGGCGAACTCGTCGACGAGTTGCTCGCTATGCCACCCTTGCTTTGCGTGCCGCTGCAGGACGGCGAGCGCCTCTCGTGGAGACGCCGTCCTTTGATATGGGCGTGGCGACGTCATCGCCTCGAACACATCGACGAGGCCGACGATCTGTGCCGACAACGGGATGTCGTCACCCCGCAGACCATCGGGATAACCCGATCCGTCGCGACGTTCATGATGATGTCGAACGATACTTCTGACCGGCTCGAACGAACGCAGGTTCGAAATGAACGATTCACCGATCACCGGGTGCGATTGAATCAGCATGCGCTCATTGGGATCGAGACGGGAGGGCTTGAGCAGCACCGTGTCTGGAACGGCGAGCATGCCGATGTCGTGGAGAAAGCTGCCGCGCCTGAGGACGTGAATCTCGTCGCCGCTCAAGCCGATGCGCCTTCCGAGCATAGCGGCATGATTCGCCATCCGATGGCAATGCCCCTCACTGTAGCGATCGCGTGCCTCGATCATGGTCGACAACGCCGTCATCACCGATGCGGCGTGCTCCAAGTCGTCCGTGTACCGTTTCTGACGAGCCAAGACGCGAAGCTTTGCGATCAGCTCGCGCAAGTCGATGGGTATCGAGACGATATGGTCGGCGCCGGCCTCGATCCACTGGAGCCGCTCCTCAACTGAGCCGCAGTCCGGAACGAGCAATACCACCGGAAGCAGCCGTGTGCCCTGGTCCCGCTTGGCCAATCGGCACACTTCCGTTCCGTCGAGTCCCGGCAGATTGTGATCGAGCATCGCGGCGTCGAATGGACACCGCCTCAGACGATCTATCGCCGCCCAGCCATCGTTGACATATGACACGGCGAAGCCGTCTTGAGTGAGGGACTCAGACAGAATGGCCGCACGAAGGCCATTGCCGGCAAGCAGCACGCTCGGGGACATCGCCGGCTTCGCCAGGCTGAGTGCCCCGTCATTGACCCGTCCTGCATGACGCGCGCGCATCGCCTTGCCTCCAGTGACAATGACTATCGGGATCGTGGCCCGTGTCCAAGATGACCCAAAGTGGGTTAGTGGACTTTCGGGACCTCGGAGATCGACTGACTTCCAGCACGACGAGCGAAGGCCCCGATCAGCTGGTGGCAGGTGTGGTCCCCGCGGTGTGCTGTTTGCACACTTCAGTCAGTAGGGAGTCAGCCATGCCAGCAAAGCCCGGCTCGAAGAAACGATCGACGAAAGAGGCCAAGAGCGATCCCGCTGTCTCGTACAACGACTTCAAGGAGTACGAGGGGCAGCGATACATGGGAATGAAGATCGGCCGCAGTCACAAGTGGTATTACGACCAGGGCGAGTGGAAGGAAACGAAGATCACTCCAGACCTATGGCAGATCGGGTACGCCGTGACCAAGCGGCGCGCGGGACGGGCTCCGGAAGGATCCGGTGTCCCCGTGGGCACCGAGTATCACTGGTACGTCCTGGCCCATCAAAACACAACCAAGCGAACCGCGAACGACTACACCACGTCCCTGACCGGCCTGAAGTTCAAGATCGCACACCGGCGCGCCGGCACTGAGAAGTGGAGCGCGACACCGCGGACCCAGCGCAAACGCATGATCATGTTCTTGCGAAATGTGCTCGCCGACCTCGAGAAACAGACCGACCGCGAGGGCACCGTTGTCAGTGCACGGACGACAACCGCACGTGAGCAGCGCGACCCCCGGAGGCCGCGGGTAGCCACCAAGCGGGCAGCGAGCCGACAGCCCCGGGGCTCAGCGGGCCGTTATGCCCGACGCATCACTCGCGCGCGTTCTGCTTCTTGATAGCGCGGCGACGGTCTCGCTGGTAGCATACGGCACTCATTGGCGGCGGCCGAGCGTCTCCGGAGTCGCGACGTCGTGACGGAGTCTCGTATGCGTCGAAAACTGCAATGGACGACGGGAGTCCTGCTGGCAGTGTGCTGGGCAGCGGCGCCGGACGCTCAGGATCGTCGTGGCAGCCAGTTCGAGGTCGCTACGATCAAGCCGCACGATCCGAATTCGTCACGCGGTTTCAGCGTTCAGGTCTTTCCTGGAGGGCGAGTCCTGCTGTCGGCGATGCCGCTGAGAAGCCTCGTCTCCACGGCGTTTCGCCACAGCGGTGCCCAGATCGACAACAAGGGCGAGCGGTGGATCGAAAACGATAAATACACGATCGAAGCCAAGGCGCCGGCGGACTCGGGGATTACCAACTTCAATCACACGCTGTTCGACATCGAAGACGAACGGCTGCGCGAGATGCTGCAGGCGCTGCTGATCGATCGATTCACGCTGCGCGTGCGTCGTGAAAACCGGACGGGCGATGTGTATCAGTTAACGCGGACCAGCAAGCCGTTCACGTTACAGCCGGCGAAGCTCCCCGAGGGACGAGCGCCGTCGTCCATGTATGGCGACATTGGCTATGCCGGCGGCAGATGGACGATGCAGTTCATGACCATGGCGCAGTTGGCAAAGTTTGCGTCGACGACAATCGTGGGTGCTCCTGTTGTTGACCTGACGAACGTGAACGGCTCGTTCGACTACAAACAACCGGTGCCAGATCAGGAACCGAAGTACACCGGGATCGAACACACCGACTCTTTTCTACGGATGCTGGGCGACGTTGGTCTTACATTGAAGCGGTCGAGGGGGCCTGTCGAGTGGCTCGTGATCGATGGCGCCACGAGACCGACTCCTGACTAATGCAAAGGATCGTCGTTTTGTGATGTGATTGCGCGCACGAGGACACACTCATGACGAGACGCCAATGGATGGTGATGGTTGCCCTCTACGGGAGCGCATGCCGCACCACCCCGAGCTCGGCGACGGTGACGTTGGCCGTTGACGGGATGGTTTGAGAGGGATGTATCGTGGCGGTGCGGTCTGCACTGCTCAAAGTACCCGGGGTCACTCGCGCACAGGCGAGTCTCGAGACCCACGAAGTGATCGTGACGTTCGACCCGCGCGTGGCCGTCGTGGACACTCTGGTGACCACTGTGAATGAGACCGACGGACCGTTGGGAACACGGATGTACCGCGCCAAGGTCAAAGCGGGACCCAGCCCCGCGTCAGTGCGGTGAGGGCGGCGCGAGCGTGCTTACCCAGTTCAGGAGGACGTGCAGCGTCAGCTCGGACGTCTGAGACGAGCGCTGCACCATGACGAAGCGGCCATCAGGCATGACGTCGTAGTTCGCCGCATCGAGAGTACCGCGGACGAAGTCGGCGTCGAACAGGCGGCGGGCAGCGGACTGGAGTTGCCCTGCCGCATCGATGGCCACGGCCATCATCGTCGTGCCCTGACGGTAGAAGAGCTCTCGTCCGCTCGATGCCCACACCGGCTCGCTACCACCGTCGAGTGACACTCGCCGAGCTCTCGCCGGGTTGGAGAGCGGCGTCACGTACACTTCGCTGCGTCCGCCCTCGTTGGAGACGTAGGCCAGCGATCGCCCATCGGGCGAAAGCTTCGGCGACGTCTCGTCCGCGCGAGAGGCCAGCAGGTCCCGCGGCGTGCGGTCGCCAGCCGCGAGGAAGAGGATGTCCCGACCTGTCGCCGTACGTTGCTCCGTGAAGACCAGCGCGCCATCCGGAGCGAACGATCCAGGAAACTGCTGGTTCTCGTTCGCCACGATTCGTTCGGAACGACCCGGTTCGCCGATGATCGTCGTGAACAGGTTCAGCACACCCACGCGCGTCGAGCCGAACGCCACACGCTTGGCGTCACGCGTCCATGTTGGAGACGTCGCGCCCGAATCAAACGTGACCTGCGTCGTTGTGCCCGAGGTGACGTCATACAGCCAGAGGTCGCGCGTCGGCGCTTCCATCGCGACGATCAGCTTCTGTCCGTCGGGTGACACTCTGGGAAACGCATACGCACCGGGAGGAGCGGCGAACGCGGTACTGCTGCCATCGCGACCCACGGATACGAGCCGCCGCTCAGATGCGCCTGGTCCGCCCGGGACGAAGACAGCCGTCCCCGATCGCGCCACACTCATCTGCACAGCACCGTCGGCCGACTGCCGAACGTTCTCGAGCACGGCGACGGGAGACCCGCTGATCGTGAGGCTCGAGGCATCCAGGGCGACGATCATGACGCGGCCGTTCTGCGCGTAGAGCAACGAGCCGTTCGACAGATAGTGGGGATTGGTTCCACCGCGGACGAGCATCGTCCGCTTTCCGGTCGTGATGGACTGCGCGACGATTTGTGCGTCGCTCCAGCTTCCCGACGTGCTCGGCGTGCCAACGGTGAACAAGACCGTCTCACCGTCGGGCAGCCACTCCGGCCAACGATGGCTGAACTCGCCTTGCGTGGCGTCGAGCGTCGTGAGCCGTTCCGGCTTGCCTCCGGCGGCCGACACACGTGAGAGCCCAGAGCCAGTGGCAGCAGCGAAGGCGATGAGATCGCCAGGTCCCCAGCTCCCGCCGAGTCCCACTGGCGCTGCGCACAGCGTGACCGGTGGGCCGCCTGCAAGGTTGACCTTCTTGAGTTGCCCATCGGCAAAGAAGGCGACCCACTGACCATCCGGCGAGAAGAACGGACCGACGGCGTTGGTCGTCCCGGGAATCGGCAGCGGATCGATGGAGTTCAGCGAGCGCTGGAACAGCTCTGTGCGGCCGCCACGGCTTGCGACGAACACCACACGTCGTCCGTCAGGCGCAATGATCGCGCTCGGGAAGTCGAGCCCCGCGAGCGGCGTGGTGGAGGGCAACGACACCACAAAACGCGCTGGCGAAACCGGATCGGATGGCGGACGTGTCATCGAAATCACCAGCGCGCCGAGTCCGAAGCCCGTGGCGAGCACGCCGATTGCCGGCAGAACCTGGCGCCACGTTCGATCCTTCGGCGCATTTACCGACTCCGTATGCGTGGCTGCATCCTCGAGTTCGAGCCGGGCGTCGGCGATGTCTCGCAACCGCTGTTTCGGATCGCGCTGCAGACATCTGCGCAGCACGCGGGTGACGATCGCTGGCACATCCGGTGGAATCGCCGCCCAGTTCACCGGACGTTCCATCACCGCGGCGATCGTGTCGGCCGTCGTGTCAGCGGCAAACGCGGGCCGACCGACACACATTTCGTAGACAACGCACCCGAAGGCCCAGATGTCCGTGCGGCGATCGATCTCCTGCCCTCGCGCCTGCTCTGGACTCATGTACGCCACTGTGCCGGCAATGACGCCCTCACGAGTTTTGACACTGGCGGTCAGGAGATCCGAGTGCGATCCGCCCATGCGCCCGGTCGCTTTGGCCAAACCGAAGTCGAGTACCTTCACCACGCCATCCGGCGTCAACTTGATGTTGGCCGGCTTGAGGTCGCGATGGATAAGGCCCTTGTCGTGGACGCTTTCGAGTGCAGCGGCCACCTGGCAGGCGATGCGCACGACGTCGGACCCAGGCAGCGGACCGGTGACCAGGCGTTGCGCGAGTGTCTCGCCGGGAACCAACTCCATGACGATGAAGGCCACGCCATGGGCGTCACCCAGCTCGTAGACACTCGCGACGTTGGGATGACCGAGCGCCGCGAGCACGCGGGCTTCACCGCGGAACCGCTCGAGACGGTTCTCATCGACGAGATGCGGATGCACGAGTTTCAGCGCGACGTCGCGCTGCAGTCGGCTGTCGTGCGCGCGATAGACGGCGCCCATCCCACCCTCGCCGAGCAGCTCGAGGATTTCGTAGGTCCCTAATCGACTGCCGGTGGTGACTGACAGCGCGCTCAAGGTGAGAGGGGGTGACAGGGCCGCGCCACACGCGGATTATAGCGGGGAGTACCCGCGTGCTATCCTCCTCGTCGATGCGGGTTTGTCTCAGCCAGAGGGTGGTCGCAGCCATTGTCGCGGTGGGCCTGGCAGGCGCGTGCCGAGACGCCGCTGCCCCCGGAGTCGAGAAGAGCGCTGCCTCTTCGGCAATCGCGTCGCCTCGTCCGCTCTCGGTCGGTGAGTTGGCGCCCGACTTCTCTCTGCCGGGCACCGATGGGAAGCAGTACAGCCTGTCCAGCTATCGAGGTCGGCAGGCCGTCGTCCTCGCCTGGTTCACCCACGCGTTCTCAGAAGGTTGAACGGCCCAATGCAGCTCACTCCGTGAGAGTGGCGATGAGATCCGCGCGTTCGACGTCGCGTACTTCGGGATCAGCGTGGACCAGCCAGAGACCAATCGGAAGTTTGCGCAGTCGCTGGGAGTGGACTATCCGTTCCTGAGCGATCCAAGCAAGACGGTCGCGACGGCCTACGGCGTGGTCGATCCGGATCAGCCCTTCGCGTCCCGCTGGACGTTCTATATCGGCAACGACGGACGCATCACGTACATCGACAAGGATGTGAGACCCGCGACGCACGGGCAGGCCATTGCCGCAAAGCTCGCCGAGCTGGGGGTGCCGCGGCGCTGATCCGGCGATCATGGGCGAACAATATCCTTCTTGGTGCTCTCGACGATCGTGATCAGCTCGTGTTGCTCGGACGCCGGAACCTTGTACTTGTCGAGCGTCGCTTGGAAGTCCGTCATCATCGACTGCCATTGACGCTCGTTGATATTCAGCTGAGCGTGCGAGTCCTTCATCGTCCGGCCGGTGTACTTGCAAGGGCCACCGGTCACCTCGCACACCAGTGCGGTGACGTGGAATTTCAGGCCGGCCTTTGGCACGCGCGCCCGCGCCTCGCTGATCGCTGGATTGGCATTGAGCGTGTCGTTGACAAGCAGCCGCTCGATGAAGTCGTCCACAACCGTCGCTATCTTGTACACCCCGCCAAGCCGGTCGTACAACGACTTCGGAGCCGCCTGGGCCGACGCCGTGCTGACATCCAACCGCGCCATGACCAACATGCCAAGGAACAGGTACGAAACCGCTCGATGCATCGTGACCTCCTTCACGCGACTGCGCGCCGCATTGTCGTGAGCCACCGCGAGGACGCGCGGGCGGTCGAAAGGGTTCCACACGCGTTGGCCTGGAACCATTCAGCGGTGTCATGCGTCTTTGCAGCAACCGTGAATGCCGATCACCAAGGACCTCTTTGAGTCGGAAGTGCTGGCCATCCTCGGCCGCCTGAATGGCGTGGCGCGGCGGCTCACGCGCAACGATGCCGACGCGGAAGATCTGGTCGCCGAATCGATTGCCCGTGCGTGGGGCGCGCGGGATTCGCTGGCACAGACGAGCGCGTTTCGGGCCTGGATGTTTCGCATCCTTCACAACACGTTCGTCAGCGAGCGGCGGCGAGCGATGGCGAGACCGCAGGTCGAGCCGCTGATCGAAGAGGACCGTGGCGACCAGCATCCGTTTTCGATCTTCGAGCGGCTGCATCAGCCGTTTCTGTTGTGGTTCGACAATCCGGAGCAGGAGTTTCTCGACAAGCTGATGCGCGGCGATCTGGAGCGCGCGTTGGCGGCACTCCCCGAGCACTATCGCATCGTCGTGATCCTCGCCGATCTCGAGGAGTTCACCTATGGAGAGATCGCCGACACGCTTCAGATCCCGATAGGCACGGTGCGCTCGCGACTCGCGCGGGCGCGAGGGACGCTTCAGGAGACGCTCTGGGGACTGGCCCGTGATCGCGGGCTGCTCGCGCGAACCGTACTTTGAGAGAGGACCGAGCCGTGGCAGCGAACGACATCAACTGCGAGGAAGCGCTGAAGCGCATCTTGGCATTCATCGACCACGAACTGGCGGACGCCGAGCGGGAGGGCCTCGAGCGACACCTGAGTGCGTGCCGAAGCTGCTTCTCTCGAACGGAATTCGAGCGCCACTTGAAGGGCAAGTTGCGCGACCTCGCGAGTCACGACACCCCAGGCACGACACGAGACCGCATCAAGGCACTGATTAACACGTTCTAGATCGCGGCGCAGGAGGACAGACGATGGTGGCGATTCTTGGCGAGAAGAAAGAGTTCATCTTCAGGGCCGTCGAGCAGATGTACACCGACGTCGCCACACAACCTGAACGAACGTTCCACTTCCCGACCGGCCGGCTGGCGTGTCTCTTCGTCGGCTACCCTGCCGACCTGCTCGATCGGATTCCCGCCACCGCGACTGAATCATTCGCCGGCGTGGGGTATCCGTTCGCGACCGATTCGGTCCGCGCGGGCGATACGGTGCTGGATATCGGCAGCGGCTCGGGCACGGACACCTTCATCGCGTCGATACTCGCCGGTGAATCAGGCGCGGTGTATGGGCTCGACATCACGCCGGCCATGCGAGAAAAGCTCCTGCGAAACGCGCAGGCCATGAACGTGGCGAACGTCCACGTCCTCGAAGGCAATGCCGAATGCATCCCGCTGCCGGATGCGAGCATCGACGTCGTCACCAGCAACGGCGTGTTGAATCTTGTCCCTGACAAGCCGTTGGCGTTTCGCGAGATCGCGAGGGTTCTCAAACCGACCGGGCGTCTGCAGATCGCCGATATCGCGCTGCGCGTGCCCGTCTCAGAGAAATCACGCTCGGATCCACAGTTGTGGGCGGAGTGTGTCGTCGGCGCCATCGTCGAAGAAGACTACGTATCGCAGATGCGAGCCGCCGGCCTCGACGTCGACATCGTCCAGCAGATGGACTACTTCGCCGGGAGCATCAGCGCAAACACTCGGAAAGCCGCGCATGCACTTGGCGCGCACGCCATTGTCATGCACGGGAGAGTCGCCGGCCACTAGCGATGCGTGCTCAGTAACGTCGCACAAAGATATCGGCCGTCCACATCGTCGTCGAGCGGCGCCGCGCGAGTCGGAAGCCGGTCTGCTCGATCAGTTCCTGCATTTTCGTGGGCGGGTGAACGAATGTCCGGAAACCGGACTTTCGTGCTCGTCTCGCGTTCTCGACCCACATCGCGGCCCGGACAAACCAACGGTCGCGTGGATACGACAACGCGATGGCGCGATCGGCGTGTCGCATGGCCTCCTCGAGCATCGGCTCGCACGACGGGTAACAGCAGACGACTCGATCGAGGGTCACGAGGTCAACGGTGGGAAGGTCTTTCGACAGCTCTAATAGGTCGCCATAGACGATCCTCACTGACCCGGATCGATTGCGACGAATCGCTTCTTCCCTCGCTGCCCTGACGTACGCAATGGACGCATCAGCCACGACAGCTGTGTCCATTCCGCGCTCCAGCAACTCGAATGTGAGCGCGCCGACGCCGGCTCCGATGTCGAGCAGTGAGCCGTGATTGACGCCGAGTGCAACCACACCGTCGCGGAGAAGACGCGTCGTAGGATTCACCTGCCCCGTTCGATAGGCCTTCAACTCCTTGGCTGCCTTGTCAGATGTGAACTGAAGGTCGGCCGCGTTCCGAAAATCGCAACACGAGCGAGGCATCACGCGCGAGGTCAGGCGACTTGTCTGGTTATCGTCTGCGGTCGTGTTTCGGACATTCGCGTCGCGACGACAACGCCAGAGAGGAACGTGAGAACGGCGACGAGCTGTATCGCAACCGGCAAGCCAAACGCATCGGCAGCCGCGCCGGCCAACAGCGCGCCGGCAACGTATCCGGCGTCACGCCAGAAGCGATATACCCCGAGCGATGTCGCGCGCCAATCGGGATGTGCCACGTCGCCGATGACCGCAATAAACGTCGGGTAAACCATTGCGGTGCCGATGCCCAACAACACGGCCCCCGCGGCAAATCCATTGAACGTGTGGGCCATCGTGACGCCGGCTATGCCGACGGCCTGCGTCCACATACCAGAGACGTTCAGCCACTTACGGCCAATGCGGTCGGATAGGGCGCCCGTGGCCAACTGCGCCAGACCCCACGTTGCGGGGTAGATCGCGACGAGAACGCCAATCGCAGCCAAATCCATCCCTGTCGCGGCGAACAGCAGCGGAAACAGACCCCACGTCATTCCGTCGTTCAGGTTGTTGACGAATCCGGCCTGGCTCACGCTCGAGAGGCTCCGGTCTGTCAAAGTCGTACGCCAGAAAATCTCGCGAGATGGAGTGTCCGCAGCCATGCGATCCGTTCCGCGATCGCGACTCCGGGCCTCGAGCGCCGAATGTCCCCAGGTCTCACGCACGAAGAGGGACAGCAGGACACCGGCGATCACGAACGCCACGCCAAGGTAGAAGGGCTCCGGTCGCAGGCCAGCACGCGACGCGATCCATCCGGTTGCGTACGCGGCCACCGCGACGGCCACGTATCCGGCGCACTCATTCAGCCCGGTAGCAAGGCCGCGACGAGCCGGGCCCACCAGATCGATCTTCATCACGACCGTCATCGACCAGGCGAGGCCCTGGCTGACACCCAGCAGCGCATTCGCGACGAGCACCCAAGCCCAGTGCGGTGCCCAGATCAGCAGGACGGGCACCGGGGCGGCCAGCGCCCATCCCCACATCAGGAGAGGCTTTCGACCGACCCGATCAGCGAACCGGCCCGCGGCGTAGTTCGTGATGGCCTTGGTAAGACCGAAGACTGCGATGAATGACAGCATCGCGGTTCGACCGGTCACCTGAAAGTCCTGCTCGGCCAGCGCCGGCAGAATGGTTCGCTCCATGCCGACCATAGCGCCGACGAATCCGTTGACCGCCACGAGCAGCGCGAACTGACCGATGTTCTCGTGAAGGCCGAGGCGAGTGTGCGAAGAGACGCGTTTCGTGGAAGCGCTCACGCCCGTGTCTCAACTTCGGCAACACCTCGATTCGACGCCAGGATGCGCTCCATCTCCGCCGGTTTCGCGGGCACCTCTGCCAACGCGGCGACGAATGCGTCCTGATCGAGCGAAAGAGTCGGGTTCCAACGCCGCTCGAAGGCGATGGTGCTGGATGGTTTTCCGCTGAGCCCCGTCCCGCAGAGCGAGCCCGAGAAATGGCCTGGATAGATCTCGAGATCGTCGGGCAGCGTGAGCAGCTTCTCGTGAATGCTGGTGTACAGCTGGGCCGCGTTCTCGCGCGCGTGACCGGGCAAATCGGGCCTGCCGACAGCACCGACAAATAGCGTGTCGCCCGTCAGTACGAACCACGGATCACTGCCACGCTTCAGATCGGTGACAACCAGCGACACACTCTCGGGAGAATGTCCGGGCGTATGCACGACGCGGATCCGCGTGTTCCCGAGCTCGATGTCCTCGCCATCGCGCATCGGCGTGAACGCCACAGTGACATCAGCCAATTCATGCAACCGATAGACGGCATCCGTCGCCTTGGCGAGCGCCACGCCGCCCGATCGGTGGTCGGCATGTACGTGCGTGTCGATCACCTGCGTAATCCGCATCTTCTTCGCGGCCGCAAACGCGACATACGAATTCACGTCCTCGGCACGTGGATCCACGACCGCGCAGCGGCCGACGGTGCCGCAGCCGAAGAGGTACGCCGCACACCCAAGGTCGTAGTAGTAGAACGGCCTGAAGATCATCATTGCCTCCTCTGACCAGCCGAGTCGCCCGGAAGACCGGATTCGACCGGCAGGCCCGCGGCGCGCCATTCCGGAAATCCTTCCAACAACCGGCTCGCTCGTCGTCCACGGGTCTGGAGAAACTCGACCGCTTGATCGGCGTAGACGCAGTACGGGCCGCGGCAATACGCGACGTACTGTTTGTTCGTTGGAAGCTCCCTCAATCGGCGACGAAGATCCGCGACTGGCATTGAAATCGCGCCGGCGATGTGACCCGCTTCGTACTCACTCGGCGGCCGCGTATCGAGGATCACGACGTCGGCCGATCGCGAACGCTTCAGCAGTTCGTTCATCGACACTGGTTCGACGACGTCGCGAGTGCCGAAGTGATCGCGCACGAGCCGATCGAGCTCGGCCAGCCGCCGTTCCGAGACCGTTCGCACCGCTCGGCACAGATCGGACACCGCGGCATCCGCCAGACGGTAGTGGACGAACTGCCCCTCCTTCCGGGTCTCCACGAGCGACGCTCGTCGTAGCGCCTGGAGGTGTTGGGAAACGTTGGCGATCGTGAGGCCCAATTCGCCTGCCAGCGAATCGACGGAGCGTTCGCGCTGGGCGAGCAGCTCGAGCACCTCGAGACGATGCGGACTGCCCAGCGCCTTGCCAACGCGGGCGAACTGGGCGTAGAGACGACTCTTGAACTCGCGATGGGCGTCAGCAGTCATCATGTATTCAATAGAATACTTGAATACTGCTTGTCAACGTTCACGAGCGAACAGATCGAAAACATCCCCGCCGGTTGGCGCGCTCGCGAAACGTACGTCGTACGAGCACCTGACGAGTTCGAAGAGATCTTCGGAGCTCGCCGAGCCAGAGAAGCCGTTCGAGATCTATTCGCGCGCACGACTCAGGCGCATGAAGTAGCGGGTCCACGACCTCGTTAATCTCCGCTCGCGTGGGCGAGAAACGAAATGGTATCGTGCGTCCGGATTCGTCAAGACAAAGGACGCTTCCATATGCCCCTGAGGATTCTCATCGTCGAGGACCATCCGGCGTTCCGTCGTCTCATCAGTACAGCACTTCAGCAGCGGGCGGAGTTCCAGACCATCGAGGCAGCGGATGGGTTGGAGGCGGTTCAGAAGGCCGAAGAACTGCAGCCGGATCTGATTCTGCTTGATATCAACTTGCCGAAGCTGCATGGATTCGAGGTCGCCAGACAGATCCGGACGCTCGCCCCGCAGACACGACTGCTCTTCCTCAGCCAGGAGTCGTCGCCGGATATCGTACGAAAGGCGCTCAGCTTGGGCGCCCATGGTTACATTCAGAAGTTATCTACCGCGACTGATCTGATACCCGCGATCGACGCCGTGCTCGATGGCCATCAGTTCGTGAGCAGCAGTGTCGCTTTTGCAGAACCGGCTGCTCCCGCCCCACGGCGTCACGAGATTCTCTTCTGTTCGAATGACACAGCCATTGTCGATGGCTTGGCCCGGTTTGTTGCGGCCGCCCTGAGGGCCGGCGATGCCGCGATCGCCTTGGTGACGGAGTCCCACCGGACACGTCTTCTGCAGCGGTTGCGCGCGCACGGCGTGGACATTCAGGACGCCATCGAGCGTCGCACCTACCTGTCAATGGACGCTGACGTCGCACCTGAGCCCATCCGGTTTCTCGAGGCGATCGACGGTCTGCGTGCGGCCGCCGTTACAGCCGGCAAGGAAAATCCCCGCATTGCTTTTTGTGGAGAACGTGCGGGACGGCTGTGGGCCTCGGGCAGAACGGCTGAGGCGGCTCAGCTCGAGCAACTCTGCAGCGAGCTTGCGCGTGACATCGACATCCTGTGCGCATACCCGGTGCCGTACACGGAAGACGATCACGTGCTCACCCGCATCTGCGCGGAGCACACTGTTATTTCTGCCAGCTAGCCGCTGGAACGCGGAGTGTGTATGACAGAGGACGCGTCATCTATGCTCGTCGCGACCGCTGGCGCCGATCTCACTCGGGCGGAAGAACTCCGATTGAGGTACGCCGCGATCGTGGAGTCCTCGGATGACGCCATCATCGCCAAGACACTCGACGGTGTGATTTCAGCGTGGAACGCGGCTGCCGAGCGGATGTTCGGATATACCGAGCACGAGGCCATCGGGCAGCCGATCACGATGATCATCCCGGCGGAGTTGTACGACGAGGAGCGCGACATTCTGAGGCGCCTTCGAGCCGGTGAGCGAGTCGAACATTTCGAAACTGTCCGGCTCACGAAAGGCGGCGAGCGCATCGACGTCTCACTCGCGATCTCGCCGTTGCGAGACGCCGCGGGCAGGATTGTCGGATGCTCCAAGATTGCTCGCGACATCACGAAGGCCAGGCTGGCCGAGGCCGCGCTTCGGCAAAGCGAGCAACGGCTGGCACGCGAAGTGGCGGGCGCCAAGACGCTCCAGTCGATCAGCATGCGTCTGATTTCAGAGTCGAAGCCAGAATCTTTGTACGCGCAGATTCTCGGCGCGGCTATGGAGTTGATGGCGTCCGACGCAGCCAGCGTCCAAATGCTCGCGGCCGACCACGCGTCACTGACACTCCTCGCGTGGAAGAATTTCCACCCTGACTCCGCGGCGTTCTGGCAACGGGTGGCGGTCGGAGCGGGGAGCACCTGCAGCAAAGCGCTGCGCGACAACGAAAGGGTTGTGGTGGCCGATATCGAGGCGTGCGAATTCATGGCCGGCACGCAGGATCTGCAGGAATATCGTCGCTCCGGAATCCGTGCCGTGCAATCGACGCCGCTGCGATCGCGAGCCGGCCGGCCTCTCGGCATGCTCTCGACGCACTGGCACACGTCGCATACCCCGACCGACGATGAACTCACCTTCTTCGACGTGCTCGCCCGGCAGGCCGCGGATCTGATCGAGCGCACTCTCGGCGAAGAGGCCCTGCGCGAAAGCGAAGAACGCTTCCGCCTCATCGCGAATACCGCCCCGGTCATGATCTGGATGTCGGGCGCCGACAAAAAGATCACGTATCTCAATCAGACCTGGCTCGATTACACCGGACGGCCATTGGATGCGGTGTTGGGACAGCGACGGGCACAGGTCCTCCACCCAGATGACGAGGCGCGAAGCCGCGAGATGTACGAGAAGGCCTTCGAGCAGCGGGAGGCTTTTCAGATGGAGCATCGGCTCCGCCACCACGACGGGGAATATCGCTGGGTGATGAGCGCGGGTGTGCCGCGATACGACGTGGACGGGTCGTTTGTTGGTTACATTGGCACGGGGGTCGACATCACCGAGCGTAAGCTGGCCGAAGAGGCACTTTCCAGGGTGAGTCAGAAATTGATCGAAGCGCACGAGGAGGAAAGGGCTCGAATCGCGCGCGAGCTGCACGATGACGTCAACCAACGGCTGGCGATGGTGAGCATGCGTCTCGATTACCTGAAGCACAGTCCTCCGGCTTCCACCGATCTCAAGCAGCAGATCGGGGCGGTCAACCAGGAGATTGCGGATCTAGTGGCCGATATTCAGGCGCTGTCGCATGGCCTTCACCCCGCGAGACTGGAACTGCTGGGGCTGGAAGCGGCGGCGGCTGGGTTCTGCGAAGAGTTCTCCGATCGGCATGGTGTAACGATTGACCTGCACGTCGAGAACATCCCGAAAGCGCTGCCTCGGGAAATCTGCCTGTGTTTCTATCGGGTCTTGCAGGAAGCCTTGCAGAATGTCGTCAAGCACAGCGGGTCGCGACATGCCGACGTCTCTCTGAACGGTCACATCGACATCGTCACACTTACCGTCAAGGATGCGGGCGCCGGCTTTCACCCGCACGAGGCGATGACAGGGCGCGGGCTCGGCCTGACCAGCATGCAGGAGCGGTTGAAAGTCATAGGCGGGCAGCTGTCCATCGACGCGCAGCCGGAGCGCGGCACGACGATTCACGCGGTCGCGCCTCTGCCTCTCCCAACGAAGTCCGCAGAAGCCGTTTGATCTTCCTATCTGCATCGCGGCACAGCGCCAACGAGCGCCCCCGTCAGCGCTTGTTCACCAGCAAGAACGTGAGCGCTTGTTCACCAGCAAGAACGTGATCGTGTCGTCGGCGTCGTCGAAGATGTCGACGTTGGCCACCTCACTCGCCGGAAGCGCGGCCGCGAGCGCCTCCATATCGGCGTGCGTTCGATAAATGAGGTGCCAGTCCATGAACGCTTCCATATAACCCGAG
>Ga0111538_10004053_pt1 | contig 20407 bp, 20 predicted proteins | sample SoiMethybrSBSTD1_FD_79669 | JGI IMG/M metagenome (GOLD analysis project Ga0111538, IMG submission 79669) | Bulk soil microbial communities from a Populus tree surrounding site in Tennessee, USA - Soil MetaG P. TD hybrid SBSTD1 (version 2)... | ecosystem: Environmental > Terrestrial > Soil >... | reverse complement strand
TTATTTTGAGCTATTTTGGACTTGAAAACCATTCGTCCGATGAGAGGCGGCGCGAAATTGAAGGGGCATTACAGCGCAAGTTTCGCATATTGGAGTTTCGCAAGCAGGGTGGGATCGGTTCTGCACTAAAGCTGAAGCATGGATACCGTTTTTCGACCGTTCTTCGTCGTCAGCCAATTGTGGCACGATTAATTGAGCTCACCGTCATATGGATCCCCGTGTATATGTTATTCGGAAGCCTACTAAACATCTTCGCGTGGGTTGCGGACTGGTTCGATTTTGGGAAGAAAGATAGTATTTCAAGTTTGACGCTCGCCGCCAAAACAGAAGATTAGGTGGACCTTGGTGAGCGCAAATTGATCACGCGGCCGTCCATTCGCGCTTAGATCGATGAACGCTTCGGGCCGCAAAATTTTATAAATCACTTTTCGAAGAGCTAACCAGATATCATTTCGACTGGCGCATTTTGATGTTGTCAGCCAGCGGTCACCGGAAACTGTAAGTATACCGATATGGATTTCTTTCTAGGCGGCGAAGGACAGCTCATCCCCAGAGACGCTGCGGTCGCGCTGATTATCGTCGACGACAGGCGCTACTTGCTCCAACTTCGCGACCAAAAGCCGAATATTTTTTATCCCGGACATTGGGGCCTGTTCGGCGGAGCGATTGAGACAAAGGAAGATCCTGCCGCCGGGCTCAAACGGGAGCTTAAGGAGGAGTTGGGTCTCGACGTTCCGGAGTGCTGTTATTTCACGAATTTCACATTCGACTATGGACAGCATGGCTTGGTCTTCCGCCGTTTTTACGAAGTAAAAATCGCCGAGTCAGAACTCACATGCCTGACGCTCCGCGAAGGGGCCGAGATGCGAGCATTTCCTGCGTCGGAAATCCTCAACATGCCCCGCGTCGTCCCCTATGACTCGTTCGCCGTCTGGCTGCACGTAAGCGGCGCCCTCAAGGCATAGGGTCAACGCCTTGCACACACGACGGCAACAAACCCTGCATGCTCAGGATTGAATTTTCATGTGCGGAATCGTCGGCCTCTTGCCATGGTCAAGGAGCATGTCGTTGCCCTGACCAGAACATTCTCGGATCGCGATCCTGACGACGAGGGGCTTCGACCGACCCATCGGATGAGCGCATGGGTTGCGCGCTGGCCTCCGTGAGACCAACGACCGAACGGGCGCCGGTGTCCGACTAGAGAAAGCGCGACCGAATGCGAGATGGCCCGGATGTACCTTGTACTACGGCGCTAAACGCCGCGTGGCCTTTCGGTACTTTGTCGTCCACTTGGACCGACTCACATGCTTGGTGAAGGATTTTTTCACCATGTTGCGACCCCTAAGTCTAAAAAGATTATAGTGGTCCTCTAACACTTGGAGCGATGATAATCCTCTTCCACACGGGTTGACTTAATGGAGAAAAGATTCGTCATAACCGGAGGCGCCGGCTTCATCGGGTCTGCAGTTGTGCGTCAGCTCCTGCGCCGGACTCCGCATCACGTACTGGTCGTCGATAAGCTCACTTATGCGGGGAGCTCTGACACAATTCAGGCGGTGAGGAACGACCCGCGTTTCAAGTTCTGGCGGGCCGATATTTGCGATTTTACCGTCGTCCAAGAAGTGTTTCATACTTTCCGGCCGGATGTCGTGCTGCACCTCGCCGCCGAGACACATGTTGATCGCTCAATCGACGGACCTGGGGCGTTTGTTCAGACGAATATTCACGGCACTTTCGTCCTACTACAAGCGGCCTTACGCTATTGGAATGGGCTCAAGGGAGACGCGCACGACGCTTTCTTTTTCCACCACGTTTCTACGGACGAAGTTTTCGGATCGCTTGGTGCAACCGGGGTGTTCACGGAGGAGAGCCCCTACCGGCCAAATTCTCCTTACGCTGCCACCAAGGCGGCCAGTGATCACTTGGTTCGCGCGTGGCACCATACCTACGGCCTGCCCGTGATTGTTTCAAACTGCTCAAACAACTATGGGCCGTTTCAATTTCCTGAGAAGTTAATGCCAATGGTTATCTTGAATGCGTTGGGCGGGCGAGCCATCCCAGTTTATGGGCGAGGCGCCAATGTCCGCGACTGGCTCTATGTCGACGACCACGCTGATGCACTGGTGCAGATCGCCGAGAAGGGTCGTGTCGGATATGGCTACAATGTGGGCGCGAATTGTGAGCGCACCAATTTAGACGTGGTCCGGCAGATCTGCCAGACACTCGACCAACTCCTACCTGACCAGAGCTGCGGCCCTCGTGAGCGGCTGATCGAATTCGTTCCCGATCGGCCCGGACACGACTTCCGCTATGCGACGGATACATCCCGAATGCGTAATGAGCTCGGCTGGGCACCGGTCGAGAGCTTCGAAAGCGGTGTGCGCAAGACGGTGAGTTGGTATCTCGATAATCGCGAATGGTGGGACCGTATCTGGCGCCAGACGTATCAAGGACAACGGCTGGGATTGGGAAGAGTAGTCCCGCCACGGGACACGGTCGCATGCGCCGGCGCTGGAAACAGCCGCGGCGTGTTTTGGCCGGGGCATGAGTCATGAAAGGAATCATACTTGCCGGCGGCTCAGGGACACGCCTCTATCCCTTGACCTACGCCGTCTCCAAGCAGTTGCTGCCGATCTTCGACAAGCCGATGATCTATTATCCGTTATCAACGCTCATGCTGGCCGGAATCCGGGAAATTTTGGTGATCACTACACCGCAGGACCTGCCGAGCTTTCGGCGCCTACTAGAGAACGGCAATCGCTTTGGCCTCGAGATTCGATATGCCGCTCAAGAGGTGCCGCGTGGTATTGCCGAAGCTTTTGTGATTTCCCGCGACTTCATTGGAACTGACACCGTTGCCCTGATTCTCGGCGACAACATCTTCTATGGAGACGGACTGTCCCATCTTCTTGTCGAGGCACGCGATGCCGTGCGTGGTGCCACAGTTTTCGCGCATCACGTGTCCGACCCGAGACGTTATGGAGTGATAGAAATGGCGCCGAATGGCCGCCCAGTCTCGATTGAGGAGAAGCCCGCACAGCCAAAATCGAATTATGCGATCACCGGCCTGTATTTTTACACGCCCGAGGTGGTGGAGATAGCTTCCTCGATAGTTCCATCCCGTCGGGGTGAATTGGAGATTACCGATGTGAACAAGACCTACCTTGAGCGCGGCACCCTCGACGTGGTCAACCTCGGTCGCGGATACGCTTGGCTGGACACCGGCACGAACGAGGCAATGCTGGAGGCCAGCCTTTTTATTCAGGTTCTGGAGCAGCGCCAGGGTCTGCGAGTGGCGTGTCCGGAGGAAATCGCCACGCGGTCGGGGTATATCCCCGTGGAGGCTCTAGTGCAAGAAGCGAAGCGGCAGGCGAACTCCGGCTACGGCAAATACCTACTGCAGATCGCGAAGGAGCTCGGCGCTTGAGTCACGTTTGACTGGGAACTGGATGCACGCGGCGGGGTGCGATGACGCCGCTGCCTTACGTTGAAACGACGCGCGTGGGTGTGACTAGAATTGATTGGATTTTCGAGCGGTCGATTGCGCGCTATGCATCGTGCAGTTTTTTCGTTGAGGACACTTTTCACCTGATGAACCGTTTTATCCGCCATACGATCGATGGGCCGCCGTGAGCGCGCCGCTGCCTTTCAACCGTCCGCCGCTGACGGGCCGCGAACTCGAGAATCTGCGCGACGTGCTGCAGCGGCGGGAGCTCGCCGGCAACGGCACTTATACGCAGGCCTGTCAAGATTGGCTAAAAGCGCGGCTCGGCGTAGCTGAAGCCTTGCTGACGCAGTCGTGCACGGCCGCGCTAGAAATGGCAGCAATCCTCTGCGGCCTCGCCCCGGGCGATGAGGTAATTATGCCCTCCTTCACGTTCGTTTCGACGGCCAATGCCGTCGTCCTGCGCGGTGCTGTCCCAGTCTTCGTGGATGTGCGCGGAGACACGCTCAACATAGATGAAAAGCTCATCGAAGCGGCGATCACACCGCGAACCAAGGCAATCTTCGTCGTGCACTATGCCGGTGTCCCCTGCGAGATGGATGCCGTAAATGAAATCGCCCGCACGCACGGGCTAGTCGTGGTGGAGGATGCGGCGCAGGCGCTCCTGTCCACTTACAACGAGCGGCAGGCCGGGGCACTCGGCGATATCGCCTGCTTCTCGTTCCATGACAGCAAGAACGTCGTGTCGGGCGAGGGCGGCGCGCTCGTCATAAAGCGCGCCGATTTCGTGGAGCGCGCGCATGTGCTGTGGGAAAAGGGCACCAACCGCAAGGCGTTCCTCAAGGGAGAGGTCGACAAATACACTTGGGTCGACGTCGGCTCGTCATTCCTTCCGAGCGAGTTGACGGCCGCGTTCCTCGGGGCCCAGCTCGAATATGCTGACGATATCACGCGCGATCGTCTCGCGACCTGGGAGTTTTATCACCACGCCTTCGCCGAGTTGGAGCGCCGGAGCAATCAAATTGTTCGCCCGGTGGTTCCTCCCAAGGTCAGACACAACGGCCATCTGTACTATCTCTTGTTGCGCGACGGCGCGAGCCGGGATGCAACGATCGAACGGCTTCGAGTCGGTGGTATCGTGGCGCCCTTCCATTACGTTCCACTCCATTCCGCTCCGGCGGGAGTGAAATTCTGCCGCACGTCCGGTTCGCTGGCCATCACGGATGACGTGGCAGCCCGGCTCATTCGGCTGCCACTTTGGTACGGCATAGGCGACCTTGCCGGACGTGTCGTCGAGGCGGTCTCGCGCGAAGTCCTCCGCTGACAGGGGAAACAGTTTAGGCTGAATCGAAATTCCCGCCGGAGCGGTCCTAGACCCCAGTGTTGTTCCAGAACGGCTCACAATCTGGGCCGACATTCAAGAGCAGATCCAGGATCGAGACGGCCGGCTCGAACCCGCCCCACACTTGCGGATACGGCGGATAGCTTGGGTATGTCATCCATTCCACGACGATCCCTGCCTCCCGAAATGCCGCCTCGTCCAGATAGTCGCGCGCCGAAGGGCCGCTGAGATAATGAGTGGCCTTCGCCTTGGTGCAGATATCGATCAACCGCGCCGACTTCGACCCGCAGGGGTTATAATTCGCGTCCCGGGTGAAAGAGGTTCGTAGTTCAAGCAGAGACGCGAGCTCGCGAAGGAAAATCTCGTTGATGCGGGTGAGGAGGACCTCTTTAGCCGCCACCTCAAACCACCGCTCGATGCGCGGCGACAGCGAAGCGAAATGGGCCGCGCGGCGATAGTTCGCCACTAACGTACGCCAGTGCCGTTCGGCCCAAGGCTCGGTGATAGCGACTTCCTCGATCGGCTGTTCGAACCGTGATTTCGTCGCGACGGGGATCGTGATCCAGATCGGTCCAGTCCGAGTCACAATCCTATTTCGGTTGTGCCAATGCCGCTTCGCATATTGGACAGAATCGAAGATGACGTACTCGTCACACCGTCCAATCAAATCGAAAAAGCCGCGCCATGGGACATAGGCCGACTGAATGATGGCGACGCGTTTCATCGACGATGGAGTTCCTGGGCGAAGCCGCGGATGCGTCAGTGACACAGTGTTTAAATACATGCAAGGCAGCCCCGTACGAGCGGCGCTCAGGCGCGGTGCGATTCCGACTGGCCCGCTTTTCTGGTCCGACGCGATATGATAGGCAGTGCCGCGTATAGACATTGGTAGCGGGAGTAATTCGGAGCATGGAAGCAGGACGTCTGATCGCGGAAATCACTAAGGCTGACGCTGCGATCCTCGCTCCAGCTACCCCCTTGTCCGACATTGCGGGTTGGGATTCGTTGAAGATGGTCCGTCTGGTACTGCGCATCGAAGAGGCCATTCAGCGCGAGTTGAACGAAGCCGAGCTCGAGTGCTTGTGCACCGTCAGTGACGTCGCGCAGCTCCTGCGGGCTCGCTAATCTACCGCCATGACCGCGGGCTGGATCGTTATTGCCGGAGCGAGCGGTGCGCTTGGAAGTGGATTCGTTCGGCATTACGCGGCGCGGAACCGGCGTGTCCTTGCACTTGACCTCCGCCCGGACGGTGTCGCATGGTCCTCGAATGTGGTGGTCGTCGGCGTGGACCTCACGACCGCCGAGGCAGTCGACGCGGCGCTCGACCATATCCCACGAAGCGATCCGATCGAGTTGCTGGTGAACGCCGTGGGCATGATCTGGAACGAGCCTGTGGTGGCGCTGAAAGGTGCGCGCTTCGTAGCCCACGCACCGGAGACATTCGGCAAGGTAATCGGCGCGAACTTGACTGCCGCGTTCGTGGTCGCCACACGCGTCGCCGCGCGAATGGCCCGCAAGGGCGGCGGAGTGATTGTCAATTTTAGCTCCCTATCCGCGAATGGGATTGCCGGCCAGGCCGCCTACAGCGCAGCAAAGGCCGGCGTGGCCGGCATGACGCGCGCTATGGCAGCCGAGCTTGGCCCGATGTCGGTGCGCGTGAACGCTGTCGCGGCTGGTTTCATCGACGTAGTGTCGACTCGGGCGGCTCTATCGGAAGCTAAGATTGCAGAGTATCTGGCGCGCACGCCGGCCGGCCGGCTCGGTTCGCTCGCCGAAGTGATTGACGCCGTCGAGTTTTTGACCGCGAATCGATTCGTGAACGGCGCCGTGCTCGACCTCGACGGCGGCCTGAAAGTCTGACCATCCGTGACGAACGCTGCGACCAGTCTCTGGGAGGCATTCGAGCAGGTCGCCCGCGATCGCGATGGTGCGCCTGCGCTCGTGCTACCGCAGGAGCAGGTCTCCTTCCGCACACTCCTGCGAGACGCCGTCAATTGCGCCGCATGGCTGGACGCCCAGGGCGCGGTGCGAGGCTCGGTAGTAGCACTTCAATTGCCAAAAATGCGCGAAAGCTATGCGCTATGGCTCAGCTGCCTGCGCCAGGCGTTGATCTATGTCTTCCTCGACCCACGCAACCCGCCACACCGCACAGCGCAAATCATCGATCGCCTAAGGCCGGTGCTGGTCGTATCGGTCGCGCCGGTGAGCAATCCTTATGGGCGAACGTTGACGCTCGAATCCGAGCAAACGGCCGGTGACTGGCTCCGCGATCTTGGGTCGCCCGCCGTCCCTGCCGCCGCGCGCGTTAGCGGTGTCGATCCTGCCTATGTCATGTTCACGTCCGGCTCGACTGGTGAACCGAAGGGCGCAGTCATTCCCCATCAGGGAGTGATGAGCCTGATGCGGTGGGGACGGACGTTTTGCAAGCCAGAGCGGTCGCGTTTTTCCAATATCAATCCGCTCCACTTCGATAATTCTGTGTTCGACCTCTATTGCGGGCTACTAAATGGCGCGACATTGGTGCCGATTGAAACCGGCGCGATCACGAATCCGGCGAATTGGGTGAGGTGTTTGCGTGAAGGCGGCGCAAACGTGATTTTCGCTGTACCGACACTTTTTCAGACGCTAGCCCAACTCAAGCTGTTGAAGCCCGAAAGTCTACCCGACGCGCGGCTCTTCGTGTTCGGCGGCGAAGGCTTCCCGGTGGGTGCACTTCGGGAGTTTCAAGCGCGTTTCGAAGGCCACGCCAGGCTCCTCAACGTCTACGGTCCCACCGAGACGAGTTGCATCTGTTCGAGTCTTGAGATCGACACGGCCGCGCTCGACAGTGCTGAAGGGACGTTTCCATCCCTCGGCCGCATGCACGAGGGGTTTTCACACATCGTTCTCGATGAGAACGGCTGCGAGGTGCGACGCGGAGTGACAGGCGAGCTCTGGATCGGTGGGCCCAATGTTGGGCTTGGATATTTTGCCAATCCTGAGGAAACGAATCGCCGCTTCCGCCAGGATCCGCGTCATGAGCGCTACCGTTCCATTTGGTACCGCTCCGGAGATTTGGTGCGGGAGGACGAAAACGGCTTGCTTTGGTTTCAGGGCCGTGCCGATAATCAGGTGAAGGTGCGAGGCCACCGTATTGAGCTCGAGGAAATCGATCTGGCACTCGAAAGCATGGAAAAGGTATCGCGCGCAGTCGCGTTCGTGTTGAATGGGCCGGATGGCGCTGAGATCCACGCGGCTTTTGTCGCACAAGAGCTCATTCCTGCTGAACAGGTGCGCGCGCATTGCCTGGCTAAGTTGCCCTCGTACATGCAGCCGGCACGGATCGTGCAGGTTGAGACGCTCCCCACGAATGCTAATGGCAAGATCGATCGGCGCGCGACTCCGGGTTTGTTAGAGGACAGGACATGAGCGCGACGGTCGAACTGTCGATTGTCACCACCCTCTATCGGTCGGCAGCGACGATCGAAGAGTTCGTGCGACGGTCCATTGCAGCGGCAGAGGCAATCACGGGTTTGTTCGAGATCGTCATCGTGGATGACGGCTCGCCGGACGATTCACTTGCTATTGCAATGCGGCTTGGGGAAAGCGAGCCGCGTATCAAGGTTATCGAGCTCTCACGCAACTTTGGACACCACAAAGCAATGATGACAGGTTTGATGCACGCTAAGGGAGCGTACTGCTTGTTGATCGACAGCGATCTCGAGGAAAAACCGGAACTCTTGGGTCAATTCTGGGGAGAGCTTAAAGCGACAGACGCTGATGTCGTCTACGGATATCAGAATGTCCGACAAGGCGATCTCTTTAGGCGTTTGAGCGGAGCGATTGCCTGGAAGCTTATTGAGATTTGTTTTCCACAGAAGGTGCCACGGAACCACGTTACTCTACGCCTGATGAAGCGAAATTATGTTGACTCGTTGGTCCTACATAAGGAACAGGAGACGGTCATCGGCGGGCTATGGGTCATCACGGGTTATCGACAGATCGGACTTACTATCGAAAAGCCAACTCGCAAAGAGACGACATACAATTTCCGGCGACGTTGGTACGGTCTCATAGACTCGATCGCGTCGTTCAGCAACGTTCCTCTCATTATGATCTTCTATCTAGGGCTAGTGATCGCATCGATCGCGTTATTGTTTGCCACTTATCTCTTATTCCGTTGGTTTCTCGTTGGTGTCGGTGTCCCTGGGTGGCTATCGGTTATGGTATCCGTGTGGTTCCTGGGGGGAGTGGCGATATTCTGCATTGGTGTGATCGGAATCTATCTTGCCAAGGTGTTCATCGAGACAAAGAACCGCCCCTACACGATCGTACGGGCAATCTACCAAGCGGACCAGCCTCGCCGGGCCAAGCAAGCATCCCCTGCGCGCTTGCAAGCCCCCCTCAGTATCGACATTGAGGCAAAATAGTCGGATCACCCGCGGTGCGACACGAATCGTTCTGCCCACGATGACCCGACTCGCGGGTACGTGAAAATACTAATACTGCAGCGTTTGTTCGATGACGAAGAGAAAAATGAATGAATTGCGTTGTATGTGGAAACGATAACTGGCGGGCAATACCCAATCCGGCAAAGGATCGCGCCGTCACAACTTCCGGAATTATCATCACCAACACTCTGGCAAAGAGCCAGTGCATGACGTGTGGTTTTGTTGCTCAGACCGGCAGTGAGTTTCTTGCAAAGACCGATTACTACGAACAAAGGTACGTGGACTACTATCGGCGGCCAGGCACTGCGGTGTACGACGTGCATCGTTATGTCGCAATGGCGAACTGGATGAAGGATGCTCTCGGTGATTTCCAACCGAAGACTGTACTGGATGTTGGATGTGGCGCCGGGTCCTCTATGGTCGAGGTGAAAAAGGCCTATACCTCAGCTGAGATCGAAGGAATCGAGCCCTCGATAGAAAACGGCGGGATCGCACGTCATCGCGGCTTTAATGTTCAGACATTCAAAGTGGGTGAAGGCAGGTCAAGCGAAAAGAAGTATGATCTCATCTACTCACATAACGTGTTTACGCACGTAAACGATCCAACCGCGTTCCTGTTCGGGCTTAAGGAAATGCTTGCTGACGGAGGACGCATCGTCCAGCTCACCGCAGATTCAACGACGCCAAGCAATGAACTGTTGTGGTGCGACAATAACTATTCATATTTGCCCATTCATTTGGTGAAGCTCGCGGAGAAAGCCGGTCTTGTCGCGCTTCGATATGAAGAAAATCCATATGACGTGACAATTCTCAACAAGCAAATTGTCGTATTCGCTAAGGAAGGGAGAGCGGACTCGACGATCGAGAAACTACGCGCGAAAAAAATTAATGTTGGCGAACTCTTTAATCGGCGAGCGACATATATGGCTGATTGGATGAAGACCAATAACGATTTGCGAGAAGAGATTTCTGCCTACAGCCGAGTTGTGAATTTTGGAGCAAGCATGTGGACTTGGCTATTGGCGGGCTGTTGTCCTGATTACTGGAGCAGAGTCGATTTCTGCACGGTGGAGGGCTTTTCCGGGAGATGTGTTGATCGTGATGTTATCGCTTTTGCGGATGTTGAATGGAAGAGAGCTGACTGTCTCGTCCTGGGGGTCAATCCGCTGAACCAAGACAAATTGAAGGCGCGTTTCGATGAACAGCCATTCCATGTCATCACTTGGAATGACCGTGTGCGAATTTGAAGCCGCGATTCCGCCGCTCCTTAGACGTCTGCATGTTATGTTTTTAATTGCCAGTATGGGTGTCTGATGAAAAATGGTTCTAATGCGTCTGAGGCGATGGCATGAGCATGTCCGGGTCGGATCTCACATTCGAGCGCCAAGCGGCATCTTTCGCATGCAGAGTGCAAGCAGGGGAGCGGCTTGGCCTCATCTGCGAGCCGTCAGGCACAAGTTGGAATGTGACGCATTGTCAAAATCCGTTCATTCAGAATTTGCCGAATGGTAGGTCACGAATTCACATTGCGGGCCGCGACGCGAAAAACCGTTCGTGCGGCGTCTGGGCCGAATTCGAAATGGATGAAAACAACCTCAAGATGGTGCGCCGATGTTCGAAGCCGTCGCTAGATCTCGGAGAATTAGGGGCGTTCGACGATTCCGGTGCAATGCCGAGTTCGATTGTGAGCTTTAATGGACGCTTGCTCATGTTCTACACCGGATGGACTCGCGGTGGCACTGTGCCGTTTCACTTCCACATCGGTCTAGTCGAGTCGGATGATGGAGGAGAGACATTCCGACGCGTGAGCCGAGCACCTGTCCTTGGACGCAATCGTCACGACCCGTTCATCGTCGGAGCACCGTGGGTTCTGGCCGAAGGCGGTAGCCTGCGAATGTGGTACTCATCCGCGATCGCATGGCGGCTTTTGCCAGATCGCGAGAACTCACCGGTGCATTTTTATACGATAAAGCATGCGACCAGCTCGAACGGAGTCGATTGGGAAACGACCGATGCGGTTTGTTTGGATTTTCTCGAGAACGAATATGCGATTGCGCGCCCCGTCGTTACATACGAGAATAACTTGTATCGGATGGTCTATTCCGCGCGACGGCTGAACAGCAGGTATGAGATCTTCCAGGCATATTCGTGCGATGGTTTGACATGGCGGCGCATTCCGGAGCCTTTGCTACAAATCGGGGCCGACAGCTGGGAGACGGAAATGGTATGTTATGGCTGTGAAGCGCGAGTTGGAGCGACAAGCTACTTTCTCTACAATGGCAATGATTACGGCCGTGCCGGCTTTGGGGCGATTCGATTGACGAAGCATATCGAGAACTCCTGCGTATGATGGAAAGGCAGCGTATCGTCATCTTCGGGGTGGGGAGTGGCGCAGAGATGGCGCGCCGACACTTCACTGCTGATACCTTGCATGAGATCTCTGGGCATATTGTCGATCGCGAACATCTAACGGAACGGACCTTCGGCGGACTGCCGGTGGTCATCGTGGACGAAGCGACCGCTCGTTTTCCGCCAGAACGATATCTTGCTTTCGTACTGCTCGGCGCATCCGAGATGAATTCCGTACGGATTAAGAAATACCAACTTCTGAAATCGTTGGGCTACCAGTTCATTAGCTTCATCCACTCATCCAATCGGATTGCTAGCGCGAAGTTCGGAGAGAACTGCTTTGTACTTGAAAACCAGTCTATCAACCTAGATGTTGTGGTCGGGAACAACGTTGTTATTTGGAGTGGGTGCCAAATCGGTGACAGGACAAAAATTGAAGACAACGTTTTCATGGCTTCGCATGTCGTGCTTGCTGGGGACTCTCTCATCGGTGAGAGTTCCTATCTGGGAATAAATTGTGCGGTTGCAAACGGTGTCAAGCTCGGTAAGCGTTGCTTCGTCGGTGCCAATGCCCTGATCGCCAGCGATACGAATGAAGGCGCGGTGCACGTGGTTGAACCAACCCCGCCGCTTGGTATCGATAGCCGCCGCTTCGCGAAGATGATTCGGCATCCAATTTGAAACTGGATGACGATCAGCTATGCCCGAAATATTCGATGCAATCCGCTCCAGGGTGGCAGCTTACTATTCGGCGAAGATCCTAGAGCATGGGCCCATAGCGAAGGGGGTCGATTGGAACGATGAAGCCGGGCAGAAGCTTCGCTTCGAAGTACTTAGTCGTCTCTTCGGTGACGTTATGCGACCATCGATTGCCCAACTAGGGTGCGGCTACGGTGCATTTGTGGATTACTGTGACGAACAAGGTCGCGAGATCAACTACGTCGGGTACGACATTTCCAGTGACATGGTTGAACTTGCCAGAAGGCGTCATGCTGGACGGACAAATGTTCGTTTTGAACTTGGCGCTATTCCGATTGCAGCGAGTGAATTTTGCATCGCGAGCGGTATCTTTAACGTCAAATTTGAGATTCCGGTTGAGGATTGGAGGAAGTATGTATTCGCAACCCTTGATGATATGTTTGAAGGATCTACGCGTGGGTTCGCGTTCAACTGCCTGACCGGATTGTCTGACAAACACCGAATGGTCGACCGGCTCTTCTACTCGGATCCAGGCGTAATGCTCGATCATTGTCTCGGACGCTATGGCCGCAAGGCGACTTTGGTCCACGACTACAGACTTTTTGAGTTCACCGTGATGGTCAAGAAGTGATTAAGCTGCGAGGTCACACGCGATGCGAGATATGATGCTGCTGGGGGCGGCCGTCTTGCTGATGACCTATTCGAATTTGATCATCAAGTTCCGTGCTAGTGTCAATTTCGATCCGGAACAATCTGAAAGTATCGGTAACTATCTGATCGACATGTTTGTCGATCCGCTGGTTTGGAGTGCGGGCATTGCTACCGTTGTTGCAATGCTCCTTTGGCTCCTGGCGATCCGCCGCGTGGAGTTGAGCGTTGCGCAACCCATGCTCGCGGCGATATTTATCTTGGTGCCGCTGGGAGCATGGTATTTTTTGAGCGAATCCCTACCGCCCCTGCGTATTTTCGGACTTTTTCTGATCGCATCGGGCATTCTGTTGGTGGCGGAGACCGCATGAGCTCTCCTGCACGCCTTTGCCCCGCCTGCGGTAGAGCTGAACTGATTCAAGACACTCAAAGGGTCTGGCCGGTTGGGTGGGTCTGCGGCGCGTGCGGTGAGGCCGTCGCCGCCGCGGACGGGATTCCTCTGTTCGCGTGGAAACTGGCCGACACTGTTACGGGAATGGACCCGCAGAACTTCGCATTTTTGGCCGAGGTGGAGCAGCGGCACTTCTGGTTCGCGCCCCGTAACCGGCTGATCACAGGCTTGGTCAAGCGCTACTTCCCGGATGCCGATGATATTTTCGAAGTCGGCTGCGGCACCGGTATCGTCCTGTCGGCGCTCTCTGAGGCGCGGCGCTGGCGGCGTATCGCAGGATCTGAACTTCATCCGTCCGGTCTCAAGGTCGCCCGGCGGCGCCTTGGTCCGGCGGTCGAACTCGTCCAGATGGATGCGCGGGCGATCCCGGCGGAGAGAGTTTTCGACGTTATCGGTGCGTTCGACGTGATCGAACACATCAAGGAGGATGAACAAGTGCTACAGGCGATGCATCGCGCGGTGCGGCCGGGTGGCGGCGTCATCGTCGCTGTACCACAGCATCCATGGCTTTGGTCGGCCGCGGACGTGCTGGGCCATCACATTCGTCGCTACCGCCGTGGAGAGCTTGAAACAAAGATAAGGAATGCAGGATTTAGGACCTTGTTTACCGGATCTTACAATTTCCTGCTGCTGCCCTTGATGGCGGCGAGCCGGATCGCGGAGCGGCTTTCAAGCAAACATCCCAAGGACGCTGTAGTGGCGGTGGAGGCCGAATTTGCGGTGCCGCACGCGCTCAACGCTCTTTTTAAGGCGGCGCTCCAGGCCGAGGTCAGCCTCACGCTTTGCGGATTGCGATTTCCTGTAGGTGGATCTCGGATCGTTGTGGCCAGAAAGCTCTCGTCGTGAACGCATATCAAATCCGAGGCCTTTCGGGAGAGAGTCGCTTAGCATGCCGCTTTTTTCTGCCGAGCCCTGGGTCGACAACGCGCACTGATGCCGAAGAATGGCGTCTGTCCGATGTTCTCCTGCTGGCCCTTTGGCTAGCCGGTGCCGCGGTGGCGTTAGCTCTGAAGCACAGTCAGCTTTTCATTGGGCTCGATGGCGGCTACATGCGAGAACTCGCTAGGCGTCAATTTGAATGGGGCGTGCCGCTATTGAGTACCAGCATCGATTTTTATCAGGGTATCGGCGACATCTTCTTTTCGGGTTTGAATTTCACTTTAATTCCATCTTTCGTGGCAGGCTCCTGGTTCGGGACCGGAGCTGGCGCAAAGGTAGTCACCTACACGGTGGCCTTAGCTGAATACACGCTTTCGATGGTTGCGTTTGCCCGCACGCTCGGCACAACACGTAACCAGGCTCTAGCAGCCGCCCTTGGCCTCCCGCTCCTAACCTTTCCACTATACAGGAGTGGGGCGATTTATCCGGTGCTCGCGCTCGTCCCTCAGCTCGCTACCTACACCGCCGCCACCCTATTAGTGTGTGTTGCCTTGTTGCGGTTCGGCTGTCGAAGTGTGGTGCGGGACTTGCCCTATGCCGCGTTGTTCTTTGGAACTATGGTGTGGCTCGTCCATACGGGAGTCATGGGCATGGTTCTCGCTGGCCCAATGCTGGCTCTTACGTTCTTTTCAGGATTATTCGCGGCGCGTGATTGGCGTGAACGCCTGGCAAAGAGCGGCCTTGTGATTTTAACTGCTGCTCTGTTAGTCGGCGCGACTATTTACCTGTTGGGCCTTCTTTTTGATACCGCGCCAATTACTGCTCCGACGGAGCTCGCTAATGACCGTGCCGTGCTGATGTTCGCTTCGATCCTGTTCCACTGGAAGCAGTTCGGGCCCGCGGGACCGCTCCTGGTTATTGCGGCCGTTTTTGGAGCGCTGTTGGCTAGCTTTGACCGCTCTCGCCCAATCTTGCGCATTTTTGGCATCACGCTTCTCACTTATCTCTTCACGCGTCTGTCGTTCTGGTTTGCGACAGTACTCTTCGATTTTTGGCGCGGACCTTCGGCCCTCTACTTCGAGTTCTTTGCTTATCCCCTCTACGCGATCTTTGCGGTACTGCTGATCACTCGCATTACCGAGTTAATACCAATCCGCCTGCCAGGATGGCTCTCAGGACATCGCTGCCGCCCCATCATGATCGGTACAGCGGTCGTGCTGGCCTTGATTTTTGCATACACCACACCATCAGCACCTTATGGGTTTGCTTATCCGCCCGCTCCAACGCCGTCTACGCCCCCACTTCAGTCGCAACTTGAATTAATACCGCCGGCGCCGTTTCGCGGACGGGTAGCGACATTGACCGGTCGGACGTTTGACCGCGGTATCAATTGGTTCGATCTTCACGGGGTCGACGGTGATATAGAGCAACACTTCGGCAATGAGATGCGCATCGTTGGTCTCCATTACTTTGGCATCCCCGGTTTTTTCCAATACGGGCCCACGATGACACCAGCCTTTTACACAGCAACATCGCGCCTCCTGGCAGATCCGCGCGACCGGCAAATGCGGAGTGTGAGCGTGCTGCGCCGCTACGAGCCGAAACTCTTGGCTATGTTTGGTATTCGTTACGTGGTAACCGACGCACCAATCGTGGGCGCTGAGCTGGCGTCGCGTGTGGAGAGCGGCGACCGAGCGCTCTACCTTTATATAGTTCCCCGGCCAAATGTAGGCAATTATTCGCCCACTGCCGTAAGAGAAGTCATGACTGCGACGGATGTGTTGGTGCGAATGGCACGCCCCGACTTCGATCCCGTGCGCGAGTTAGTCGCGACTGTTCCGGGAGGAGCGAATGACCTCGTCGCAGCACGCGACGGTCGGATCGTATTTGACGGAGTCTCCGTAGCTGTTACTGCGCAGAGTGAGCGACGCTCGGTCTTGCTGCTCCCGCTCGAATTCAGCCGCTGCTTGACCGTGACCGCACGATCAGGTCACCCGATCTTGTTTCGCGCAAATTTGTTGCTGTTGGGGGTCGTATTCGACGGTCGGCTCGATGCGAGCATCCAATTGCGGACAGGCCCGTTCGTGAATCCGAGTTGCCGGCTCCGGGACCTCCAAGACCTCTTGGCCTTTGGAATCCGCGATGTACCTCCAGATGTGAGGAGCGGCCGTTCGTAAAAGTCGGGGGAGCGTTTGTTACAACGGTGGGGTGTTGTCTTTATTATGTAATCGCGCTCACGGCAGATCTGCTGCTCGGTGCCATCAACCAGGTCGGTGGAATCTCGAATCGCTCGCCACGCCGGCGCACGACAAGGCTTTCTCGTTCGCTTTGATTTCACCTTGCACCCCGGGGGGACGGTATGACCCCTTTGCATGGGGTTGATCCTCATTTCACTTTCGTGCCCCCTCCCCCATCGTTTTGTTTGTCGCCATGACTCTCGGCGTGCTCCGCGTACTGAATGACGCGACCGTGCCTTACAAGTTTTTCGCAAAGCGGCTTTACGCTCCACGTACGGCCTCCGCCACATATCGTTGCTGTCGAGCATCAGAAGATTCAAAAGCGCTATCGCAAAATTAGCATCTACACCGGAGAACCGTTACTGCGGTTAGAGCGTTGTAAGAACTGGTATGACGCGGAATATTCTCATTGCACCGCTGCTATTCCTGACCGCTTGCGGTGGGGATGATCATCACGCGACTGCGCCCCCGCCGCCGGCCCCGCCGACCCCAGTCGCACAGGTCGCCATCTTCGGCGACAGCATTGTGCAGGCAATGGCCGGTGGCAATCCAGTCGCCCCATTTGATCGGGCACTCAATGCCGGTGTAGGAGCTCAGACATCGGCGCAGATTGCCGACCGGGTGACCGCGGCAGCGTCCAATGTGTTTCTCGAGGGCGGGATTAATGATTTTGTGCTCGGCCAGCCGCTAGATGGGATTGTTCTGAATTATCGTCGAATGCTCGACAAGCTCACTGACGTCAGGGTTGTCATTATCGGCATTCCACCGGTCGATGAAGCCTTATTCGATGTCAATCGTGCGAGGCTAATCAGCAACGCAAAGATCGCACAGATCAATGGTCAGTTAGCGAATCTTTGCTCGCAATACTCAAATTGCCAGACAGCCACAGAGGCCATGCAGTTTAATATGTCCGGCAAAACACTTGACGGCGTTCATCCCAAGCCAGAAACCTATGCGGCATGGACCACTGTCCTCGGCGAGTACCTAGAATAAGAATTCTCAACTTCGCCAATCAACACGCATGCGCTCTTGGCACTGATCGGCCATCGCAGCAAGTTGGCACGGCAGAGCGTGGGCTGGATGACGGCGCTGCTGGCTTTTGTTGCGGTGGACGGCATGCTTACACTTTTTTCCGTGCCAGTTCTCGCCACAATCGGGCTGCCGACGCTCGCGCATGAGAGCTGGATCAGCAAAAAGCGCCTGACCGATCAGCTGTCCGGTAATTGGTGCTGCAATCACCGCTCGCTTTTGGTCATTAGCGGGGCGTCAGCGTCGATAATTGCAGGGCCTTCAATACGACCCGCATTCCTAGAGATACCGCTTCGAACAGTCGGCACTGCCCTGTAAGGAGAATATCGGGCGATGCAGTTGCCCGAGTTCGTTCTTCCGGCGCTAGGTCACCATTAGTTGATTTAGATAAGGAATCGTCTACAACCTTGAGATGTAGCCCTTAGGGACGCACAATCGGCTAGGCATCTCAGGCAGTCGTGTGAATAACACTTCGAGAAGCTATTATTTATTAACGCCTGTATGGGGTGAGAGCTACATTCAGCTCTATCTGGATGTTGTGATTCCGGCACAACTTGCGGCCGGAAATCTATCCGCCTTTTCGGATAACCCGAGTAATCGCTACGTCATCTTCACGCGCGCAGCCGATGCCGAACGTATTCGAGCATCCGCAGCCTATGCACAACTCAACAATCTTGTGAGAGTGTCCCTCCAGTTGATCCAGGAGGAAATCGAGGTCCCGCATAACGTGATGTCGAATTGTTTCCGGCGCGGGATAAATGATGCCGAAGCAGCTGACGCAGCAGCAGTAATATTCCTAACGCCCGACCTGGTATTTGCAAATGGGTCGTTTGCCGCTCTGAAGCGCCGTTGTGAACAAGGTGCTGATGTTGTCTATATTCCATGCGTCCGCACTCTCAAACACGCGGTGTCATCTGCTCTAAAGCCCCACCATGGAAAGATCACCGTCCCCCCGCGCGAGCTGATGCGGATTGCCCTTGATAACCTTCATCCTGTTGCTGATTCTTCCTGGTGGGAAGAAGGTGATGGAGATCTGGTTCCAGCGAATATTTATTGGAGGGTCGGGAACGAAGGGCTATTGGGCCACTGTTTCCATCTACATCCACTACTCGTAGCGCCTCAACGTAAGAAGCCGATTTTTTTTGGCACTGTAGATGATGATTTTGTGCCGGCGGCCTGTCCGAACGATGCCCATGATTATATAGTAACAGATTCAGATGAACTTCTTGCAATTGAGCTGAGTGATGAACGTCGCCATTTTCGTACCGGATTCCGGAAGGGGTCGATCGATGACGTAGTCACTTGGGCAGAGCAATTTACCGATTCTAGACATCGCAGCCTCTTTAGAGGATCGCTGCGCTTGCACGTCGGAATGCAAAACGCATCTCTATGGGCGGAGGCAGAACGGAAGGCAGCCGGAGTAGCTGGCGCGATCGAGAATGGATTGAAACGATCGAGTTGGTTTCTTTTCATGCAACGCGAAACGGGCTTACTCAGCCGCCGTGGTATCCGGCACGCTGAGGATCGAAAGCTCGCACAGGCAAACGGTTTTAGGGCTTCAGTCCCATTCGCGTTTGACGAATGGCCGAAGTGGATCGCGTTCCCTGGTCATTATGTGCGAAGACTATTGCGTAAGTTCTTATATGGATCGCCAACTCATCCGGCCACTTGGACATTCCGAGCAAATTATTTCGGCGCCCTGCGCCGAGATTTGGAACCGGTGCTGCGCGATGCAAAGCAGGCATTGCTCCTAACTTGCTGCGAGCCTCATGTTTCGAAGGTTAGCGCTCTCTTGCGAGGGCATAAGATTCCCACCCGCATAGGGTCTGTTACTCGAGAGGGGAATAACCTGCAAATTGTCAGTTCCGAGTCAGACCAGGTTCTGCCCGACGCAAGCGAGCCTCTGATCATAATTGAGCGTGCGATGCCGAGGTTTGAACAGCTTCCGGCTTTAAAGAGGGAGCTTCGGCGCCTGCTTATACGCAACGGGAAAATAGTAATAATATTATCAAGAAGCGAAAAGATTGATGGCAACGAAGAGCTGGCAAGGCCAAAGGATGCTATCGCGGCATTTTTGCATCCTGAGTTCCATGTACTGGAGCAAAAAACCGAAGGATCGTTGGGCTCCTCGATATGGCTTTTCCTTAGGAATCGGTTTCATCGGAATCGATTGAAAATACTCGCGGCGGTTCTGGTTGCATCTCCATTGTCGCCATTTTTTTATCTGTTTAACGCCATCGATAGGACGAGGCGCTTCTACGTAACGAGCGTCACAATAGCAACTTATCTTGGCTGATAGGCGCTGCTGGAACACATAACGGCAGCCTGTGACCACTCGCCTGGAGTGCCAAGGCAGAAATCGATTCAGCGCAGTGATTTGGTAAAATTCCAAAGCGTGGTTGTTTCCTTCGACCGCGCGCCATACCGGTAATTTCCGCTGCGCTTGCCCTTTGGACCCCAACTCGAACTGCGCCCTTGCCACATTGTCGGTTCCATTCCCTACAATGATCGGCTATCCATGATTTCCACGCCTCCTCCTAGCACCATCCCTCGGAAAGATCGCAGAGTCCTCTGAATGCGTTCGCTGTCACCAAAAGTTCTACTTATTTCGAGCCTGCAGATTGTTTTGACTGTCGTGTTGCTAGTCGCCCTCATGAGGCTCCTAGATCCGACCAAGTTGCGTCAGCTTCTGCAGGCTGCCGATCCGGTGTGGCTAACAACCGGATTTGCGATCCTAGTTGTCCAACAAATCCTTGCGGCCGAGCGGTGGCGCCTGGTTGGGCAATCGTTATCCGCACCGCCGCATACATTTTCATTTTATCTGTTCTGGCAGGGCCTTGGCATGCTGTGCAGTATGGTGCTGCCGTCCATGATCGGCGCCGACCTGACGCGGACCTA
>Ga0111538_10004051_pt1 | contig 20410 bp, 10 predicted proteins | sample SoiMethybrSBSTD1_FD_79669 | JGI IMG/M metagenome (GOLD analysis project Ga0111538, IMG submission 79669) | Bulk soil microbial communities from a Populus tree surrounding site in Tennessee, USA - Soil MetaG P. TD hybrid SBSTD1 (version 2)... | ecosystem: Environmental > Terrestrial > Soil >... | reverse complement strand
TGGTGCTGTGCTGCATCTCGAACCAGATGTAGTCGTAGTGCTTGGCGACCTCGCAGTAGAACTCGGCGTTGTAGGTCGAGATCGTGTAACTCGTGATCTGCTTGTCCTGCAACAGCAGTTCCTTGGCCTTGTTGTAGAACGGCCGCGGCGTTTTCGGATTGATCAACGCTTTCACCTGCCAGCCCCAGCCGCGCGCATCGGGTGTTGCAGGCGTGAGCGTTCCGCCAACCAGCGAGCGGTTCGTTGTGCCTGCTGCGGCTCCGCCCGTTCGCGCGCCGCCCTGCTCGGCCTGAAGCACCATGGCGAGGCTCACCGCGATGCAGGCCGCTACGGCAACATGCAGCCACTTCATTTCGCACTCCCTTCCGTCGTGGACGGTGATATCACGCTCACGGTAATGCCCTTGAGCGGCCGATCCTGGTCATCGAGAAACCGCGCGCAGAAGTCGGTGTGACCTCCGGCGTTCACAATCGCCGCGCGTATCACGTTTGGACCCTGCTTCAGCGTGAGGCGCTTCGACACGCCATCGTCGATAACGGTCTGCCGCTCGTTGTAGAGGCCGATGACTTCTTTGCCGTTTACCCACCAGACTGATGCGGCGTTCGAGCCGATGGCGAGGCGCACGCCGCTCAACTCGCGCGGCGCGTTGACGATGGTGACGACCCAGAACAGGACGTTCGAGGTCGGCCTCTTCAGCGCGTAGGCGAAGTGATAGAGGTTGACGTTGTAGCCGATGGTGTCCACCGCATGCCATCCGACCTTCGTGTTGCCGACCGACACTATGTCACCGTCGCGAGGGATGACGGTGAGCTGGTCGGGGAAGTCTGCGGTCTTGACCGCCGTCTGCACCGCGCTGTCGGTGAGTTGTCCGCTCACAGCAATTGGTTCGAGGAGGAGCCAACGCTGCAGGAACCCGTCTGCGTTCGGCGCTTTGGCAGGCGACGTCGGACGTGCGAGCGATGGCGCGGGACCGCCCCTCGACTCTGCTCGGGGCGGGCGCGCGGCCGCGGTGCTTTGCGCATGAGCGGCAGCGACCAGGAGTACGCCCGCAAGCACGCTGACGATCGCCAGCGACGGAAGGAATGTTCTGTCGCTCATGGCGTCTTGAAGAGCCATCGCTGACGATCATTGTCTGGCGTGAACCTGGCGAGCGTCGGCGTGCTGCTGCCGATCGCCGAGAGGGCCAACGGCGCGGAAGAATTTGGAGTCGTCTTCGGCATCACGCGATATGTGCCATCGGTGAGCTGGTCGATGCGCCACAGTTGTTCGGGGCGGCCGCTGAAGGTGGCGAGCACGGCGAGCTCCTGATCGTCGGTCGCGGTCAGCGCACGGTCCGTCCCGGCGATCGTGATCTTGAAGTACGGCGATCCGGGATAGCCGCCGGCGTTCGCGACCGGCGCGACCGTCCATTTCTGCTGCGCCTGCAGCATATATGGCGACATGCGCACATCGACCGCACCCGAAGGCCAGTTCGCCGACACCTGCGCCGCATCTTGCGCCGGGATGGGCGTGCCGCCTGCTGCAGCAGCGCCTCCTCGACCACCGCGGCCCCGTAGTCCTCCGACCGGCGTGCCCTGCACGGCTAATTCGAGCGCCGTGCCGGTTCGCACGGATTCGATCTGGTATGTGCCTTCCTTGAAGTTTTCTCCCGCGACCGGCCACCCATCGCGCCAGAGGAGAGGACGGATGTCGAGCACACTGATGCCGCCTCGATCGAGATCGGCTTCGTAGTGGCACGAGAACTTCTGCACACCGTCGCCGAGATCCAACAACCCGAAATGTCCGGGACCAACGTATCGGCCGCCAGAGCCGAGAAACAGCTTCCCGCCTCCTTGCAGCATGTCGATGCCCATGTTGTCGATGAATGGTCCCGTGACTTTCTTTGCCCGGCCCATGCGGATGTTGTAGCTGGAGTTCGCACCCGCGCAGCACGACCCGTGCGTGACGAGCAAGTAGTACCAGCCGTCGCGGAAGATCATGATGGACGCTTCGCCATTGATGGCAATGTTGATCGGCTTCCGTTCGGGATAGAGGCGCTTCCCGGTTTTTGGATTCAGTTCGACCAGGCGGATGTAGCCGAAGTACGAGCCGTAGGTGAGCCAGAGCGATCCGTTGGTGGGATCGCGAAACACACCCGGATCAATGGCATTGCTGTCCTCGACGCCGTCGGACCACACGACCGGGCCGCTGTCCTCCCATTTGTAGTCCGACGAGCTCGGATCGAGTGTCTTGCCGACGAGCAACCCGATCGCGGCCTTGGGCTGTGTGCCGGGTGCCGAATAGTAGACGAAGTATTTGTCACCAGATCGGATCAGGTCCGGGGCCCATGTGTTGTTTCCGCCGCGCGCAAGCACATCCGGCCCGGGCCGTCCGCCGGGGACCGCCTGCATCAACGTCCCGGCCCGCCGCCATGTCCATCCGTCATCGGACATGGAGATCGGCAGACCGTTGCCGGTGCCGTAGGCGTAGAACTTGCCGTCGTGCACGACGACCGTTGACGGGTCGTGCATGCCGATGTCTCCGTCGAGTGCCATGAGGGGTGACACGAGGAGAACGGCCGTTGCGCAAAGGCCGCAGAGCGCACGGTTCATTGGTCACCCGCGTGACGTGAAGCGCTCGAGCCGGTCAGCTCGCCAGCGACGCGCTGATCGTCTGCGCGGCAGCTTTGACTTCGGCCGCGGCGCGCGCAATCCGCTTTGCGTTCAGCCGCGAGACCGGCGACGAGATACCCACAGACGCCACGATCTCGCCTTGCGGATCGCGGATCGGCGCTGCCACGCATCTCACCTCTGGCATGTACTCCCCATCGTCGATGGCGAATCCGTCCGTGCGGACCCGTCCGCAGACGCGGGCAAGCCTGGTCAGTGTCGTGATTGTGCTGCGCGTGTAGGCGTGAAGAGGTTCCTGCCCGAACAGGCTCTTCAGACCATTGAGATCGAAGTCGGCGAGCAGTGCCTTGCCGTGGGCGGTGCAATGCAGCGGTGCAAACTCGCCCGTCTGACCGGCGACCGAGACGACCTGGCCGGTCGGCGAGTGATGGTCGATGAAGAACGCCTGGCCGCCTTCGAGCACCGCGAAATGCGACGTCTCTTCGAGCGTCGCCGTCAGGTCTCGGAGGAATTGATGGAAGAACGTCCCCAGGACGTTCCGCCCGTACCGCCGCGACAGCCGCCATGCGGTCGGCCCAAGGATGTAGTCGTTGCTGCCTTTCGGATTGGCCAGAAACCGGCGCTGCCGGAGCGTGTTCGCCAGTCGGAACACACTGCTGCGATCGATCCCGATAAGCTCGGTGAGTTGTTTCAGCGCCACCGGTTCGGCTGACGCGGCAACGGCCTCGAGGATCGCCAACCCGCGGTCGAGACTCTGGATTGTCGGTGTATCGTGCGTCGGTTTCCCGCTCATGATCGGGCGCAGCGCCCGCCCCAGAATACCACTCCACTTCGATTCGATCTCCCGCCCGGTACCAACATTGCCGGCCGGGCATTCGAAAATGCTCTCGCAAATGCAACGCGCGTTGCGTATAGTGCACAGCGTTGAAGGCCCGGATCCTAACAACCGGGCCCGAGTGGGTCAAGCGGATGAGGGTCAGTCGGAGAGTCTTCACGAGTGCGATGTCCGCGGCGGCACTCGCAGCGGGCAGCCGTTGGAGTCCGCTGGCCCTGTCGCCCGGTGTCGCGGCCCAGCCTGTTGCGCTCAAGGACCTCGTCCCGAAAGGCTGGCTGATCGGCGTGGCGATCAATCAGAACCAGAGCGACGGGCGCGACGGGGTGGCCGTTGATCTCGTCACCAGGCAGTTCAACGCGATCAGCCCGGAGAACTTGCTGAAATTTCAAAGTCTCCACCCCGAGCCCGATCGCTTCACGTTCGACGCGCAAGACCGATACGTGGCGTTCGGCCTCGATCGTGGGATGGCCGTCATCGGCCACACCCTCGTGTGGCACTCGCAGACGCCGGCCTGGGTCTGGGCCGCGACCGATGGCGGGCTCGCCGATCGCGCGACGATGCTCGAGCGCATGCGCTCGCACATCACCACGGTCGTCGGGCGGTACAAAGGGAAGATTCGCGGCTGGGATGTCGTGAACGAAGCGCTCAACGACGACGGCACTCTGCGCGACTCGCCGTGGCGCCGCGGCATCGGCGACGACTATATCGCCAAGGCGTTCGAGTTCGCGCGCGACGCCGATGCCGGCGCCGAGCTGTACTACAACGATTACAACCTCGCGACGAGGCCAGCCAAGCGCGCGGGTGCCATCCGCATCATCAAGGAATTGCAGCAGCGTGGTCTCCGCATCGACGCCGTTGGCGAGCAGGGCCATTGGCGTCTCGACTCGCCGACGACGACCGAGATCGACCAGACGATCACCGAGCTGCGCGCAACCGGTGTCAAGGTGATGATCACCGAGCTGGACGTGAACCTGCTGCCGCCGGCCGCACCGCCCGCGCCTGGCCAGCCGCGCGACCCCGCGGCCAACCCGTATGTGAACGGGTTGCCCGATGACGTCCAGCTGGCGCTCGCGCGCTGCTACGCGAACGCGTTCCGCGTGTTTCTCAAACATCGCGACGACATCACGCGCGTCACGTTCTGGGGAGTCAGCGATGGCGACTCGTGGCTCAACCGCGGGCGCGCGAACTATCCGTTGCTCTGGGACCGCCAACGACAGCCCAAGCCTGCGTTCGACGACGTGGCGAAGGTGCTCACAGCGAAGTCGTAAATCGGGAGGACCGAAAGATGAGACGAGGGTTGTGGCTTTTGCTTCTCGGCATTCTGCTGCCATGCACTGTGGTCGCGCAGGAAACTCGCGGCAACATCTCCGGCACTGTCCGTGACGAACAGGGCGTGGTGCCCGGTGCGTCGGTGAAGATCACCAATGTCGAAACGCAGGTGAGCCAGAACCTCCTCACCAATGACTCAGGCTACTACGAGGCGCCGCTGCTCAATGCCGGCAGGTACGAAGTTACCGTCCAGATGACGGGCTTCAAGTCCGCGACGCGCAGCAACGTCGTTCTCGGCGTCGGCCAGCAGTTGACAGTACCGTTCATGCTGGAAGTCGGCCAGATCACCGAAGAGATCGTCGTCAGGGCGGAGACGCCGATCCTCGACACCAGCTCCTTGTCCTCGGGCGCGAACTTCGACAGCCGTCTCGTCGAGAGCCTGCCGATGTTCTCGAACATGCCGATCACGCTGTCGCGCTTTTCGCCCGGCGTGAACGTCAACGACGCGCAGACGGCTGTGTCGCAGGGGTACGTGGACAACACGTCGCTGTCGGCGGGCTCCTTGCTCGGTCTGCCCCTCGCTGGCACGCAGAACCCGCTCACCCCGCCGGTCGGCGGCAACAACTACACGATCGACGGCGCCAACAACAACGGCAGCAACCGGCGCATCGCCGCGTCGCCCAACTCGGACATGATTCAGGAAATGCGCGTCGAGTCGGCGAACTTCGACGCGTCGGTCGGCCACGGGCTCGGCCTGCAGATCTCGATGATGACGCGCGCCGGCACGAACACGCATCGCGGCACGGTCAACTACCAGTACTGGTCGAACAAGTTGAACGCGCTGACGGCGCAGCAGAAAGCGACATTCGACGACCGCGCCAGGAGCGAGTTCGAGAAGGGGCGTTCGCACAACATGTCGCTGACCTCCGGTGGTCCGGTGCGGATTCCGGGAATCGTCGATGGCCGCGGCAAGCTGTTCTACTTCGCCAACTACTCGCTGGCCAACGACGCGATTCCAGGAAAGATCCAGGGAACGCTGACGATTCCGGCCAACGAGAGGCACCTGCAGGGCGATTTCTCCGACCTGCTCAGACTGCCCAACCCGGCGCAGTATCAGATTTACGATCCGCTGACGACGCGGCCGGATCCGACCAACCCGAGCCGCATGATTCGGGACCCGTTCCCGAACAACGTCATCCCGCGCGATCGCATCTTCAACGCCAACGGCTCGTACAAGAACCCGCTGATGGCGCTGTACTCGAAGATGCTGCCGAAGCCGAATCAGAACTTCATTGAAAATGGCCAGCAGCCAGTCAACAACTTCTACCGCGGCGGCGAGCCTGATTCGCCGAAGAGCCAACAGTACGGCTTCCGCCTCGACTTCAACGCGTCGTCGAAGGATCGGTTCTTCTTCCGTACCAGCGGGATCACGTTCCTCGAATACGTGAGCGACTGGACGTACGCGGCGCCCGATCCGGCGCTGCGGATCCATTCCGCGGATCGATCGCGGTACCAGTGGTCGTACACGGGCACCTGGACCCGCGCGATCGGCAAGAGCGTGCTCGATACGAGCGTTGCGACCAATCGCTTCAATCAGATCGACGAGTTCCGCGGGCTCAGCCAGTACAAGCCGACCGACGTCGGGCTGCCGTCGTACCTCGACGAGTTCTGCTCGGCAAATGGCGGCTGTACCTTGCCCTCGATCACCATCGGCGGCTATCAGCCGTTCGGCGGCGGGTTGTCGGACGGCGACACGGCGACGCATATGCAGGCTCAGTCGGCGCTGACCTCGGTGAAGGGCCAGCACACGCTGCACGGCGGCGTTGACGTTCGGCGCGCGCAGCGCGACCGCACAGGCGGCGGCAATCGATCCGGACAGCTCAACTTCGATCGCACCTACACGCGTCAGTTCAGCGACGAGGCCTCGCTCACGCCGAGCAACCTCGGGCTGTCGCTCGCCGCCTTCGAACTCGGACTGCCGACGAACGCGACGATCAACAACACGTTGCCATCGAGCTTCAGCAACTATTGGATGGGGACGTTCGCGCAAGATACGTGGCGCTTCGGCCGCTTCACCCTCAATACCGGTCTTCGCTTCGAGTACGAGACCGGTGTGAAGGAGAAGAACGGCCAGATGATCGTCGGTTTCGATCCAACCGCCAAGCTCGCGATCACCGACGCCGCCCAGGCCGCCTATCTCGCAAGCGGTCTCCCGGGGCAGCCGGGGATGCCCGCGACGCTGAGCGTCCTCGGCGGGCCGATTTACGCCAACGACGCCGGCACGTCTGGCGCTGGTTACGAGGGGCGCGCCATGTGGATGCCGCGCGTCTCGAGCTCATACCTGATCGGCGAGCGCACCGTGCTCAAGGGCGGCTATGGTCTCTACTACGACACCCTGAACGCCTCGGACTACGTCGCGGCGCAAGCCGGCTACAGCGTGACGACGACGTCGACACTCTCTGACGATCTGGGGCGCACGTTCAAGTGGGCCACGCCAGCGAGCGGTGCGGCGAACTTCGACCCGTTCCCAGTTCGATCGGACGGCACCCGCTGGGACCCGGTCGTCGGCGACGCGCTTGGCGTGAATTCGCTGCTCGGCGGCGCCCTCAACACGGAGAACGGCCTGCGCGATCACGCGCGCCAGCAGCGGTGGCGGGTGTCTATCCAGCGAGAACTGGCCTCGCGATTCAGCGTCGAACTGGCGTACGCCGGCGCCTACAACGACAAGCTCCCGTTCACCATTCGCGAGGACTACTTGCCGGAGCAGTACTGGGACGCAAGCAATACCCGGAACACGACGGCGAACACCTACCTCACCGCGCAGGTACCCAATCCGTACTTCATCAACAATTTTGCGTTTCTGAGGACGACAGACCCGGTGCTGTATCAGCGTCTGGCGTCGAATCCCACGTTCTCGGCGGCGACCATTCAGCGCAATCGCCTGCTGCGTCCATTTGGCTACATGACGAACCTGAACTATTCGAATCTGCCGCTCGGCGCAGCGAAATCCCATTCGCTCGAAGTGCAGGTGAATCGCCGGTTCAGCAACGGTCTCACCGGGTTCCTGTCGTTCAACGTGAACAGAGTGCGATACAACCGCACGGTCGAAGAGTTCGACCGCGAGCCTACCCTGTGGCAGGGCAGCAACGATGCGCGTCCATGGCGTCTGGCCGGCGTGGCGAGCTACGAGCTGCCGTTCGGCCGCGGGCGGCAATTCCTGTCAGAAGGTGGTGTACTGGCGGCACTGGCCGGGGGTTGGCAGGTGACAGGCACCTGGGAATACCAACCCGGTGCGCTCCTCGACTGGGGAGGTCAGAACATCTTCTTCACCGGCGATCTCGACGACATCGCGCTCGACGATCCAACGCGCGAGCAGTGGTTCAATATCAATGCAGGTTTCGAGCGCGATCCGGCGAGGGTTCCGGCCGCCTTCCAGACACGCGCGTTCCCGTTCCGGATCGACGACGTGCGTGGCCAGCCGCTGATGTTCACGAATATGTCCATTCAGCGCAACTTCCGGGCCGGTGGGAGCCGTACCTGGCAGCTTCGAGTCGACGCGCAGAACCTGTTTAATCGCCAGCAGTGGCAGGGCGCGAATCTGAATCCGACCAGCACGCTCTTCGGCCAGGTCACCAACGTCGCGTTGAATCAGATGCGCTTTCTTACATTCGGCGTGCGAATGACCTTCTAACGAACTAAGAACGAAGAACGAAGAACGAAGAACTAAGAACATTCTCGTTCTTCGTTCTTAGTTCCGAACGGCCACCACCGTCACCGACTTCGGCTCGAGGGTCAGCATCACCTGATCGCCTTGAACCCTGGCGGTGACGGGCTTCGGCGCCACGGTCTTCGGCGCAGCGAACGTGTTCACGCTGTCCACCGCAGAAGCCGTCAGCGTTTCTCCCGTCGCGGTCTTGGGACTGACGCCGGCCAGGCGCACGGCAATCTCGGCCGGCCGAACCGGATCGATATTGGTCATCGCGAGCCACAACGTGCCCGCACTATCCTTGGCGGCAATTGCGTCCACGCGCGGCAGCGTGATGTCGCCATGTGTGTAGGCGCCGGCGTTGAACGAGACGGGAACGAAGGTCGCGTCCTGAAGGGGCACGTACATCCTGAACACGTGATAGGTCGGTGTCAGGACCATCTTTTCCTTGTCCGTCATGATCATCGCCTGCAGGACGTTGACCATCTGTGCGATGTTGGCCATACGTACGCGGTCGGCGTGGCGAGCGAAGATATTCAGATTCAGCGACGCGAGAATGGCGTCGCGCAGGCTGTTCTGCTGCACGAGGAACCCAGGTGTGCTGCCGGGTAGCGCCCCGTACCACGCACCCCATTCGTCCACGACAAGTGCGATCTGCTTCTTTGGATCGTACTTGTCCATGATCGCCGAGTGCCTGGTGATCAGGTCGTTCATGTCCAGCGTCGATTTGAGGATCTCGCTGTACTCCTTCTCGCCGAATCCGACCGACGCGTAGGACGCCGGCCAGCGCACGACCGTGTAGTTGTGCAGCGAAAGGCCGTCCATGTCCCAGCTCCACTGGCGCGCCTGCCATGCCTTCATGATCACGTCGGTCCACTCGGTCCAGCGGGCTCCACCGCCGCCGGGGCCAACAGCGATCTTCAGCATCCTGTTGTCGCCCTGCTGTTGTTCGGGATGGAAGTTCCGGACGAACCGGCTGTAGATCTTCAATTGGCTCAGGTAGTACTCCGGCGTCATGTTGCCACCGCAGTCCCAGCTCTCGTTGCCGATTCCGAGATACGGCATCGTGTAGGGTGCTGAGTGTCCGTTCGCCGCTCGTTCCTTTGCCAGCGTCGTCGGTTGCGCGGTGGTCAAGTACTCGAGCCAGTCGGCGGCTTCCTGCGGCGTGCCGGAGCCGACGTTGATCGAGATGAACGGCCGGCTGCCGATCTGCTCGATGAAATCCATGAACTCGTGAGTACCGAACGCATTTGATTCGATCACCCCGCCCCAGTTCGGATTGAGCGTGATCGCGCGCTTGTCGGCAGGGCCGATACCCTTGCGCCAGTGATACTCGTCGGCGAAGCAGCCGCCCGGCCAGCGAACGTTCGGCACTTTGAGGGCCTTCAGCGCGGCGACGACGTCGTTTCTGATGCCGCGAGTGTTGGGTATGGGTGAATCACGTCCGACCCAGATGCCCTCGTCGATCCCGTGACCGAGATGCTCGGCGAACTGGCCGAAGATGTTGCGATCGATTCTGGCTCCGGCAGCCGACGCATCGACCGCAATCTGGAGCCGTTCCGTTGCCGTCTGCGACTCTCCACTGGCGGTGAGCGCAAGACCCACGATCACAACGATCGGGATGAAGGCGGTTCTCGAAAGCGCCTTGTTGTTCGTCACGTGGTTCTTCTGCTCAGCGGTTATAGATGCGCACGCGGAACACCGGCTTCGCCTGTTCCTCCGCGCTCTGCTCGTAGGTCTGTTGGGTCTTGTGGGGGTCGTAATCCCGCCAGAGCCACATCAGGCATTCCGGCAGTTCCGATGCGGCGAGCGCTGCATGATGCGAACCGCCGCCGAAGCTGAAATGAAAATCGTATCCCTTCAACTTCAGGGAGTTCGCCAGTTGGATGTTCTGCAGCGGCCAGCTTCCTGAGTTCGCTTCCTGGTCTTCAGAGCCGTCGTTCATCCAGATGCGCAGATTGCGCTTCGGCTCTCGGCGAACTTTGAACGGATAGATGTTGCCGCCGTCGGCCTCGCCGGGTTTCCACTGCAGCGCGGTGAAGCTACCGACGACGGTATAGACGCGACTGAAACTCTCCGGTCGATTGAAGGCGACAGTGAAGGCGGCGATGCCGCCGGACGACTGCCCTTGAATCGCGCGACTGTACGCATCTCGCCGGATGTTGTATTTGGCGTAGACCTCGGGAAGCAATTCGTCGATGAGAAATTGGCCGAACTTGTCGGACACCGTGTCGTAGAGGATCGACCGCAGCGGCTTGCCGTTCAGCGTGCCGGGAGAGACGAACACGTGAATGATGACGGGAATCTTCTTGTCGTGAATCAGGTTGTCCGTGACTTCCTGCAGCCGATACAGGCTCGGACAGAGCCGGCAGATTTCCTCGGTGTTCCTCGTGATGTATCGCTCGCCATCCTGCCAGACCATCAGCGCTGCGGGAACCGCCGGGTCGTATTGAGCCGGCACGTAGATCCAGTAGTCGGTCTGCATGCCGTCGTAGAGCTTGCTCGTGTGAACGAGCTTCTCTGAGATCCGGCCCTGGGGCACGCCGGGACGGCTATAGGACAACGGCGCGTACGCGGGCACGTCCACCGATCCGCCATACTTGCGGTCGTCGACGAGGTAGTGAAAACGGTGAGAGGTCCCGACTCGCAACTGCGCCGTACGAAACCACAGATTGGTTCCGGAAATGCGCTGCATCACGCCGACAGGTTGATCGTCGACGACGAGTGTCGGCCGGCTGAGAGCCTCGACCACCCAGATGAAATCGGGCCCGTTCGAATCAAAGGCCTCGCCGCTCTTGATCGCGGCCTCGCCAAGGCGTGTGATCAATGCCTCGCGAAACGCCGGCGAGTCTGGCCGTGCCTTGGCCATCGCGAGGATCTGATCCATCGCGGCGCGCTCCATCGCGTACGCCGACGAGGGGGAGCACGCGGCTGCCATCAACAGCGCGACTGCCGCGAAGCACGTGCGGATCATCAGCACCTCTGGTGTCGTTAGAGATCCGAGAGAGCGCCGAGCCTGCCCGTGCTGTCGGCGAATTTCTCAGCCTCAACCCCCATCTGATTCAGCATCGCGACGTGGAGGTTGGCGAGCGGCGTCTCCTTCGGATAGGTGACGTGCCGACCCAGGTGAAACGCTCCGTTGCCGCGGCCGGTGATGACCGTCGGCAGATTGTCGTGATCGTGATCGCGGCTGAGCCCGCTGCCATAGGTGACCATGATGCGGTCGAACAGGGTGCCGTCACCGTCCTTCGTCGACTTCAGCTTGTCGATGAAGTAAGCGAACTGCTCGACTTGAAACGCGTTGATCCTGATGCACTTCTCGATCTTTTCCTTGTCGCCGCCGTGATGCGTCAGGCCGTGGTGCGAATCGGCGATGCCGATTTCCCGATACGCACGGTTGCTCTGCTCGATGGCCATCAGGAATGTGATGACGCGCGTGGAATCAGTCTGAAACGCAGTGGTCATCAGATCGAACATGATGCGCGTGTGCTCGTGGTAGTTCTCCGGCACGCTCGGTGACGGGCGCTCCATCTCAGGATTGATCGCGCTCTGTCGCTCGGTCCGTTGAATGCGGGTTTCGATGTCGCGGACGGCGTACATGTACTCGTCCAGCTTCCGCTTGTCCGATGCGCCCAAGGCGCCTTCGAGCCGCCTGGCATCCGCGAGCACGGCATCGAGAACGCTTCTGTCGTACTTCTCCTGCCGCGCGCGCTTGGCGGGATCGCGCTCGATGTCGCTCGTGCCGAACAACCGCTCGAATACGGCGCGAGGTCGGATCTCTGGTGGATTGGGCGTCGAGGGAGTACGCCACGAGATGCTGTTGCTGTACGCGCAGCTATAGCCGTTGTCGCAGTTTCCGCCCTGGATACCCTCCTCGCAGCCGAGCTCGAGCGAGGCGAACCGGGTCGCGGAGCCGATGTGGGACGCCGCGTACTGGTCCATCGAGACGCCGGCCTGCAGATCCTTCCCAAACGTCTTCTTGGGATGCGCACCAGTGAGGTAGCTCGCGCCCGCGCGGCCGTGGTCACCAGGGCCATCGCCGTGCGCGCGTCCGCCGTCAACGGTGAGTCCGCTCAGGACGGTGATGTCGTTGCGATAGGGCGTCAGCGGCATCAGGGTACGTGGCAGCACCTCAGGCAGCGGCACGATCGGCGTCGGCGACGTGATGTTCCACGCCTCGACCTGCACGCCGTTGGGGAAATACAGAATCGCGAGACGCGTCGGCGACGTGGTCGCCGCGGCCCGCACAAGGGCAGGCACCATTGCGTCCAGCATCGGTAACGCCAACACGGTGCCGACGCCGCGAAGAAACGTTCGTCGCGGGAGCTGCTTCTTGAGGATCACATTCATGGCTTCCCGTCCACGGTCTTCATTCGAAACGGTGTGCTCTTGACCACTTCGAGCACCAACGAGGAGAACTTGTAATTGTTCGCCGCAACCTGACGGCTGATGGCATCGACCGTTGGCCTGTCGAACCGTTCGAGCCCACGTCCGAGGCTGTACGTCAGCAGCTTCTCCGTCACGTTCCGCACGAACTGGTCGGACTGTCCCTTCAATATGGCCTTCAACTCCCGAGACCCGGAGAACGTCCGCCCGTCGGGCAGTGTGCCGGACGACTCGATCGGGAACTTGCCGTCCATCGTCCGCCATGCTCCGACCGCATCGTAGTTCTCCAGTCCGAAGCCGATCGGGTCCATGACGTTGTGGCACGGCGAGCAACTGGGATCGCGACGATGCTGCTCGAGCCGCTGGCGCAGGGAGACTTCGGTGCCGACGTTCGATTCGTTCAGCGACGGCACGTTGTCGGGCGGCGGCGGCGGAGGAGTGCCGAGAAGATTTTCCATCACCCACTTGCCGCGAACTGGAATCGACGTGCGTGTGGGATACGACGCGACAGTCAGGATCGCCGCCTGTGTGAGCACGCCGCTGCGCTGCGCCCCGTCGAGCGTGACACGCTGGAACTCCTCGCCGTCCACGCCCCGGATGCCGTAGTGGCGCGCCAATGGACCGTTCAGGAACGTAAACGGCGCGTCGATGATGTCGAGGATGCTCCGATCCTCTTTGATGATCGCCTCGATGAACATGTTCGTCTCTGTCCGCATCGCATCGAGGAGCTCGTCATCGACCTTGGGGAAACGCGTCGGATCGGGTTTCGTTCGGCCCAGGTTGCGCAGTTGCAGCCACTGGGCTGCCCAATTGTCCACGAGGTTGTACGCCTTCGGGTCCCCGAGCATTCGGCGCACCTGGGCCTCGAGCACCGGCGGACGGCCGAGTTCCCCGGATTTCGCCAGCTTCATCAGCTCCGGATCGGGCGCGCTGGCCCACAAGAAATACGAGAGCCGTGACGCCAGCTCGATGTCGCTGACTTGTGCCTTCGGATCCGATTCGATCCGGAACAGGAAGTCCGGAGACGCGAGGATCGCCTGCAGCGCCAGCCGGATGCCCTCCTGGAACGTATCGCCTTCACGCTGGGCCAGCGTGACGAGGGCGAGCTTCGCCGCGATCTCCGCCTCGGTGACCGGACGGCGATAGGCGCGCTCGAGCAGACTGGTCAGAATTGTCCGCGCACACCGCGGCGTGGTTTCCGCGCAGACGAAGACCTTCTGATAGCTCGCGGGTCGCGCCTTGCTCGGATTGAAGGGCCCGACGATGTCCAGATAATCGACGAAGAGGCCGCGCCGCATATCCGGGTTGATGTTCTCGAGCGGGTTCTCGAGGTTCGCCAGTTCCGGATACGAGGCACGGATGAAGCGCGAACCCGCTTTCACGGCCACACGCGCCGTGAATTCTCCCTGCGAGTACCCGAAGCTGCTGTTGCCCTCGATGACGGTCGAAATCACCGGTGCGCCATCGACTGCCAGAATCAGCTTGCGGGGCGGCGCCGCTCTCCGCGCGGCTTCCTCACGCGCCTTCAACTCCTCGGGAGTCGGTTCGCGCGGCACGCGCGGGGCCTGCGCGGCGGCTGTACCGCCGGTCTTGAGTCGCTCCAGCCTGCGCTGTTCGGCGAGTTTGCGGCGCTCTTCGTCGCGCCGTGCTTTCTCTTCGTCAGGCAAGTCCGCGTCGTTGTCGCCACGGAAGTTGGCGATGCGCAGGCGGAATTCGTACTCGGCATCGACCGGGAACGTGAAGGTGCCGTACATCGCCCCGCGGAGGGAGTACGGCAGATAAATGCCGGCGTTACCCGACGACAACACGTCGTGCGCATCGGGAGAGCGGCGATTCAACAGGCGGACGATCCGCGTCGGCTTCTCCGGTACCGACTCGCCATACACGGCCAGGCGTGAGATGTCCTTCGCGGCCTGCATGTACTTTTCCATCAGCAGGGGAGAGACGGACAGGACGTCGCCATTGTTGTCGAAGCCGTAGCCCGAGTCGTCAACTGGAAATTGATCGGCCGGTCGCGCCGCGACCGCGAGCAAGTCGCGAATGGTGTTGTTGTATTCCACGCGGTTGAGGCGCCGCGCGGTCACGCGACCGGAGTTCGCTGCGCTCGGGGCGGCTGTCGAATCCGTGACGCCAGGCACGTTCTTGATCCACGCGATGACAGCCGCCAGTTCCGCGGTGGCCAGTGGTGTGGCGTTACGAGGCGGCATCTCGCCCGCCGTCAGCTTGTTCAGGACTTTCTGCCAGACCTCAGGGTGCGCGAGCGCCGTCGCTCCGTCGGTGTAGACCTGCAGACTGAGGTTGCCCATTCGAGCGCGATCGTTGTGGCACCCGATGCAGCTCTTGGCAAGAACAGGGGCAACGGCCTTCTGGAACTCCTCGGAGGATGCCTGAGCCTGTCCCTGTCCGAGCGTGATTCGCGTCGTCACGCTCCCGAACACGACTGCGCCCGCGGCCAGTCCTCCGAGCAGTTTCCGCGAGATCATGTTTCCGTCCCCTTAAAACGCGAGCCTCAGGCCCAAGCGCCACTCGCGCTCGTCGTATTGTCGACCAAGGCGGTTCGTCGACGTGATCACTCCGAACCCATTGAGATTGCGGACGGTGCCGTCTGGATTCAGCTGCAGATTAGCAATGTTCGACGCCGGATTGGCGAAATGCGGAGTGTTGGTCGCATTCAGGACCTCGAGGCGAAGTTGCAGGTTCATGTTCCGGCTCCACGCGAAGTTGCGGAACACGCTGAGGTCCAGGTTGGCGACTCCGGGTCCGCGCAGGGTATTGAAACCTGCGGTTCCGAACCGGACATCGGTGACAGGCCGGAAGGCCGTGGGATCGAAGTACGCGCCGCCCGGTGAGAACCCGAGGATCTCGACCGTGTCCTTGACCTGGTCGGCCATCTGCGGCGTCCCGGTTCCGGCGTTCAGCGATGCGGTGCTGGCGCCCACGCTGAACGGCGTTCCCGAGCGCGAAGTGAAGAAGGCGTTGACCTGCCACCCGCCGGCGATCTGCGAACCGATGCCCGAGTTGTTCAGGAATCTCTGGCCCGATCCGAAAGGCAGAAGGTAGATCACCGAGACATTCAGGAGGTGCGGCGTGCTGTTGGCCTGGTCTCCCTTGTTCAGGTATTGATACTCGGGTTGGGGAATTGTCCCTGCCCACCAGTCGATCGCTTTGGCAAATGTGTATGCCACCGTGTACTGAAGGCCGGATGAGAACCGCTTGTTGACGCTCGCCTGAAACGAATCGTAATCGACTCTCCCGTACGGCCCTTGCACGTTGATGGCCGCGGTCGTGAGCGCTCGATACGGCTGACTCGCAGTCCCTCCGCCAGGTTGCCCGTAATTCTCATTCAGGTTGCGCGTGATACCTCGTTGCCGGTTCGCGACATAGCCGAGTGTCAGGCTCTGGCCGAATGGGAGGAGTTGCTGCACGCTCGCGTTCCACGATGAGATTGTGCCGCGAACGAACTTCCCGCGGTAGGTCGTGAGGCCGGCGTTCGGCCGCACACGGCCGACCGTGAGATCGAACTGCGGGACGACTGTAACACCGTCACTCAAGCTGCCGACCGCCGCATACGTGTTCGGAGCCGTCTCGGTGAGGATGATGGTGGCAGGAAACGCCTGGAACGGAGGCATCTGATTGCGGCCCGACGTGTCGTTCTCCGGATTGCGCGAATAGCCGACGCGGATGACCGTAGACTCAGTCGCTCGATAGGCCCAGCCAACGCGCGGCGTGAACAGATCCTTCTCGACGGTGATGCCGCACGTCGGCGCGTTGCTGGACACGCCGCAGATCATCAGCTCGCTGGTGGCGAAATCGAAGACCTCGAGGCCGCGGTCCGCCCGGCGTGACAACGGGTAATACTCCCAACGCACACCGGCCGAGACCGTCATCTTGCTATTGAGCTCGAACTGATCGCGGATGTAGACGCCGTACTGGTTCGTTCGCAGTGTCGCCGGTCGATAGTCGAGGAGATCCTCGACGGTCGGTTCGTCCCCGATCATCGGCGTCATCGACTCCGACGTCCTCGAGTTCATTTCACCGAGCAGGAAGTCGGCGAAGGCATTGAAGGCGTTCGGCCCTGCGGGAGCCAGCGCGGTGCGGCCTCCCGAAAATGTAAAGGTCGGTGTCTGCGTCTCGTAGTGGTTCTGGTGGAGAATCTTCATCTCACCGCCGAGCTTCACGTTGTGCAGGCCGCGAATCCAGGCAAAGTTCATCGCGCCACTCCACTGAGGATCGCGGTAGGCGCGCGGCTCACCACCGCCGGCGAGCCGATAGCTCGACGCGGTGATCGTCGGGATCGCGGTCGCGCGCGACCGCGGCGGCTGACAGCTGTTCTTGATGCCCATGAGCTCGCCCCAGCAGTCGTCGGTGTGGGGGCGCGCGAGCATGTCGGTGCGCGTGAAGCCGAAGACGCCGTCAACGACCATGTTGTTCGAGATCGTCGAGGTCACCGCGGCCGAATGGCTGTGGACCGTCGAATCCCAGATGCGGCCCTGGAAGATCGGATTGATACCGCCATCGACCGCCGGTAACTCCGGCGCACTGTCTTCGTAGCTGTCGGCGTACCCGAGTCGAACGTTGACGTTGGTCCGTCCGTTCGGCGTCCACGTGATCTTGCCGTCGTACTTGTTGTAGTCGGTATCGTAGCTGTTGGTGGCGAAGTAGTTGTTCGTGAATCCGGGCAGCGTCGGCGCCACGAGCTTGCTGAGGAGATTCCGCGAAATCGGATTGATGCGGTTGGCCGGGATGAAGTTGCACGAGTCGAACCGCGGATCGGTCGTCGACGTGAGCCCCGGACAGTTCGCGAACGCAAACGGCACGCGTCCGGTCCCGTTCGCCGCGCCGGTGAGCGGATCGTACAGCACGGTTCCAGTGCCCGCGAAGTTGCCGTCGCGCATGGCCATCGTCGGCAGGCTGCGCAGGCCGTTGGCGTTGGAATTCGACAGGGCGTTGCCGGCGTCGGTGCGCTGTCGTGTTCGTTCGACGCTCGCGAAGAAGAACACTTTGTTCCGAGAGACAGGACCGCCCAACGTCCCACCGTACACGTGCACGCTGCCCGTCCCTTTGGGATCGCCGGGAGGTAGGAAGTAGTTCTTCGCTTTCATGCGGTAATCGGTTGCGTGTTCGAATGCCGAGCCGGAGACGGTGTTGGTTCCGCTCTTGACCTGGACATTCACAGACGCGCCGCCGGCCATGCCCTGATCGGCGTCAAAGCTGCTCGTGACCACGCTGATCGTCTCGATGGCTTCGAGGCTCGGGCTGTAGGCCTGGATCTGTTGGAAGAACTGGTTGATTTGACTGACCCCATCGAGCCGCACAACCGTGTTGCTCGGCGGCTGCCCGTTGACGGTGATCGCCATGGCGCGCGTTGGATTGTTGCTGCCGCCGGACTGATCGTAGTTCGGCTGCGCAACCCCCGGCATCAGCGCAAGCGCGGTCTGGTAGGCGCGACCGCTGGTCGGCAACGTCTCGAGCTGTGTTTTCGTTGTCAGCGACTGCACGGCGGCGCTCTCGGTTTGCAGCACCGCGGCCTGCCCCGACACAATGACCGACTCCTCGAGCGAGCCGAGCTTCAGACGGGCGTCGACGCGAAGATCGAGGCCCTGCCGCACGGCCACGTCGCGCGTTCGCGAGGTCTGAAATCCTTGCAGCGACACCACGATTTCGTACGTGCCGGGCAACAGGTTGGGTACGTTGTAGCTGCCTGTTTCGTTGGTGACGACGCTCCGGGATAGGTTGGTCTCGGCCTGCGTCACGGTGACGGTCGCGCCAGGAAGGGCGGCACCCGTTTCATCCGTGACGGTGCCGACGAGTGAACCGTATAACGATTGTGGCGCCGCGTTCGTCGCCAGTCCCACCGCAACAACCGCCGCCAAGGCCCACCTGCGACCGCTCACCATGATCGCTCCTCTCTGATCGACTGCGAGAGTCTTGCCGCTCCTCTCGGTCCCCGCGCACACATGGAACCGGTTCCATTACAGTTCGCGGCTGTCAGACCAATTTGCGCAATGAATTGTGCATATTATGCAACGCGCAGTAAAGCTCGATATGAGCCCGCGCTCCGATCCGTCCCGATCCCCGAATCACGAAACGTCCATTGCGATTGACGCGCACCGGCGTTGCCTGTAGGCTCCCGCCGGAATCGCACTTCATTCTCTCCGCGGGAATCGCGCTCACGCATAACGCCACGGGCCGGGTGGCGAGGAGACCGCTATGGATCACACCAATAGCATGCGTCGCGTGTGTATGACCTGGATGGTTTGTATTGTTCTTCTCATGGTGCCGACGGCGGTATGGGCGCAGGCCACCATTACAGGCACTGCCAGAGACGCCTCCGGAGCCGTGCTCCCCGGCGTGACGGTCGAGGCAGCAAGTCCTGCGTTGATCGAGCGCGTGCGGTCGGTCGTCACCGACAGCACAGGCCAATACCGCATCGTCGACCTGAGGTCGGGCACGTACAGCGTCACGTTTACGCTGCCTGGCTTTTCGACGTTCAGGCGTGAAGGCGTCGAACTGTCCGGAGCCTTCAACGCAACCATCGACGCACAGATGCAGGTCGGCGCGTTGGCGGAGACAGTCACTGTCAGTGGCGAGAGCCCGATGGTTGACGTGAAGGGCTCGCGTCGCGAGCAGGTGGTGAATCGTGACCTGCTCACCGCGATCCCGAGCGCGCGCACGTACCAGACCATGATAGGTCTGGCGCCGGGCGTGACGACGGGCGGTAGTCAGGATGTCGGCGGCCTCAACAGCCCTGCGACTCGGACGTTCGCGATCCATGGGGGACCCCAGACCGAAGGCCGGGTGATGGTCGATGGCATGAACGCGGGTGCTGCACGGGGCGGGGCCGGCGTGTCCAACTACCAGGTCGACGTGGCCAATGCGCAGGAACTGGCGTATACGCTGTCGGGCGGGCTTGGCGAGGCGGAAACGGGAGGGCCGACCATGAACGTCGTGCCGCGAACCGGTGGCAACACCTATACCGGGTCATTCTTCTTCAGCGGCGCCAACAGCGCGATGCAGGGGAGCAACCTCACCCAGGAACTGCGAGACGCCGGCCTGAGAGACCCGAATGAACTGATCAAGGCGTGGGAGGCAAACGGCGCGATTGGCGGGCCGATTATTCGCGATCGTCTCTGGTTCTTTCTCTCGACCAAACGCCAGATCACGCGTCTCTACGTGTCGGGAATGTATTACAACAAGAACGACGGCAATCCCAACGCGTGGACGTACGAACCTGACCTGAGCCGGCGTGCGATCTATGACGGCACCTGGACCAACGTCCCGCTGCGCCTGACGTGGCAGGCCACCCCCCGCAACAAGTTCAACATCTTCTGGGACGAGCAGAAGATGTGCCTGGAGTGCGAGGCCGGTGGTTCGCCGACCGTCGCACCGGAAGCTTCCGGTGGCACTTGGGATACCGATTTTCAGCGGTTCCATCAGATAACGTGGACGTCGCCTCTCACGAGCCGACTGCTGGCGGAGGCCGGCTATTCGCACGTCCGCACGAAGTATGGACGTCAAAACCGAAACGCTGATCTCATTCCGGTCACGGAACAGGGCGGCATCATCCCGGGGTTGACCTATCGATCGGGAGGCTGGCTGCGGAAT
>Ga0111538_10004050_pt1 | contig 20410 bp, 15 predicted proteins | sample SoiMethybrSBSTD1_FD_79669 | JGI IMG/M metagenome (GOLD analysis project Ga0111538, IMG submission 79669) | Bulk soil microbial communities from a Populus tree surrounding site in Tennessee, USA - Soil MetaG P. TD hybrid SBSTD1 (version 2)... | ecosystem: Environmental > Terrestrial > Soil >... | reverse complement strand
TGGGTGCCGAGCTCGAGATCCCGGCCGGCGCGCTCGAGGAGGAGGTCGAGATCACCATCACCGAGACCGCCGGTGCGGTGCCGGGCGGATTCCTCGGCTCGTCGCCGGTCTTCCAGTTCGAGCCGGACGGGCTGGTCTTCGCCCAGCCGGTGGCGGCGCGTCTCGCCTTCGAGGGATCGGGCGAGATGCTCGACCTCATCTGGTCAGTGGACGGGGGCGAGGGCTACGAGGCGATGGGCGCGACCATCGACGGCCAGATGATGGTCGGCGCGATCACCCACTTCAGCCAGGGCTTCGTCGGCCGCCGCGACCCGGGCAGCGGCGACGCCTGCGCCGACGTCAGCTGCGCGGTGGGCCAGGTCTGCGTCGCCGGCCAGTGCGTCTCGTCGGGCGGCGACTCCGACGGCGACGGCGTCGCCAACGGCGAGGACAACTGCCCCGACCTGGCCAACCCGGGGCAAGGCGATCACGACCGGGACGGCGCCGGCGACGCCTGCGACGCGTCGGCCTGCAGCGACGGCGGTGACAACGACGGCGACACCTACGAGGACTCGGCCGACTCCGGCTGCTTCAGCTGGTTCGACGACAGCGAGCTGGTCGACTGCGCCGACGGCATCGACAACGACGGCGACGACCTCATCGACCTCCCCATCTACGGCGTCCTGCCGGCCGGCGGCGACCCCGGCTGCACGAGCGGCATCGACGGCTCGGAGTGGCCGGAATGCAGCGACGGCTTCGACAACGACGGCGACGGCTCGATCGACCTCGCCGATAGCTACTGCCTGAGCCCGGAGGGTTCGTCCGAGGCGCCCCTCCCCGCGACTGACCGTCAGACCGATTCGGGCAACGGAGGAAACTGAATGGTGATCGGCGAGCGGTCTCTGGTGCTTGTGACTGTGGCGCTGCTGCTACCGGCCTGCGGCGGCGATGACGGCGGCGGTGGCGGCGGCAGCGGCGTGGACGGCGGATCGACCAGCGACCTCGTCGGTCCAGCCGGCGGCACGGTCTCGATCGCGGGTGCCGAGCTCGAGATCCCGGCCGGCGCGCTGGAAGAGGAGGTCGAGATCTCCATCACCGAGACCGCCGAGGAGGTACCGGGCGGCTTCCTCGGCTCGTCGCCGGTCTTCCAGTTCGAGCCCGACGGCCTCGTCTTCGCCCAGCCGGTGGCGGCGCGCATGGCGTTCGAGGGGTCGCCGGACCAGCTCGATCTCATCTGGTCGGTCACCGGGGGCGAGGGCTACGAGGCGATGGGCGCGACGATCGACGGCCAGATGGTGGTCGGCCAGATCACCCACTTCAGCCAGGGCTTCGTCGGCCGCCGCGACCCGGGCAACGGCGACGCGTGCACCGACGTCACCTGCGTGCCTGGCCAGGTCTGCGTCGCCGGCCAGTGCGTCGCATCGGGCAGCGACTCCGACGCCGACGGCGTCGCCAACGGCGAGGACAACTGCCCCGACCTGGCCAACCCGGGCCAGGGGGACCACGACCGGGACGGCACCGGCGACGCCTGCGACGTGGCCGCCTGCAGCGACGGCGCCGACAACGACGACGACACCTACAAGGACTCGGCCGACACCGGCTGCTTCACCTGGTTCGACGACAGCGAGAAGGTCGACTGCGCCGACGGCATCGACAACGACGGCGACGACCTCATCGACGCGCCCGCGCCCGACGGCGCGGGGCCCGGCACCGACACCGGCTGCTACAACGCGGCCGACGGCTCCGAGTGGCCGGGCTGCAGCGACGGCTTCGACAACGACGGCGACGGCGCCATCGACATGGACGACTCGGGATGCCTGAGCCCTGACCAGCACTTCGAGGCGCCGGCCACCTGAGATCTCATCCCCGCGCGGGCGGCTGGGCGGAGACGCGGGTCGCGGCCTCGAGCAGCTCGTCCTCGCTCGACCGCGCGTCCCGCATGACGCCGAGAGGCCCCTCGACGGCGAGGGGCTGGGCGAAGTCGCGGGCGCGCAGGAGCCGGCCGGCCCGGCGCACGATGTCCAGCTGACCGGTGCGCACCGCGTGGCGCAGGATGGCCTGCTGTGCCTCGACCTCGATCCGGCGCAGCTCGCCGGTGGAGCGGGCCGCCGGCCCGGTTCCTCTCGCTGCGCGGGGCGCGGCGAGCGCGGCGGTCCGGGCGCTCGCGGGGGGGAGGGCACAGAGCCGGTGGAGCGCGTCGATGAGGTCGTCGGGGTCGGCGCGTTCGCAGAGCGTCGCCAGGAGGCGGCGAGCCTCGGGCGGGTCGGCGAAGTCCTCGCCGCAAAGGACCCGCAGGGCGGCGCGCGCCAGCGCGGTCGATCCCAGGCGCAGCCCGTGGCGGGCGATCTCGAGCTGCCGCTCCGCGTAGGCGAGCCGCCACGGCTCTGGTTCGGGTGCTCGCTTGGCGACCATGCTCCTCATGACGGATCGAACGACTAGCAATCAGCGCGCCACGGAATGAACGGCGATTTCACCAATCGCCACGCGAGTTGCCCGGAGATCCCCTGCGCGCCGGCGCCACGCCGGGGCGTCCGGCCACAGCCGCGCGCGACGCGGGAAGGCGGCTGGAGTAGCTTTGCGCCGTGAGCTGGCTCCCGCAGGTGGCGAAGGTCGCGACGGACCGGGGCGATGTACGCGGATGGCTCCTGTTCCTGCACGGAATCCTGGGCAGCGGGGCGAACTGGCGGACCATCGCCCGCCGAGTGGTGGCCGCGCGTCCGGACTGGGGGGCGCTCCTGGTCGACCTGCGCATGCACGGGCGCTCGCAGGGGGCGCCGCCGCCGCACACGATCGCCGCCGCGGCCGACGACCTGGTCCGGCTGGCCGCCGAGTCCGGACTGGCGGTCGCCGGGGTGGTCGGCCACTCCTTCGGCGGCAAGGTGGCGCTGGAGCTTCGCGGCAAGCTCGAGCTCGACACCATCTGGGTGCTCGACGCCGCGCCGGGTCCCCGGGCCGAGCCCGAGGGCGATCCCGACAGCGCGCTCCACGTCCTGGCGGCGCTGAGGCAGCTGCCGGGCGCGTTCGCCGATCGCGCCGCCTTCGTCGCGGCGATGATCGGGCGCGGCTTCTCGCACGGGCTGGCCGACTGGCTGGCGATGAACCTCGAGCCGGTGGACGGCGGCTACCGGCTGCGCCTCGACCTCGACGCGGTGGGCGAGCTCCTCGCCGACTTCTACCGGAGCGACCTGTGGCCCGCGGTCGAGTCCGGGCCGGGGGACATGCACCTGGTCATCGCCGCGCGATCGCGCGCCTTCGACCCGTCCGATGTCCGGCGCGCGGCGGCCCTGCCGATCGCGGTCCACACCATCGACGCGGGCCACTGGCTGCACATGGAGGCGGCCGACGCCCTGGTCGCGCTCATCAGCGAGAAGCTGCCGGCTCCCTCGCCTGGCCAGCCATAGGCACGCCGGTTCGCAGCGCCTCGGCGACCAGCTCCATCTCGCGCAGGAACAGGGCGCGGGCGGTCCGCCTCTCGATCTGATCCGGGATGCGCAGGAGCGACGCCGGGTGGACGGTGGCGAAGGTGACCGGCGCGAAGCGGGTGGCGAACGGCACGCCGCGCGCCTTGCTGACCTTGAAGCCCTGTCCGAGCAGAGCCTGGGCCGCGCTCGCCCCGAGCAGGACCAGCACCTCCGGCTTGACCAGGGCGAGCTCGGCCTCGAGCCAGGGCGTGCACGCCTCGATCTCTCGCGAGCCCGGCTTCTGGTGCAGTCGCTTCTTGCCGCGCGGGATCCACTTGAAGTGCTTGACCGCGTTGGTCAGGTAGATCTCGTCGCGCGGCACGCCGGCCGCCTCGAGCATGCGGTCGAGCAGGCGGCCGGCCGGCCCGACGAACGGGCGACCCGCGACGTCCTCCTCGTCTCCTGGCTGCTCGCCGACGAACATGGCGCGAGCGCGCCCATTCCCCTCGCCGAAGACCGCCTGGGTGGCGCGCCGGTAGAGCTCGCAACCGCGGCAGTCCTGCACGGCTTCGCGCAGAGCCGGCAGCGAGATGCGCTGAGGGAGGAAGTCCGCCGCGGTCACCAGGGCAGCATGGCCGTGCGATCGCCAGGGCGCACGCGGAGAAGCCAGCTCAATCGACGTGCGCGCGCGCTCACTCCCAGCCGACGCAACCGTCGCCGCGCTGGTCGCTGCCCCCGAGCAGCGTCCCGTCCTGTGCGCGGACGATGACCTGGCCGCGCCCGAAGGTCGAGGAGCGCTCATCGAGCCCGCCCACCACGCGCACCTGGTGGCCGCGCGCCGCCAGCTCGGCGGCGGTGGCCGCGGGGTGTCCCTCTTCGAGCGAGATCTGCGAGCGGGCGTGGTGCGGCGAGACCCGCGCGCGCGGTCGGTCGAGCGCGGCCTGGGGATCGGCGCCGTCGTGCCACAGCGCGAGCGCGACCTGCACGTGTCCCTGCGGCTGCATGAATCCGCCCATCACCCCGAAGCTGGCGGCCAGAGCACCGTCGTTGCTGGTGGCCAGCGCCGGGATGATCGTGTGGTACGGCCGCTTGCCGGGAGCCAGGGCGTTCGGGTGGGCAGGGTCGAGCGAGAAGTTGTGGCCGCGGTTCTGCAGGGTGAAGCCGGTCCCGGCCGGCACGATGCCGGTTCCGAAGCCCATGTAGCAGCTCTGGATGAAGGAGCAGGCGTTGCCGCCGCCGTCCACCACCGTGAGGTAATAGGTGTCGGGGCCGGCCCGGAGCGCGTGCTGCCCCGGCGAGACCGTCTCGGCTGCGCGATCCGGGGCGATCCGCGCGGCGCGCGCGGCGGCGTAGGTCGGATCGAGGAGCTCGTCGACCGGCGGTGCGGCGAACTCCGGATCGGCGATGTGCGCCAGCCCGTCGCAGAAGTCCAGCCGAAGCGCCTCGCTGGTCACGTGGACTCGCTCGGCGGTGAGCGGCCGCCCGAGCTGCTCGGCCGGGACGGCCGACAGGATGCGCAGCGCCAGGAGCGCCACCAGTCCTTGCCCGCCCGGCGGGCACTGGTGGACGCGGACGCCGGCGAAGTCGGTGGCGATGGCATCCCGCCAGGTGCTGGCGTGGCGGTCGAGGTCGTCGAGCGAGAGCGCGCCGCCTGCCTCGCGCACCGCGCTCACGATCGCGTCGGCGATCCACCCGCGGTAGAAGGCGTCCCGGCCCTCCCCGGCGAGCGACTCGAGCACGCGCGCCATGCGCGGGTTGCGGAAGCGCTCGCCTGCGCGGGGCGCCCGGCCGCCGATGAGCAGGTCGGCTCCGTGCAGCGTGTGGCTCAGCTGGATGCGGGCGCCGGCATCCCACATGTGCGCGGTGATCGTCGCGACCGCGAATCCGTCGGTGGCGAGGGCGATGGCCGGGGCCAGGATCTCGGCCATCCTGAGCGAGCCGTGGCGCTCGACGAGATCGAACCAGCCGGCGCAGGCGCCCGGCACCGTGACCGTGTGAGGGTGGAAGGGCGGCAGCTCGCGGATCCCCTCCCGCGCCAGGCGCTCGAGCGAGAGCTGGCGCGGCGCGCGGCCCGAGCCGTCGAGCGCGGTCACCTCGCCGGTCGCGGCGTCGCGGTAGAGGGCGAAGCAGTCGCCGCCCAGGCCGCCGCTGGTCGGCTCGGTGACGGCCAGCGCCGCGGCCATCGCGACCGCCGCGTCGGCCGCGGTGCCGCCCCGCCGCAGCACGGTGAGGCCGGCGGCGACCGCGTGCCGCTGGCTGGTGGCGACCATTCCGCGTCCGCGCGGAGCCGCGGCGCTGCGCCCGGCCGTGAGGGCGGGGTCGGTCGGCATGGCCGCATGGTAGATCCTACGGGGCGCCGCAGGCCAGCCACTCGGCGAGCATGGCGCGCTCGGCGTCCGGCGGATCGTCGGGGCCGGGCGGCATCGACCTGTTGTCCCCGGCGGCGCGCGCGAAGATGCGCTCCTTGTGGTCGCGCACCTGGTCGGCGGTGTCGAAGGTGAAAGAGACCGGGGCGCCGTTGCGGTCGTCGGAGGCGCTGGCGTGGCAGCGCTGGCAGTTCGCGTCCAGGAACGGGCCGCCGAAGTTGTCGTAGGTCAGCTCGCTCGCCTCCGGACATGGCTCGTCCTCCAGTTGCTCGGTGGAAGGCGGCGCGCACGCGGCGAAGAGCGCGAGTGCCAGCAGCCTAGCGGCGCGCATCGGCCACCTCGGTCGGTCGCGCGGGCGCGGCGCGGTCGAAGTCCCACTTGAAGCCGACCGAGGCGCCGGCGGTGAGATACCGGTTGGGACCGCGGTCGTCCGGGAAGTAGGTCGCGGCCAGATCGATCGACGCGTACCAGTCCCCCTTGCGGTGCTGGTGGAACGGGATCTCGAGGCCGAGCGCCCCGGCGAAGCCGGCGCGGTGGCGGATGCCGTCGCCGACCCCGAGCATCGCCTGGAACGGCTGCTCCTGGGCGGCGTCGACGTTCTCCTCGTGCTGGTGGACCAGCGTGGCGCGCGCGTAGGGCCGGACGCGGTCGAAGAACTGCGGCCGCACCTCGGGGCCGAAAGACAGATACGTGAGCATGCGCTCGTCGACGCTGGCGTAGCCGAGCTTGCCGACGTAGGTGAGCTGGAACCACGGCTGCCAGAAGCGGTAGCCGAGCTTGAAGGTGCCGTAGCTGAGATGGTCCTCGTCCCAGTCGCTGTCGGCGGCGTCGAGACCGAGCGCCATGTCGAGCTCGCCGGCACTGGCGAGCCGCGAACCCCCTGCGAACAATGCGGCGACGAGCGCCGCGATCCGTGCCGTCTTCATGCTGTCCCCCTCCGTGGCGGCCGACCCGGTGGGTAGCAAGCGGCGGACCATCGGATCTCGGGGACAATCGTCGAGAAAGCCGGCAATCCGCGGCCGTCTGGCCGGCCGCCGGCGCCCGCGCTGTCGGAGAAGCCGACACCGGCCCACCTGCGGTACGATCGTGCAGAATGGCCATCCGCAAGATCGCCCAGATCGGTCACCCCATCCTGCGCGAGCGCGCGCGCCGCGTCTCGCGCGAGGAGCTGGCCTCACCCGCCATGCAGTCCTTCATCGACGATCTGGTCGAGACGATGCGCGACGCCAATGGGGCCGGGCTGGCTGCCATCCAGATCTACCAGCCGGTGCAGATCTGCGCCATCGAGGTTCGCGACAACCCGCGCTACCCCTACAAGCCCAACGTCCCGCTCACCATCCTGGTCAACCCGGTCATCGAGCCGCGCAGCGACGAGACCTTCGACAACTTCGAGGGCTGCCTGAGCGTGCCCAACCTGCGCGGCGTGGTGAAGCGCTTCACCCGCATCCGGGTGCGCGCCTGGGACCGGCACGGCGAGGAGAGCGATCGCGAGATCGCCGGGGTCACGGCCGGGACCTACCAGCACGAGGTCGATCACCTGAATGGGGTCGTCTTCCTCGACCGGGTGAGCGATCCGACGACCTTCTGCACCTGGACCGAGTTCGACCGCTACTACAAGGACGCGTTTGCCGCCCAGGTGGGCGAGATCGTCAAGCGCTTCGGCTCCTAGCGCAGCGAGCTCATGACGACCGGGGGCGGCCGATCTAGCCTTCCGGCATGGCAAACGCGCGACGGCGAGTCGAGGACATCTTTGCCCGGGTGGCCGAACGAGCCAGCCAGGCGAGCGGGAGCTTCTGGGCCTTCGCCCTCGCGTTCACGGTGGTGCTGGTCTGGGCGGCGACCGGCCCCCTCTTCCACTTCTCGGAGACCTGGCAGCTGGTCATCAACACCGGCACCACCATCGTCACCTTCCTGATGGTGTTCCTCATCCAGCACGCGCAGAACAAGGAGAACCGGGCCCTCCAGCTCAAGCTCAACGAGCTCATCGCGGCGACCCGCGGCGCCTCGAACCGGCTCATCGACGTCGAGGATCTAACCGACCACGAGCTCGAGGTCCTCTACCAGCGCTTCCAGCACCTGGCGAAGAGCGCGCGCAGGCTCAAGCCGGGCGCGCAGACCTCGATCGACAAGGAGAAGATCGAGGAGGCGTCCCAGGAGCGCGACGAGCCGCGGAAGCGGAGCGGCTAGCGGACCACTCCCGACTGCTGCGGGGCGACGCACTCTCGCAGGCAACGTCCCTTTCGGTACCCCCCGTTACGTGCGTATAGTCAGCAGTTCGCGGAGGGCGCGAAACCGGCACCATGGGGGGCGAGTTCGGAGGGACGGAGCGCTTCGAGGTGCAGCGGCGCCTGGGCGCCGGCGGCATGGGGGTGGTGTACGAGGCCTACGACCGCGAGCGCGCCACCCGGGTCGCGCTCAAGACGCTGCGCCATCGCGACGCGGCCGCGCTCTACCGCTTCAAGCGCGAGTTCCGCGGCCTCGCCGACATCAGCCACCCGAACCTGGCGGCGCTGCACGAGCTGGTCTCGGCCGGTGACGAGTGGTTCTTCACCATGGAGCTGGTCGAGGGGGTGGACTTCATCACCTGGGTGCGCGGCCTGGGTCGCGAGAGCGAGCTGGCCGATACCTTCGACCACGTCGACTCGTCGATCCGCGGCGAGGTGGTGGCGTCAGGTCCGACCCTCGAGCGGCCGCCGACCGGGGCGAGCGCGCCCGCCTCGTGCGACCGGCTGCGCGATGCCCTGCGCCAGCTGGCCGAGGGCGTCCACGTCCTGCACCAGGCGGGCAAGCTGCACCGCGACATCAAGCCGTCGAACGTGATGGTGGAGCAGAGCGGCCGGGTCGTGCTGCTCGATTTCGGGCTGATCACCGAGCTGGTGCGGCCGGCCGGCGACAACACCGACGAGAACCTGGTCGGGACCGCCGACTACATGTCCCCGGAGCAGGGCGCCTCGCTGCCGCTCGGACCGACGAGCGACTGGTACGCGATCGGCACCGTGCTCTACCGCGCGCTGACCGGGCTGTTGCCGTTCCGCGGCCCGCCGGTGGTGGTGCTGATGGACAAGCAGCGCCGCGAGCCGCCGCCGCCCCAGCAGCTCTGCCCCGAGCTGCCGGACGATCTCTGCCAGCTCTGCGTCGATCTCCTGCGCCGCGACCCGTCGCAGCGCCCGGACGGCGGCGAGGTCCTGCGCCGCCTCGGCTCGAACGGGGCCCCGGTGGCGCCGCGCCGGCCGCTGGGATCGCGCACGCGGGCTGCCCCGCTGGTCGGCCGCGCCGAGCACGCCGCTGCCCTGCGCGAGGCCTTCGTCGCCAGCCGCAGCGGGCGGGCCGTGACCGTGCTGGTCCGCGGTCGCTCGGGGATGGGCAAGAGCGTCCTCATCGAGAACGTGGCCAGCGAGCTGATGCGCGAGAGCGGCGCGGTCGTGCTGGCCGGCCGCTGCTACGAGCGCGAGTCGGTCCCCTACAAGGCGCTCGACAGCCTGGTCGACTCGCTCAGCCGCTACCTGGCGCAGCTCGGGCGCCACGAGGCCGAGGCGCTCCTGCCGCGCGACGTCCTGGCCATCGCGCGCCTCTTCCCCGTGCTCCGGCGGGTCGACGCGGTCGCTTCGGCGCCGCGCCGGGCGGCGGCGGCGGATCCCCAGGAGCTCAAGCGCCGCGGCCTGGCCGCCCTGCGCGAGCTCCTGGCCCGCATGGCCGACCGCCGCCCGCTGGTGCTCGCCATCGACGACCTGCAGTGGGGCGACCTCGACTCCACCTCGATCCTGGTCGATCTGCTGCACCCGCCCGATCCGCCGTCCATGCTGCTGCTCCTCTCGTACCGGAGCGAGGAGGCGGACGCGAGCCAGGCGGTCCGCCAGCTCATCGAGGGCTGCCGGGCGCCGGGCGCCGGCGCGGTCGACGTCCGCGAGATCGAGGTGGGCGCGCTCGAACCGGACCAGGCGCAGGAGCTGGCGCTCGCGCTGCTCGGGCGCGAGGCGGACGGCGCCGAGACCGCCCGGGCGCGCCTGGCCGCCGCCATCGCGCGCGAGTCGCGCGGCGACCCCTTCCTGGTCGACCAGCTGGTCCGCTTCGTCGACGCCGGCGGCCGCGCCACGGTGGGGGACATCCGGTTCGAGGACATGATGCGGATGCGGCTCGAGCAGCTGGGGCCCGACGCCCGCCGGGTGCTCGAGATGGTCGCGGTGGCGGGCCGCCCGCTGGTCCAGCGGAACGCGGCGCGCGCGGCCGGCATCGAGCGCGACGAGCAGGCGGTGGGCGCGGTGCTGCGCGCCGGCTCGCTCATCCGCACCAGCGGCGCGCCCGAGGCGGGGCGCATCGAGACCTACCACGACCGCATCCGCGAGACGGTGGTGGCGATGCTGTCGGAGACGGAGCAGCGGGCGCGCCACCTGGCGCTGGCCGAGGCGCTGGTCGCCGCCGAGCACGCCGACCCGGAGGCGCTCGCCATCCACTTCCTCGGCGGCGGCGAGGACGAGCGCGGCGCCGAGTTCGCCATCGAGGCCGGCGAGAAGGCGGCCAAGGCGCTCGCCTTCGATCGCTCCGCCGTGTTCTACCGGCTCGCCATCGAGGCCCTGCCGGCCGACGAGGTGGTGCAGCGCCGGCTGCGGGTCGCGCTGGGCGACGCGCTGGCCAACGCCGGGCGCGGCGCCGAGGCGGCCGCCGAGTACCTGGCCGCCGCCGAGGTGGGCGCCGCCGCCGAGGCGCTCGAGCTCAGGCGGCGCGCCGCAGAGCAGCTGCTCCGCTGCGGCCACCTCGACGACGGTCTGCGCGCCCTCGAGACCGTGCTGGGCGCGGTCGGCATGCGGCTGGCCACCACCCGGCGGCGCGCCATGTGGTCGCTCATCCGGCGGCGGGTCCGGGCGCGCATGCGCGGACTCCGCTTCACCGAGCGCGATCGCAGCCAGGTCAGCGCCGAGCGGCTGACCCGGGTCGACATCTGCTGGTCGGTGGCGGCCGGCCTCGGCCTGACCGATCCGATCCGCGGCGCCGACTTCCAGACCCGACACCTGGTCCTCGCGCTGGCCGCCGGCGAGCCGTACCGCATCTCGCGCGCGCTGGCGATGGAGGGGGCCTACTCGTCGATCAGCGGCGAGGTGACCTGGAAGCGGACCGAGAAGCTCATCGCCATGGCGCGCGAGATCGCCACGCGAATCGACGAGCCGCACGCGCGCGGCGTGACGGCGTTCGCCGAGGCGCTCGCCCACTACCAGTGCGGCCGCTGGCAGCGCGGCCTCGACGGCTTCGAGGAGGCCGCCCGGATCCTGCGCGAGCACTGCACCGGGTTCGCCTTCGAGATCGCCTCGGCGCTGCGCTTCGCGCTCGACGCGCTGTTCAACCTGGGCGAGCTCGGCGAGATCTGCCGCCGGGTGCCTCAGTACATGCACGAGGCGGAGCGCCGCGGCGACCTGTACGGCGCGACCGACATGCGGACCGGGCTGCCCAACGCGGCCTGGCTGGCCGCCGACCAGCCGGAGGTGGCGCGCGAGGAGTGCGCGCGCGGCCGCGAGTACTGGTCGCAGCTCGACTTCTACCTGCAGCACTACTACGAGCTCCTCGCCCAGACTCACATCGATCTCTACGTCGGCGACGGCGAGGCGGCCTACCGCCGGATCGCCGAAGGGTGGCCGAAGCTCGAGGGCTCGATGCTGCTCCGGGTGCAGGCGGTGCGCGCCGAGGCGCTGTTCCTGCGCGGCCGCGCGGTGCTGGCGCGCGCTCACGCCGAGCGATCGCGCGAGACCCTGGCCGAGCTCGACCACGTGAGCCATCGGCTCGACCGCCAGCACATGCCGGGGGCGCACGCCCTGTCGAACCTGCTCGCCGCCGGCGTCGCGCGGCTGGCCGGCGACGACGAGCGGGCGGCCGGGCTCCTGGCCCAGGCCGAGTCGCGCTTCCAGACCGCCTCGATGGCGCTGTGCGCGGCGGCCGCCCGCCGTCGCCGCGGCGAGCTGGTCGGCGGCAGCGCCGGCGCTCGCCTGGTCACCGGCGCCGATCGCTGGATGGCCGGCCAGACCATCAAGAACCCGACCGCCATGACGCGCCTCGTCCTCGGCTTCTAGACCTGATTCACGAGGGCGATGTCCTCGAGATCAACGCCGGATCGCGCCGCGCGCCAGGAGCATGTCGACGGTGTCCGGGTGGTTCCACGCGGCGGCGAGACGGAGCGCTCGGGACGCCCGCTCGGTGGTGATGTCGAGGCCGCGATCGAGGAAGAGCTCCGCCACCCGGGTCCGGCCGTAGCCGCACGCGAGGTCGAAGGCCTGCGCGATCTCGGCGGCCGGCGCGCCCTCGATCTCGCGGGCGACGTCCTCCTCGCGGCCGAGCGCGGCCGCGGCGATGAGGGTGACCCGCGCGCCGCGATCGGCCAGCCAGGCGGCCGCCTCGGGACAGCCGTTGGCGACCGCCGCGTCCATCGGCCGCCAGCCGCCGGGCAGGCCCTCGAGGCTGGCCCCGGCCGAGACCAGGAGATCCATCAGCGCGAGCTGAACGCCCGCCTCCTCCGGGTGGATGCTGGTGGCCACCAGGCCGAGCGCTGCGCCGTCGCCGCCGTAGTCCGCGTTCGGCGCGTCGACCTCGGCACCGGCGTCGAGCAGGGTCCGCGCGATGTCGACGATGTTGCCGGGGGGCTTCTGGCGGAAGTCCTCGACCCCGTTCGCCGCCGCGTCGGCGGCGCGCTCGAACCGCGCGGTCTGGCTGGTCGGGATCGCGAGCTCGCGGAGGTGGTCGGCGAAGCGCTCCCAGCTGGCGAAGGCGTGGCAGTCGTGCCACCGCCTCCTCGGCGCCGGCCGGCGAGCGCGAAACATCCGCCATGCCGTTCACCAGCCGCTCGATGTGCGTGGCGGCGCGCTCGATGCCGGCTGCGAGCTCGGCGCCCGCTTCGCGCCCGAGGAGCCCGGCCAGCTCGGCCAGCCAGTCGGCCGCCCAGGCGCGCACGCGGTCGTCGTCGCGCGCCTGGCGGAGCTGTTCGGCCAGCCGGCGGTATCGATCGAGGTCGGGCGCGGCGGGTAGTGGAAAGGCGTCCATGTCAGGCGGCGTCCAGTGCGGTGAGCGGGATGCGGCCGAGCCCGGCGCCAGCCGGCCAGCTGCGGTGGCTCGTGAGTGTGGCGGCGAGCGCGGCGTCGAGCCGGCTGCGCAGCTGGTCGATGGAGCCGGATCGATCGACCGGCAGGAAGAGCGCGGCGCCGGTCACCGCTGCGCGGCCGGTCAGCGCGTGCTCGACCAGCGCGTGCCCGAAGACCAGCGCGCGCGCCCGGCCGCTGGCGAGCGCCGCCACGGCGTCCCCCGTCTCGTCGCCGGCCACCAGGACGCCGCCCTCGTCGATGAGGGCCAGCCGGTCGTGATCGGCGCTGCGCGCCGGCGGCAATCGGCGCGGCCCACCGGCGAGCCGCGCCCGCTGGGTGGCGGCGATGAGCATCGTCAGCGCCCACTTGCTGGCGGGGAAGGCGGCCCAGGCCAGTGCGTTGCAGAGATCGTGCAGGTTGCCCGGCCGGGTCGGTACCTCGCGGCGGGTCGCGATGCGCACCTCGTAGAGATCCTCGGCCACCCGCAAGCGCTGCCCGCGCCGCCGCGACGACGGTTCGTGCGGCACGAACCGCACGCCCGCCCGGGCAGACAGCCGGTCATCGAGCTCCTCGACGGTGCCCGACCGGAGGGCGAGCGCGAGGTCGCGAACCGCGTCGAAGGTGGGCGCGCCGAGGTCGCAGCCGGCGAACACCTCGGGAGCCTCCATCAGTCGAAACCGAGCCCGAGGAGGACGTCGGGGAACAGCGGCTGGCCGTCGGGACGGGTGCGCACCGCGGCGATGAGCTCGGCGAGCAGCTGGTAGCGGAGCGACCCGTCGACCTGGAGGATGATCGAGCGGGTGTCGGGCGGGCGCCGGCCGGCGTCGGCCCAGCGCCGCTGGGCGATCTCGACCAGCGCCGCGGTGAGCCGCGCGAGGTCGTAGCGTCCGCCCTCGGCATCGACCGCCAGCTTCGGCGCGTCGAGCGTGCCCTCGAGTCCGCTCATCGACCAGAGGAGCAGCTTGTCGCGAGTCACCGACACGATGATCCCGGCCGGCGCCTCGGGCGGCGGAGCCTTCTTCTTGGCCGCGTCGATGGCGACGGGCAACCCGGACGATGCGGTGTCCGGCAGCTCGATCGGCAGCGCGCCGAGCGTCTTGTCGGGCCGGGCGACGACCAGGCGGAACGAGCGCGCGCCGCCGTCGCGCGACGACGTGATGACGGCGAAGAGCAGGCGAGCGCTGGTCGCCGGGTCGGCGAGCAGCCGCACCGGTGCGGATGCGTCCTTGCTGGCCGCTGCTCGCGCCTTCATCAGCTGCGTCAGTTTCGGGATCGACATCCCGTGCGCGCCGCCCTGCTTCTCGCTCGGGTCGACCTCGCCGCCCGCGACCGGCACCACCTCCTTGCCGTCGACCATGATCGAGGTCGCGGTCACCACCACCATAGCCCCTTCGTCGGCGAGCGACTCGACCCCGCGCTCGATGACGACCGGCTCGACCGGCAGCTTGGGCGCCGTGCTCTCCGGCGTCGGCGAGGCCGGCTTCTCCGGCCGGGTCGCCTCCTGCTTCTCGCAGCCAGCCAGGAGACCGAGAATGCACAGCAGGGCGGATCGCATGACGCCGCACTATAGCGGAGGAGCCGCGCGTCCGGGCTCAGCTCGTCCGGCGGAGCGCGGCCAGGAGCTCCGGCAGGGCGATCACCGCGACGCCGATCGCGGCGTCGGACAGGCCGTAGGGCAGGACGAGATCGTCGCCGTTGACCAGCGCGCCGCAGGTATAGACGACGTTGGGGACGTACCCCTCGCGCTCGGACGCGTCCGGCTCGAGGAGAGGCGTGGTCAGCCGGCCGATGACTCGCCGCGGATCCTCGAGGTCGAGCAGGAGCGCTCCGATCGCGTATCGCCTCATCGCGCCGACCCCATGGGTGAGGACCAGCCAGCCGGCCTCGGTCTCGAGCGGGGAGCCGCAGTTGCCGATCTGCAAGAGCTCCCACGGCGCCCTGGGGCGGTCGAGCTCGGTCGCCTGGTTCCAGAACCGGACGTTGTCGGAGGTGGCCAGATAGAGGTTCTCTCGATCCTTGCGCGACAGCATCACGTACTTGCCGCCGATCCTGCGCGGGAACAGCGCCATGCCCTTGTTCTGGGCCGCCGAGCCGTTGAGCGTGGAGATCGCGAACGAGACGAAGTCCTCGGTCTCGATGAGCTGGGGCAGGATCTCGAACCCGTCGAACGCGGTGTAGGTCGCGTAGTATCGGGCGGCACCGCCGTCGTCGACGAAGCGGACGAAACGGGCGTCCTCCATCCCGTGCGTCTCGTGAGGTCCGGCCGGGAACAACACTCGCTCGGACAGGGCGGAGTCGGCGGGGAATCTGGTGACGTAGTTGGAAGCCGCGAGGAGGCGGATGATCTTGATCGTCTCGTAGCTGATGGCGTGCGGGGGACCGTCCGCCTCGAGCCGGGCCAGCGACTGCTCGAGCTCGGCCAGCGAGAAGGCATCGGGCAGCCGGTCGAGGACCGTCCAGGTCAGGTCGTTACTCGCACCGAGCTCGCCGAGCTTGAGTCCGAAGAGGTGCTTGTCGTAGGTCGCCGGCGCCGTCCGCCGTCCGCCGACCAGGTAGGGCCCGAGCGGATCGAAGGTGAGAGCGCCGGCGGCGTCGATCACCCCCGAGCGGAACTCGATGGAGGAGATGTGCCCTTCGCCGACCGCGCGCAGGCTCATGATCACCCGTTTCAGGCCCGGGGCCAGCCCGGACTGGTCGGGTGCCAGAACGATGGAGGGATTGAACAGGGCGGCTGCCTCGATCGAGTACTCGTGCGTGAAGTAGGCGCCGATGAGCAGGCGCCGCTCCTGGCTGACGGGTCCGGCGTTCGGGCCGAGGTGATGCGCGACCTGGGCGAAGTGGCGCTCGAGGAGCGCCTCGAAGCCGCGGTGACGCGACGAGAATTCGGCCGCGATCTCCGCGACCAGGCCGGCGACCTGAGACTCGGGGATCGCGAGCACCCGCTCCATCAAGAGGGCCGCCCGCGATGGCGAGCCGCCGGCGATCTCCTCGCCGGGCAGGTACGGCTTGGCGATCACCCGCCGGACGTCGGGCAGCAGCCGGTGCTCGGTCCGCCTGATCGAGACCCGGGTCATGTCGTTGCGTGGGCGCGCGCGGACCGGAGCGGACCGCCGTTCTGCTCGAGACCCTCGCCGGCAAGCTCGAGCATCTCGAGCAGGGACATGAGGAAAGAGACGGTGCTCTCGGCGCCCTGGTTCTGGTTCACCTCGGCGGCGCCGAGTCCGTCGCGACAGCCCGCGGTCACGAAGTCGTAGAGCGGGAGCCCGAGCCGGTTCGCACCCAGGAACCAGGCGAACGAGTCCCGCATCCGGCGCAGGTAGTGATGGTCGGCGGTCGCCCGGTAGGCGCCGCGGAATGCCAGCACGAAGGCCGCAGCGTCGGTCGCCTGTTCGTCGGCCTGCGCCTTGCTCCCGCCGCGTTGATGCCAGCCGGCGTTGCCGACCAGGACCAGCCGACCGTCGACGAAGCAGACCGATTCGAGAAACTCGAGCGCCTCGCGCGCGACTCGCAAGCTGGCCCGCTCGCCGGTCACCTGATACGCGCGGAAGAGCGCGAGCGGGATCAGGGCGTTGTCGTAGGTCAGCGCCGGCTCGAACCAGTGCCAGCCATCCCGGCTCTCCTCCCGGTAGCGATCGATGAGCTTGTCGACCAGGCGGCCGAGGTGCGCGCGCGCGGAGGCGTCGTCCGGATGTGCGCCCAGGAAGCTGACCAGTCCGAGCACGGTCGCGGCGGTGCCGCGCGGGCCGAGGTGCGCCGTCCCGGGCAGGGCTCTCGCCAGCATCTCGCGGGCCAGCAGGCGGTGCCCCTCTTCCGGCGAGAGCTGCACGGCGGTCCCCAGCGCCCACACCGCCCGGCCCAGGCAGTCGTCCGACGGCGGGCTCGGCTCGGTGCTGCGGTCGTAGCGCATGAGGTTGTGGAAGCCGCCGCCCTCGTCCTGCGCGTGGTGGAGGTAGGCGAGGTAGGTGGTGACCAGCTGCATCGTCTCGCGCGAGCTGGCCAGGTGCTCGGCGTGGAGCGCGACGATCAGCGCCCGCGCGTTGTCGTCGACGCAATAGCCGGTCCGCCGGGCCGGAACGCTGAAGGTCGCGTGCTGGATGATGCCGGTGTCGTCGGTCAACCGGAGCAGGTGATCGAGGCGCAGCTCGGGGAGGGTGCTGGCGAGCGTGCGCTTGCGAGGCATCAGGGGCGACGGCGCTCGACCCATCACGGTGGTGCCGAGATCGAGGTACTGCTTGCCGATGCGCGGCCAGACCATCGAACGGGTGAACGTGCGGGCCGCCGATCTCACCCGAGCGAGCTCGGTCGGCGACTGGAAGAGCTCGGCGACCACTCCGGCGAGCGCGCGGTCGTCCCCGAACGGAAACAAGCGACCGCGCCCCTCGGCCAGGAGCTCCTTCGCGTGCCAGTAGGGGGTCGACACGACGGCGGTGCCGGCCCCCATCGCGTAGGTCAGGGCGCCGCTGGTGACCTGGGCCTCGTTGAGATAGGGGCTGACGAAGACGTCGGCCGCCTGGAGGTAGCGGCAGAGCTCCTCGATGCTGACGAACTGATCGCGGAAGACCACGTGCTCGCGAACGCCGAGACGCTCCGCCTCGCGCTCGAGCGTGGTCCGGTAGGCCTCGCCGTGGCGGCGGAGGATCATCGGGTGGGTGGCTCCCACGACGAAGTAGACCAGGTCGGGGAACTCGGTGATGAGCGCCGGCAGCGCCCGGATCACCGTCTCGACGCCCTTGTTCGGCCCGAGCAGGCCGAAGGTCAAGAGCATCCGCTGCCCGGCGATCCCGAAGCGGGCCTTGAGGACCTCGGGATCGCGTGGTCCCATGTCCGGAATCCCGTGCGGGATGACGTGGACGTCCCGCCCCGACAGGTCGTAGGAGCCGGCGAGCAGGTCGGCAGCGACCCGGCTCATGACGACCAGCCCGGCGCACTGCCGGCTGATCCGCTGGACGATCGCGCGCTGCGACGGCGACGGATTCTTCAGCACGGTGTGGAGCGTGGTGATGGCCGGGACGCGCAGCGCGGCGAGGAAGTCGAGGACGTAGGCCCCGTCTTCGCCGCCGAAGATCCCGTACTCGTGCTGGACGGAGACCAGGCGCACGTCGCTGTAGCTCACGAACTCGGCGGCGCGGGCGTAATCGCCCTGCATCGCCTGCCGGATCTCGTAGGCGACGTCGGTCGGATACTCGTACTGACCGCCGGGGTCGGTGACCGCGACGGTCATCGGCACCACATGGTCGCTGGCCGACCCGACCGCTCGGGCGAGATCGCTCGTGAAGGTGGCGATCCCACAGCGCCGCGGTGGATGGGTCCCTATGAACGCGATGCGCACGGCGAGTCCGGTTGTACCAGCAACGGCGTGGTCGCGAACGGCCGTGTCGGGATTGTGACCGAACCGTGACACGGTAACCGACAGATATCCCGCGATCCGATGCTTCGACCCTTCACGAGGTGGGTCGCGCCGGGGTCGCGCGCTCATCGAGTAGACTCGCCGGACGTGAGAGCCATCGCGCTCGTCGCCCTCGCCGCAGCGTGCGGCATCGAGGGATTGCCGCCCGCGCCCGAGCCGGCCGCGCCGGCGGTCGAGTTATCGTTCGACCACCTGAGGCGACTCGGGATGGACCTGGTGGTCGACGGCCGGCCGGTGAGGGCGGTCGCGCTCTACGCCACCGCGCCCGACTACGCGCCGGCCGCCTCGCCCGCGCGCGACGGCTCCGAGGGAGTCGCCTGCGTCGACGACGCCGCGCGCGCCGCGGTCGTCTTCTTGCGCCGCTACGACGAGACCGGCGAGAGCTGGGCCAGGGACGAGGCGCTCGGGCTCCTGCAATTCGTCGCCGCGATGGAGCAGGGCGACGGCGAGTTCCTCAACTTCGTCGCCGCCGACGGGACGCCGAACCGCGAGGCGCCGAGCAGCCGGAAGAGCTTCTCCTTCTGGGGCGCCCGCGCGCTCTGGGCGCTCGGCGAGGCGGCCCGGGTTCTCGGCCGCCGCGACCCGGCCAGCCTTGCCCCCTTCCGCGCCGTCCTCGACCGCAGCGAGAAGCGCTTCACCGCCGAGGTCGCCGCCGGCCGTCTGCCCGGCGGCTCCGCCACCGCCTGCGCCGAGGCGCTGCTCGGCGTCGTCGCCCGCTTCGAGGTCGAGCCGGGGGCGGATCGCGCTGCGCTCATCGGGCACGCCGCCCAGCTGCTGGTCCCGCTCACCGCCGGCGCGCCGTCGGGCGCGCGGATCGATCGCTCCGGCGCCCGCTGGCACGCGTGGGGCGCGCGCGCGACCGAGGCCCTGGCGCGGGCCGGCGCCGCGCTCGGCCGCCGCGACCTCATCGACGCGGCGAGGAGCGAGGCCGACGGCCTGTGGGCCGGCATGCTCCGGGCCGGCGATCTCGCCGCCGAGGTCGACGCCGGCGGACAGGCGCGCCGCTTCCCGCAGATCGCATACGGCGTCTCCCCCATCGTGGGCGGATTCCTCGCGCTGGCCGACGCCACCGGCGAGGAGCGCTACGCCGAGCTGGCCGGCCGCGCCGGTGCCTGGTTCCTCGGCGGCAACCCGGCGCGCCAGCCGATGGTCGACCTCGCCACCGGCCGCGCCTTCGACGGCATCGACGCCGGCCCTCACATCAACCGCGACAGCGGGGCCGAGTCGACCGTCGAGGCGCACCTCGCCCTCGACGCCATCGGCCGCGATCCGGTGGCCGCCGCGGCGCTGCTCGCCCCGCCATCCGCCGGCGCGCCGGTGCAGCACATCACCTACTGGCCGGCCGCCAACCCGCGCGAGACCGAGCTCGCCCGCCGACTGGTCGATCGCTGGAACGCCGGTCACCCGGACGTGCAGGTCGCCATGCAGCCGCTCCCCGCCGGCCGCACCTCCGAGGAGGTCCTCCTGGCCGCCATCGTCGCGCGCACCACGCCGGACGTCTGCTCGAACATCTCGAGCTCGCTCATCGCGCGGCTCCACCGGGCCGGCGGCCTGGTCCGCCTCGACCGCTTCCCGGCCACCGCCGCCCGCCTGCGCGAGCGCGCGGGTGCCGCCATGCTCGCCCCGCTGCGCCTGCCCGACCGCGGCGTCTACGCGCTGCCGTGGAAGGTCAACCCGATGATGCTGCTCTACAACCGGCGCCTGCTGGCCGAGGCGCACCTGGCGCCGCCGCGCACGCACAGCCAGCTCCTGCGCGCCGCTCGCGCCCTCGCCCGCGACACCGACGGGGACGGCCGGCTCGATCGCTGGGCCCTGTGGTCGCCGCTCAAGACCACCTGGCACGAGCGCTTCTACGACTTCTACCCGCTCTATTTGGCGGCCTCCGGCGGTGTCACGCTGCTCGACCGGGACGGCCACGTCGCGTTCGACAACCAGGCCGCCCGCGCCACCCTGCGCCTGCTCGCCGCCGGCTTCGCCGACGGCCTCTTCCCGCTGGCCAACTTCTCCGACGGCCGCGACCCCTTCCTCGACGGCACGGTGGCGATGAAGCTCATCGGCCCCTGGTTCCTCTGGGAGCTCGAGGACCTCAAGGTGGACGGCCTCGAGTACGACGTGACGCCGGTGCCGGTGCCGGACGGCGCCGACCCGGCCGCCGCCTACGCCTTCGCCGACATGAAGAGCATCGCGGTCTTCTCGACC
>Ga0111538_10004049_pt1 | contig 20411 bp, 18 predicted proteins | sample SoiMethybrSBSTD1_FD_79669 | JGI IMG/M metagenome (GOLD analysis project Ga0111538, IMG submission 79669) | Bulk soil microbial communities from a Populus tree surrounding site in Tennessee, USA - Soil MetaG P. TD hybrid SBSTD1 (version 2)... | ecosystem: Environmental > Terrestrial > Soil >... | reverse complement strand
TGTCGAAGTCCGTCGCGGTGATGGCTCCGGGGCTCGTGATCGAGATGATCCCGCCGTCCCCGGCGGCAGGCCCGGAAGATTCGCCGCCCGAGGCGTTGAACTCGCGCAGCTCGCCCATCTCGATGGCGCCTTGCGCCGTCACCGTGATCGTGCCGCCGTCCGCCTCGATGCCGGTCCCGGGGAAGTAGCAGAAACCGCCGCGAGCCGACATCCTGCCGCTAAAGGCCAGGGTCGAGCTGCTCGTGAGCGTGATCGTGCCGCCTCTTCCAGGCCGCGCGGTGTCAGGAGCCTCCGAGAAGGTGTCGCCGCCCTCGGCTTTGAGCGCGCCCGTGATGAATGCGCTCTGGGCCGTGAGCACGAGGTCGCCGCCGTTCCCGCCGGCGAAATCGATAATGGTCGTCGGGGCGACGTCTTCCTTCTCGTGCTCGCCGCCGCTGCAGTTGATCGTGCCGGTGACGCTCAGGATTCCGCCGGCCGTGATCGTGAGGTCACGTCCGTCGAGAGCGTGGTCGTCGCCGCGGCCGTCCACGGAGCCGTCGATCACGACGTCGCCGGCGATCGTGAGGATCGTTCCACGAAGGACGTGGAGCGTGCCTCCCGCTTGCACGTTGATCCAGTCAAAGCTCAGGAGGCCCGAGACTCCCAGGTCCACTCCCGGAGGCACGTCCAGGCCGTTGGCGCCGGCAAAAGTGGGCACGGGGGGCACCGTGGTGAGCGCTGCGCTCGACATTGTGATGGCGCCGCCGTTGCTCAGGATGGTGATCGTGCCGCCGTCGCCGCCGTCGCCTTCCTGGGGCGTGCGAACTCCGAGGTAGATGTCGCTATCCGCGTCGCCGCCGCGCACGTCCATGTTGGGCAGCGTTTCACTGCCTCGCCCCGTCGTGCCGGAGCGGTTGGGGGTGCTCTTGTCCTCGCAACCCGCCATGTAGGCCGAAGCGAAGAGGCCAATGGCCGCGAGGCCAACAATGCCCGCGATTCGCGAGCTCAAGCGATGTTTCGCGCTGAAATTCGAGGCGCTCATGGAGCCTCCGATGGAATCCATGGATGAATGCAAACTGGATTGGAGACCAGACTGCCCTTCAATCGACAAATCACCCACCCGCCATTGTTCTTTTTGGAGGGCGACCTATAATCTCGCCTCCCATGGAGAAACTGGTGCGTCGGACGGCGCTTTTCGGGGCCATCGCGCTCAGCACGGGGTGTGTCGAGCGGCTCTTGCAAGTTCGCTCCGACCCGGCCGGCGCCAAAGTTTACGTGAATGGCGACGAGGTCGGCGTGACACCCCTCGACCATAAGTTCACGTTCTACGGCACCGTGGACGTCGCGCTGCGCGCGCCGGGGCATTATTACCACCGCGAGTTCGTGTCGCTCGACCCGCCCTGGTACGAGGTGTTTCCCATCGACCTCGTGAGCGAGCTGATGCTGCCGTGGATGGTCCGAGACGTCCATACGGTGGAGGTGGCGCTCGTGCCGGCGCCTCCGGAAATGACGGATGCCGAGCGCGCCGCGCTGGAAGAGAAGGCCAAAGCGATGCGCGCCAGCATGACACCGGCGCAGCCATCGGAGAAGGCGCAAGTAAAGACGCCGGACAAGTCACAAGAAAAGGCAGCCGAAAAGGCGCCCGACAAGGCAGCTGAAAAAGCGCCGGCGACGGAGAAGCCCGAGAGTTCCACAGCTCCCTCTCCGACGCGAGGAAACTAGGCTAGCCCGGAGAGGGGAAGAGAGGTCGAGGAGTGTTCACGAAGGTCATCGAGCCCCTCGCGACGCTCGCGGGGCGCAAGGTCACCGTGATGGGCCTCGGGCTTTTCGGCGGCGGACAGGGCGTGACCGAGTTTCTCTGCCGGCGCGGGGCGCGCGTGACCGTGACGGACCTGCGCTCGGAGGAAGTCCTCCGGCCCACGCTCGCGGAGCTCGCGCACTTGCCGGTCGAGTGGGTGCTCGGCAAGCACCGGGAGGAGGACTTCCTCAGCGCCGATCTCGTGATCGCGAGCCCCGCCGTGCCGCGCACGGCCCCTCTCCTCCAGCGGTGCGTGGCAAAGGGAATTCCTCTCGAGACCGAGATGAACCTCTTCTTCAAGCACTGCCGCGGCCGCATCTGCGGCGTGACCGGCTCGAACGGCAAGACGACGACGACGCACCTGGTCGGCGCGATGGCGGCGCAGCAGTGGCCCGGCGTGAAGCTCGGAGGAAACCTGGGCCGGTCGCTCCTGCCGGAGCTCGATGCGATCGCCGCGGACGACTGGGTCGTCCTCGAGCTGTCGAGTTTCCAGCTCGAGGACCTGGCCGGGCTCGATCGGCGGCCCGAGGTCGCGGTGGTGACCAACCTCTCCCCCAATCACCTCGACCGCCACGCGACCTACGGCGACTACGCCGCAGCGAAAAAAGAGATCCTCCGGCCTGCGGCGGGCCCGTCGACCGCGGTTTTGAACGGCGAGGACCCCCGCGTTCGGTCGTGGGCTCCCGGCGGCTCCGGCATGCGGCTCCGGCGGACGATCTACTTCGGCCGCACGGCGCGCGTCGTCCCGGCTGCCGACGGAGCCTGGATCTCGGAGGACGGCACCGAGGTGTTCCTCGGGCAGCGGGGCCGGCGGGAGCACCTCTTCGCCGCCGCCGACCTGGCTCTTCCGGGCCGCTTCAACCTGCTCAACGCGGCAGCGGCCGCGGCGGCCGCCTGGAGCATGGGCGTGGAGCCGGCGAAAATCGCGGATGCGGTGCGGGCTTTTCGTGCGGTGGAGCACCGGCTCGAGCCCGCTGCCGCCTGCGACGGAGTCCAGTACCTAAATGATTCCATCGCCACGACGCCGGAGTCGACCATCGCGGCGCTCGAGGCGCTCGGGCCCAACGTCATCGTCATCTGCGGAGGCTCGAGAAAAGGGTGCTCTTTCCGCGCGCTGGGGAAAGTCATCCACCGCAGGGCGAGGGGGGTGGTCCTCCTCGGCCAGACGGCAGCCGAGATTCGCGCTTCCATCCCCTCGCTGCCCGGAGGGCCCGAGATTCGAGCCGCCGATAGCCTGGAGGAGGCGGTGGTTCAGGCGCGCGCGTTGGCCCGGTCCGGCGACCGAGTGATCCTCTCGCCAGCGTGCCCAAGCTACGACATGTTCGTGAACTTCGTGGAGCGCGGCCGGAAGTTCAAGGAGATCGCGCGGTCGCTGACGCCCTCGAAGGGCGCCGGAGCGGTAAGTCCCGGCGCGTCCTGAGGCGGAGGAATCGCGTCCAAGGCCTGGTCAGTGGGGCCCGGAACGCATACGCACGCGCGGCGCTGGCGCGGACAACGACACCGGGGAGAAGCTCAGATCCGAAGCGCATTTGCGCCAAGTCTGCGCGGCTCCGGCGCTTTTCCTGCGCTGCGGCACGAGAGTTGAATTGTTCCTTTCGTTCGTTGAGAGCGAAACCCGCGAGCCAAAGGAAACTCCCATGAAATCCTCGAAACCGAACTCTGAAGTTGGCAACGTCTTCGTCCTGGGCTTCGAGGGCACGGAGATCTTCTACGTTGCCTCGGAGAGAAGGATCTCCTCCCAACTGGTCCTGCAGACCATCGGCGGGCAGTTGGACGACGAGACCACCGAAGCGTCCTCGCAGGGCGCCGACTCCGACGACGTCTGAAGAGCCAGCGCCTCGCGCCGGGGTCTTTACTTCACGACGTTGAGCCGTTTCGCGAGGGCGGCGTCGATACCTCTCCGCGTTGCGAACGCAATCTCGACGTCGTAGCGGTAGGGAGTTCCGAGGAGCTCCGGATTGGTCTCGATGTAGACGCCCTGGAAGACGTCATCGACGACCATCACGCGCCGGTGGACGCTATCCACCATGGGGACAGCTCGCAGTCTGCAGCAGGTCTCCGCAGGCACCCGCCGGAGTATGCCGCAGGAAATGGAGTAGCGCTCCAGGTCGACGAAAGCCCAGCCGCTGGCCGCCGCGAGGTTTCGAGCCGCATCGACCTCGGCGTCATAGCGCGCGTGCAGTCCCCTTCTAGATTCCTCGGCCATGGGCGGGCCGGCCTCCCCGGCCCTCCGTCCTTTCCTCAATTCTTGGCGCGTTGAGGCCCTGATGATACAGCCCCTGCGGCGCCCTCGATCGCTCGATCTCGGCGTGCGCAGCCTGCGGCGAAGGGCCCATCTCAAGCGCCGGGGCTAGGATCTGCCGTTCCAGGCCCTATCTTGTACCTACCCATTCTGCGGTAGAGGGCCTTCCGCGTGATCCCGAGCGCCTGAGCGGCACGTGACTTGTTGCCCCGTGCTGCGCGCAGCGCGGCGAGGATCGCCTCGCGCTCGGCGTCGGCCACGTGAGACTTCAGCGTGACCGCGCCCGCGGACGCGGACGCTCGTCCGCCCGCGCGGCCCCCCGGAACGCGGATTCCGGGGGACAGGTTCTCCGGCCGGATCGTTGCGCGGCCCAACGCCACGAGCCGGCGCATCTCGTTCTCCACCTCCCGAACGTTGCCGGGCCAGGAGTACTCGAGCAGCCGCGCGCGGGTGGCGTCGTGCAGGCGAGGAACGGGCCGCCGGTCCCGGGCCGCGTGGTGCGCCAGGAAATGCCCGGCGAGGAGCATCACATCCTCTTGGCGGTCCCGAAGCGAAGGCAGCTCCACGACCACGCCTTTCAGGCGGAAGTACAGGTCGCGGCGGAGAAGTCCATCGCGCAGCAGCTTCTCGAGCCCGTGGCCCGTCGACGAAATGATGCGCACATCGACCTGCACGGGCTCTTTAGCGCCCAGCGCGCGCACTTTCCCGTCTTCGAGGACGCGAAGAAGCTTCGTTTGCGCCTCCAGGCTGAGATCCGCGACCTCGTCGAGCAGCAGGGTGCCTCGGTCAGCCTGCACGAAAAGGCCCTCGCGGTCCGCCTCGGCGCCCGTGAAAGCGCCTTTCACGTGGCCGAGGAGCTCGCTCTCGACGAGGCTGTCGGGCACGCCGCCGCAGCCGAAAACGATGTACGGGCCATCGTGCCGCGCCGAGGCGTCGTGGATCGCGCGCGCCAGCGCGCTTTTTCCGGTGCCCGTCTCGCCCTGGATCAATATCGGTAGATTCTCCGACCGCAGGCTGCGCAGGACATCGAAGACGTCCTGCAGGTCGGGGTTGGCCGACACGAGCGACTCGAACCGTTCGATTTTTTTCGCACCCTCCGTAGGGCCGCTCGAAGCTGGCCGGCCGAGAGCGCCGTCCGCCTCTTCTCGATCGCCGGCGGAAGATCCTTCTCGCCCCGACGCATCTTCCGCCGCGTCGGTCGCGATGCCGCGGCGATCTTTCATGCGCAGCACGATCGCGGCGATGGAGATCCACGCTTCCAGCCGATCCTCGACTTCCGAGGGTTTACGAAGCGCGTGGAACCGGTGGTCGACGTAGATTCCCCCGCGCACTTGCTCGCCCACCCGCAGGGGTAGGACGAGAATCGACAACGCCTGGCGCTTGCCCTCGCGCGCCTCCTCCGTCCGGTACCGGCGGTCGCGGCTGCAATCGGGCACGAAGAGTGTCTTCCCGGTCGACGCCGTGCGATGGACGGCGTAGTGGCTCACTCTCGACTCCGCTCGCGGGATGTCCTCGCGGTCGTGGCTGCGCGCAGCGAGGACCTGGAAGCCTCCGCGGGCCCTGAGGCGGAAAAAGAAGCCACGCTCGCCTTCCGTCTCGTGGAGGATGCAGTCGAGCACCTCCTCGAGCACCCCCTGCGTCGCGCCCTCCTCGGCCAGACGCTCCAGCAGTTTCCAGGGGTTCGTCGGCCTGCCCGCCGCCATCTCGGCCGCCTCAGCCTCCGATGAACTTCCGGGTGAGAGTCTTCACGAAAAGGTGGCTTCGAGGGCGGAGGAGCCGGATGCGCTTTCCCGAATCCGCCACTTCCGCCGCGCAGACCCCCTCGATCTGGCTGCCGTCCGCCACGAGGCGCATGCGGCGCTTCGGGAGGTCGCTGGCGACGACTTTCAGGCGGCTCGCCAGCGGCACGACCAGCGTGAACTGCACCGAGTGGAAAGGCGAGGCGCGGTGCGGGTAGAGCGGCGTGACGAGCAGTGCCGGGATGCCGGGGTGTACGACGGGCCCCCCTGCGGCGAGGTTGTAAGCCGTCGAGCCCGCCGCGGTCGAGAAGACGAAGCCGTCGCCCGCGTAGTGATTGAAAGGGACCTCGTCGAGAAAAAGCTGCAGCCGCAGGCTCTGGCGCGTCATGCGCTCGAGCACGAAATCGTTGAAAGCGTGGAGCTCTTCGCGGCCGCCGCTCTCGAGCTCCACCTGCGCGCGCAGCACCGGGTGCTCCTCCTCGGTGAAGCTCCAATCCTTGATCATCGAGACGACTTCCGGCAGGCAGTCGCGCGGGTTCATGAGGAACCCCACCGTGCCGAAATTGACTCCGAAGACGGGCAAAGAGGGGTAGTCGAGCCTCCGCAAACTCTCCATGAGGAACCCGTCGCCGCCGAGGAGGAGGAGAAGCTCACCGTCAGTGACGTCGCCGGGGCCAGGGTTCTCGACCACGGTGTGTTGTGCGCCCCGGAGATCCTGCGTCAGGCTTTCTGCGGCCGTGCGGCAGGCCGCGTTGTTGCGGTTCCAGCCGCAGAGGATCTTCACCGAATTTCCTCGGCGCGAGCGAGCCGCCTCTTCACCGCGGGTTGCCGTGGGCTCGCGCTGGCGACGGCGCGCACGGGGCGCTTTTTTCGCTCCGCAAAGAAGAGCCACTCCGCGAGCTCGCCTCTCTGCCGCCCCCGGAGCACTTGATAGCTCCGCTTCCCTTTTTCGTCGCCCGCGGCCCGGTCGGAGTCGCTGCAGAATCGGCGATGGATAATCGTACGCATCCCTCGCGTGTAGTCGAAATCTGCGCGGCCTTCGAACCGGGCGAGGATGCTTCCGATCTCCTCCCGCGACAGCAGGCCTTCTTCGTTGTAGCTGATGAGCACGTGGTCCACGCGGGCAGAAAGCACGAGGTCCCGGAGAGCGCAGTAGACGTCGCCGCCGCGCGGCTGCTCGAGCGGCGAGACGCAGTAGCTCGATTTGAGGTCCTCGTACGGCCTCAGGCCCGTCTTGCCGTAGAGCGAATCCTCGAAAGCCGGGAGGTCTTCGATCTCGTGGTGCTCCGCAATGATCTGGAGCACGTGGTAGTTGGCCGCGTACTGCCGGTGGTTGTACGGTGGATCGATGTAGAGCACATCGCCGCGAATCTCCCTCACGAGCTCGTTGGCATCGCGGCGATACGCCTCGTTGCGGAGCTCGCTCGGGATCACTTGCGGCACGCGCATCCGCAGCGGCGCGAAGGCGCTTCGCTGCCAGCGTTTGAGGTACGCCCCGTAGGTGCCCGAGATGTTCGCGGCCCGGTCGGCGGCGTCGAGAAGCGATGCGAGGAGCAGGTAGAGCTCGGCTTTCGGCAGCAGACCCGAGCGGTGCCCTTCCCGTAGGAAATGGAGCACTGCGTCGATGCTCCGGGCGTTCTCGTCGGTGAAGTACATCCGCCCTTTGCCGCCGCCCGGGGCGAAGTTGCGGGAGATGATCCCCTCCCGGGGGCACAGGCAGTGCTGGACGTAGTAGATGGCGTCCTCGAGCGGCCGGGATGCATCGCTCCGGAAGAGGTCTCCCTGCTGCGGATGCGCCTCCCGGAAGGCGGGTGCGTCGAAGACGGCGCGCAGCTCTTTGCGGAGTCGCCGGAACGGAGGGGGCTGGCTCACCTCGACCTCGGCGACGGCTTTTGCGTAGCAGGACGCGAGGTGGTCGTTCGCGATCACGCGGTAGCCGGCCATCTTGAAGTGTCTCCCGACGCTTGCGGTGCCGCTGAACACGTCGATCAGCGTTCCAGTGAGCACACCGCGATCGCGCAGGAACCCCTCGATGTCCCGCAGGAGCTTCGTCTTATTGCCGATCAGCCGCATGGTGGAGTGGCAGCCATGGTACTGAGCGGATGCGCCTCATCAAGCCCAGGCGGCGGATACGCGCTCCAGGGCTCGTGTCAACCCCTCAGGCGCGCGAGCAAGAGGACGTGATAAATCAGAAGCGCCGCGTAGCAGGCCACTGCCACCGACATTCCGATGCGGCCGAGGCGAAATCTTTCGTGGAGCGCCAGCACCAGCGCGCCGACGCACGTAATCCACGCTTTCAAGGAGACGAACACGGGGATGCCCATTGCGAGCGCCGCGCGCATCACGGGATTGGCCTCCGTGCCGCCGGCCTGAATGTGCAGCAAGGTGAAAAAGGCGTCGATGGTCGAAAGCAACACGACGATGATCGTGAGCGTCGAGATGCTCGCCGATGGACAGTCCACGTACTGGTTCTTGCCCTCTCCCCGGCGGCGAAACGCCTGGCGCAGGCCCGTGGGTCGGAAGACCGACTCGAGGGGCGTCGGCCGCGCGCGGCGGTCTCGCAGCACCCTGCGGTCGATCGCTGGCGGCGGCCCTGGCAGCGGATCGATCATGCTCTCGCCTCATTCAAGAATCGAGCCCTGCGCGTTGCGACCGCTTTCGCTGTGGAAATCAGGCACCTGGCGTCGATGGAGCACCCATCCCGCGGGGGGCCACCTTCGCGCAGCTCCGCAGGGGTTTCGTCCAGCCCCTGGACGATTCGGCCGTCAGCGGGCGCCCACGAGGGCCGGAAGATCGCGCGCCACGGCGAGCGCCGCGTGGTCCCCGATCTCCGGCCAGAGCTGGGAAGGGACGATCTCGAGGCCCTCCCGGAAGACGGGCCAGAGCCGGCGGGTCACGGCCTCCCGCACCGGCCGAAAAAGGAGGTCTCCGGACGCGGTGGGGATCGTCCCGAGGATGACGCGCTCGAGGTCGAGGGCGAAAACCAGATTGGCGATGCCGACGGCGAGGTGCTCGGCCGTCTCGCGGAGGAACCCGACGGCCCAAGCATCGCCCGTCTTGGCGCGCTCGACGACGCCCTTGGCGTCGGCGGGCAGATCGTGGCCCGGAGCGTCGCCGGCCTCCCGCAGGATCGCGAGCCTTCGCGCCATGCCGGCCCCGCTCGCGTAGGCCTCGAGGCACCCTCGCGCCCCGCAACCGCAGGGCAGCCCTCCCGGCACGATCGTCATGTGCCCCACCTCTCCCGCGAGCCGTCGCGCTCCACGGTAAAGGCGGCCGTCGAGGATGAGCCCCGCACCGATGCCGGTCGAGCACGTGAGGAAGGCCAGGTTCTTCGCCCCGCGCCCCGCGCCGCGCTGCCACTCCGCCACGGCGCACGCGTTGGCGTCATTCTCGAGGTAGGCGGGGGCCTCGAGCGGCTCCGCAAGCCGGCGCACGATGGGGACGTCGACCCAGCCGGGTAGGTTCGGAACACTCAGAATGCGGCCGCTCTCCGGATCGAGAGGGCCGCCCCCGGAGACGCCGATGGCTGCCAGCCGGCCGCCACGGAACGCTGGGGCTGCGAGCAGGCTCTTCGCCGCGTCGAGCATCTTCTCGATGTTCGGATCGGGGCCTCCCGGCAGCGTGCCCCAGACGACGGGCTGCGAGCCTTCGAGCCTCGGCTCTTCGATCTTGCGGTCCAGCACCTCCTTCCAGAGGCGCACCGAGATTTTCGTGCCGCCGAGGTCGACTCCGAGGTAGAGCCTCGTCGCGCCCCGAGGCGCGCCGGCGGAGGCCGGATCGGCCTGCGCCTCACACCGCGGCATCGGAGTACTCCTTCCGCTGAAAGACCCACGCGCCAGCGAGGAGGAAGCCGCCGGCCACGCCCAGGAGCACCATTTCGGCCGTCGAGCCTGTAACGGGGAGAAAAATCGGCGGCGGCTTGAGCTCGATCGAGGCGGCGTCTTCGTAGAGCTTCGACCAGGTGTAGAAGGCGATCGAAACGCGCTTCATGATGCCGGGGATCCGACCGAGAAGGACCTCGACGAAAAAGACGTACGCGATCGCGACCACTGTCGAGTGGCGGAAAGCCGCACCGAGGAAGTGGAAGAACGACACGTACGCGAGAGCCCCCAGCGTGAGCGCCGGCAGGAAGAGCACGACGCCCTGCAGCCCTTCCCCACTGCTCCACCCTGCCGCGGCGTGCAGGAGGACGAATCCCCCCGCGCTGAAAAAAAGCACCTGCGGAAGAACGGCGAGGAGCTTCCCGACGTAGAGCAGCGACCGAGGGATCGGGCGCGTGAGGAGGTAGACGAGGCTCCCCTCTTCCCGATCGTCCCCCAGCGCCCCCGTGCCGAACATGATCGTCACCACGGGGATGTAGAAGAGGCCGAAGATCCGGAGCACGACCATCTCGCCGAAAACCGACGGCCGCCAGGGCTTCCAGATGCCAATCGTGAAGGTGACAAACACCAGCAGGCTCAGGAGCGCCAGGCAGAGGAGCGATTTCTTCGTCAGGAGCTGGCGCCGGAATGAGTAGGTGATGACGTAGAAAAACGACCGCAGCAGGGCGATCACGCGTCGCCTCCCTGATTTTCGAATCCCGCCCCGGAAACGAGGTAGTGGAAGACGGCTTCCACGGACGCGTCCAGGGCTTCGATGCGCTCGACGTCGATCTCCCGCTCGGTAAGGAATGCCGGCAGCGCGCGGAAGAAATCCATCGGCCGCCGCGTCTTGACGATGACGTCGCCCCAGCCCAAGCCGCGCGGCTCGATGTCCTTGGGTGGCGACGGGGAGGCCCCTTCGCGCTCGCGCCCCGCAGCTCCGGTCCGTGCATCCCCCAGCGTGACACCGGCGACGCTCTCCCATCCCATGAACTCCGAGGCCACCGCTCTGCGCCGCGAGCACGTGAGTCGGACGGTCAGCGGATGCTCCTCGAGCAGATCGCGGATGCCCCCGACCGTGCCGGCGGCGAGGACGCGGCCGCGGGCCATGAGCACGATGCGGTCCGTGATGGACTCGACTTCCTGAAGAATGTGCGTCGACACGAGGATGGTCTTCCCCTCGTCGCGCAGCTCCCGGAAAAGTCCCATCAGCTCCGCGCGTCCCGGCGGATCGATTCCGGAGAGCGGCTCGTCGAGAAGAAGGACGGGCGGATCATGGACAAGCGCCTGCGCGAGCTTGATGCGCTGGCGCATGCCTTTTGAGCATCCCCGCAGCGGCTTGTCGCCGCGCTCCGCCATCCCGGTCCGCTCGAGAGCGGCCTCCGTGGCGCGCCGCGACCTGCGCCGCGACAGCCCCGAGAGGCGCGCCATGGCTCGAACGAACTCGCGGCCGGTCATCTCTTCATGGAAAGCGTCGGCCTCGGGCAAGAAGCCGATTCGGCGGCGAATCCACGGCCGGCGCGCGACGTCGCGCCCGAAAACCAGCACCTCGCCTAAAGAAGGCCGGAGCTGGCCCGTCAAGAGCTTCATGAGCGTCGACTTGCCGGCACCGTTCGGGCCCAGGAGCCCCGTGATCCCCGGCCCGAGCTCGAGCGAGACCTCGTTCACGCCGATGACGGGCCCGTACCACTTCGACGCCTGGCGCAGCACGATCACGCGGGAACCATTGGCCGAAAAATCGTCGAAGTCACCGGAAGCCGGGCCTGCGTCCGGCGGGGAGGCGGTTTCGCTCGGCATATCAGCGCACCACCTCGACGGCCCGCACCCGGCTCCAGAAGAGCCAGACGCCGAGGACCATCCAGCCAGCGAGGACGGCCAGCGCATACGGCAGCCGCTCGAGGTATTTGTCTGGCTCGATCCCGAAGAAGCAGTTCGAGATCCAGCGCTGCACGTCCCAGAAGCTCAGGAGGTCCCACTGCCAGGGGCGCGCGTCCGACGCCGAGCTGCAGATTTCTGCGATGCCGGGCAAGAAGATGAAAATGGCCCCCCAGGCCACGAGGATGGGGATCGTTCGCTTGAAGAGCGCGGCGATACCGAGGATCAGGATGGCCGAGCTCACGCTGACGAGCGCTCCGTAACCAATGATCGCCGCGAGGATGCGGCCGGATGTCCTGAAGTAATCGAGGGACTCGGTCAGGGAGCCGAATTCAACGTAGAGGATCAGAGCCGGCACGAGCGTGATCAGCGCCGTGAGAAAAATGGCGGCGGACAGCTTGCCGAAGAAGTAGTCCACTTTCCTAACGGGCTTTGCGAGATAGAACGCGAGCGCGCGCCGGTGGAAGTCATTGCCGACGAGAATCGTGCCGGCAAACCCGAGAAACAGCATGACCACCGTGCTCTGCACCGAGATGAAATCGCGGTAGCTCTGCCCCGTGCCCGTGAAGACCGCGCTCCTCACGGCGGGCGGCAGGGAAACACCCCCCTGCGAGACTTGCGTCTGAATCTGCACGATGAAATAGACGACGGCGAATTGGAACAGGAAGCTGATCAGGCCGATCCCCAGGAACAGCCAGAAAAGGCGCCGCCGGAGGACGCTCGCGACCCCGACGCGAGCGATCGGCTGCCACCGGAGGGCGCGCGGGGTGGAGCGCCGAGGCCACGAGCGATAACCGAGCTTTTCAACCCGCACGGAGGGCCTCCTCGACGGGTGGAGCGGCGCCCGAGCCGACCAGGCGCTGGAAAAGGTCCGAGAGGCTCTCTTCGTCCGGCACGAGGCCGACGAGCACCGGCTTCTCCTGCCCGCCAGGCGCCGGCTCGAGCGCGTGCAGGACTTCCAGGAAGCTTTTTCCAGCGAAGCCCGGAGGCGCCTCGACGACGGCTTCGTGCGCGCCGCTCGACGGCGCGGGCTCACCCATGAGGACGACACCCGCCTCGCGAAGGCGGTCGAGGTAGCCCCCGCCCTCCCCGCGCCAGCGCAGGCGGTAACGGTTCCGAAAATGCGCGCGGAGCACGTCGATACGGCCCGAGGCGAGGACCCGGCCCTTCTCGAGGACGACGATCGAGTCGCACACGCGGTCGACGTCGTCGAGCAGGTGGCTCGAAAGGAGGATCGACTTTCCGAAATCCCGGTGCAGGCTCCGAATGAGCCCGAGCATCGCCCGGCGGCCCACGGGATCGAGCCCGTTCGTCGGCTCGTCAAGGATGAGCACTTCCGGGTCGTGCACGAGGGCCTGCGCGAGCTGGATGCGCTGCTTCGTGCCGGTGGAGAAGTCATCGACTCTGCGGTAACGCACCTCCTCGACGCCGAGGTAGGTGAGCACTTCGTGCGCCCGGCGGTGCGCGTCGCGCCGAGGCATCCCGCACAACTCTCCCGCGAGGGCCACGAGCTCCACGGCTTTCAGCCCGGACACGAACGATTCACTCTCGCTCATGTAGCCCACGCGCGACCGGATCTCCATCGAGCCTTTCACGACGTCGAGGCCCAGGACTTCCGCGCGCCCGGAAGAAGGCGGGAGGAGGCCCAGGAGCACCTTGATGAGCGTGGATTTCCCCGCGCCGTTCGGCCCGAGGAGGCCGATGGCGCCAGGGGGCAGCTCGACCTTGTCCGCGTCGAGCGCCACGAAGTCGCCGTAAGTTCGGCGAAGGTTCTGGAGATAGAGGAGGTTCACCGGTCTCTCGGAGGCAAAACTCGAAACCGTCCCCCCTGACGTCGGCGCTGGATCGGGAGGATTTCCTGCATAAGATCAGACCTCGCGGCAAACGAGCGCGCCCGCTGGAACGCCCGGATCGACCGGACGGACCGGCATGTTACGGGGAGCCGCACCGGCGACCAAGGAAACATTTCTGCCCCGCGCATCGGGGCAAGCTGGCACTGGATCCGGAGAAACGACACGCCCATGAGCGCCGCCCTCAGCCTCCTTCTCACACTCTGCCTGTGCGATGCGCCGCGCGTCGAAGAGGCCCACACCACCGTACGCGATGGATTAGAGCTAGCGACGACCGTCTACTTGCCCGCCGGAGGGGAAGGGCCCTGGCCGGTCGTCCTGGCGCGGACGCCGTACAACAAAGACGGCCTCAAAGGGCAGGCCGGCCGCTTCGTCGAACGCGGCTACGCCTTCGTCGCCCAGGACTGCCGCGGCAGGTTCCAGTCGAAAGGGAAGTACGACCCTTTCCGCACGGACCACCTCGACGGATTCGACACCGTCGAGTGGGTTGCTCGTCAACCCTGGTCCAACGGAAAAGTCGGGATGATCGGCGCCTCGGCGCTCGGCATCACGTCGCACCTCGCGGCGAGCCAGACGCCGCCGCACCTCCTTTGCGCCTACGTCATCGTGGCCGAGTCCAGCGCTCGTCACGAGACCGTCTACCGCGGCGGAGTCTATCGCAAAGAGTTGAACGACGGTTGGCTCACGTCGCAAGGCGCGATGTGGGTCATCGGCGATTCCGTGAGGAATCCTCCAGGCAGTCATCACTGGGACTGGCGCGAGATGAAGGACTTTTACTCCAAAGTCCGCATCCCCGTATTCGAAGTGGGCGGATGGTTCGACATATTCACGCAGGGCACCCTCGACAGCTTCACCGGGCTCCAGTCGCGAGGAGCTGGACTCGCAGCGGGCCACCAGAAGCTCCTCATCGGCCCGTGGGCGCACGGCGTCGTCGAGGGCCGGCTGAAGTTTCCGGATTCCCGGCCGCAGGACGTGCTCGAGAGCGCCGACATCTATCGGTGGTTCGCCCGCTGGCTGAAAGACGAGAAGAACGGCATCGACGAGGAGCCCCCCGTCCGCTACTACGTCCTCGGCGACCCCGAGACGCCCAGCGCCCCCGGCAACGAGTGGCGGACCGCCGAGTCGTGGCCGCCGCCGGCGCGTGAAGTCTCCTTTTTTCTCGGCGCACGGTCGAGCGGCGGGCTCGGGCTTTCGCGCGAAGCGCCGGCGCCCGATCAGCCTGCACCCGATCGGCCTGCATCAACGAGCTACGACTATGATCCGAAGAAGCCGGTCCCGACGGTCGGCGGCGGAAACCTGATCCTCGGTGGAAAAGGGCCTAAGGACCAGCGGGAGATTGGGACTCGAGCCGACTACCTCCGTTTCCAGAGCGAGCCGCTCCCGGCCCCTGTGGAGGTGATTGGGCGGATTTACGCCGACCTTTACGTCGCATCGAATTGCCCCGACACGGACTTCACGGCGACGCTCGTGGACGTCTACCCCGACGGCTATGAGGCGATCATCACGGACGGCATCCTGCGCTGTCGCTACCGGGAAGGCCTCGACCACGAGGTTTTCCTGAAGCCGGACGAGGTCGTGCAAGTCCGCATCGACCTCTGGTCTACGGCCATAGTCTTCCACCAGGGCCACCGCATCGCGCTCCACGTCTCGAGCTCGAACGACCCTCGGTTCGACCCGAACCCCAACACGGGAAAGGCTCTGCGGGTCGATTCCGAGACGCGCGTCGCCCACAACGCGGTCTGGCACGACGCTACCCATCCATCTCGTCTCCTGCTGCCCGTGACGCGAGGCTCGCCCCCGGCGCGGAAGTTTTGAGGCGGAGCCCACCGCCTGCGGTGTACCACTTCATTTACAGGCGGGAAGACCTGCGTTAACTTCTCGCCTCATGAAAATGATCCTCGTGACCGGAGGCGCCGGCTTCCTGGGAAGCCACCTGTGCGACCGTCTGATCGCTCGGGGCGACGAGGTGCTCTGCGTCGACAACTTTTTCACGGGCCATCGCCGCAACGTCGAGCACCTGCTCCAGCATCCGCGCTTCGAGCTCATGCGCCATGACATTGTTCATCCGCTCTTCCTCGAGGTGGATCAGATCTACAACCTCGCCTGCCCGGCATCCCCGATCCACTACCAGTTCAACCCGATCAAGACGATCAAGTGCTCCACGGTCGGGATGGTGAACATGCTCGGGCTGGCTCGCAGGACGAAAGCGCGCATCCTCCAGGCGTCGACGTCGGAGGTGTATGGTGACCCCGAAGTCCACCCACAGAGAGAGGACTACTGGGGCCACGTCAACCCCATCGGCTCGAGGAGCTGCTACGACGAAGGGAAGCGCGTGGCCGAGGCGCTCTGCATGGACTACCACCGGCAGAACCTCATCGATGTGCGGATCGTGCGCATCTTCAACACGTACGGCCCGCGCATGGACGCCGCGGACGGCCGCGTGCTGTCGAATTTCATCGTGCAGGCGCTGCGCGGAGAGCCGATCACGCTCTACGGCGGCGGGCTGCAGACGCGGTCCTTCTGCTACGTCGACGACTTGATCGAAGGCATGATCCGAATGATGGACCAGGACTCGTCGACGGGCCCTGTTAACCTCGGCAACCCGCGCGAGCTCACCGTGCGCGAGCTCGCCGAGCGCGTGCTCGTCCTGACGCACTCGAGCTCCACGATCGAAGACTGCCCTTTGCCAAAGGATGACCCGCGGCGCCGCCAACCGGACATCACGCTCGCGCGGAAGCTCCTGTCCTGGGAGCCCACCGTGTCCCTCGAAGCCGGCCTGGAAAAGACGATCGCGTACTTCCGCGAGACGCTCGGCTCCTAGGCGTTTTTCAACGGGTTCCTAGAAGTCTCCTTTAGAGGCTGTTTCATAACCCGCTCCGTCGGCCCGAGGCCGAGCGAACGGCGGCTAGACAAGAAGCGAGGACGAAGACGTATACGGAGAATACGACGAGTCCGAGCGACGAAGTATCGCAGCCGTGCAGCCGGCCGAAGCCAGGATGGGGTTTTGAAACAGTCTCTTATAGTGAGTGTCCAAAAAAAGTCGAGCTCCGGAGAGCGGGTGCTCCCCGGAGCTGCTTTTTTGCCAGCGCTTTGCCGAGCGGTTGCAGCAGGCGCGCGTCTCGGGTAGGGCTCGGCCAGGGCCATCGAGGCCCTCGGGTTCGCCGCACCGCGGGACTTGACCCGCTCCTGGCTCGGGCTCAGTTCCGCCGTCGAGGCGGGGCTGCGGATCAGTACATCCCGCCGCCCATGCCTCCGGGAGGCCCACCGGCCTTCTCCTTCTTCTCCGGAATCTCACTGATCAAAGCTTCGGTCGTCAGGAGCAGGCCCGCGATGCTCGCGGCGTTCTCGAGCGCCGTGCGCGCGACCTTGGTCGGGTCGATCACGCCGGCCTTCACCAGGTCGGTGTACTCTCCCGTCAGGGCGTTGTAGCCCTCGCCGCCCGAAGTGTGCCGCACCTTCTCGCAGACGACTGCGCCGTCGATTCCCGCGTTCTCGGCGATCTGGCGGATCGGAGCTTCGAGAGCTCGGCGAATGATGTCGATCCCGATCGCCTCATCGTCAGAGGCTTTGACGGACGACAGCGCCTTGAGGCAGCGCAGGTAGGCGACGCCGCCTCCCGGCACGATGCCTTCTTCGACCGCCGCGCGCGTGGCGTGCAGCGCGTCCTCGACGCGAGCCTTCCTCTCCTTCATCTCGACTTCGGTGGCAGCCCCGACGTTGATCTGGGCCACGCCTCCGGCGAGCTTCGCGAGACGCTCCTGGAGCTTCTCCTTGTCGTAGTCGGACGTGGAGTTCTCCATCTCCTTCTTGATCTGGGCGATCCGGCCCTTGATCTCGTTCGAAGAGCCTGCGCCTTCGATGATCGTCGTGTTCTCCTTGTCGACGATCACTTTCTTCGCGCGGCCGAGGTCGGTCGTCTGGATGTTCTTCAGCTCGATGCCCAAGTCCTCGAAAATCGCCCGGCCGCCCGTGAGGACCGCGATGTCCTCGAGCATGGACTTGCGGCGGTCCCCGAAGCCGGGAGCCTTGACTGCGCTGCACGAGAACGTGCCGCGAAGCTTGTTGATTACGAGAGTGGCCAGGGCCTCGCCCTCGATGTCTTCCGCGATGACGAGAATCGGCTTGCCGGCCTGCGCGACCTTCTCGAGGAGGGGCACGAGGTCCTTGATGGCGCTGATTTTCTTCTCGTGGATCAGGATGTAGGGATCCTCGAGCTCGCAGTTCATCTCCTCCGCGTTCGTCACGAAGTGCGGCGAGATGTAGCCCTTGTCGAACTGCATGCCCTCGACCCAGTCAACCGTCGTCTCGAGGCTCTTGCCCTCCTCGACGGTGATGACCCCGTCCTTGCCAACTTTCTCCATCGCCTCCGCGATCATGTTACCGATCTCGGGGTCGTTGTTGCTGGCGATGGTGGCGACCTGCGCGGTCTCCTTCCGGTCCTTGATTTTCTTCGACAGCTTGCCGAGCTCTTCGACGACCGACTTGACTGCCAGCTGGATGCCGCGCTGGAGCGCGATCGGGTTGGCTCCAGCGGTGACGTTCTTGAGGCCCTCGTCGTAAATCGCTTCCGCGAGCACGGTGGCGGTCGTGGTCCCGTCGCCGGCCGTGTCGCTCGTCTTCGACGCGACTTCCTTCACCATCTGGGCGCCCATGTTTTCGTAGGCGTCCTCGAGCTCGATCTCCTTCGCGACCGTGACACCGTCTTTCGTGACGGTCGGCGCGCCGAAGCTTTTCTCGAGGATCACGTTCCTACCCCGAGGGCCGAGTGTGACCTTGACCGCGCGGGCGAGTTTTTTCACGCCGCGGCGGATGGCCTCCCGGGCCTCCTGATCAAATGCGATTTTCTTCGCAGCCATTCAACAATCCTCCTTGGGCTCTACGGTTTTTTGTTCCTTGGGTCTTCGCATGCAGCGCGGCGCCAGCGGAGATTTCGCACGCCGCGTTGAGTCGACTACTCGAGGACTGCGAGGACGTCGTCCTCGTTCATAATGAGGTAGTCCTGGCCGTCGATCTTCACTTCGGTGCCTGCATAGGAGCTGAACAGGACGCGGTCCTTTTCCTTCACCTGGAATTTCGCGCGGTCGCCGCTCTCGAGCAGCTTGCCGCTTCCCAGGGAGATCACAACGCCTTCCTTCGGCTTCTCCTTCGCCGTGTCCGGAAGCACGATACCGCCCTTGGTCTTCTCCTCCGCCTCCACTCGCTTGACGACGATTTTCTCGTTGAGAGGCCGGATGTTCAGCTTCGCCATTTCATCGACTCCTTGAGTTACGTTCCCAGATCCGGCCGCGTGCTCGGGCCGGACGCACCAATTCTATCAATTCCGATGGACCTGTCTGTCTGCCGATGTTCGTTCCCGCCCAGGGCTCCTCGCGCGCCCGCCTCAGTTGACTTCCCGGCTCCTCCCCAGATCGTAGACGAGCGTCCGGATCCTGATGAGGTCGACGGGCTTGCGGACGAAAGCGCGGGCGCCAGCGCGCACGGCCTCCGCCTCGAGGCTGAGCGAAGGATCTCCCGAGACGAGGATCGCCTGCACGTGCGGCACCTCCGTGACCAGGCGCACGAGCGTCTCGAGCCCGCTGAGGTCGGGCATGTGGAAATCGAGGATCGAAAGATGCACCCTCCGCTGCTCCCTCTCGAGCCGCCGAGCGCAGTCCAGCGCCTCGAAACCTCGGGTCGCGGTGAAAATCTCATGGCCGTCGAGCGAAAGGACGCCTTCGAGGCTCTCGAGGCACCGCTCGTCGTCGTCGACGACGAGGATCCGGAGTTTCGTGGGAAACCTCGGAGGCTGTTTGAGGCGCTGGCGAATGCTTCTCTCCGACGGCATGACGATCGCTGCATCTACCGGTAACTTTTGTGTCCGGCTCTCGATTTTTGGGATCTCGGCGCCTGCACGGGGAGCAGTGTCTGCGATTCCCGCTCCGCTGTTTCTTCCCTGCAGAGCCTTCCCTGTGGGGTCTTCCCTGCGGGGCCTTCCGCGCGGGCTTCCCGGCGGGACCTTAACCTAGGTCCTGACTTGGGCCTGGGAACACCCCGAGCGCCGGCCACGACGAGCAAAGCCGCGAAATTGCAAAGCACGTGCCTCGATGCCCCGCGTCAGAAAAGCCTGAAAAACACGCCTCTGCGAGGGACATCGAAGTGTGGGACGCCGGTTCCCCTGGCAATCCGGCAGGGCGCGCACGCAGCGGCCTGTCAGTTTGACAGCCCCCTCGCCTCAGGAATCCTCGGACTCGTCGGCGCGCGCGAGCTCGGCGCCCCAATCTCGCTCGAGCCGGTACTTCGCGATTTTGTTGTAGAGGCTTTGCCGAGGGATCTTGAGCGCCTTGGTGACGCGGGATTTGTTCCAGGCGCACTGCTTCAGCGCGTTCAAGAGGACGACGCGCTCGCACTCGTCGATGATGTCGTTGAACGAGTCCCGCGCCGGCACGCGGATCACGAGGTCTTTGTCGTCGCGATCGATGTTCTCGCCGGACCGCGGCGAAGCCGTCAAGTTCGACAGGTAGACGATCACGTCTTTCCGCGTCACGACGCGCCGCGCGGAAGTGACGATCACGCGCCGCAGCACATTTCGGAGCTCACGGATGTTGCCGGGCCAGGGGTACTCCGCGAGCGCTTTCATCGCGCTCTGGCTGAAGCGTCGCTTGGTGCCTTCCTCCTCGCAGATGTTAGCCGCGACGTGGCGGACGAGCGCGGGAATGTCCCCCGGGCGCTCTCGAAGCGGTGGCACCTCGATCGTGATGACGTTCAAGCGGTAGTAGAGGTCCGCCCGGAAAGTGCCTTTTTGCACGAGCACCTTGAGGTCGCGGTTCGAGGCGCAGATCACGCGGACGTCCACTTTCGCGGTGCTCTTCGCACCGATGGGGCGGATCACGCCCTCTTGGAGGACGCGGAGCAGCTTCCGCTGCATGCCCTCCGACATGTCGCCGATCTCGTCGAGGAACAACGTGCCCCCGTTGGCGGACTCGAACAGGCCCTGCTTGTCCTCGTCGGCGCCAGTGAATGAGCCTTTCGTGTGACCGAAGAGCTCGCTCTCGAGCAGGTTCTCGGGGATGGCGCCGCAGTTCTCGGCCA
>Ga0111538_10004047_pt1 | contig 20416 bp, 18 predicted proteins | sample SoiMethybrSBSTD1_FD_79669 | JGI IMG/M metagenome (GOLD analysis project Ga0111538, IMG submission 79669) | Bulk soil microbial communities from a Populus tree surrounding site in Tennessee, USA - Soil MetaG P. TD hybrid SBSTD1 (version 2)... | ecosystem: Environmental > Terrestrial > Soil >... | reverse complement strand
GAGCCGAGCATCCACGGGCGAAGGCGTGTCCGGGCGGGCACGCGCCGACGCTATCGCGGGCGCTGACCTCCGCGCAACGAGATCGCGACCGTTCCCGGCAGGGCTCGCGCCGTTCGCGTCTTGGCGATTGCGTCCCCCAATCTCGAGAGCGAAGGTGTTTGCGGGGAGACTGCCATGCTACTGAGACGCCTCGTCGTCGCGTGTTGCGTGCTGTTGGTGGGCGGAGCGATCGCCGCGCTGCTCTCGGCTCAGGTGACCGATCCGATTACAGGGACGTGGGCGGGAGATATCGGACTGACCGATGCCAATCGCCACCTCGTCACGTTCGATCTGAAATTCGATGGCGCCGGTGCTGTGTCGGGCACAATCGTCAACGGTCCCGGACCGGCGAAATTCAAACTCGGGTCGTTCGATCCGAAGACCGGCGCGCTCCGGATCGAAGTCGCCGTCGACGATGGGACACCGGCGCCGTTCGTGTTCGAGGGAATCGCGGTCAACGGCGTCGCCACGGGTCGCGTCAGCGGTAACGGCCAGACCGGCACGTTCAAGCTCACAAGAAACGCCAAGGACGGAAGCGCTGCCGCGCCAGGTGCCAGCGACGCGACGACGGCGCTGCGTCAGGGGTTCGGGGAGGTCAGCGACTGGATCACGAAATCCGCGGATCTGGTGCCCGCCGACAAGTACTCCTACCGTCCTGCGAAGACCGTGCGCACATTTGGCGAGCTCATCGGGCACGTCGCCGATGGATACCAGTTCTATTGCGGACGCATCGCTGGCAAGAACGGCGAATGGTCCGAGGCGGCTGAAAAAGGAAAGACCGACAAAGCGACCGTCGTTCAGAAGCTCAAGGAAGCGACGGACGTCTGCAACGCCGCGTTCAGTGCCCCGGCCAACGTCGAGCCGATGGTCGCCGCCGTGGGTCATACGAGCCTGCACTACGGCAACGCGGTGACGTACCTGCGAATGCTCGGCCTCGTGCCGCCGTCGACGAAGTAGGCCGAAGGCCGAAGGCCAAAGAAATTCTCCTGGTGCCTTGACGTCGTTACACGCGTAGGTTATTACTTGCAGCGATGGCTTCGTGCACCGCCCTTCGATCGACGTGCCACGGGAGCCATTGTGTGTTTGCGTTCGGGTTTACGTTTCGTGGACCTTCCCGAGATGGGTAGCGCACTGAACTGAGCCGGACGCCCGCCGCAGATTCATCAGAGCCCGCTACCCGAAAGGGAGCGGGCTTTTGTTTTTGAAGACGAGGCCCGTGATGCTACAGCCGACTGCTCGTGTCCGCCGGAAGCCAGCCGCCATCCGGACGTGCGCGTATCAAGGGATGCCTGGCGCCTTCAGCGAGGACGCCGCCCGCGCCCTCGTCGGCCCCGACGAGTCGTTGACGCCGTGTCCGACGCTAACCGACGTATTCGATGCGCTGTCCGCCGGCCGTGCCTGTCGCGCCGTCGTGCCGATCGAGAATTCGCTGGCGGGCTATGTGCCCGGGTGCGCGGACCTCCTCGCCAGGCACGGCGTGCGAGTGATTGCCGAACGCGCGCATCCGATCGCGCAAAGCCTGATTGCCCCGCCCGGTGTCCGGCTCGCGTCCATCCGGCGCGTTCTGTCGCATCCGGTAGCCATCGCGCAATGTTCCCGCTTCCTTCGCGCGCATCCGGGGATTGCGGCGGTGTCCGTGTTCGACACCGCCGGCGCGGTCGCCACGATCATGCGCTCGCGCCGGACGGACGCCGGCGCGATTGCCAGCCGCCGCGCTGCGGCCGTCTATGGAGGAGTCGTGCTTCGCGATGACATTCAGGATCGGCCGGACAACGTAACGCGGTTCCTGCTCATCGAGACCCGGGTGACGTGATCTGCACCAAAAGAAGGACATGAAGATCATGAAGGACGTGAAGGACATGAAGAAGAGATTTTCTTAGGCCAAAGAATTCTTCATGCCCTTCATGTTCTTCATGTCCATCATGTCTTTCTTTTGGGGCAGCTGACCGGGACCGGAATGTAGCGGCATTTCCCCAGCCCTTGCTGGCCAGTTGATCTACTCTGGAGACAGCACGCGCGCTGATGTGTCGATGCGCCCGTGCGGGCCCCCTGTCGCCCACTCGGCTGGCCTTGTGAATCGCCGGCGATCAGGCGCGATTGTTGTGTTCAATCCTCAAGCTCGTGGGGGATACATGCCTCTGATCCATCGTGTCCGTATTCTGTTTTTGGCAAGTCTGATTGGCGCCGTTGCGTCGGCCGCCCTTGTCGCAGTTGGCGCACCGGCGTCCGAGCGGTTCGTCGCCAATGCGATCAGCATCGCCTCGCCAGGTCCGACCGGCGCCGCCGTCGTCGAAATCAGCGTCGACCGCTGGTCGACCGAAGCCGAGCACAATCGGCTGGTCAACACACTGATCGAGCAAGGTCAGGAGAAGCTCCTCGATACGCTTCGCGATCTGCCTCGTGCGGGATTCATCCGAACGCCCGGCAATCTCGGCTACGACCTTCGCTACGCGCGCAAGGAGCCGATCGAGGAAGGCGGCGAGCGCATCGTCATCGCGACCGACCGGCCGATCAGTTTCTGGGAAGCGGCCAACCGGCCGCGGACGATCGACTATCCGTTCACGCTGATCGAGATGCGGCTCGGGGCCGACGGCACGGGCGAGGGCAAGCTCTCGCTCTTCACGAAGATCATCTACGACAAGAACCGGAAACAGGTCGTGCTCGAGAACTACCAGTCGCAGCCGGTCATGCTGACGAAAGTCCGGCGGGAGGACAAAGACCCGGGAGGATGGTATTCTCCGGGCAGCCCCCCGCTGCGCTGATCGAGGCGTCTCATGAACGTCCTGCTCTTCTCGATGCCAGACTCGTTCGAGCACACGCCATCGCTGACGATGCGGATGCCGAACGGCGCGCTGGCCTCGCTGGCGGGCAATGTGGATCCGCACCACAAGGTGGCGATCGCGGATCTGATCCTCGCGCAGAAGTCGGTTCCGAAAACCGTCACACAGCTCGTTACGTCGCTTCAGCCGGACGTCGTCGGGCTGTCCGTGATGACCTTCCAGCGCAAGACGGCGCTCAAGGTCATCGCGCTCGTCCGCTCACTGCGGCCGACTGTGACGGTCGTGGTCGGCGGCTACGATCCGAGTCTCGCGCCGGAGCACTACGAAGATCCTCAGAGCGGCGTCGATTTCATCGTGTCGGGTGAAGGGGACATCACATTTCGCGAGTTGCTGCGCGTGATCGAACGTCAGGCCCAAGGCCCATGGCCCATGGCCCAAGAAGATCAATCCTCGAGCCCCAAGCCCCAAGCCCTCAGTCTTTCTGACATCACGGGCTTGTCTTACCGCGACGGCGATCGCATGGTGCGCAATCCGGCGCGCGCGGTGAGCCATCTCGACGGCGAGATTCGTCCCCCGAACCGGGCCGCGCGCGTGTTGTCCGGCTACACGCTGCTCGGCCGGCCGGTCGACATCGTCGAAACGTCGCGCGGGTGCACGTACGACTGCAGCTTCTGCTCGATCATCGAGATGCGCGGCCGGAACTTTCACACCTGGAATTTCGATCGCGTGATTGCCGACATCGCCGACGCGAAAGCGCGCGGCGCGCGCGTCGTCTTTCTGGTCGACGACAACATCACGCTGAACGTCGCGCGATTCAAGGGGCTGTGTCAGGCGATTATCGCCGCCGGGCATCACGACATCGACTACATCGTGCAAGCAATGACGAGCGCCATCGCGTCGAGCGGCGACGAACTGGGTGCCGCCATGCGCAAGGCCGGGTTCCGCTACGTGTTTCTCGGCATCGAAAACATCCTCGAGCAGGACCTCGCGTTTCTGCGCGCCAAGGCCAAGAACGCGCAGCGGGAAGGCGGCCGCACCACCGGCAGCGCGACGATGCGCGCCGTGGACGTGCTGCATCGCTATGGCATGCTCGTGGTCGGCGGGCTGATCGTCGGGAATCCCGGCGACACCCGCGAGTCGATCGAAGCCAATCTCGAGTTCGCCCGGAAGTACGTCGACTGGCCCTACATCCAGCATCCGACGCCGTATCCGGGCACGCCGATGACCCGCGATTTTCGCGATCGCCAGCTGATCGTGAACGAAGCCGTCGAGGAATACGACGGCACTACCGCCGTCGTGCGAACCGAGCATCTCGAGGCCGACGAGATCGAATTCATGCGCTGGCGCGCCGAGCGCTGGATGAAGTGCCGCCATCTGCCGAAGGCGCTCGCGCACGATCCGGGCTTCGTGATGCGGAACTGGCCGCGGATGCTGGGACACACGTTTCGCGGATCCACCTGGCGGACATGGCTCCGCCTCGAAAGCGAGCGCGAGGCGTTCCGGCGCTACAAGGAGATCCGTCGCAGCGAACGTGAATTCTTTCCGGAGTCGATGCCCGGGCCGGGCAGCGCGTCGCACGCCGGCCGGACGGGCCGCGCGGCCGCGCTTGGCGCGGAGTCTGCACTCCGGACCGGCGGATGACGCGGTCTTCCGTCCTCGCCCTTGCCCTCGGCGGATTCCTGAGCTCGGGCGATCTCGACCTGGAGCTCAAACCGGCGACGCTGGCGGCCTTCGACAAATACGTGAAGCTCACCGAGGCGCGCATGTCCGGCGAAATCGACGGCGCGTCGGCCTTTCTGTGGATCGATCGTCAGCCTCAGGCCGAGCGCAACAGGCTCCACGAACGGCTGAAGCGGGGCGAAGTGCTCGTCGAGTCCCTCGAAACACGTGATGGCCAGGCGGAGATCGACGTCCCGGACGGCCTCATCCACCACTGGATCGGCACCGTGTTCATGCCGGGCGTGACGCTCGATCGCGTGATGACGTTCGTCAAGGATTACGGCAATTACTCGAAGCATTTCGCGCCGACCATCGTGCGATCGCGCCTCGTGTCGCAGACGAACGATCATTTCGAGCTCGCAATGCGCACGTCGACGAAAAAAGTCATCACCGTGGTCATCGACGCCGACTACGCCGTCGACTATCGAATGCTCGGGACCGATCGGGTGTACACGAAAAGCGTAGCCAGGAATTTTTACGAAGTGGCGGACGCGGGCACGCCGCAGGAGCGGCGGACCCCGGCCGAACAGGGACGAGGCTATCTCTGGCGGCTCAACAACTATTGCTCGTTTCAGCAGCGGCCGGAAGGGACGTACGAGCAGTGCGAGTCGATCTCGCTCACCACGACGGTTCCGTGGGTGTTCAGATTCATCGTGATGCCGTTCGTAACGAGCGTGCCGCGCGAAACCCTGGAATTCACGCTGGGACGAGTGCGCGCGGGCGTCAAATAGCCTTGACACCGCCCGGCTAAAGGTGAGAAGTACGGCGCGTGTCCGAAACCCGCACTCATCATCGTGTCGCTCAGCTCGTGGCGTGCATGGTCGCGATGGCGGCCATCGCCAACCTCCAGTACTCCTGGACACTCTTCACGACGCCGCTCACCAAGAGCCTCGGCGCGAAGCTGTCGGATGTCCAGTGGGCGTTCAGCCTCTTCATCATCTGCCAGACGTGGCTCGTCCCGGTTGAAGGCTGGTTCATCGACAGGTTCGGCGCGCGTGTCGTCGTCGCCCTCGGCGGCATTTTTGTCGGCCTCGGGTGGATCGGCTGCGGATTTGCGCAGTCGCTCGGCGGGTTGTATTTCTGGTCTGCGATCGGCGGTGTCGGCGCGGGCGCCGTGTACGGCGCGGCGATCGGCACGGCGCTGAAATGGTTCCCTGACCGCCGCGGTCTGGCGGCCGGTCTCGCGGCGGGCGCGTACGGCTTCGGCACCGCGCTCACCGTCATTCCCATTCAGTTGATGATCGACAGCCGCGGATACGAGTACGCGTTCATCTTCTGGGGCGTCGTCCAGGGGCTGATGGTTCTCGGCGCCGCGCAACTGCTCAGGAAACCGCCGGCCGGCTGGCATCCGCCGGGCCGCGGCTTCACGTTCGCGCGCGAATCGGCCGTCGCCAAGGCCCAGGTGAACTACACGCCGCTCGAGATGCTCAGAACGGCGACGTTCTGGACGATGTACGTGATGATGGCACTCGTCGCGTTCGGCGGCATGATGATCGTCGCGCAGATCAAGCCAATCGCCGAGGGCTACGGGCTCGACAAGGGTGTGCTCTGGTTGGGCGCGTCGGCCCTGTCGCTCGCCTTGATCCTCGATCGTGTCGTCAACGGCTTCACGCGGCCGTTCTGGGGGTGGGTGTCGGACTACATCGGGCGCTACACGGCGATGGCCATCACGTTCACGCTCGAAGCGGCCGCGATCGTCCTGCTGATGCAGTTCGTGCACCAACCGGTCGCGTTCGTCATCCTGTCCGGATTCGTGTTCTTCGCGTGGGGCAACATCTACTCGCTGTTCCCCGCGGCGATCGCTGACGTCTTCGGGTCCGAGTACGCGACCACCAACTACGGGCTGCAATACACTGCCAAGGGCACGGCCGCGATTTTCGCGGCAGGCGGAGCGGCGTGGCTGAAGGAGCAGACGGGATCGTGGACGTCGGTCTTCTGGATCGCGGTTCTCTGCGACGTCGCGGCGGCCGGTCTCGCGTTCTTCTGGCTGCGTCCACTCGTCGCGCGGCTGACGAAAGAGCGGCGTGAGGTGCCTTCAGGCGCCGCGGCACTGGAGATGGTTGGAGGCAGTCTCGCGGTGACTTCGGCGAGACCGCCGGAGTCGTAGGCCGAAGGCCATTAGCCTTGGGCCGTCGGCCTTTGGCCTTTGGCCTTTGGCCTGGCTACGCTCTCAGCTCACCTCTGAACGGCGCGACGCCCGGGATCTCCCACTCGTTCCACATCTTGTCGACCATCCCCTGGATGTAGTCGAAGTCCTCGTCGACGAGGTGCGCGAAGCGTCCCTGCTTCTCGAGGTAGCCGCGCACGGGAATGCGCCCCTTCTTGCGCGGATCGTAGGTGTAGACGACGTGGCCGTCGATCACTTCATAGAGCGGGAAGATGCCGCTCCTGATTCCCAGCTCGCCGAGCTCGCGCGAGTAGCGCGGATGGAAGTCCCAGCCCTTCGGGCACGGATCGAACGTGTGAATGAACGTCGGTCCTCCGATGTTGAGGGCCTTGCGGACCTTGTTCATGAAGTCGAGCGCCGGGAACGTCGCGCTGGCGGTCGCGACGTAGCGGCACGTCGGGTGTCCCACCGCGAGCATGCCGGCGATGTTCTTCTTCCACCGGCGCTGCATGATGCGGTGCTTCGATCCCGGCGGCGTGAACGTCGTCTGCGCGCCGTACGTCGTCGACCCGGTCGCCTGGATGTCGGTGTTCGCGGCCGACTCGTTGTCGTACAGGATGATCAGCAGGTCGTAGTCGGTCTGGAGCGCGCCCGACACGCCGGACAGTCCCATGTCGCCGCCGCCCAGATCGCCGGAGAAGTTGATGACGTTGATCTTCTCCTGCTGGATCTTGCCCTTGCGCATGAGCGCCCGCAGACCCGCCGCCATGCCAATCGCCGAGGCGCCGCCTGCGCCCAGCTGCGTGTGCATCCAGGGGATGATCCACGGCGTCGTCTGGTAGCTCGTGTTCGCGACGTACATGCATCCCGTCGCGCCGGTGACCACCGTTCTGGCCCCGGCCGCCTTGGCGAAATCGCGCATGACGAGCGCCGACTCGCACCCCTGACACGTGCGATGTCCCGAGGTATAGAACTCCTCGAGCGGCGTCTCTTTGACTTTCCTGATGTGCTCGTAATCGACGACCGGAAGGTGCGTAGCCATCGCGCTCCTGACTTCCAGATTACAGGATTACCCGATTACCGATTCCCCGATAGATTATCGATTCCCGATAGATTACCAGTTCCCCGATTACCCGATTCCAGATCACAGATTACAGATTCCCCGATTCCAGTTTTCAGATTGACACTTATTCTCTAAGCCCGATCCATGTGACCGCGACTTCTTCACTGCCTTTATCGGCCGCTTGACGCGTGAGGTCGAACATCTTGATGCAGTCCTCGATCGAGATGTCGCGCCCGCCGAGCCCGCCGATGAAATTCGACATCACGGGCCGCTTGTTGAGCGGATACACGCACGACCGGACGTCGTGGAACAGAATGCCTCCCGAGTCGGGCGAGCCGTGCGCGCAGTCGCGGTCGATCACGCCGACGCCCTTGAAGCGACCGAGCAACTCGCGGAGTTCGGTCGTCGGGAACGGCCGGAACCAGCGCAGGTTGACGTAGCCGACCTTCTGTCCCTGGTCCCGGAGGCGGCGGACGGCGGTGCGCGCGGGCATCGCGACGGCCCCCAGGCCGAGCAGCACGATCTCGGCGTCGTCGGTCATGAACGGGGAGAAGTAGGGGTTCGAGTACCGCTCCCCGAAGATCTTGTTGAACTCCTGATACACCTCGGCGATGACGGGCTTGGCGCGGCGCGCGGCTTCCCAGTTCTGCCGGCGGAGCTCCATGACCCAGTCCTCGTTCACCTGCGGCGCGATCGAGACCGGGTTGTCGGGATGCATCACGCGCTTGCCAAGGTTGAACCGGGGCAGGAACTTTGCGACTGCCTCGCGTGAGGGCACCTGCACCATGTGCTGTGAGTGCGTGAGAAACGCGCCGTCCATTGCGAGCGCCATCGGCATGAGCACGCGCGCGTCCTCGGCGACGCGGTACCCGATGAGCACGTGCTCGAGCGCTTCCTGGGCCGTCGTGGCCCAGCAGAGCAGCCAGCCCATGTCCCGGACCGCCATGGCGTCGTTGTGCTCGACGCCGAACGCGCCGGGATCGTCGAGCGCGCGGTTGCCGACGAGAAAGAGCGGCGGCAGCCGGTCGGTCGCGGTGACGACGAGCGCTTCCATGCCGTACATCCAGCCGGTGCCGCTGCTCCCCGCAAACGCCCGCGCGCCGACCGAGGCGGCATGCTTGGCGATCTCGAACTGCGAGTGTTCGCTGTCGGCGATGATGTACTCGGCGTCCAGCTGGCCGTCGGCGATGATCTTCGACAGCGCGTCCATCACCTCGGTGTACGGACGGATGGGATACGCGGCGATGACGTCCACGTCGGCGAGCCGCACGCCCTGCGCGACGGCCTGACAGCCGTTCAGCAGATCCTGCCGCTCCCACGCTCCGGTAGCCTGTGTCTCCTGCGCAACTGCCACGGATGCTCCTCTTGAAGACCTCGGGTGTCTTTTTGGCAACTCAAAAACACATCACATCACCTCGAGTGTTTTTGAATTGTCAAAAAGACACCCGAGGTCTTCATCTCTTTGCCACTTTCAGCGGAACTTCCTTGCCTTCGGTGACTTCCATGCCCGTGCCGGTCACATGCGGATAGCGCAGGCGTTCCTTGCCCTTCATCTTCTCGGCCCAAGCGGTGTATTCAACCGGGTCCTTCTTGTAACGCTGCCATGGACTCTTGTCGTCGGTGGCCTTCAGCTCGTCGACCATGACGATGCATTCGGGAACGGGGCAGACGTCGGCGCACTTGTGACATCCGACGCAGACCTCATAGTTCACGTCGTACAGACCGTCATCGGTCGGATCAAAGCAGGCGTCGGGGCAGTCGAGCCAGCAGAGCGTGCACTTGATGCAGAGATCGAAACGGACGATCGGCCGGTGCGTCTTCGTCGTGCCGCGCTTGAACATCTCGTTGCGTGCCTGTCCGCGCGGACCGATCTCGAAGCTTCTCTTCACGGCCGGGACGACAATGCCGAGATCCTCGAACTCGTGCCACTTCGGAAGCACCGGCAGCGGGTGCGGCCAGTCGATCCCTTGATCCGGGTTGACGATGTGGATGTTCCGCAGAGTGGCCTCGTAGGCCTCGCGCGCTGCGGCGGCGCGGCGCGCGCCATCGGCGCCTTTGTCGCGTAGGTACCCTTCGACCGCGTCAATGGCGATGATGCCTGGATCGACCGCGGCGATCGCGCCGAGCACGCGCTCGCGCGTGAGATCGTCCTTGAAGACCCAGAGGCCCGCCAGGCTGGCGTCGCCCTCGAGCGTCGCCAACCGGTACGGATAGGGCTTCTTGCCGACGAACTGGAGCAGCTGTGCCGGATCGTGACGGGTCACGACGAGCAGGCAGCCCTTCTCGCGGACCTTCTCGTTAATCGATCGCACGCCGTGCCAGCCCCATGGCTCGACGCCCTTGACCATCGTGTCGTCGAGAACGACCGATACGTCCGCCTCGTCGATGTCGAGCTTCGCGCCGCACTCGGCCTCGAGCTCTTCTTCCGCGAGATCGGGTGAGACGAACGCGAAGTACTTGCATGGGATGCCGTTGCGCTCGGGCGAGTCGCTGTACCGCCCGTTCGAAAACGCCACCTTGCCCATCCGGCTGGCGATCATCACGATGTCACTGCCGATGTACTTCCCGAGGTTCTTCTGGAAGATGCCGCGGTAGTTCACTTCAACGCGTTTGATCATTTCTGCCCCAGATAAGACTACGGGAGTCGTTGCCCATTTCGAACGACTCCCGAGGTCCTGAATCATGACACAAGACCGAGAATCGAATCCATGAGGTCCCTCGTGAAGGCGATTTCGTCTTCGCTCACGAGATGGCCCATGCCCGGGTAAATCCGCCGCGTGACCGTCGCGCCCATGCGCGCGAACACGTCGGCGCTTTCCAGCACGCGGGCCTGCGGCACGTGGGCATCGACGTCGCTGCACCCCAGGAACACCGGTGTGCCGCCAAACTGTCCCGGATACGGCCACGTGGTACCCGGCGGACCAATCAATCCACCGCTGTAAACAACGACGCCGCCATACCGGTCGGCATGACTCGCGGCAAACTCTGCGGTCAAACAGCCGCCCTGCGAGAACCCCAGCAGGACGATGCGGCTTTTCGGAATCCCGCGCGCGACGACGTCGCCGACCAGGCGATCGATTGCGCCGAGTCCGGAGGTGATCCCGGGCTCGTTGCGCTCGCGTGCGACGAGAAAGCTGAGTGGATACCAGGTCCCGCCGGCGGCTGCCGGCGCAAGGTACGTGAAGTCCGGCCGATCGAACTGCGGCACGAGCGTGAGGATGTTTGCCGGCGCCGCATTGCGGCCGTGGATCATGATCATGACCGCGTGCCCCTTGCCGAGAGGCGCGCCGTCAGTGAGAACGGGTTGATCGCGGTGTGGGTCGTTCATTGAGGACACATGTACGCTTGAAAGCTGGAAAGCTGGAAAGCTGGAAAGCTGGAAAGCTGGAAAGCTGGAAAGCTGGAAAGCTCGAAAGCTAAGAGCTTTCTTGCCTTTCAAGCTTTCTAGCTTTCTGGCTTTCAGGCTTTTTCACAGCTCAACAGCGGGCAACCCCGCTTCAATCTCTTTCCGATTCGACTCTTCCCACGGCGGCAGCTTCAGCGCGCATCCGAGTTTCGACATATCTTCATCGACCATGAATCCCGGTTTCACGGTCGCGACTTCGAAAAGCACGCCGCCGGGCTCGCGGAAATAGATCGACTGGAAATACTGACGATCCAGTACGGCCGTCACGTTGTAGCCGAGATCGAGCAGCTGCTGCCGCAGGCGTACCTGCTCGTCGGCTTCCGAGATGGCCATCGCGACATGGTGCACGGTACCGAGTCCATTCTTTGCGGCGGTCGCATGCTCGTTCGCCACGATCTCGATCGTTTTTCCGGGCTCGTCGCCGTTGACCGTCAGCCGGAGGCGGTCCGTCTGCTCGTTGGTGACCTTGAAGCCCAGCAGGCGAGTCATGAAGTCGACGGTTCGCTCCGGCGACTTCACGACCATCGTCACGCTGTGCAGTCCGCGAATCGCGAGGTCCTCATCCACGCCGCCCTGGGTCCACGGCGCGCGGCGATCGCGTTCGCCGGCGACGAGCTCGATCAAGAGGCCCGATGGATCCGCGAACGTGATCGACTCCTCCCCGAAGCGCGGGGGATCCTCGGCGACGACGACGTCGTGCTTGCGGAGACGATCGGTCCAGGGCCCGAGCGACCCGGCCGGGACCGAGAACGAGGTGACGCCGATCTGGCCGGCGCCCTTGATGCCGATCGGCACGCCCCAGCCGTGGTACGGAAACGTCGTCCAGATCGTGCCGGGCGTGCCCGTCTCGTTCCCGTAATAGAAGTGATAGACGTTGTGGTTGTCGAAGTTGACCGTCTGCTTGACGAGCCGCAGGCCCAGCATGGCGCGATAGAAATCGAGATCGTCCTGGGCGGCGTCGACGGTCGCGGTGACGTGATGGAGTCCAAGAATCATTTCTTTTTCGGGATGCTGAGTGACGCCCAGTCGCTCGTCGCGTACAGGCGGCAGAGCAGGACGATCTGGCCGACATGATAGGAGATGTGCGTCGTGGCGCGGCAGAGCGCCTCGTGGACCGTCGCGGTTACGCCGCGAATCGTGATTTGTTCCCCGAGCTGGGCATCCGTGATCTTGGCCAGTTGGTCATCCACGATCTGCCAACTGGCCTGCCACATCGCGCGGAGCTCGTCGCGCGCGTAGGGTCGTTCGACGAATTCGCTGTCGCGATCGCGCCATGGCTTCTCGCCGTCCGAGGTCAGGAAATCGGTGAAGCGCGACCGCAGGTTGCCGCTCACGTGCCGGACGAGCATCGCGATCGAATTCGCGTCCTGGTAGGGCACGCGATTGAGCGCGTCGTCGGGTACCTGCGCCATCGCCTTCTCGGCGAGATCGCGGTACCGGTGAAACTCGGTCGTGAAGTGCGCGATCGACGTCTGCGGGGTCATCTCGAGATCTGTCGAGTGTATCGCGTCATCCCGCTTGCTCGATCCGCGCTTTTCTGCCACATTCGAGGATCGTGACCGAGGACCGATCGACGGCGAGCGCCAGCGCGCTCATCACCGACTATGAGGCCTATCTCTTCGGCGAAGGGCGGTGGCTCCGCGCGTGGGAAAAGATGGGTGCGCGCCAGGCCGAAACCGGTGGCGTCCGCGGCTACTCGTTCGTCGTCTGGGCGCCCAACGCCCGGGGCATGTCGGTCGTGGGCGACTTCAACGGCTGGGATGCGAAGCAGCATCCGATGCGGCCCGTCGGTTCGAGCGGACTCTGGGAAACGTTCATCCCTGGTCTCGGCGAGGGCGCGCTCTACAAGTTCGCAATCGAGTCGCGTCAGGGACCGTCGTTTGTCAAGGCCGACCCCTTCGCGTTGCTGGCCCAACGGCCGCCGGACACGGCCTCGGTCACTCACCATTTCGGACGGTACGTCTGGCGGGACGACGTGTGGATGACCGCCCGTCGCGAACGGGGCGTCGCGCTCGATCGGCCGATGGCGGTGTACGAAGTTCACGCGGGGTCCTGGCGGCGAAAGCCGGAGGACGGGTTTCGATCGCTGACCTGGCGCGAGCTCGCCGCCGAGCTGGTGCCCTACGTGGTCCACGAAGGATTTACGCACATCGAGCTGCTCCCGGTGATGGAGCATCCGTTCGAAGGATCGTGGGGCTATCAGGTCACGGCGTTTTTTGCGCCGTCAAGCCGGTACGGTCCGCCCGACGACTTCAGATACTTCGTCGACGAGTGCCACGCGCACGGGATTTCCGTGATCCTCGACTGGGTCCCGGGGCATTTTCCGAAGGATGCGCACGGGCTGGCGATGTTCGACGGCACGGCGCTCTTCGAACACGCCGATCCGCGTCAGGGCGAGCATCGCGACTGGGGCACGCTCATCTTCAATTACGGCCGGCACGAAGTCCGCAACTTCCTGCTTTCGAACGCGCTCTTCTGGCTCGAGGAATTTCACGTCGACGGCCTGCGCGTCGACGCGGTCGCGTCGATGCTCTATCTCGACTACTCACGCGAGCCCGGTGAATGGGTGCCCAACCGGTACGGCGGACGCGAGAACCTCGAAGCGATCGAGTTTCTGCGGGAGCTGAACGAGCTGACGCACGAGCACTTTCCCGGGTCCATCACGATTGCGGAGGAATCGACGGCGTTTCCGGCGGTGAGCCGTCCGACGTGGGTGGGCGGACTCGGCTTCAGCTACAAATGGAACATGGGCTGGATGCACGACATCCTGAAATATGTCGGCAAGGATCCCGTGTTCCGCCGCTGGGAGCACCAGCACCTGACGTTCTCGATGCTCTACGCGTGGAACGAGAACTTCATCCTGCCGTTCTCACACGACGAAGTCGTGCACGGTAAGGGCGCGATGATGAACAAGCCGCCCGGCGACGCGTGGCAGAAGGCCGCCACGCTCCGAACGCTGTACACCTTCATGTACGCGCACCCCGGCAAGAAGCTGCTGTTCATGGGCAATGAGATCGGCCAATGGCGTGAATGGAATCACGACTCCTCGATCGACTGGCATCTCCTGGAAAGCCCGCTCCATGCCGGGCTCCAGTGGTTTGTCGTGGACCTCAACCGGCTGTACCGCGCCGAGCCATCCCTGTTCGAGATGGATTTCGATCCGCCCGGATTCGAGTGGATCGATTGCAACGACAACGAGTCGAGCGTGATCTCGCTCATTCGCCATGCCCGACGTCCCGACGACTGGCTCATCGTCGTGCTCAACTGGACGCCCATGGTCAGGCGCGGCTATCGCGTCGGTGTCCCGCAGCTTGGTTATTACCAGGAGCTCTTGAACAGCGATGCCGCCGCGTATGGCGGCAGCAATGTCGGCAACGCGGGTGGGCTTCACGCCGAGCCCGTTGCCGCTCACGGGCATCCGGCGTCATTGAATCTCACGGTGCCACCGCTCGGTGGCTTGATCTTGAAGCGGCGGAGTGCGTGAGATTAGTCGATAGATTTCAGATTTCCGATAGATTGCAGATTCCGGCTTTCCCGATTACCAGATCAACGATTGCCGATTCCCCGATTGCAAATTTCAGATGGACTCGTGACGCTCACTTATCTCCAGACATCTTGACGATCGCCGACCACTCCGCATCGCCAACCGGCATCACCGATAGACGCGGCAGATAGGTCAGCGGGAACTTCGCGAACCGCTTGTCGGCTTTGATCTCGGCGAGCGTCACGGCTCGCGGCAGTTTTTTCACCGGCATCAAATCGACGACGTGCGACTTGCCGGTACGATCAGCCGGATCCGGATACGCGTTTCCGACCGCCTGGGCGATCCCGATGACCGCCTTCTCGTCGCCGGTGTGATAGTAGAAGACCAGGTCGCCCTTTCGAATCCCGCGGAGGTGTTTCTGCGCCAGCGGATTCTTGACGCCGGTCCAGGTGGTCCCGCCCTCCTTCGCAAACGTGTCGAAGTTGTAATGGCTGGGTTCTTCTTTCACGAGCCACATTGCCATGGTTTCTGCTGCCTAACACCTCTCCGGCCCCCGCCCGCGCGGGGTGAAACGTGCTGAAGAAATTGCTCGGGTTCAGGCCTTGGATTTTGCCGCCTTGCGGCGGCCGGTCGCCCGCGGCGGTGCCGGCTGGGTCGAACGCGTGAGGGTGACCTTTTCGCTCAGAAACTTCCTGATGCCGTGCTCGTCGAAATCGATGACCGTGTAGGAGTCATCCGTTTCGGTGATGGTTCCCGTGCCGTATGTCGGCTGTGACACCCGGTCGCCCTTTGCAAACTTCGCCACGTGAGCCCTTTCTTGTGAATTCGGACGACCCCTGGCGGGGTTCGGAGATCCGGGGGGAGCCTCCCGTTGGCAAAAGTATGACACAAACGAGCCGGATGGCTGGAAGGCTGGAAAGTCTGAAAGCTCGAAAGCTGGAAAGCCGGAAAGCTCGAGAGCTTGAAAGCTGGAATCTGGAAAGGTGGGTAAGTGCAAAAGTACGCAGTTTTTGCAATCTCAATCGATTCCAGACCCGGCCGACTGGGCGGACTCGATTGTCTCGGTTAGCCGGAGAAGCCCGGCGTCGAGGCCGGCGTAGCGCCGGACGAGACGATTGGCCGCTTCTGAGGGAATGAAACCGAGCCGGACGCTGAGGTCGATCAAGTAGCCCGTTTCACGAGCCGAGCTTCGGGCGATGTGCAGGAATCGGCAGTAATCCCGCTCTTTCGGTCTCCCGGTGCCCTAAACGATGTTGCACGCTGCTGAAACCGCAGCCCGGCGGATCTGGATCTGAAGGCCATAACGCTCCTCCAATGGCATGGCCGACGTCGCCTTGTACACGGCTACGGCGAGTGCGTCCGCTTCCTGGAATACCTTGAGCTTGCGGTAATCGCGAATCATGCTCGCGCATTTGAGCAAGCACGGTGCCGACTGAAAAGTCGCGATAGATTCGGTGGTGACTTGCGGAGCGTTGCAGAATTTTCAATGTCGGCGTCGGCCCGATGTTGCAAAAACTGCGTACCCTCGACTTTCCGGCTCTTAAGCTTTCGGGCTTTCAAGCTTTCAGGCTCTCCGGCTTTCCAGCTTTCGAGCTTTCCGGCTACCAGCTCCACGGCTATGATCACGCACACCGGCAATTCAATATGACCGCGGCTCGACTCGTCGTTGTTCTCGTCCTGCTGGCGGGCGGAGCGTTCGCATGGACCAGCGCCGCGCAGGAACAGTCGAGGCCGGATCCCGACAAGCGATCGTCGCTCACTCCGGAAAACTTCTCGCCGCTCGGATTCCTCGATCTGCACACCTATGAGCAGGCGTATCCGGCGACCCCGCGCCATCCGGCGCTCGTCGGCGCCACGCTCAACAAGTACTGGGTCTTCCGCGGCATCGGCTACCGCAGACGCGTGGCGGCCGACACCGTCTGGACATCGCTGGGCCCGGAGACGAGCATCCAGAATCCGGATTCGGGGAGCACGGAGAACGTGTCCGGACGCATCGCGGCGATCGCGATCTCGCCGACGTGCCAGGAAGAAGGCCCGTGCCGGCTCTGGGTCGGCGCGGCCGGCGGCGGCGTGTGGCGCACCGACGATGCGATGAACACAGAGGACGTGGGATGGCGCTGGGTCTCGGAGGGGCTCGGCACCAACAGCATCGGCAGTCTGACGGTGGACCCGAACGACGAGACCGGCAACACGATTTACGTCGGCACGGGCGAGACGAATACGCCGAACAACTCCGGGGCGGGCACAGGCGTCTACAAATCCGTCGACGGCGGCGATCACTGGACGCGCGTGCCGACGATGATCCTCGACCCGGTCGTCTCGCCGGCGCCGATGGATTTCACCTTCACGCGCGGCATCAGCACCGTCGTCATCGAACCGGACAATCCGCAGACGATTTACGTGGCCACGACGACCGCGATGCTCGGCATGACGGCGGTTCGGGGCGGGCAGACGCAGTCGCCCGGATTTCCGCAGCCGCGCGTCGGGTTGTACAAGACGACGAACGGCGGCGCGCAGTGGTCGTTGATCTGGGTGCCGCCGCTCGACCCGGTGATTCCCGCGAATCCGAACCTTGGCGCCGGCGTCGGCGACACGATGATCGGCGTGCGGCGCGTCAAACTCGATCCGCGGGACCGGCGCACGGTGTACGCGTCGGCGTGGAACAACGGGATCTTCCGCTCCGCGCCCGGGCTGGAGAACGGCGACGCGGCCTTCAGGCCGGTCTATGGAATCGTCAACGTGCAGCGATTCCAGGATCTGGCGATGTTCGATTTGACCGAAAAGAACGGCCACACGCGGATCTACGCCTACAACGGGACACTCCGTGTCGAGGATCAGGCGCTCTATCGCGTGGACAACGCGGATGTGCCTGCGTCGGCGCTGGCGACGGTCGGATCGAATGGGATTCCCGCGAACACTGGCGCTTGGGTCAATCTCACGTCGAATACGACGTCGCAACCGGGATCGACGAGCCGGCGCCTCTGCGGCACGCAGTGTTTCTACGACCTGGTGGTGGCGGTGCCCGAGAACCAGCCGGACACGGTGGTGCTCGGGGGCGTCGCCACTGCCGATCTCGGCGAGCCGACGATCCGGTCGACCAACGCCGGTGAAAGTTTCTTCGGGTTCGGGAATGACGGGCAGAATCCGCGGAACACGAGCCACGTGGACGTGCGGGTGGTCGTCTTCCATCCGAAGAATCCGCGGATCGCGTTCGTCGGATCCGACGGCGGCGTCGTCCGGAACGACGGCGTGTTCGTGAACAATTCAAGCCGCTGTCAACAGCTCGTGGGGAACGCGCCGCAATGTCCGCTCGCGCTGAGCGAAGTTCCGCGGCGTCTCTACTTCCTGAACAAGGGGTTGCAGACGCTGCAGTTCTACAACGTCGCGCTCGATCCGCGCGCGCCGCTCACGCGTATGCTCGGCGGTCTGCAGGACAACAACACGATCTGGCTCGACGGAACCGGTACGGGGCGGGTCTGGAAAGCGCTCTTCCCGTTTGGCGATGGCACGTCCGCGTCCGGATTTCACCCCACACGGCCGGACGTGCTGTTTGCGAGCTTTCAGAGCAACCGTTTCTTCACGAATTTCCGCAACGGCGCGCTCTCGCGCTGGGTGCGCACGGATGAGCCCATTGTCGCCGCCGGCGAGCGCAACACCATCACATCATCGACCGGACGCCAATTCATCACGTTCGATCAGGTGAACCCGGACACGCAATTTACCGGGTTCCAGCACGTCTGGCGCACGCTCAACAACGGCGGCGATCAGGGATTCCTGGAGGCCAACTGCGGATTCCCAACCGGCGAAGTTGCCAGCGCGACGTGCGGCGATTGGGTGCCGCTGGGTGTGGCGTATCCCTTTGCCGCAGGCACCAACCCGAACGATTCGAGCCGTCAGCCCGGCGACCTTACGAGCACCTTTTACGGAGCCGATCGCGCCGGCGGCATCATCGTCGCCGCCGAGCGGACACCGGGGGATGGCGGGACGCTGTGGGCCGCGACCAGCTTCGGCCGTCTGTTCATCAGCAAGAACGCGAACGCGCTCGCCGCGACGGTCGACTTCGTCCGCATCGATACGCCCGCGATGCCGAACCGGTTCGTCACGCGCATCGTCGCCGACCGCGCGAACCCGAACGTCGCGATCGTGTCCTACTCGGGATTCAACACGATTACGCCGGCGACGCCCGGACACATCTTCCGGGCTGTCTACGATCCCGCCACGCGGCGGGCGACCTTCACCCCGCTCGATGGCGATCTCGGCGACATTCCCATCAACACGATCGCGTTCGACGATCGCCGCGGCGATCTGTATGCCGCAACAGACTTCGGACCGCTCGTCCTCCGCGCGGGCTCGACGAACTGGCAGATCGCAGGAATCGGATTCCCCGAGGCGCTCATGGTCGATCTCGAGCTGGTCGCCGACCAGCGGATCCTCGTCGCCGCCACGCACGGCCTCGGCATCTACTATCTGACGCTCCCGCCGGCGACGAGATGACTACTTTGAGGCTATGAGGCTATGAGGCGATGAGGCCAACACATCGTCAGAACCTGACAAAAACTCCGACCGTGATCAGCGTCCGCGTCTGAATTCCCGTCGACTTGAACGCGGTGAAGCCGTCGAGCGACGGGCCGCTCAGCGTCGACTGACGTCCGGTGGCCGAATCGTTGCTGAACTGGATGTTTGGATTCGTCGTGGTCTCGATGAAACCGGCCGGGGAGCCTGACGTCACCGTTGGGGTCGCGTCGATCAAGAGCCGGCTGTTGGCAGGGCCGATGAGCACGCGGCCGTCGATCCGGAATCCCCAGCGATCGGACATTTGCTTTCGAAGACCGCCGCCCGCGAGCCCGACAAATGTCGTGCTGTGCTCGAACCGCAGCGTGACCCGATCGGTTTCATGGATTGGCACCGATGATCCCGACTCCGGCGCGATGACGAAGCGGTAGTCGCCCTCGAGCGTCACCGACGCGACGTTTCCCGTGCCCGACAGCATTCCGCCGCCGAACGTCACGTACGGGACGAACCCCGTTCCCGTGCCGAAGTGCATGTTGAGCGCGCCGGTGAGCACAATTTCGCGCGCGGATCCTTCGGCCTCCGCGCGCGTCGCGGCGATGACGACGTTGTCGAGCGGGCCGGTGGAGAAGAGCTCCGTGAAGGCGGTCTCGAAGCTGGCGCGTGTGGCTTCAACGGCACCGCGAAATTCGTCGGACACGTCGCCGGAGCCGGGGAGGACATCGAAGCTGACCTCTGCGGAGAACCGATCGTTCAGTGTCCGTCTCAGACGAACGCCGAATGCGGCCGCGCTCGAGTAGTCGAGGCCGAGCGACGCGAGCGCCGCATCGAGCGGCGTGATGCGAGTCTGCAGGCCGAACTCCTCGTTGACGCGGTTCAGCATCGCGGCGCCATCGCCAAAAAACCACGACGCGGTGCTGTGACTCGGGAAAATTGGACTGAGCGACGGAATCGGCGGACCGGCCGGCGGAAGCGCGGCATCGCCTTTCGACGGCGTCGAGCCCCGTGAGAGACCGCCGTAGCCTTCGATTTCCCAGCGGCCGCCACTCGCTTGTTTCGGTGCGGGCACGGTTGAGGCGCCGGCGCGCGACTCGTCAGGCGGCCGCGGGCTGACGTCTTGCACTTGCGCCAGCGCGAGTGACCGGCAGACGAGCACCGCGCAGACCGCGACCGTCAACTGCTGCCTCATGCAAGGATCTCGTTTGGACGCGCGTCGCGATTATAGGTCGGCGCCGTGGCTCGCAGGCGCCGAAGTGTTTCCAGATTCCGTTCGTCGAGCGGATCGAGCACGACCGCGCCGGGCTTCCAG
>Ga0111538_10004045_pt1 | contig 20419 bp, 16 predicted proteins | sample SoiMethybrSBSTD1_FD_79669 | JGI IMG/M metagenome (GOLD analysis project Ga0111538, IMG submission 79669) | Bulk soil microbial communities from a Populus tree surrounding site in Tennessee, USA - Soil MetaG P. TD hybrid SBSTD1 (version 2)... | ecosystem: Environmental > Terrestrial > Soil >... | reverse complement strand
CGGGTGCGATTGCGAGCCGGCGAGGATCATGATTTCTCCACTTTTGCTTTGGCCTGAGTCTTCACCGTACCGTCTGCGTTGAGGTAGAGGATCCAGACGAGGCCCTGATTGCTGCTCTCGGTGCCTCCCCCGGTAGCGCCGACCGCGAGATCATGGACCCCGTCTTTATCCAGATCGCCCAAGTCGGTGACGGCGGCCCCGAAGTGATCGAGCGGCTCGATTTTGCCGGTGAAGCCGCCTTCATCGGAATCAATTCTCACGTGATGGCTGACCATGCCGCCACTCGCAAGGAAAATGATGTAGAGCGCACCACGGTCGAAGTTCTCGTCGCTGCCGGGCGCTCCCGACGCCAGCTCCGGGATTCCATCCGCGTCGAGGTCCGCGATCGCGGCAATCGCCGACCCGAACTCGTCCTGCGTCTTCAGCTTCGCCGTGAAACCGGGCTCCTCGGCGTTGATTTTCTTCTGGGCTTTCACCGTCCCGTCGGAGTTGAGGTAGAGAATCCAGAAAGCGCCAGCGTTGAACTCGGGATCGTCGTCGAACGGTTCCCCGACGAGGAGGTCGGTCACGCCGTCCCCGTCGAGGTCCCCAGGGCTCCCGAGCGCTGCACCGAAGTGGTCGTCGTGACGCAGAGGCCCAAGGAAGCCGCCCTCGAGCATGCTGATCTTTCGAGAGCTCTTCGGCGTGCCGTTCGTGTTGAGAAAAAGAATCCACACGGCGCCCTGCGCGCTCGCGCCGTCGTCGTCGAACGGCGCGCCCACGGCAATATCGACGACGCCGTCGCCGTCGAGGTCGTCTAGCGCCGCGAGCGCGGAGCCGAAGCGATCTTTTTTGTCGAGGACGCCCGTGAAGCCGCCCTCGAGCGAGCTGATTTTCTGGAACGATTTCACGGTGCCCGTGGGGTTGAGGAAAAGAATCCAGACTGCGCCGCTCGATCCCGGCCCGTCGTCATCTTCGCGCACGCCCACCGCGAGGTCGAGGACCCCATCCCCATCCAAATCGCCAAGGTTCACGACCGAGCTGCCGAAATAGTCGAAAGAATCGAGGTCCCCCGTGAAGCCGCCCCCTTTCGACTCGATGCGGTCCGGCGTGGGGTAGGTGGCGTCGGGCCGGAGGAAGAGCACGTCCACGCCTCCCTGATCCTTGGCGCTGTCGTTGTTGCCCGGCACGCCCACGGCGATGTCGGGGTTTCCATCGCCGTCCAAGTCGCCCAGGGGCGCCAGCGCGCCTCCGAAGCCGCCGACCAGCTCCGCCCTGCCGCTCGACCGTCCGCTGGAGTTACATCCCATGGCCGCCGCTGTCGCGATCACGAAGAAAGTGCGCCATTGGGCACGGAATGCGACCACCGCGCAGGCGGCGTCGCGGAGAAAGTGGCGCAGCAACCGGCCCGGGGCCGCAAAGCGCGCGCAAGAGGGCCGGTTGGCTCGGTGCATCATGGCCGAAAGGATACAGACGGCAACCCCGGCTAGGAACTGTCTCCTCCCGGGCTAGAAGACGCCTCACGGATCCCGTCCGCGCTCGCCGCGCACTCGCATTGACCCGCGCCCTGCGCGACATAGAATCCGCGGCATGCACAGGTTCCACGGCGGCTTGCAGCGAAGCGGCTCCTTGCGGCGCGCCCTGCTCTGTGTTTTCGCGCTCTTGCCTGCGGGCCCGCTGAGCGCGCAAGGCAAGACGCGGAACGTCATCCTCATCACGCTCGACGGAGCGCGCACCCAAGAGATTTTTGGCGGCCTCGACCTGGCCGTTCTGAAAAGCACGGCGCGGGATGGCAAGGTGGAAGACACGCCTACGTACCGGAAGTACTGGGCGCCCACGCCGCACGAGCGGCGCGAGAAGCTTCTGCCGTTCCTCTGGACCACGCTCCTCGTGCGCGAGGGCTCCATCGCCGGCAACGCGCAGCTGGGAAGCCTCGTGCGCGTCACCAACACGCACCGATTCTCCTACCCGGGCTACTCGGAGATCCTGACGGGCGAAGCGCGCGACGACCTCATCCGGTCAAACGCGAAGAAGCTCAATCCCTCCCCCACCGTCCTCGAAGTGCTCCGCGCCAAGCTCGCGCTCGACGCGCAGCGCGTCGTCGCATTTGCCTCGTGGGACGTCCTCGACGCCATCGTCATGCACACCGAAGGGTCCATCACCAGCAACGCAGGCTACGAGCGGTACGAAACCAGCGACCCGGCCCTTGCGCGGCTCTCGGAGGCGCAGTCGCTCGCGCCGTCGCCCTGGGACACCGTGCGGCACGATTACTACACTTTTCAGTTCGCGGCCGATGCCATTCGGCGCAACAAGCCTCGCGTCGTCTACATCGGCCTCGGCGAGACGGATGACTGGGCGCACGACGGACGCTACGACATGGTGCTCGAGGCGCTGCACCGCGCGGATCAATTCCTCCGAGAGCTGTGGAACCTGCTCGCGGCGGATGCGAGCTATCGCGGGACGACGACCGTCCTCCTGACGACCGACCATGGCCGCGGGAACACTCCCAGCGATTGGCAGGACCACGGCGAGCACGTCGAAGGGGCTCAATACATCTGGATCGCGTGCTTCAGCCCGGACTCGTCCTTGCGGGGAGAGTGGGTGAACGCGCCCGCCGTGGAGCAAAGCCAGATCGCAGCGACGCTCTGCGAATTCCTCGGCGTAAACTACTCCGAAGTCCAACCGCGGGCCGGAAAGCCGATCGCGCGCTTTTTCGACAACTGACCTCGACGGCTGAGGGCCAGACTGTCTTAAGCATTCCTTAAGCTTTCGGGGCATGTTTTTTGCGCACTTCACTCGCGCACTCGAGCTCGCATCGAGCGTCGAGTGGATCAGGCCTTTACAGCCGCCGGGGCAGCGTGGTCTAACTCTCGACATGGCGGAGTATTCATTCCCGCTCCGCCGTTGAATGCTACGAAAGAGAGAGCGTTTCTTGCGGGAGGCATTTCCGTGCTTGTCTTGAGGGCTTCACGGGAGTGGTTAGCAAGAAGCTATCGAGTCCTAGGCGCGAGACTTTCCATCGGTTGTGACGCGGTAAGGCACTCAGTGCCTAGTCGCGGGTAGGGCAAAGGCGGCGCTCGAGCCGCCGTCGCAGTCGGCGTGCAAGTCGTCGTGCACCGAGTCGAGGGACCTCACTCGCTCTCAATTACGTGAAGAGGCTCCTCCGGGGCGGAGGTAGCACGGTGGAAGCGGTCGCGGGCGAGAACGAGCGCCTGCGGCCGCCTTCCGTTGGGAGAATGCGGGGCTGCGCCGGCGGGGAAGTTGCCGTCGCGGTGTCCTTGCAGGCGACGAGAGTGACGAGTATCGTTCGGCCAACGCCGATGATCCACGTTACCGTTTGGGGCGAAAATGTGCACGAGCGCACGCAGCCCGCCGTCGCCGCCATCTATCCTCGAGGCATGCACGCGTGCCTGGCGGAGGCCCTCCGCTCGGACCTGGAGATCGAGCCCTCGACCGCCACGCTCGACCAGCCGGAGCATGGCCTGACGGAGGAGGTGCTCGACCGCACCGACGTGCTGACGTGGTGGGGCCACAAGGCGCATGCTCAGGTGGCGGACGCCGTCGTCGACCGAGTGCAGCGGCGTGTGCTCGAGGGCATGGGGCTCATCGTCCTTCACTCGGGCCACTACTCGAAGATCTTCAAACGCCTGCTCGGCACGGCGTGCTCGCTCTCCTGGCGAGAGGCCGGCGAGCGCGAGCGCCTGTGGGTCGTGGCGCCGGGGCATCCCATCGCGCGCGGAATCGACCGCTCGTTCGAGATCGAGAGCGAGGAGATGTACGGAGAGCCGTTCGCGATCCCGACCCCCGACGAGCTGGTGTTCATCAGCTGGTTCCAGGGCGGGGAGGTTTTTCGCAGCGGCTGCTGTTTCCGCCGAGGCAACGGGCGCATTTTCTATTTCCGGCCGGGGCACGAGACGTATCCCACGTACCACCATCCCCAGGTCCAGCTCGTGATCCGGAACGCGGTCCACTGGGCCCGGCCCGACGGCCCTCGACAGGTCGATGCGAGCCGGAACGTGCCGTGGGACCAGGCGCCGGAGAAAATCACGCCCCGCGGACCTTCGGTGCACTGACGCGCCGCTGCGGAGCTGTAGAGCTGTGGAGCTGCGGAGGTCGGGGCGGTCACGCTGGCCGCACCGCCCGGCCCCGGCGTGGGACCTCTTCCGTGGTATGCTGGACGCCCCCGTGGATGACACTTTCACCATCGCCGCAGCGCAGATCGATGTCGCGATCGGTCAGCCGGGCAAGAATCTTGACCGGATGCTCCAGGTGCTGCGCGAGACATCCGCGGCCGGCGCCGCGCTCACCGTTTTTCCCGAGTGCGCCCTCACCGGATACTGCTTCGAGAGCGTCGACGAGGCGCTGCCGAGCGCGCAGAGGATCCCTGGTCCCGCAACGCACGCCGTCGCCGCCGCGTGCCGCGAGCTCGGCACGAACGCCATTTTCGGCCTGCTCGAGGTGGATGAAGACCGACTGTTCAACGCTTGCGCGCTCGTTGGGCCTTCCGGCGTCATCGGCGCCTACCGGAAAGTCCACCTCCCCTACCTCGGCATCGACATGCACACGACGGCCGGGGATCGACCGTTCGCCGTGCACGAGGCGGCGACCCCCGCCGGGCCCGCCCGCATCGGGATGAGCATCTGCTACGACGGCTCCTTTCCGGAGTGCGCCCGCGTGCTGGCGCTCGAAGGGGCCGACCTGATCGCCCTGCCCACCAACTGGCCGCCGGGCAGCGAGTGCACTGCGGACTACGTGATCAACTCGCGGGCTCTCGAGAACAACGTCTACTACGTTGCCGTGAACCGCGTGGGCACCGAGCGCGGCTTTCGCTTCATCGGCCGCTCCAAGATCTGCGGCCCCGACGGCTCCACGATCGCGCACGCACCGCTCGAGCGCGAAGAGGTCATCTACGCACGCTGCAGCCCTGCGCTGGCGCGCAAGAAGCGCCTCATCCGCGTGCCGGGAAAGCACGAGATCGATCGATTCAAAGACCGGCGGCCCGAGATGTACGGCCGGATCACGGACGCCCGCGGCCGGGTGTGAAGGCCGAGGGTTCCGTCACTCGTGGCGGAGCACTTTGCCCGCGCGGGCCCCGGTGTGCCGTCGCTGCTCGATCGTGACCGCGCCATTGACGATCACCCACTCGACGCCTTCCGGGTACTGGAACGGATCGAGGTACGTCGACCGATCGATGATTTTCTCCGCGTCGAAGGCGACGACATCCGCACGGAGACCGGGCAGCAGGAGGCCTCGATCGCGGGCGCCGATTTTCGCCGCGTTGGCCGAGGTCATCTTGCGGACGGCCTCTTCCAGCCCCAGCAAGTGCTGCTCGCGCACGTAGACCCCGAGAATCCGCGGGAACGTGCCGAAGCTGCGGGGATGCGGCTTGCCGCGGCGGAGGCTGCCCTCCGTCGCGCTCGCGAGGCCGTCGGATCCGACGGAGCACCACGGCTGCGCGAGGGCGAGATTCATGTCTTCCTCGGTGTGGTGGGCGTAGATGGTGCTGACGGAGCCGCCCTCCTCGGCCAGGAAGTCGAAAAACCTGTCGAGCGGATCGGTCGGACCTCCCGCTTCCGCGCGCCGGGCGAGGATGCGATCCATGGTCGATCCGACTTCGCTCGCGTTCCGGGGGCTGAGGTCGGCATTGACGAGCATGCGGCTCCAGTCCCCGCCCACTGCCAGGTAATGGTTGTACCAGCCCGGCAGTCCTTCGAGGATGTCGTGCTTCATGCGCGTCCGGGCGCCCGGATCGTGGAGGCGCTCGAGAAGCTGCGCGCGCCCGCCTTCGTGCGCCCACGGCGGGATGATGCTGGCGAGGTTGTTGTTGCCTCGCGTGTAGGGGTAAACGTTCGCCTGGACGTCGACGCCTCGCCGCCGCGCCTCCGCGATGAGCGAGACGACCTCTTTCATGCGTCCCCAGAGCTTCTGATCGGCGATTTTGAGATGGATGATGTCGACGGGGACGCCCGCGCGCTCGCCTACGGAGATCGCTTCTTTCACCGCGTCGAAGACGCCAGTGCCTTCATTCCGGATGTGCGATGAGAACCGCCCGCCGTGCCGCGCCACCTCGCGGCAGAGCTCGACGATGTCATCCGTCGTGGCCAGGAGGTCCGGCGGCCCGGCCAGCAAGCTCGAGAGCCCGATGGCGCCATCGCGCAGGGCCTCATCGAGGAGCAACCGGATCTCCTGGAGCTGCGCGGCGGTCGGCCGCTCGAATGAATCGCCCAGGACGCAGCGCCAGATGGAGCCGAGACCGCAGTAGCTCGCGACGTTGACGGAAACGCCGCCGCGCTCGAGAGCCGCGAAGTAGCCGCCCAGCGTCGTCCACTCGACTTTCTCGCCCCGCACCACCGCGGAACCGGGCTTCAGCTTGCCGCGCGAAGGCCCGGCGGATTCGCTCTCCCCGAGGACTTCCGTGGTGACCCCCTGGCGGATCTTGCTCTGCGCGTCCCCATCTTCGAGGAGGGAATCGTCAGAGTGGGAGTGGATGTCGATGAAGCCGGGCGCAACCGTGAGGCCACGCGCATCGATCTCACGCTTCCCTTGCCCTGGGATGGTGCGCCCAACGGCCGCGATCCGGTCGCCCTGGATCGCGAGGTCGCCCTGGAACCAGGGGTTGCCCGTTCCGTCGACGATCCGGCCTCCGCGGATGACGATGTCGTAGTCGGGCGGCGCGGCCAAGACGGCGGTCGAGGCGGCGGAGATGCCGAAGACGACGCTGGCGATACGGAAGATGGACGACATGACCAGGCTCCTTGCGCGCGGGCGGACGCTGGCGCTACTGCGCTAGCGTCGCGAGCTTGTCCGTGGGATCTTCGACCAGAACGAGACCGCGGAATCGATACTCCTGCGGCGCATCGTTCCCGTGGAGCTGCAAGGCGATGGGCGCGTTCCGGAGCATCCCGGCGGCATCGGTGAAGTCGAAGACGAGCTTCCCGTTCGACACCATGCGGATCCTGTCGCCGCGCACCAGCACCTCGATCTGGTTCCAGTCGCCGGTGCGCTCCACCCCCGGCGGAGTCCACGTGCCGTTGTGGCCGGCCGGGCAGATCCGATTCCGGCGGTGAGCATCCCAGATCCCCCAGTCGTTGCAGAACATGAGCAGCGGTCCGCGGAACCCGAAAGCGTCGCCCGCATCGGTCATTTTCTCGCCGAGCACGGCGACCGCGGAGTGCATGGTCGAGTGCCGCGCCGAGCGAGTCTGCCGGACTTCGAGCAGCAGCCGGAAGTCTCGGTAGCTCTTCTGCGTGAAGAGGTACGTGCTCGCGGGCACGCGCTCGTCGTTGGCGCCGCGGATGGCGCCGCCATCGACGGACCAATACCGTGTCGTCTGCCCCTCCCACCCCGTGAGGTCTTTGCCGTTGAACAGCGCTACGCTTTTCTCTCCCTCGGGTAGCCGGACGCTGCTCGCCCAGTCCGCGGCCGCGGCGGCAGCTCCCGGCGCGCCATCGATCTCCACGATCTCCTCGATCTCCTCGATGCGCCCGCAGGCCCAGTAGAGCCCCCGCAGCACGGTCTCCAGGAACACGGGGTCAGAAAACGTCTCTTTCGAATGCCCCAACGTGGTCCCAAAGACGCGCGCTTTGCCGTAAGAGTTAATCCAGAAGACGGGATGCTCCGGGCTCGACGCGTCGCGCCGCGAGACCGCTAGAGCTTTTGCCTCCGGCCAGAGCTTCTCGATCACGTAGAGCTCATCGGGAGGGGCGGTCCAGGTGCCGGGGAGCTTCGCGACGATGGGGTGGGCCGGCTCGATGCGCCGGACGGCGTACTTGCCCTGCGCCTCGTGGCGACGGCTCGTCACGCCCAGGAACTCCCGCCAATCGTCCACTTTCGCGGCGCGATAGCTGTGCATGGCGCAGTGGATCACGACGGCGGGCACTCCGTCGTGGTGCACCTGCACGATGCGGCGGATGTAGGCTTCGTCGTCGGTATCGGCGAAGCACTCGTTGTGCACCACGACGTCGTAGCCATCCCCCCAGGCCGCACGGTCGTAGAGCCGGATCTGGCCTCGCGTCCCCGTGCCCCCCTCGTTGACCACCGTCCAGAGGATCCGCCCTTTGGAGAGGGGCGCATCCTGGAGGGCTTTGGCCTGGAAATCGTAATCGTGACAGCAGCCCCCCGTGATGAGGAGCGCGCGGATCGGCCCGGCCGCGATCGCGGGCGCCGCCATCGACAGGAGGAGGAGAACGGTGGACGGCAGGCTGCGGCAATGTTTCGTCGGCATGGGATCCTCGTTCGAAATGCCTCGCTCAGGAATCGCTGGCGGAGTCGCGCGGCGGGCTTTCGATGCGCCCGCCGTTCTTGATGAGCTCGGTCAGCGCGCCTTCGAGCTCGGGGAGTCGAAACTTAAAACCAGTGGATAGGAGCTTCGCGGGTTGCGCGCGCGTGCTCGAGAGGATGGTCTCATCGGCCATCTCGCCGAACGCCATCCGCGCAGCGAAGGCCGGCATGGGCAGCATCGTGGGCCGCGCGAGCACTCGCCCGAGCGCTTTCGTGAACTCCTCGTTCGTCACGGGGTAAGGCGTGACCGCGTTGATGGGCCCGGAGAGCGACTCGGTCTCGAGCGCGTGGCAGATGGCGCTGACGGCGTCCTCGAGCGCGATCCAGCTCAGGTACTGCTTCCCGTTGCCGACTTTTCCGCCCATCCCCAGCCGGAAAGGCGGCAACATCTTCGCCAGCGCCCCTCCCGCGGGGCTGAGGATGACGCCGAAGCGGATACGCACGACGCGCAGCCCGCTCTTCTCCGCGGGGGCAGCCGCAGCTTCCCATTGCCGGCAGACGTCCGCCAGGAATCCCGATCCCGCGGAGCTCTCTTCGGTCATCACCTCGGTCCCGCGGCTTCCGTAGTAGCCCGTCGCGGAGGCGCTTACGAGCACGCGCGGGCGCGGCGCGAGCGCGGCAAGGCGCTCGCACAGAAGCCGCGTCCCTTTCACGCGGCTGTCGAGGATCCGGGCCTTTTTCGCCGCGGTCCAGCGGCCGGTGCCGATGTTCTCCCCGGCGAGGTGCACGGCCGCGTCGACGCCGTCGAGCGCTGCCGCATCGATCTGTCCGCGGTCCGGATCCCAGGCGAAATCCGCCACGTTCGGCCCCGAGGAGCCCTCGGCGGCGCCCGGCTTCCCCCGGGATGCCTGCCTGCCGAGCCGGACTACGGCCTGCCCCGCGGCCGCCAAGCGCGGAACGAGGGCGGAGCCCACGAGCCCCGTGGCACCCGTCACCAGAATCTTCCTGTACATGGCACCTCCTCGGGCCAAAGCGCTGGATCGGGCCCATTGTGCCGGGCTCCGAATGGCGGTTGCAACCTCCCCGCGGGGAAGGTCCGTCAGGCGAGGAGAGTTGCGCTGGGCGGGGGGGGCGCAGCAGCACCTCTTTCCCTCGCATCAGCCTGTACAATTCAGGCTCCTGGTCAACAAAGCATGGAGGGTAGGCATGAACTTCAAACAACGCAGGTGGCAGATCTTTTTCGGGGTCTTGCTTGCGGGTTGGCTCATAGGTCGCGTCCCGCTCCCCCATCAACTCGTCGCCTGGGCGGGCTCCCCGAGCTGCGTCGACGGTGATGTCAACGGAGACGGCGCTCTCAACATCGCCGATCCGATCCGGCTCCTGGCCTTCCTTTTCCAGGGCGGTGACCCTCCGACCACCTGCTCCGCCGCTGCGGGACGCGTGTCGCCAGTCTTCGTCGTGCGGCACGCCGAAAAAGACGGAGAGTGCCTCAGCGCCGAGGGGAAAGATCGAGCCGTGCGGCTCGGCGACGTGTTCAAGTACGCGAAAGTGAACCACCTCGTCGCGAGCACGATCTGCCGCACGAAGGAGACCTTGGAGCCGCTCGCCGCGGTGCAAAAAATCCCGGCGACGGAGATCGCGCAGGTGGGCGACCTGGAGGTTGCGTCGGCGAAAGAGGTCGTCAAGCTCGTTCGCACGTACCCTGCGGGAGACGTCACGGTCGTCTGCCACCACTCCACCACGGTCGAGGCGATCCTCATCGAGCTCGGCATCGACGCAGCCGAAGCCCACACCGTCGACACGAACGCCTACGACAACCTGCTGCTCGTGATGGTGCCCGCCGGCTCCGCCGCGCCGCAGCTCGTCAAGCTGGCCTACAAGTAAGCTCCGGCGCGCGCTACCTCACGAAGCCACGGGATGCCTCAGGAAGCCACGGGATGCCTCAGGGGGCCACGGGATTCGGGCAGAGCTGCTGCCCGATGAGCGCCGGGCGCACGCCGGTGAGGAGATCGCTCGCGGCCGACTGGAGCTGCGCGACGAGGTCCTCGCGAAAGAGGTCCTGAAAGCCGACGACGAGCCTGCAGAGGATCGCCGTGCTCGTGGTCGACAGATCGACGGTCTCGTTCATGAGCTCCGGCTCGAGCAGGTCGGTGATGCGCTCCGCGCCGGCGCCGTCCGTCGAGCTCGTGTAAGGCACGACGAGGTCGCCGCTGAAAGCGAGGTCGAAGAAGCAGTCGACCGTGTTCCCGAACGTCGCGTCTTCGAGGTGCACGGGCAGCTCGGAAATCTTGCCCTCCACGTGGACCGTAACTTTCCGCAGGGCCCGGTCGAGCGCGCCCGTGATTTTTGTGAACTCGACGGCACATCCCTTGGTGGGCGAGTCCGGCGTCGGGCACGGCCCCGCGAGCTCGACCGGGCATACGGTCGCGATGATGCCCTGCGCCGTGACGGGGTCCAGGCTGCCAGCGGCGAGACAGACGATCGGCTCCACTTCAGTCGCCAGGATCGCGTCCAGGTCCGCTGCACCGAAGCAGCTCGGGCACGCGGATGAGGCGCAGTCGAGTGCGTCGGCGGTGGAATCGGTACCGCACTCGGGGTACGGCTCTGGCGGCGGAGCGTCCCCGAGGTAGAGGAAATCGAGGACCGACACCGGGTCCGAGACGTCGAGCCGGCCGTCGTCGTTCGCATCGGCGGCGTCCAGGCACGGGATGGCGACGCCCCCGAGAAAGAGAAAGTTGAGCGTCGTGACGGCGTCGGAGATGTCGACGACGCGCGAGTCGTTCGAGTCGCCCCGGAGAAAGCTCTGCGCCGCGGCGCCTCGTCCGAGTGCGAGGAGGGAAAGGATGGCAAAGGTTACGTGAATGCGCATGGGACCTTCTTCCCGGTGGATGCGAGAGCCGCCGACGCCATGATAGGCCGCGCCCGGCGCGCCGGGAAGAACTGCCTTGCCGCGAGCGCCCAGCCATCCGGCTCACCTGGGGCCTTGTCATTCCGGTGCAACTTGGAAATACTTGCGCAGGTCGGGTGACCGTGCATTCTGCACCAGGGCAAGACTGGCTGCACTTTTCCCGGGAGAAGCAACATGACCGAAACCAACCTCGCCGCCGGGCCCGGGAATGAACGCCAATGGGCGATGTTCTGCCACCTGTCCGCGCTTTCGGGCTTTCTCATCCCATTCGGAAACATCATCGGCCCCCTCATCGTGTGGCAGATGAAGAAGCAAGAATTTCCGCTCGTGGACGAGCATGGTAAAGCGTCCCTCAACTTCCAAATCTCGGGCCTGATCTACATTGCTATCTGCTTCGTAACGATCGTCCTGATCCCGCTGATCGTCGTCATCGCCCTGGCGATACTGGTCTTGACCATCATTGCAGCCGTGAAGGTAGCCAACGGAGTGCCTTTCAAATACCCCCTCACGTTCCGGTTCATTAAATGACGGGTCGGAGCGCGCAAGGCGACCTTGGCAAGGCGGACGCGGAGTGAATCGCGGTCGGGAGTGAATCATCCACGAGCCCGATGAGCGATCTCGAGGGGGACCCGACCTTCCGCCGGACCCATCGCGCGGCGAAAGCCGCGATCCGATGACCACGGCCGCCGCGCCCAAGCCGAGCTCGCCGGCATCGCTGCGGGTGGCACGGCTCCTGGCGCTCCTCGTCGTGAGCATCTACCTCTTCCTGATCGGGCTCGAGCTGATCCGAAGCGGCGCCCGGCCCCTCACCCGCTGGTTCAAGACGGAGGGCACTTCCCAGACAATTGCTGGCTCGCTCGGCGCCGGGTGGATTCTCGCGTGCGTCGCGCTGAGCGGCTCCCCCATCGCGGCCCTGTCCCTCGGCCTCCTCGACGAAGGCAGCCTGCAGGTTCCTGAAGCGTTCGGGATGATCACGGGCTCGCGCCTGGGTGCCTCGTTCGTGGTCCTCGTCACGGGATTCCTGTACGACCTGCGTTCGAAGGGCCGGCGGGACGGCACTTACGTGGGCGCGCTCGCCCTTTTGACGACGGCCATGGTCTACGTCCCCGCGTTCTTCCTGGGGTACTGGCTCCTCGACAACGGCTGGCTCGACGGGATTCATTTTGGCGCGCCGGCCCAACTCACGAGCATCCTCGAGGTGCTCGTCAAGCCGCCCGCGCGCGCAGCCGCCGCGCTCCTGAGCCCCGTCCTGCAGGCCCTCACCGGCGTGGTCCTCCTCCTCAGCGCGTTCAAGCTCTTCGACGGCTTCTTGCCGGTCGTGGATCCATCCGGCGGCAAATTGAGCAACCTGGCCACCACCGTTTACAGGCCCTGGATCACGTTCCTGCTGGGCATGCTGGTGACCTGCGTTACCCTGTCCGTTTCAGTCTCGCTGACCCTGCTGGTACCATTGACGGCACGCGGACTGGTTCGGCGAGAGAACCTGATCCCGTACATCATGGGCGCGAATATCACCACTTTCGTCGACACCCTCGCCGCGAGCCTCCTTTTGAAGAATCCGGGTGGTTTCACCGTGGTCCTGGCGGCGGTGCTGTCCGTGAGCGCCATCAGCCTTCCGATCGTCCTCTTCACTTACCGCGGGTTCGAAAAGATGGTCGACGCCTTGGCGCAGGCAGCGACCGCGAACTCCTGGCGGGTCGCGATGTTCGTTCTCGTGCTATTCTCAATTCCTTTGCTTTTGATATGGTTTCAGTGACGGCGAGCCCGCAGAAATAGAGAAGAAGTTCCGAGCGAGACAACAGAAATGAAGCTACTGGTTTTCGTCGAGCCAACTGAGCGAGGAGAATGGGCCCTGGCGCTAGGGCAGGATCTGGCCGCTGGCCTGGGCGGCCCCATCCTCCTCTTGACCACACAGGAGTTTTTGGAGAGCGACCCGACCCTCCTTGATCGGGCCGCGGCGCGCTTCGCGTCCATCCCGGGCCTGCAGGTGGTGCGCAGCGTCCGTCAGGGGCCAGTGCGAGAGGTCGTCATCGAGGAGTCCCGGGTGAGTCGGCCCGTGATCCTCGTCGTGCCGCCGGCGGGCCGCAAAGGCCCCGTGCGCTGGATCAAGGGATCGCGGGTCAAGGCCGTGGTGCACAACTCACCGTCCACCGTCATGGTGGCAAGGAAGCCGGTGTCCGACCACATCCGGAGCATCCTCGTCACCGTGAGCGGCGGTCCGATGAGCCAGACGACGGCGCTCTGCGCCCTCGAAGTCTCGCAGGCGCTGCACGCGCAGCTGACCCTGCTGCACGTCACCTCGAGCGTCTCGATACCTTTCGGAGGCCCGACGCACCCGCCGGCGCCGCGCCAGCTCTCGGGCATCCGGGATCTGCTGTCGAAAGGGGGCGCAGAACCCCGCATGCGCGTTCGCGAAGGGATGGTCGTGAACGAGATCCTTCACGAGTGCGAGACGGGGGGGTACGACCTGCTGATCCTGGGTCAACACCTCGTCGACCTCGACGCCGGCGGCCCTTTCTCGGAGAACATCGCGGAAGTGCTCGCCGTCGAGTGTCCGATCCCCGTGCTGATCGTCCGGCCGCGGCGATGGGCGGAAGGCGCTGCCACGGGAGCGAACGCCGGCACGATGGGCGGCTCCTGACCGAGCTCTCTGCGGCTCAGGCCACGAGAGCGCGGGCGACCTCGTAGACCTCGTCGACGTCGAGGACGAGGTCTTTCGACTCGAAGAGCCGGGCCAGCGCTGCCTTGTGGACTTTCATTTTGAGCCCCCCCACTCCGATGGCCCCGTAGACGACCGCCCCGTCGCGCTCGACGCCCGCGTCCATCGCCTGGACCCCTTCGATGCCCTCGGGCGGAACCGCGTTCAGGTCCACGGCGACTTTCAGCTTTCGCGCCGCTTGGCGCGCGGCGAGGGGCAGGAGGCGCGCGCCGGGGCCGCCCGCGCTGACCACGATGTCGATCCCGTCGAGAGCGCGCTCGAGGGAGGCGGGATCCGACGTGGCCACGGCAGTCACCTGGGCCGCCGGCAAGACGGCACGCACTTGCTCGGCGACCTCTTGCGAGCGGTCGATGGAGCGGGAGGCGGCGCGGACCGAAGCGCCCGACCGGGCGAGAAGCCGCGCGACGCGCCGGCCGACGGGGCCTGTCGATCCGAGGACGAGCGCTTGCGCCCCGGCGACCGACGTGTGACGGGATGCGACTGCGACGGCTGCGGCGGCCGTCGTGTTCGCGCCGCTCGGATCGAGCAGCACGGACACCCGCATCGGCCCGAAGAAGCTCTTCCGCACCGCAGCGAGGATCTCCTCGCAGCGGTCCACGCGGCTGCCCCCAATGAAAATCGCGGTGCTCTTCAGCGAATCCCCGCCGCGCGTGAAAATCGCGCCGTGGACGAGGTCGCGCACAGCGCCAGGCTCCACGCCGCCGTAGGAGAACACGTGCTGCGCGCCAGCGTCCACCGCCACGACCCGATCAAAGACGCTGGGGTGCGGGTCGCAGTCGAGCTGGATCAGGATCTTCGACTTCTCGCCCATGAGGACCTGGCCGGGGTCGGCCCCGTCGGCGACGAGGCGCGACCCCACCTTGCGGCGGCGGAGGGCTACGCGCCCATGAACGGGTGCTTCGCCTTGTCCTTCCCGGCGATCATCGTGTCGGCGCTCGGCTCGCCCTTCATTGCGCGGGCGATCGATAGCTTGGTCGCTTCGTAGTTGAACTCGCGGATCTTCTTGTCGTCCTGGGCTTCCCAGTGGATGAAGACGCCGCAGATGATCACGAGGTTCTCGCACTGATTCTTCGGAATGACGCCGGCGGCCACGCTGTCCGCGACGGCCTTGGCGACGGCGTACTGGGCGGGCCCGAACATCTGGACGGCCTGCTTCGCGCCCTTGATCGTGACTTTGGTGATGAGGATCGTGGCCGGCTTCACTGCGAGGTTCGGCTCGAGCACCGCCAGGAGGTTCGAGTGGCCCTGGCGCTGCGAAGCGAGCGCGGCGGCGAAAGCGGCTCCCACGGGGCCGTCCTTCGAGCCGATCAGGAGGTCAATGTGAGCAACTTCATTCCCCTCGCCGACAAGCGCCTCTCCGATGTACATGGACATAATTCCTCCACCGAGCTAGGAAGACTTGAGTTGGGACCGCAACAGAATCCGAGAAGCTATACCAAAAAAAACCTCGCGATGGCAAAGGGGAAACGCGCGATTGGCTCGCCCCGGAGCGCCCGCGCGAAAGCGCCAAGCCTCCGCGGCGCTCCACCGCTGCTGATCCTCGGGGCGAGCGCGCGCGCCGCCGCGTTCAGCGCTGCGAGAGCCGGTTTCGCGCCGATCGCCTGCGACATCTTCGGTGACGACGACTTGAGGTCGGTCGCGCGGTACGTTCCGGTCGCTGGCGGGTATCCCGAAGGCATCGCGCGGGCCGTCCAATCGCTTCCGCCTGTGCCCTGGATCTACACGGGAGGGATCGAGAATCACCCCGCGCTCGTCGCGAGCATCGCGCGAACGAAACCGCTCTGGGGCGTGAGCGCCGAAGCTCTGCGTCGAGTCCGCGACCCTTCAAGCGTTGAGCGAGCTCTCGCGAGGACCGGCGCCCGGCCCCCTGCCGTGAGGCCGGCAAGCGATCCTCCGCGGCGTTCCGCGGGGTGGCTCTGGAAGCCGCTGGCCGGAGCGGGAGGCCGCGGCATCCGGTTGGCCGTCGACGCCGCTCCGCAGTTATCCCGCCCGCAGCGAGGGCGGGGATATTTCCAGCGGCGCGTGCCGGGAGTTCCGTGCTCGGCCGTCTTCGTGGGCCGGCGCGGCGACTGCGACTTTCTCGGCGCGACGCGACAGCTGGTCGGCGTGAGCTGGCTCCACGCAAAGCCGTTCGCTTGGTGCGGCAACGTGGGGCCCATCCGGATGAGAGGTGGTCTCGAGAAAGTGCTCCGAGCGGTCGGAGAAGCGCTGGCGCAAGAGTTCCAGCTTGTCGGGCTCTTCGGGGTCGACTTCCTCCTCGACCGCGGGGTCGTCCGGCCGGTCGAGGTCAATCCGCGGTACCCGGCGTCGGTCGAGGTGCTCGAGCTCGCACTCGGCATTTCGGCGATCGCACTCCACGCGGGAGCTTGCGCCGGCAGCAATGCAGCGGCTCCCACCGGACCGCGAGGCGGCGTCGGGCGAGAAGGCGTGCTCGGCAAGGCCGTGGTCTATGCGCCGAGCGACGTCATCGCGCCGCGCGGGCTGCTTCCCGAGACGGGTGGCGCGACCAGCGACCCGTGGCGCTGGCCGAGGATCGCGGACGTGCCGCGGGCGGGCACGCGCGTGCCGGCGGGCACGCCGCTGCTCACGGTGTTCGCCAGGGGGCGGAGCGTCGCGAGCTGCCGGCGCGCGCTGCGGCGGGAGGCGGAGCAAGTGCTGCGTTGTTTCCGGCCCGCCGCCAGTGCGGCGGGATCGCCCACCTGGACGCGAGCCGCCTCAGCAGCAATGCGCAAGTGCCCACCTGGGGGGGTGAGGTGATTCTCGTAGAAGATGGATACAAGAATTCACAACCTATTCAATGGTGGCAAGCGTGCCCGCTCGCAATGAAAGCTCACGGAGCGGCTTTATTCGTTGCTTTTTGCGTCACCAACGCCGTGGCTGGCGAGACACTCCGCATACCCTCCCAGTACCCCGCCCTTCACCAGGCCGTTAGTCCTAAAACAAGCGAAGATGACGCCGCCTTTCGGGCTTTGCGAAGTCACGTTGTGAGGGCAGAGTGCGTCCGGCGCGGCTCGTGGGCTGCTTCCTTTCATCCAATGTTGGCTTTTGATCAGCCTCGCGTTCCTACAGCCCCGCGCCGCGGGTGACCGGGACATCCATATCCCGGCTTCGAGTCGTCTTCGGTCAGCACCGAAGAGGATGCTCGATGCGATCGAGCGCTCGCAGGAAGACGTGTTGGTAGGGGTTCCAGCTCAAGAGCCTCAGAATGATCTTCCGCCCCGTCTTCACGACGAGCGCAGGAATCCGGACGAAGGCATTGACGAACTTCTTGAACTCCATGCGCAGAAGCGCTTGCTTCTCCGCCTTGTACTTTTCCCTCCAGCGTCCCGTCTCGGGGAGCCTCAGCGCACACCAGGCACGCTTGTTCAGGGATTAGGGTTGTACCCGCGGCAAGCGGCGCTCGGCATCGGATAAGCCATCATGAACTTCCACATCGATGAGACTTACAGGTCTGCGTAGCCACGGTGAAACGTGAGGGGCCCAGTGCCGGGTGCTCCATCACGCCCGTTCATCCTGACTTCTGCTGCAGGTACACCAGGTCGGAGATGTGACTCCACCAAGTACGGCTCTCCATGAACTGTTTCCAATTCGTCAGTGGAGGCCAGGACTGCTTCGGCAACCTGATGAAGACCACGTGGACGGTTGGAAAGGCCTTCCACGGCACCAGCTGGTAATTCGACAGCGCTCGGTATCGCCTTCGTTGTGGAACGTCGGTGTAGTATCTCGATTCCTCCGCAATCGCGAGGAAGCTTTCAATCGTTGCCATTTCTGGGAAAGCACTCTGACGCGTTCCACACCAGACGGGGTGGGACGAGATCCATAATCGTGTACATACTGGGGCCAGATGGGCTTCCGCTCGGCTTCCCACATCCCACCACCCTCCGGCGTCAAGGAATAGACGCTCTCTCCCTCAAAGCTACGGCAGGCAAAAAGTCCTGCCTTCACGTTTCGCTCCAGCGTGCAACTCAACGCATCGTCGTCGAGCCCGTGCGTGTACCGAACGTTCATGTGGATTCGATACACCTGTCGCCGAAGAAATCTTATCCGAGCCGAGCAGTTGAACAGGAAGTCCATCAGCAGCAACTCGTCGTCCGAGAGCGAGGTGGCTCCGGTGCGAGGAGGGATGCTCTGTCGAGTGGGTTCCTGCATGCCTTGCTAAAACTACCGGGTCCGCGCACACACGCAACGTCTCAGCGCGCGCGCCTCGGCACGCTGCAGTCCCTAGAGTCCCGGCAACCTTGCCGCTCCTTCGGGAGCCCCCGTCACCCCTCCGCGCCTTCGCCTCGCCCCGTCGCTCGGTTACCATAGCTCCTCCGCGGAGAGCCGCGGCCGGCCGATCGCCCGCTTCTCGAGCCCGTGCTGTGCTCGCTCCGGCATCCGACAGCTTCCATGACGCACGAACAACGCAAAGCCATCTTCTGGGGTCTGTTCGCGGCCGCTCTCCTGGGAGTCGCCATCTTCGTCGGATCGCGCAACCTGCGGCACATCGACGCCGCCCTGGTTGGCTACACCTTTGCCTGCCTCTTCAGCGTCTTCGGGCTCAGCTACCGCTACTCCATGTGGCTGCAACGGCCGCCAACCCGACTGTACTGGCGGCGCGGCTGGCAGTCTTTTTTCCGGCGGGGCCGCCGCTGGAAGAACCTCAAAGCCTTCACCTCCCGACTCGTCGGCGTCTTCCTGCTGAACCTGTTTATCTGGCGGCGCAGTCGGTCGCGCGGTCTGACCCACCTGCTGATCATGTGGGGCTGCCTCCTCGCCGCCGCAATCACCTTCCCCCTCGTGTTCGGCTGGGTCTACTTCGAGACGGTGCCCGGCGATTTGACGACCTACCGCGTCTTCCTCTTCGGCATCCCGACCATCGCATTCCCGCACGCATCATTGATCGGCCACATCATCTTCCACGGCCTGGTCTGGTCCTCGTTCCTGGTCATCGCCGGCGTGCTGCTGGCCCTGCACCGGCGGCTGCGCGATCACGGGGCCGCCGCACTCCAGGACCTGCAAGAGGACCTCCTGCCGCTCTTCATGCTCTTCGCCGTCAGCGTCACCGGGCTCTTGTTGACCGTCAGCTACACGTGGTTGAAGGGCTACGGCTACGAGTTCCTGGCCATTACCCACGCGGTCACGGTGATCTTCACGCTCCTCTGGCTCCCGTTCGGCAAGTTCTTCCACATCTTTCAGCGGCCGGCACAACTCGCCGTCAAGTTTTACATCGACGTGGGCGAGGAGCGCGAACAGGCCGTCTGCGCCCGCTGTCAGCAGCCTTACGCGACGCAGATCCACGTCGAGGACCTCATCGTTGTCGAGCGGGAGCTGGGCTACCGGTACGACTGGCCCGACCACCCGGCGGGCCACTACGCGCACATCTGCCCTCCTTGCCGGCGTAAGATGGTCGCCATCGCGCAAGGACACCTGTGGTCCGCCGCGGCCGAGGAGGGAAGGCCCCATGGCCGCTGAACCGCCCCTGACGCCAGAGCTCCTGGCGAAGTTCGGCCCGCTGAAGTCGTACCCGTCGGGCCAGCGGATCGACACCGCGGTCGATCCTGACCGGCTCGTTAAGACGCACTGCTGTTTCTGCGGCCAGCAGTGCGGCATCCAGCTCAAGGTCAAGGGCAACGAGGTCATCGGCTTCGAGCCGTGGGAGGACTTTCCGTTCAACCGCGGCATGCTCTGCCCCAAGGGCATCCGCCGCTACCTGCAAGGCTCTCACCACGACCGGCTGACCAGCGCCTACTTCCGCGACGAGTCGTCGCCGGAAGGATTCCGGGCCGTGCCTTACGACGAAGCCGTCCGCAGGGTGGCGTCGGAGATCCAGCGCATCCAATCGAAGTACGGACCGGACGCCTTCGCCATTCTCGGCGGGGCGAGCATGACGACCGAGAAGTGCTACTTGTTGGGGAAGTTCGCGCGGGTGTGCCTCAAGACCCGTTATATCGACTACAACGGCCGGTTGTGCATGGTGTCGGCCGGAGCCGGCAACAAGAAGGCCTTCGGCATCGACCGGGCGGGCAATCCGATGAGCGATATCCCGATGGCCGAGGTCATCTGGATCGGCGGCGCGAACGTGGCCGATTGCGCCCCGATCACCACCAGCTACATCTGGCAGGCCCGCGAGAACGGTGCGCGGATCATCAACGTCGATCCGCGGATTACGCCCCTCGCCCGCACCTGCGACCTCATCCTGCCCGTCAAGCCCGGCCGTGACGCCGCCCTGTACGCCGGCGTGCTGCACCTGATGATCGAACACGACTGGCTCGATCACGAGTTCATCCGCGACCACACCGTCGGGTTCGAGCAAGTGGCCGAGTCCGTGAAGGAATGGACGCCGCGGAAGACGGCGGAAGTGACCGGGATCGCGGAAAGGGCAATCCGGCAGGCTGCGGAATGGTGGGGAACGGCGAAGACCAGCTACTTGATGCACGCCCGCGGGATGGAGCAGCACAGCCACGGTGTCATCAACGTGCTGGGGGCGATCAACATCGTTCTCGCATCCGGGCGCATCGGGCGACCCGGGTGCGGGTACTCGACGATCACCGGCCAGGGCAACGGGCAGGGCGGGCGGGAACACGGTCAGAAGTGCGACCAACTCCCCGGCG
>Ga0111538_10004043_pt1 | contig 20421 bp, 22 predicted proteins | sample SoiMethybrSBSTD1_FD_79669 | JGI IMG/M metagenome (GOLD analysis project Ga0111538, IMG submission 79669) | Bulk soil microbial communities from a Populus tree surrounding site in Tennessee, USA - Soil MetaG P. TD hybrid SBSTD1 (version 2)... | ecosystem: Environmental > Terrestrial > Soil >... | reverse complement strand
TCTTCAGGAAGTGAGTGCAGGAGCGCGCTCTGCAGATCGGCGCGGTGAAGGGCAACCGCGGTCTTCGCAATCGAGACGCGATTGATTACAAATCCATTTTGATCGCTCCACTGTATCGCCTCCATCACGCCGGCTTTTTCAAGAATCTTCTCCGACAACTGCAAGCGCTCAAGCACGCGCATCGCGTTGGGCCAGATCGCAATGGCAGCGCCGACGTCGAGTAAAGCCGGCGCTTGTTCGAAGACTTCAGCCTGGAAACCGAATTGTCGAAAGGCGAGGGCTGCAGTTAGACCACCAATGCCTCCACCAATGATCGCGATCTGCGCCACGAGAAGAGGTTGCCACAAAAAGGCACAAAAAAGCACAAATGATCTCTCTTTTGTGTTTTATGTGCTTTTTGGTGGTTGGGTTTCGGCGAGTGTTTTAATGTGCGTCAGGACTCTGTTATGGATGCGGTGAATGATGTAGTCGGACCACAGGTGCCAGTAAGGCGCGGGCCAGAAGCGGTTCTCGTACCAGGTTGTTCCTTCCAGTAGCGTGGTGCCGTCCGGCAGGGCTTTCAACTCAAACTGTCCTTTTCGGGAGATGAAGTAATTATCCAGATGCGGCGGTCTCAATTCGTTATAGAGCGACAGTTCCTCCATCGCCCGCGGTTGCTCGGTGACATCAAATGCCAGGAGACGAGGCTCGTCCCACGTCGTGATCGGTTCCACAAATGGACCGGTGGAGAATATGCAGTGTCTCACTGCGCCGACACCTCGACCGCGTATCTCGGCGCGAATCGGATATGCGATTCCGGTACTGAACATCACTTCGGTCGGCGCCGGTAATTGTGAAAACGACACCACGTGAGTCCAAACGTTCTCCGGATTGCTTTTGATAACCACGGACGTCTTCACTCGATAGAGCGGCGGTGGTCCTCCAAAACTATGTTCGAGAAGAATAAGACCCGGTATCAAAAGAAATCCCACCGAAACGACGTTCAAAGTGCTCGGCGCAAAAGACGGGCGTTTCTGAAGCACCCACCCGATGAAAGAGCCAAACAAAGCAAGCACGAGAGCGAGTGGAAGAGCCATTCCCAGACAGATGACTCCTTCAACTGCCACTGCAAATAGAGTCACGCCTACCAACCCCGTTGCGATCGTTGCCACGGCGAGGCACTTCCCGAGTGGTCGCGGCCGGTGAAAGCTGTAGATCAAGGTCGAGCTCAGTCCAAGAAAAAATGGAATGCCAACGAAGAGTCCCCACCCATAGTTACCCAGGCCGTTTGTAGTGAATACAATTTCCAGCGCTGTGAGGAACACTGTTGCGACTACGCCAAACACGGCGCTGCCAAATTCACCTTCCGGGATCAACCGGCCGACTCGCGAAGAGAGCAGCCTCGATGGCTCCTCGTCCGGTGGACTCGATGGAAGAGCACTGAGAATCCCGAAAAAGATCAGATTAATGATTGGTAGAAAGAATAGTACGACCAGCGGAAGCGGCAGATCGGCGTCTCTGAGTCGTTGCAGTGTCATCACAGTGCCGATCCAAATGAACGGCAATGCAATCAACACCAGCAGTGCGTAGAACGTGGCATCTTCCGGCTTCAGCTTCGAGATGCCGTACTGCGAATCAAACACCCAGTAGTTGAAGATGCTCCACGGATAACCATAAAGAGCCGCCAGCAACCGATCGATATTGTGTTTCACAGCCAGCAGGACCACGCCCGTCACGAGGTAACGCGCTCGACCAACTCTGCCGTGCCAACTCCAGATGTTGAATGGGTGTGAGCTCATCAAATCCTCTTTCTAAGAACACAGACGCAGGTCGCCTACGCAGAATGGCTTTGGCTGAGGTAACCCGTTGCGAATCTGTTCGGCAGTGAAGCGCCGCGTCGGCACCAGATCGTATGGAACAGGCGCGACTGGTGAGCCCGGCTCAACGACGCCTTCCGATAATATGCGAACCTGCGCCAGCGATGTGAGGGGAATTTTCATGGTGCGTTCGAAGACGTGAGCCATGATCTGATGGCAGAAGATCGGCAAGGGAAACATCAACGGCCGTTTACCTACAACTTCAGCGACGCGGCACACGGCTTCGCTCAGGTAGATCTCTTCCGGACCGAGCAGCGCGATCGTTTGCCGCTTCATGCGTCTATCGACGATTGCAGCACGCATCACGTGTACGAGGTCTTCGACCGCAAGGGGCCGCACGCTTTTCTCTTTGAAACCCACGAGTCCAAAAACAGGGAACGTGTGCAGTGCGTGGCTGAGGTGATCGAGCATGTGATCGCCGAGACCGTAGATCACGCCGGCCTTGATGATCGTGTAGTCGACTCCGGAGTTGCGCACGATCTCTTCCGCTTCCCACTTCGACTCGTGATACGCCGAGCCGCAATTTGCGCGGGCACGCAAGAAACTCATCAGCACGATCTTCTCGACACCCGCGGCTTTGGCTGCTTCGACGACGTTGCGCGTTCCATCGACGTGAACGCGTCGATAAGTCTGCTTACCAATCTCGCGATTGATACCCGCACAATGAGCCACAACCTTGCAGCCGCCGAACAACTCTTTCACTCTGCTGACGTCCGAAAGGTCGTCGGGCACGACTCGATCGTCATCTTTCCGGCGCCGTCTCGAGATCAGAACCAGTTCGTGACCTTCAGATTCGAGACGATGCGTCAGGTGTGTACCGACAAATCCATTTGCTCCAGTGATCGCAATTCGCATGTTCTTCTCCTTCTAAGCTACACGTTCGTGCCAGTCCGCGAATCTTGATCCTAGACATTGATGATTCGGATCCCGTCCGGGCGGCAGTGCAGGCCTCGCAGGCAAAATTTCAGCTCGGAGGACTTTCTCGGAGACGCTTGGTTGTGCCGCTATGAAGATGGCCCACGCAGTGAGGAGTAGCGTACAGAAAACAAAAAGGGCCGTGTTCTCACCTGAATGCCAACCATAATCGCTCTCGAACTTGCTACCGAGGTGCAGCGCGAGAGCGACCGGCAGATTCAGGCCTAAAGCTATAATTAAAAGGACTGTTTTGCGTGGCGGCTTGAATGTTAGATACAGGCACAATGATAAATACACGAGCGGAATGTAACGAAACAGGATGTCCTGCTGAATGTCCACTCCGAGCAACCGCCTGATAGTGACGGCCAGCACGCAGAATAAGAGCGCGCCCGTGCTCAGAAGCCTGAGTGGTAATCCACCAACGCGAAAAGTGAAGAACTTTCCGACTCGTACTCGAGAGCCGATTAGCAGGCTAGTTGGCAGGGTGAGTAGAAAAACGACGCCGGAGCTAATGAGAATAGTCTCAATCGAAGCATGGCCTTCTCTGATCAATAAGAACAACCAGAGCGACATCGAAACAATTCCGCCCATGATAATTCTCGCGACGACCGGCAAAGGAGATCTGCGGAAGCAATTCACCGCCCAAAACGGAATCGCCTTTATCGCACCCAGCACACCCGCAGCAATCAGAGGGATTGCAGCCCAGAAGACCACGATGAAACTAGCCCAATTCAGCCCGCGAATGTTGTAGAACAGCAGCAGTGCCATGGCGGCGAGGATTCCGCCCACAAAACCCTGCAACCCACACCTGCCGAGACTAATTAGTTCCGGCTTGCAAGAGACGCCATTGGTTGCCACGCGAAGTTCCATTTGAATCCTCAACTCGAAGCGGTTTCAACCGGATCGTCGTCGAGCGACTCGGCCGCATCGCGGAGTTCGTCAACCAATCGCAATGCCTGTTTTCTTAATGGCCGCATAAAGGGATTACTCGCGAGATGGATCAACTTGTCGAGCAGGTCCACGGTGTGATTGATCAGCCGGTACGTGCGCCGGTGTTTTGGCGATGAATCGTGAATCCAAAAGAGCACGATGCCCATGCTGTAGACCCACAGCAGGTAGGGCAGTTCTGCTCGGAGGTCTTTCGGAATTCGCGCTGTTGAGCCGTCCAGGACCTTTTCGAAGAGTTGAATCTGCTGCTGGCGCACCGGATCCGACTCATCTCCGAAAGGATTCAAAGGGCTTTTCGGATTGGCCGCGGTTTTGAAAAGCACGCCCGCAAACTGGTGATACGGTTTCATCGTGTCGATCTTTGTTCGCATCGCAGTCAGCAGGCGTGCTTTCACTGTCTTGTCATGTTCGAGCGCCGGAAGTGCGGCTTCGACATGACTATCGTGCATACGTTGATAGAAGGCTTGAATCAGATATTCCTTCGAGCGGAAGTAGTAGTACGCGTTACCAAGCGATACGCCGGCCTTTTGTGCCACCGCACGCATCGTGGTTTGCTCGTACCCGCGCTCGCGAAACATCTCGAGGGCAGTTTCAAGGATCAACGCCTTGGTCTGCTCACCCTTGCCGGACTTTGTAATCTTCTCTTTGCGCATCACGGTTACGTGGTTAACGTGTTAGGCGGTTTATGCCGGCGACTCGACTGATCTGGTAACGGTTTTGCGAGATCATCGAAACAACTCGCTTCGTAGTCGGTAGCAGTTCGGGCGTCGCGAGCCGGTATGCCCACTCGCGGTAGCGAACAAGGGACCAAAGGACCATCAGCCATGCCTTCGGACCGAAGTAGACACCACCGTCATCGCTCACCAACGTCAGATCTTTCTTTGTCAGCTCGTGGTTGAGTTGCGGATAGCGCCGGCGTGCTTCATCGGAAGCGCAGGGCACGAAGTTGAGATCGACTATCTTTGACTGTTCCGCCAGCCACTCGTGTGCGCGCCGGCACAACCCGCATTCAGGATCGTAAAGCACGGTTAGCGAGAACATGGCTTCAGGCCTCCTGCTGGACGGCGGTAAACGCGTCGGGAGCAATGGGTGGTGGCTGGTTGTGTTGGACTGAGCGGCGGCGCATACGGCTAAAGATGAAGAGGTTGAAGAAGTGCATCCCGCCGAGGACGAGAAGCACCATGCCTACCTTCACGGAGAGGGCTTCAATGCTTTGCTCGGCATTAGTGACGGCGTAACCGAGCTTCAATGCGAGCGTAACGTAACCGAAGTTAATCAGGTAAAAGCCGACGACGAGCAGGTGATTGACTGAGTCAGCGAGGGCTTCGTTGCCGTGGAAGACGTCGACGAGAAACACGCGTCCGTTTTTGTGGAGGGTTCGGGCTACCCAGATAGTCAGCGCGACGCTGATGGCCAGGTAAATCAGGTATGTGCTTATTCCGATTGTCATGGTCAGCCTCCTTAGCTGAATTTGAACACGTTCAACTAACGGCAGAGTACGCCTGGTTTGGGAGGGTGTCAAGAACTTTTTTGAACACGTTCAGGAAACGCGGATTGAACGCGGATTTTGAAGACGCGGATTAAAATCCGTCCTCGGTCCGTGATAATCCGTGTTGCCTGTGTTATCGTGCACAGGCAGGAAAAAACCCCAAGGAGAAACTGATTGGCAGCAGAAGATCTGATCCCCGCGCAAGGAACCATCATCGACAAACAGCCCAACGCCTTCTTTAAAGTTCAGCTAGACAACAGTGAGCACGTGGTTTTGGCCGCTATCTCCGGCAAGATGCGCAAGAATCGTATCCGGATTTTGGTGGGTGATCGCGTGAGTGTGGAAATGTCGCCCTACGATTTGTCTCGCGGGCGTATTACTTACCGCTACAAGTAAATCACTTCACCTCGAAAGACTTGAGGTAGCTCAGGAACGATTCGTTCCATTGGGCTACCGTCTTTTCGGGCCCGACTAGTTTCACGAAGTAAGAGCCTTTTGACGTCTCGACAACCGCACCGCGCAGGCGATAGCCGGCGTTGTTGTGAAAGGTGCCGCTGCCTGGCGCTGTCTCCGCAACGTAGGTCCCGGCGACGTCTACTGTAGTAACTTTCAATCCATTCGTTTCGAAGTGTTCTTCTTTGGCGTCCCTCGCTGCATTGCCATCCGCCTGCTTCATCTGGCCAACCCATCTCTCGACATTAGCCGCAGTGGATCCGCCCTGACCTTGTCCGAAGTAATAAACGACCAGTGACGCATCTTCCGAATCACCCGTGGCCTTCGGCAATTTGTACTGCGCCACGCGCATGCTGGAGCTGCGTGGTTCTTCGACCCAGCCTGCGGGAACTGTGAACTTCAACTCACTTTTTTGCGACACCGCCAGTACTTGAAGGCTCGCAGCGAACACCACAGAGATGAGGATCGCCATTTCTGTTTTGTACATCGTGCTCATTTAACCGCTTAAAGGGGTCTAATTGCAAAGGTTTGCCGTGGCCTTGCCGTTATTTGCGTGGTAGTATGCCTTTATTATGCGTGCCGATGTAGTCTTAATACGACTAATATTTACGGCAATTCTAGTAGTGGCGGGATACAAGTTGGCACCCGTCCGCGACAACCCATTGCTTTCGGCCGCGGCCGGTGCATTAATCGCTCTCTGTATCATAGTTTTCGAGCTACGAATTCGCCGCGCAACTCTCAAAACTCTTATTGGCGCCGCAGTAGGTTCGATCCTGGGTATCATCGGGGCTTATCTGATCGGATCATTGATCAGCCGCCAGGAATCGAGCGCGCTTGAAGCGCCCATGAAGACCTTTCTGACGCTGTCCCTGACGTTCTTCATGGCTTACGTTGGCCTAATGGTCGGCGCTGCCAAAGGCGACTATCTCGATCTTTCGGCGCTCGGAGGGATCTTCAGCGACAAGGTAGCGCGACGCGATTTGAAGATACTCGACACGTCTGTGATCATCGACGGTCGTATCGCAGACGTCGCCGAAACAGGATTTCTAACCGGCTCGTTGATCATTCCGCAGTTCATCCTTCGTGAGTTGCAACAGGTAGCTGATTCGCCTGACTCGTCAAAACGCCAGCGTGGCCGGCGTGGACTGGACATGCTGAACCGGCTTCAGAACAACAGTTCGCTCGACATTCAAATAGTTGAGACCGACTTTCCCTCCGTGCGTGAGGTGGATCTGAAGCTGATCGAACTCGGCAAGCAACTCGACGCTGTGATAGTCACGAATGATTTCAACCTGAACAAGGTCTCCCAGTTGCGCGGAGTCAGTGTTCTCAATATCAATGAGTTGGCAAATGCGCTCAAGCCAGTCGTGCTCCCAGGCGAGGCGATGCGGGTTTTCATCCTGAAGGAAGGCAAGGAATACAATCAGGGCGTGGCCTATCTCGACGACGGCACGATGGTGGTAGTTGACAACGCACGCAGGCTAATCGGAAAGAATGCCGACATCGCAGTGACGAGCGTGTTGCAAACAACTGCCGGCAAGATGATCTTCGGCCGTCTCTGGGAAGAAGCGGAAAATGGCGGGCACAGCGATATTCACCGTACCAACGGTGCTTCGCGGCGCCAGGCGCGTGAATCGCGTAACACTCCGGCGCCAGTGCGCATTTCGGAGACCGAGCCGATCACGGAGACCTAACTCCGCCGTGCCACAAAGAAGCACAAAGGAATCAACAAATCCATTTAGTGCTTCTTGTGCTTTGTCGAATTCCTAACTCTCTTCATGAACATCGCGATTATTGCTGCCGCCGGCTCAGGCACCCGGATGGCGAGCGAGCGGCCGAAGCAGTTTCTGCTACTTGCAGGAATGCCCGTAATCTTTCACACGCTCAAACCGTTCGAGCAGTGTGACAATATCCATGAGGTGATTGTGGTCGTGCCCGCAGAGGAGTCTGCGGGCTTCCTTTCGCTGGCAGGGAAATACGGATTGCGGAAACTCGCGCGCGTGGTGCCAGGCGGCGCAACGCGCGCCGATTCCGTGAAGCGCGGTTTGCTGGCGATACGTTCGGCGACGGCTGAGATTGTTGCTGTACACGATGGCGTTCGTCCGTTTGTGACGGTCGAGGAGATCGACGCCACAATTGCAGCCGCGCGGGCGGATGGTGCGGCGATACTTGCGGCGCCGGTGACTGACACGATCAAGCAGGTTAACGATCAGCGAATCGTGCAGACATTGGACCGTGGCGGCTTACGACGTGCTTTGACGCCCCAGTGTTTTCGGTATGAGGTGCTGCGGCAGGCATATCAGGCCGCGGATGTTACGGATCCTTCGGTGACGGATGAAAGCGTGTTGGTAGAGAAGCTTGGTATTCCCGTGAGCATTGTGGAAGGAAGTCCACGGAATATTAAGGTAACTACCGCCGAGGATTTTGTGATTGCCGAGGCGATCCTGGGTGCATATTAAGATGATGCGGATCGGAATCGGGACTGACACGCATAGACTGGTTGAGGGACGGGAACTGGTTCTTGGTGGTGTGCACATCGCTTCCGACCGCGGCGCTGATGGACATTCAGATGCCGACGCGCTTATACACGCCATTGCAGATGCTATTCTGGGCGCACTCTGCGAAGGCGACATCGGTGTTCATTTTCCGGATAAGGATCCACAGTGGAGTGGTGCGAGTAGTCTTGAATTGCTTTCGCGTGTAATGTGGTTGGCACGTGAACGCAGTCTCCACGTGGTTAATGTTGACTCGACAATCTTGCTCGAAAAGCCAAAACTCAGAACGTACGTCGATACGATGCGCGAAAACATCGCGACGATTTTGGGTGTTGACACTGCGTGTGTCAGTGTAAAGGCGAAGACGGGCGAAGGAGTCGATGCGGTGGGGCAGGGGTTAGCTGTGACCGCTCAAGCCGCTGTGCTGATGGAGAGCAACTGAGGAAAAAGCAGCTTGAGACCACAGGACGTCATAAGGAAAAAGCGAGACGGGCTGAGTCTATCGCGTGAAGAGATCGATTTCTTCATCGCCGGCGTCACCAGCGGACGCATCGCCGACTATCAGGTCAGCGCGCTCCTCATGGCCATTTACCTTAACGGCATGAACGAGTCTGAGCAGCAGGCTTTGACTGAAGCGATGCTCAACTCCGGCAACATTCTCGACTTCTCAGACATTCCCAAACCGAAAGCAGACAAGCATTCGACCGGCGGCGTCGGCGATAAGACGTCGATCATTATCGCTCCGCTCGTCGCCGCGTGCGGCGTGTGTGTGCCGATGATCTCCGGTCGCGGCCTCGGTCATACCGGTGGCACGCTCGATAAGCTTGAGTCGATTCCCGGATACCGTGTCGCTCTCAGTGCGACTGAGTTCAAAAAGGTGTTGGACAAGGTCGGTTACGCGATGGCAGGACAAACTGCGGAGCTTGCTCCTGCGGACAAGAAGATGTACGCGTTGCGCGATGCGACCGCCACAGTCGAAGCCATTCCGTTAATTGTTGCATCGATCATCTCCAAAAAAGGCGCCGCTGGTCTCGATGCGATGATCATCGACGTAAAGGTCGGTAACGGCGCCTTCATGCGTGAGGAAGCGAGGGCCCGTGACCTGGCCCATGCGCTCGTGAGCACTGGAAATTCGTGTGGTATTAAAACGCGCGCGTTGTTGACCGACATGAACCAGCCATTAGGTGGCGCCGTCGGAAACTCGCTCGAGATTGAAGAATGCGTCCGTCTTCTGCGTGGTGAAGCAAACGAAGCCGCGCGACCCACACTCGATTTGTCACTCGAGCTGTGCGCTCACATGCTCGTGCTGGCAAATGTCGACGCGACGATTGAAGCCGCGCACGCGCGTCTGGAAGGCGTGCTTCAATCCGGTAAAGCGCTGGAATGTCTGCGCAGCAACATCGAGGCGCAGGGTGGGGACCCGCGTGTATGCGACGCTCCGGCCGAGTTTCTTCCTTTGGTGAAGGAAACCGTTAAGGTAGAATCCCCGCGCTCCGGCTTCATCACAACGATCGACACCACGGAGATTGGGCACGCAATCGCGGCAATCGGGGGCGGGCGCGTGCGCATCGAAGACACAGTGGATCCCACGGTTGGTTTTACTTCGGAGTTGAAGTTGGGCGATCAGGTTAGCGCGGGTGAGGCAATTGGAATTGTCTACTGCGCTGACGCTGCGGCAGCCGCAGAGGCTGCACGCCGCATACAGGCGTCGTATCACATCGGAGATCATCCAATCGCGGAACCGCCAAAGCTGGTTAAGGAAATTATCAACGAATGAAATACGCAATCGGACTCGTCGCGCTTGTTTTATTAAGCAGCCTGTTGCTTTCCGGCTGTGGCGGAACTTCAGCGGCCGAAGATAAGTCGAAGATCAAAGTCGGAATCGTCTTCGATATCGGTGGCAAGGACGATCGATCCTTCAACGCTGCGGCCTGGGAGGGCGTTCAGCGGGCGGCGAAGGATCTGCCGATCGTTTTGCGCGATATCGAGCCCGGCACGCCCAACGCGATCGAACCCGCGATGCGCGCGTTCGCCGAACGCCATTTCGATCTGATCATCGGCGTCGGCTTCGCACAGGCTCCGATCATGGAGCAGGTTGCAAAGGATTATCCGAACATTCAGTTCGCGATCATCGATGGTGTGAGTCAACTGCCAAACGTCGCCTCGCTGGTCTTCAAGGAACATGAAGGTTCATACCTCGTCGGTATTCTCGCTGCGAAAGCCTCGAAAACCGGCACCATTGGTTTCCTCGGCGGTATGGACATCGGGCTGATTCATCGTTTCGCGAAGGGTTACGAGGAAGGTGCGAAATCGGTTAATCCGAACATCCGCGTGATTGAGAAGTACGTCGGCGTAACTGACAGCGCGTGGAACAATCCCGGCAAAGGCAAAGAACTTTCACTCGCGCAAATCGGCAATGGTGCTGATGTGATCTTCACGGCCGCTGGGAATTCCGGTCTCGGCGCTTTCGATGCAGTTGAGCAACAGGGCAAACAGAACGGTCGCGCCACGCATTTCGTCATCGGCGTGGATTCAAATCAGAACATGGTAAAGCCCGGCTTTGTTCTCACAAGCATGGTGAAACGTGTCGACAACGCGGTCTACGACATCGTCAAGGACGTAGTCAATCATCGCTTCTCACCGGGACTTCACGTTTTTGGTTTGGACAAAGACGGCGTGGGCTACGCGATGGACGACTTCAACAAAGATCTCGTTTCTCCCGAGGCAATCCAGGAAGCCGAAGAAGCCAAGAAGAAGATCATTGCTGGTGAGATCAAAGTTACAGACGCGATGGGTTCCTAATTCATCTGTGCTTTTTGTGCCTTTTTGTGGCTGATGCTTGAACTCCGACAGATAACCAAACGCTTTGGCGACGTACTCGCAAACGATCACGTCGATATCGTCGTCAAGCCGGGAACGATACATGCCATCGTAGGTGAGAATGGCGCCGGGAAGTCCACGGCGATGCGCATCGCCTACGGCTTTTACACAGCGGACAGCGGCGAGATACTCGTCGATGGTCAGGTGCGCGACATCAAATCTCCCCACGACGCGATCGCGCTCGGTATCGGCATGGTCCACCAGCACTTCATGCTGGTGGAGACGATGACTGTCGCTGAGAACATCGTCCTCGGCGCCGAACCCGGAAGTGCGCTCGCCCTCGATCTGAAAAGCGCCGGCGCACAAATCAGACAGCTCTCTGAAGAATTCAAACTCGCCGTCAATCCTAACGAGCCCGTAGAACACCTGTCGGTGGGCCAGCAACAACGCGTCGAGTTGCTGAAGGCGCTCTACCGTCACGCAAAACTGCTGATCCTCGACGAGCCGACGGCCGTACTGACGCCGCTCGAAGTTGAAGAGTTTTTCGTGATCCTGCGTCGCATGCGCGAGCAGGGAAAGACGGTAATCATCATCACTCACAAGCTGTCTGAAGTGCTTGCGATTTCGGATGAAGTCACTGTGATGCGTGATGGTCGAGTCGTCGGGCGCGTGCAGACGAAAGATACGAATGCAGCCGAACTGGCGCGACTGATGGTTGGTCGTGAGGTACTACTGCGCGTTGAGAAGCCGGAGCCTGAAGTCGGGCAAACTGAACTGGAAGTCAGGAACCTGTCGGTGACGGATGCTGCCGGCACGAAACGCATCAGTGACGTGTCGTTTGAAGTTCGCCGTGGCGAAATCGTCGGCATTGCCGGAGTTGAAGGCAACGGCCAGACGGAGCTGATCGAGACGCTCGCCGGACTGGTTGATCCCGCATACATCAGCGGGCACATCAATTTCGAGGGCAGAGATCTGAAAACTCTTGGCGCCCGCGTGCGGCGCGAACTGGGCATCGCTCACATCCCGGAAGATCGTCATCGACGCGGGCTCTTGCTCGATTTCAGTCTCGCCGAAAATTCAATTCTCGGAGTTCACTATCGTCCGCCGATCGTAGCTTTTGCGGGTGGAATCTTCCTCGACGAGAACGCCGTGCAGCGACGTGCTGCTGAGATCATTCAGGGCTTCGATGTACGTCCACCAAACGCAGCATTGCCGGCGCGTGCGCTTTCAGGTGGTAACCAGCAAAAGCTGATTATCGGTCGCGAATATCACGTCGCGCCGAAGCTGCTGCTGGTGTCGCAACCCACGCGCGGGGTCGATATCGGAGCGATCGAATTCATTCATCGTCAACTCGTTAGTCTGCGTGACAACGGCTGCGCGATTCTGCTGGTGTCCGCCGAGCTCGAGGAAGTTACGAGTCTTTCTGATCGTCTGCTGGTTATTCATGAAGGACGCATCGCGGGCGAGGTCGATCCCAAGAAGGCAACACTCGAAGAAATCGGCTTATTAATGACCCGCGGACATTAGAACCATCCACAGATTACGCAGATTCTTCCTTTTCAATGAATCTGCGTAATCTGTGGCAACAAATTCTGATATGCCAAAACTCGCCCGTGATCTACTGTTCCCACTAATCGCGGTGGTCGCCGCCTTTATCGTCGGTGGCATTCTCATTCTCCTTGTCGGCGACAATCCCTTCCAGGCGTACGGCCTGTTGCTCGGCAGCGCTTTGTCGTGGCCCGACGGCATCGGTTACACGCTCTTCCACGCGACTCCGCTGATCTTCACAGGTCTCGCCGTTCTCGTCGGCTTTCGTTGCGGCCTCTTCAACATCGGCGCCGAAGGCCAACTTTACATCGCTGCGTTTGCGACAGCCTGGGTCGGGATCACTTTTGCACACTTGACACCCTGGCTCCTGATCCCGTTCTGCTTCGCGGCTGCGATACTTAGCGGCGCGTTCTGGGCCGCGATTCCCGGTGTGTTGAAAGCGCGGTTTGGCTCGCACGAAGTCATCAACACGATCATGTTGAACTTCATTGCCGTCGCGCTTGTCAGCTACTTCACCCAGTATCACTACAAAGCCGGAGGCGATCCGATAATGCAGACCGTGCCGATCAGCGAAGGCGCACACATCGCGCGGCTGGGCAAGTTTGTACCGGGTTTTCCGGAGCGCATTCCGTTGAATGTCGCGTTTCTACTCGCGCTGCTCTGCTGCCTGCTGGTCTACCTGTTTTTGTGGCGCACGAAATGGGGATACGAAATCCGCGCGACCGGCAGTAACCCTTTTGCCGCTGAATACGGCGGCATCTCGATTCGCAAACAGATCATCTTGGCGATGGCCGTGTCAGGTGCACTGGCAGGCATGGTCGGCATCAATGAGGTGCTGGGCTATCGTTACCGTTATTACGATGGTTTCTCTGACAACTACGGATTTACAGGCATTGCTGTGGCACTACTTGGCCGTAATCATCCCGTCGGTGTGATTCTCGCGGCGTTGTTGTTTGCCGCTCTGCAACACGGCGGCATCTACGTCGATGGTTTTTCTGAGCACGTGACGAAGGATATCGTGCAAGTGCTCCAGGGCATCATCATCCTGTTCGTTGCTGCTGAAGGCTTCTTCAAATGGCTGTTGCGAAGAAGATCTCCGATGCAACGTTTGCGAGCGTAACTCATGAAAGATATCTTCACTCTTTCGCTCATTGCTTCAACGATCCGGCTTGCTACTCCACTCGTGCTCGCTGCGCTCGGCGGTCTGTTTTCCGAACGCTCGGGCGTGATCAACATCGCGCTTGAAGGAAAAATGCTCGCAGGCGCATTCACTGCGGCTGCCGTGACTCATGCCGCTGAGACGAGTTTGGGATTGGGTACGGCGAGCCCGTGGGTCGGTTTACTTGCGGGGATGATGGCTGGTTTGCTCATCGCAGTGATCTATGCAGTCAGTTGTATCAAGTTTAAAGCGGACCAGGTGGTGAGCGGCGCCGCGATCAATATACTGATGATCGGTATGCCGGGATTTTTGAGTGGCGCGTTCTTTCTGTCGTCGGGTTCCACTCCGCAGGTTCCTAAAGATCACCTCTTACCACAGTCACCAGTTGTAGTGGCGATCGCGATCCTCGTGCTCGTGGCTGTCATCTGGTACGTTGTTTACAACACGCCGTTTGGTTTGCGCCTCCGATCGGTTGGAGAAAACCCCGAGGCCGCAGACGCTGCCGGTGTGAGTGTGAGCAAGATCAGGTACTGGGGTGTGCTGCTGGCGGGTATGCTCGCGGGAATTGGCGGCGCGTATCTTTCGATCGGTCAATCGTCGTTGTTCACGCGAAACATGACCGCGGGTCGCGGCTTCATCGCGCTTGCAGCGTTGATCTTTGGGAAATGGAAACCAGTGCCGACGCTGCTGGCGTGCCTGTTGTTTGGTTTCACGGAAGCGGTTTCAATACAGATGCAGGGCGTTATAAAGTTGCCGTCGGGCGAAGATATTCCCGTCCAGTTCATTCAGATGGTTCCTTATGTCTTGACCATTGTGGTGCTCGCGGGCTTTATTGGATCGTCCCGGCCACCACGTGCCCTGGGGATCCCCTATCAAAAAGAGAAATAACGAGGGGTTGGGAAATGGTTGAGCGAATGGCAAGCACAGGTATTTACGAACGCGCCGAACACGCTACGCGGATCATCAGAGCGCGAACAACCGTTGAGCCGCGTATCGCGATTGTGCTCGGAAGTGGTCTCGGCGGTTTTGCTGACGACTTTGAAGATGCCGTCGGTATCCCTTACGAGGACATACCGGGTTTTGTGAGCTCGACGGCGCAGGGTCACGCCGGACGACTGGTAATCGGTAAGATCGACGGCATCCCGGTGCTCGCGATGCAGGGCCGCGTGCACTACTACGAAGGTTATTCACTCGAAGAAGTCACATTCCCGATCCGCACGTTTGGTTTGCTCGGTATCAAGACTTTGGCGTTGACGAATGCCGCGGGCGGGATCAATGTGCAGTTGACGCAGGGTGCATTGATGGTGATCAGCGATCACGTCAACCTGATGGGCGTCAATCCGCTTCGTGGACCAAACGATGAACGTTTTGGGCCGCGTTTTCCCGATATGTCGGCGGTTTATGCGGCGGAGCTGCAGGAACTGGTTATCGACGAAGCGAAGGCGATCGGCGTTGAAGTGCGACGTGGAATATATGGCGCGCTGACTGGTCCAAGTTATGAAACGCCCGCTGAGATTCACCTGCTGCGAAATCTCGGTGCTGATGCTGTCGGGATGAGCACGGTGCCCGAGGCGATCGTTGCGCGTCATATGGGTCTCGAAGTCCTCGGCATCTCGTGCATCACCAATATGGCCGCGGGAATTAGTGACGAGCCGATCAATCATGAAGAAGTGATGGCGACGGGCGATCGCGTCAGGGAGACGTTTACCGAGCTGCTGCGAAGAGTGATCGGCGCGATTAATGGGAGAGTCTAGTTGGACAGGATTTACAGGATTTTAGACAAGATTTACATGTAAATCCTGTTCTTAATCCTGTAAATCCTGTCTAACTGGTTTCAGTGCAAATGAGCATGATAATTGGTATTTCGGGTGGAACAGGGTCAGGAAAAACGACCGTTGCAAATCGCATCCTTGAATCGGTCAGCGCGAGCGAAGTAGTTTTCATCCAGCAAGACTCCTACTACCGCAACCTCACCGACCTGCCGCTCGATTTCCGCGGCGTGGCAAACTTCGATCATCCGGACGCGCTCGACAACGAACTGCTCGTCAATCACGTGCGACGTTTGAAAGCAGGCGAAGCGATCGAGTTGCCGCTCTACGACTTCAAGACCAACTCGCGTTTGAATGAAACGCGTGCGGTCGAGTCGAAACCGATCGTCATCGTTGAAGGAATCCTGATCTTTGTCGATCCACGGTTGCTGGAACAGATGGACATCAAGGTGTTTGTCGACACTCCTGACGACATTCGCTTCATCCGCCGCTTGCGACGCGACGTCGCCGAGCGCGGCCGCACTGTAGAATCTGTTATCGAACAATACCTTGAGACTGTTCGGCCCATGCACATGCAGTTTGTCGAGCCGTCAAAACGCCATGCAGACGTAATCATTCCTGAGGGTGGTCATAATCTCGTAAGTATCGACTTGTTGAGTGGAAAAATTCGCGAGAGGCTGGCCAGTGTTTTATCACCAGTTGGAGGTCAACCTTGAACGAAGATTTAGAGCCGTTGATTGAGGCGGCAAAGGCTGCGCGACTGCAATCCGTCGCGCCATTTTCCAATTTTCTTGTTGGGGCCGCGGTCAGAACCGAAAGTGGGAAGGTCTATACCGGGTGCAACGTGGAGAGCGCGAGCTATGGTTTGACCGTTTGCGCCGAGCGAGTCGCAATCTGGAAAGCGTTGTCGGAAGGTGAACGAAACTTTACGGCGCTGGCAGTGGTGGCTGACACAGAGACCCTGACGCCGCCCTGCGGAACCTGCCGGCAGATTATCTGGGAGTTTGCGAGGGGCGTGACGATTGTATTCGCGAATCTCGCCGGCAAGAGTGAGGAGTTTCACATTGCCGATCTGCTGCCGCGTGCCTTTGACGCCCGCTTTTTGAAAAACAAATGAATTCGTATCTATCCGCGTTTATCTGTGTTTCACTAATCGTGATGACCACGCTTTCCAATATCACCCAGGCCCAGGCTCGCAGGCAGCCGGTCGATCTGCTGGTGCTCGGCGGCACGATCGTTACGATGGACCAAACGCGCCGTGTCATCGAAGATGGCGGGATTGCTGTCTCCAAAGGTCGCATCGTTGCGATTGGTCCGCGCGCCGATATCGAGAGTCGATACACCTCACGGCAGCGAATCAGCGCGGCGGGGAAGGTCATCACCCCTGGTCTGATTAATGGTCACACGCACATTCCGATGGTCCTCTTTCGCGGTCTCGCAGACGATCTCGACCTGCAGGAGTGGTTAACGAAGTACATCTTTCCGGCGGAAGCCAAGAACGTTACGGAAGAGTTTGTCCGCGTCGGCGCGAGATTGGGTCTTGCGGAAATGATTCGCGGTGGGACCACGACCTACTGCGACATGTATTACTTCGAAGACGCAATCGCGGACGAGACTGCAAAAGCCGGCGTCCGGGGCGTGCTCGGAGAAACAATTATCGACTTTCCTGTCGCCGACAATAAAACGAACGCGGAGGGCATGGCTTACGTCGAGAAGTTTGTCGCTCGTTGGAAAGGACACGAACTGATCGTTCCGGCGATCGCGCCGCACGCGCCTTACACAGTCAATGAAGACCATCTCAAAGCCGTTCGGGCTTTTTCCGATCGCACGGGCGCGCCGATTGTGACGCACGTTTCGGAGACAAAGCGTGAAGTCGACGATAGCGTTAAAGCGAAAGGCGCAAGCCCTGTCGCCTATCTCGATCGCATTGGTTTCCTGAACGAGCGTGTGATTGCGGCACACATGGTATGGCCGCAGGGAAGTGACATCGCGATTTTGAAGCGTCGTGGTGTTGGTGTGGTTCACAATCCGCAGTCGAACATGAAACTCGCTTCGGGTGTTGCACCTGTTCCAAAGATGTTGACGGAGAAGCTGTTGATAGGTTTGGGAACCGATGGAGCTGCGTCAAACAACGACCTGAACATGTGGGAAGAAATGGACACGGTGGCGAAGTTGCACAAGGTGTTCAGCGGCGATCCGAAAGTGATCTCGGCCCAGGAGGCATTTGAGCTCGCCACGATTCGCGGCGCCGCGGCATTGCACCTCGAGAAGGAAATCGGCTCACTGGAGTCGGGGAAGCGTGGCGATCTGCTAATAATCGATCGCGACACACTCAATCAAATACCGCTGTACAACGTCTATTCCGATCTCGTCTACGCCACCAAAGCCGCCGACGTCGAGAGCGTCATCATCAACGGCCGCATCGTCATGCGCAATCGCCGTCTGCTAACCCTCGACGAAGCCACCATCAAAACCGCCGCCCGCGCCTACCGCGACAAAATCATCAAGAGCCTCGGCACGTCGGGTACACAATGATGCCATCCACAGATTACACAGATTCTGTTAAACAATCGGTGTAATCTGTAGATAGGCTTGCCTCGGTGGCCCTGATACGTACATAATGGGTTCCGTCAAATTGATACCAACTCTAAAGCGAGCATTACGCTCGCTTTTCTATTTTCAGGGAGAGTCAGCAATTTGAGGTCTTTTTCTTTTTTACGCCCCTACATACATGGAATCCTCCCGACAGTTCTAGTTCTAATTACAGCCGTTTTGGCGGTGGGCCAGTCGACTGGCTCCAGCGAAGATGCGGTGGATCCGCTCGCTCGCCGCATTGAACGCGCCCGCGCGCTCGCGGCTGTGCACCAGCTTCAAGCCGCAGCTACTGAGTTGGAAAACATTCGTGCCGCAGGAAACGATGTGACACTGCGCAATGTCGCCACGCTCATGCTGCTGGGTATTTACCTTGAAGAAGGGAACTATGGGCGCTCACAGTCGTTGCTCGACGAGACGTTTCAGACGCGCGCGGCACAAAAAGAGGAATCGATTCGTACCTACTTTGCGGTTGCGGGTCAAACAGTCAATGGCATCCGTTCGCATATTGCTCGTTATCGTAGCTACGGTATTAATCCGAGCGATTCCGATCTTCCCGCTGAAGCCAACGCGGATCTGGAACGAGTTCGCGGCTTGCTTGAACGCGTGATCGCGCAGGCGCAGGAGATTTCAAAGGAACAGGGCCGAGCTTACGAGGCATTCGCGCTTCTCGAAGACGTCGTCGGTATTCGACTCGCGCTGGCAAAGAACGACGACGATCGTGCCAGGTGGCAGACCGAGTATCTCGCCGCCAGGGAGAAGATGGCTTCATTACAGGCCACTGCATCTCTCGGCAGATCGAAGGCACTCGATGCCGTCACTAACAGAATTCCCAATCCATTTGCGACCAAACCCGCGGAACCTCAACCTACTCCGGAAGCAGTAGCGCCAGTTCCGACGCCAACTCCGACCACCACCGCGGCTGAGCCTGAACTTGTCAGTGCCGGCTCGTTAAGTGGACGCGAAACGAAGCGTGTAACGCCTTCCTATCCGCAGGCAGCCAAAAGCCACAACGTAACCGGAACGGTCCGCGTTTTCGCGATTGTGGATGAAAACGGAAAAATCTGGGTCACTAACTCCGAAGGCCCAACAATGCTCCGCTCCGCCGCCGAAGCTGCCGCCAAAAACTGGATCTTCCCGCCCTCCACCTTCAACGGCAGACCGGTTCGAATAGTCGGGTACCTCGATTTCGAATTCAAACTCTAAACGCGGATTTACGCTGATAAACGCAGATCAGCGTTCATCCGCGAAGATCCGCGGCCAATCTTGACTAAAAAGTAAGGTATAGCTTAAGATGCATCAGGTTAATGATTTAGGCGTGCAATGAAGATCTCAGCTCAAGAAGAATATGGACTGCGTTGTCTATTGCAGCTCGCTCGTGCCGAGACGATTGGCGAGTCGCTGACGCTCTCGCAGCTTGCGCGTCTCGAAGGGATTTCAACCGCGAACGCCGGCAAATTGCTGTGGATTTTGAGCAAAGCCGGACTGGTGCAATCGATTCGTGGTACCAAGGGCGGGTACACACTGGCGCGGCCTGCGTCTGATATTCGCTTAAACCAGGTAATACGCGTCCTCGAAGGCGAACCGGCTGAGTCTCATTGCAAGAGCTACGCTGGTGTCCTGGACGCCTGTGTTCACACTGGTGACTGCGGCATTCGCCCGGTAATCGTCGAGTTGCACCAGATTGTCGACAACGCGCTCGCAGATATTACCCTGTCCCAGTTGTTGGGAACCGAAGCGAATGTCGACGCTGTCTTGCACCAGATTCAGGGTACCGGTCGGAAGGATAATCGGGTCTAGAAGGACTAATGAGTACAGCAGAACTTTTAAGCAAACAGGAATACAAATACGGCTTCGTAACCGATATCGAGTCGGATGTAATTCCGCGCGGCTTGAGCGAAGACACGATTCGTCTAATCGTCGAGAAGAAGAACGAGCCGGAGTGGATGCTGGAGTTTCGTCTGAAGGCTTATCGCCACTGGCTGACGATGAAAGAGCCGAAGCACTGGCCCAACCTCAAGTATCCGAAAATCGACTACCAGGACGTCATCTATTACAGCGCGCCGAAACAGAAAGCCACGAAGGCGAGTCTCGATGAAGTCGATCCGGAACTGCTGCGCACGTTCGAGAAGCTCGGCATTCCTTTGACGGAACAGAAACAGCTCGCGGGCGTTGCCGTCGATGCTGTGTTTGACTCAGTCTCGGTTGCCACGACTTACAAAGAGAAGCTGAAGAAGCACGGCGTGATCTTTTGTTCGTTCACGGAAGCGATCCGAGATTATCCGGAACTGGTGAAGAAGTATCTCGGTTCGGTCGTTCCGACTAACGACAACTTCTTCGCAGCGCTGAATAGCGCGGTCTTTTCGGATGGAAGTTT